>Ga0126307_10002024_pt1 | contig 13604 bp, 17 predicted proteins | sample Plot28_FD_89955 | JGI IMG/M metagenome (GOLD analysis project Ga0126307, IMG submission 89955) | Serpentine soil microbial communities from UC McLaughlin Reserve, CA, USA - Plot28 | ecosystem: Environmental > Terrestrial > Soil > Grasslands | place: USA: UC McLaughlin Reserve, Lake County...
CTGCGTACGACGAGGACGGCACGTGCTACATGCCCGAGCATCCGTCGATCGGGATCCACGCCGGTCCGCTCTTGGGTGCTTTCGCGCTGCTCGCCGGCGTCACTCGGGCGCGCGCGACGGGGGAGGGATGCCAGATCGAGGTCGCGCAGTCCGACGCCGCCGCGTACATGGACTGGTACCGAATCGAGACGTGGAAGGCGTACGAACGGCCCGAGTCGGAAGTGACCGGCAATGCGAGCGACGACTACGAACGCCGCGCTCCGGGCACGGCGGGGATGCGCGAAGGCGTCCGCTACCAGATCTACGAGTCGGCCGACGGTCACGTGCTGTTCATGGCGTCCGAGCAGGCCTTCTGGAGGAACTTCTGCGAAGGCGTCGGTCGAATGGACCTGTTCGAGCGGTGGCCGGGCAAGCAGTACGCCGACCACGCCCGCAACAACCGCGAGCTGCAACACGAGCTGCGCGACATCTTCAGGACGAAGACATCAAAGGAGTGGATCGACTTCGGCAACGAGGTCAACACACCGATTGCCCCCGTGAACTCGTCGCAGTCCATCGCCGACGATCCGCAGTTCCGCGACCGGTTCCCGTGGATCCCGGCGTCCCGGCTCGGCGCCGACGAGATACGGCTCCCGGTGCACGTCCTCGGCGAGGAGCTCCCCGAGCCCACCCGAGCCCCGAAGGTCGGTGAGCACACCGATGAGGTCCTGGTCGACGTGCTCGGCTACGACGCGACCCGAATCGCAACGCTCCGCGAGTCCGGCGCGCTGGGATGACGCCGCCGGGCGCCTGGCCCGAGCATCTGCGCGTCGGTGCGCTTCGATTTGTTCGTTCGAGTGCGAACTTCGAAGCGACGATCGCGTTCTACCGGGATCTCGTCGGTCTTCGCGTCGTCGACGAGTTTCGTGGGAGCTACGGCGAGTACGGGACGATCTTCGGCCTTCCCGGCACGGAGACGCACCTCGAGGTCGTGCGCGCGCAGCCTCCCGGGCCAGTGATCGACGCGTTCGACCAGCTGGTCTTCTACCTGCCCGATCAGGACGCAGTCGACGACGCGACGAAGAAGCTGATCGCCGGCGGCGTGCGTCCGGAACCCGACCAGCACCCCTACTGGGACGAGAACGGCGGGGTCACGTTCCCTGACCCCGACGGACGCGGCGTCATCTTTGTCTCGTGGGTGTACGGGCGCGACGCACAGCCGTCGGATGAGGGGCACGGAGTGCCACCCGGTTCCTGACGAGCTGTCAGATCGGCGCCGGGCCGCCAGGTAGCCTGATCGGCCGTGCCCTCCTCACCTGCGACGACGGCCGAGGCGGCGGCGGTCGCGCTCGACGGACGGCCGCTCGGCAAGCGGGGGGCCGCCACCCGTCGTCGTTTGCTCGACGCGACTGCACGGCTCCTCGAGAGCGACGGCGTGCGCGACCTGCGCGTGGTCGACATCGCCCGCGAAGTCGGCACGTCGCCGGCGACCTTCTATCAATACTTCCGTGACGTCGAGGAAGCAGTACTGGCGCTGACCGCCGAGGTGGGGGAGGAGCTCGCCCCGGTCGACGAGCTGCTCAGCCGACCGTGGACGGGCCCGGCGGGCCTCGACGCCGCCCGCGAGATGGTCGACGCATTCATCCGGTACTGGGACGGGCACCGGGCGGTGCTCCGCACGCGCAACCTGGCCGCGCAGGAAGGCGATGTGCGTTTCCGCCAGGTGCGGAACAACTCGTTGCGGCCGATCACCGATCACCTCGCCACAACCGTCACCGAGTCACAGGCCGAGCGTCGCGTGAGCGCCGAGATCTCCCCGATGGCGGCGGCCGCGGCCCTCGTCGCGTTGCTCGAGCGCATGGCCGCGTTCCACCGCGACCTCGAATCACTCGGCATCACCCGCGCCGACGTAGTGGAGACGACGGCTCGGATCGTGCACCAGACCGTCACCGGCGGGGAGGCGTGACGACGCCCGAGCCGCTCCACGTCGTGTTCCTCTGCACAGGCAACGCCGCCCGCTCGGTCATGGCCGGCGCACTCCTCGAAGCCCGTGCGCCGACGCTCCGCATCACGACCGCGGGCACGCACGTGGTCGAGGGCATGCCGATGAGCTGGCGCACTCGCGACGCGATCGCCGAGCTCGGCGTGGAACGTTCGATGCACCGCAGCCACCAGCTCACCGACTTCGACGTCGACTCGGCCGACGTCGTCATCTGCCTCGCCGCCGAGCACGTCGCGTACATGCGTCGCACTCGCCCCGACGCCGCCGCCAAGACCGTCACCCTCAAGCGCCTCGTGCGCAACCTTCCCGGTGCTCCCGGAGCATCGTTCGCCGAGCGTCTGGCCGCTCTGCGCCTCGCCGACACCGAGCTCATGTCCTCGGAGGACGTCGAGGATCCCGCCGGCGGCGATCTCCCGACCTTCCGCGTGTGCGCACACGAGATCAGCGACCTCATCGATCGACTCCTGCCCGAGCTCGAAGCCAACGTTGCTCCCGACGAGGAGATCGCCTAGCGCGCTCCGGACGCGACTACGACGCCGTCAGTCCGGCCCGGGCGCCGGACGGGTGGCACGTCACCTCGAGCTCGCGGCTGAACACCTTCTCGAACAGGTCGCGCTTGCGGCGCGTGCCCCACTGCTCGAGCTCGGCGTCGCGGTTCCTCGTGAGCCGGATCATGACGAGCGACGGGCCGACGTCCACGTCGATATGGTCGACCGCCTGGCTGCGGCTCCGGTCGAGGCCGTCGGCGATGCGCAGGAGCGCGGTGAGCTTGCGCAGTCGCTCCTCACCGCCGGGGCCGAGCGGGCCGAGCTCCTCCGTAGCGCGGGGTTCGCCCCGCCGGTGCCACCGGGAGAGCGCCGCGAGCAACGCGACCTCCTCCGGAGCGAAGCCGCGCAGCCCACCGTGCTGGATGAGGTACGCGGCGTGGCGATGATGCCCGTCGTGCGCCACGTGTTCTCCGATGTCGTGCAGGAGCGCGGCGTACTCGAGCAGTTCCCGGTCGTCGGCGTCGAGCCCGTGCAGCTCGGCGGTCTGGTCGATGAGCTCGAGCGCGAGGCGGGCGACCTGCTTGGAATGTGCTTCCGGATAGCTGCACCGGCGGGCGAGACTCTGCACCGATGCCCGCCTGATCGCACGCGGGTCATCGGTCCAGTCCGCCGCGTCGTGGTGCCCGATGGCGTCGAGCAGGATCCCCTCGCGCAAGGCCCACTCGCTGATCGTCATCTCGTCGAAGTCGAACACCTCCATCGCGGTCGCCAGGAAGGTCGAGCCGGCGACGATGAGGTCGACGCGGCGCGGCTCGAGCCCGACCATCCGGCGCCGCTCGGAGGCCTTCGAGGAGAGAATCTCGTCATGCAGGCGGAGGAACTCGTCGCGCATGAACTTGAGCTGGTTGAGGGACGCGGGCACCTGCGCGCCGCGGCGAGCCGCGACCATGGCGGCGAGGTCTTCCAAGGTGCCGCTGCTCCCGACCACGAGCTTGGGCTCGAACCGGCGCACCTCGCGTGCGATCTGCCGCAACGACGTCGTCAGGTGCGAACGCAGCGCGCGTCGATCCGATTTCGAGATCGGGTCGGAGTGGACGAAGTCGGCGGTGAGGCGGGCGACGCCTAGGTTCTCGCTCGTCGCCCACAGCATGTCGGAGGCGGTACCGACCATGACCTCGAGGCTTCCGCCGCCGAGGTCGAAGCACAGCGCCGGCGCCGGCTCGAGCAGCACGCTGGCGCGGATGGCGCCGAAGATCAGCCGGGCCTCGGTGAGGCCGTTGATCACGTCGACCTCGACGCCCGTCTCGCGCTCGATGCGGTCGACGAGCTCGTCACCGTTGGCGGCGAGGCGGATGGCGCTGGTGGCGCAGGCCACGATCTCGGTCGCCTCGGCGGCCTCGGCGAGCATCTTCATGCGCCGCACGGTCGCCACGGCGAGGTCGGCGGCGTCCGGCGGGATGAAGCCCTCGCGGCTGACGCTGTCACCGAGGCGGAGCATCTCCTTCTCTCGGGCGAGGGGGGTGAAGCTCCCGTCGGGATGCACGTCCGCGATCAGCAGGTGGAATGAGTTCGTGCCCAGATCGAGCGCCGCGATGCGCATCGAGCCCGACTGTAACGGCGTCGCCGTTCGCGCCGTCGCACCTGGCAACGGGACGGTCTCCCTGACGCCGCCGTCAGGCTGACGGGCCTCAGGTACGATCGCCCCAGTCTGCACAAGGGGGAGGAGCAGCGCATGAGCGAGCCGGCAGCCGAGCCGCGGATGCTGATCGACGGGAAGCTCGTCGAAGCGGCGTCGGGCGCGACGTACGGGAACGTCAACCCGGCGACCGAGGAGGTCGCGGGCGAGGTCGCCGACGCCGGCCCCGATGACATGGACCGGGCGATCGAGGCGGCGCGCCGGGCGTTCGACGAGACCGACTGGTCGACGAACCCCGCGTTCCGGCAGCGGTGCCTCCAGCAGCTCAAGGACGCGCTCGAGAAGGAGAAGGAGACGCTGCGGCCCCAGCTCGTCACTGAGGTGGGCACGCCGATCATGCTCACCTACGCGGTGCAGCAGGACACCTGCATCGAGGACATGCAGTGGGAGATCGACCTCATCGATCGCTACGAGTGGGAGCGGGCGCTGCCGGCCCACGAGTTCATGGGCATGCAGAGCAGCCGCAAGGTCGTACACGAGCCCGCCGGTGTGGTCGGCGCGATCACGCCGTGGAACTTCCCGTTCATGCTGAACCTGTCGAAGATCACGCCCGCGCTCGCAGCCGGCAACACGGTCGTCCTGAAGCCGGCTCCCGACACGCCGTGGAGCGCGACGTTCATCGGGCGGGTCGCCGCCGAGCAGACCGACATCCCGCCCGGTGTCCTGAACGTCGTGACGTCGGGTGACGCGGCGACGGTCGGTGAGATGGTCACCACGGACCCGCGCGTCGACATGGTCAGCTTCACGGGCTCGACCGCGACCGGACGGCGCATCATGGCGAACGGCGCGGAGACGCTGAAGAAGGTCTTCCTCGAGCTGGGTGGCAAGTCCGCCAACGTGATCCTCGACGACGCCGACTTCGCGGCCGCCGTGCCCTCGGGCTCGATGATCTGCATGCACGGCGGCCAGGGCTGCGCGATCACGACCCGCATGCTGCTGCCGAAGTCGCACTACGACGAGGCCGTCGACATCCTCAAGGCCGCGTTCGAAGGCGTCCCGTACGGCGACCCGACGGACCCCGGCAACATCATGGGGCCGCTGGTCAACGCCCGGCAGCGCGACCGCGTGCTCGGTTACATAGAGAAGGGCAAAGCGGAGGGCGCCAAGCTCCTCGTCGGCGGTGGCCGTCCGCACCACCTCGAGAAGGGCTATTACGTCGAGCCGACATTGTTCGTGGACGTCGACCCCGACGCGACGATCGCCCAGGAGGAGATCTTCGGTCCCGTTCTGTGCGTGCTCAAGTACGACGGCGACGACGACGCCGTGCGCATCGCCAACAACTCGATGTACGGGCTGTCGGGGTCCGTGACGAGCGCGTCGGTCGAGCGCGCCGAGGCGATTGCGCGTCGCATTCGCACCGGGACGGTGTCGGTGAACGGCGGGATGTGGTTCGGCCCCGACTCGCCGTTCGGCGGCTACCGGCAGAGCGGCAACGGACGCGAGCACGGGATCGAGGGGTTCGAGGAGTACCTCGAGACGAAGACGATCGGTCTCCCGGCACCCGCGTAGGAGGAGCTCCGTGACGACCAACGACGACGCCGAGACGCTCATGGCCGCAGCCAACTACCTGCCGACCTTCGACACGGTCGAGGAGGAACGCCTCCACCGCAAGCAGCGGCTGGCGGCCGCGTACCGCCTTTTCGGCAAGTTCGGGTTCGACGAAGGCATCGCCGGGCACATCACCGCCCGCGATCCAGAACGGCTCGACCACTTCTGGGTAAATCCGTTCGGCATGAACTTCGGCCACATCCGGGTCTCCGACCTGATCCTCGTCAACGACAAGGGCGAAGTCGTCGAGGGCGACTACGGCGTCAACACGGCCGCGTTCGTCATCCACTCGCAGGTCCACGCGGCGCGGCCAGACGTGATCGCCGCCGCCCACGCGCACTCGATCTACGGCAAGTCGTGGTCTGCGCTGGGGCGGTTGCTCGATCCGATCACCCAGGACGTCTGCGCCTTCCACGAGGACCACGCCCTGTTCGACGACTACACCGGCGTCGTCCTCGACCTCGAGGAGGGCAAGCGCCTCGCCCACGCGCTGGGCGAAAAGAAGGCCGTCATCCTGCGCAACCACGGCCTGCTCACGGTGGGCCACTCCGTCGACGAGGCGGCCTGGTGGTTCATCACCATGGAGCGGTCGTGCCAGGCGCAGCTGCTCGCGTCGGCGGCGGGTGATCCGGTGCTGATCGACCCCGAGATGGCGAAGCTCACCGCCTCGCAGGTCGGCTCGCACGTCTCCGGGTACCTGAGCTTCCAGCCGCTGTACGAGAAGATCGTGCGGGAGCAGCCCGACCTGCTCGACTGAGTCGAACCCATGCGGCAGGTTCTCGCTCTCACCGCCGCGGCGACCTTCACGGCTGCTTCGTTCGCCGCCTGCGGTGGCGGCAGCGCCGACACCGAAGAGGTCGGCGCCCGCAAGGCCGCGTGCAACAACGCTCCAGATTTTGCTCTGGCCGCCTACCGGCCGACCGCTCTACCACCCGAGCCGGTCGAGGAGCTGCTGCCAAGTTCGTGATCGAGGCGAGCGTGGCACGCGTGTTGTACCAGGGGGAGAAGCCCGAGCGCGACTCCGGAGGGAACGTCGCGGGAGCGATTCCACCCGACCGGTGCCAGGTCGTGCAGCTCGACGTAACTCGCCGCGTGTCGGGCGCCGACCCGGGAACGTCGATCATGGTCGTCAAGCCGCTCGCGCCGTACGTGCTGAAGGCGGGGCAGTCGACGAGCGGGACGGCCTTCCTCGTGGCCGGCGGCGATCCGTTCCCCATCATCCTCGGGCGTTACGGCCCGTATCCGAGTCCCGAGGTCGAGGCCGCGTTGGGGACCGGCCCGTAGGCTCAAACGCGTGTGGCCGGTCGGTTCGGTGCACGCGTCGGCCGAAGCGGCGGAGAAGTGGTCGCCGCAAGAAGCAGCAACGCGAACGGGAGCAGGCGGCAGCGAAACAGAGCTCCGACGCGTCGACGAGTCGTAGCAGTCGAGAGATTTGGGACTAGCCGAGGGCCCCGCGGGTGCGGAGGTACTCGATCGTTCCCTGCTGGAAGCCATCGGGGTCGGCGACCTTGCCGCCAACGACTTCCTGGAACCACTCCGGCACGTAGATCTCGAAAGCGCCGGAGTCGAGCTGGTCGACGACCGGCTGCACGATCGCCTCGACGGGGAGCGCCATGCTCATGTCGGCAATCGGCTCGTCGTTGTCGGGAAGCCGGAAGAGCTCGGTGTCGATGATGGCGGGATTGACGACGTGCACCTTGACCCCGGTGTCGGCGAGGTCGATCGCCATCCCCTCGGACCACGCCGTGAGCGCGGCCTTCGACGCCGAGTACGCCGCCTCGGTGCCGGGCCCCAGGCGTGCCGCGATGGAGGAGATGTTGACGATGCGCCCGTTCCGCTCGATCAGGCGGGAGAGGAGCGCCAGCGTCAGGCGAACAGGGGAGAGGTAGTTGACGGCCATGACGGCATCGACGACCTCCGGCGACAGCTCCGTCACCCGGCGGCGCTTCGGGATACCGGCATTGTTCACGAGGACGTCGATCCCGCCCAGCTCGTCGTCGGCGCGGTGAGCGAACGACTCGACGGCGTCGAGTTCGGACAGATCGACGACCCACGAGCAGGACTCCGGCGAATGCTTGCGTAGGCGCTCGAGCTTGTCGCGCAGACGATCCTCGCGGCGCGCGCAGATGCCGACGACCGCGCCCCGTTCCGCGAATCCCTCGGCCAGCGCGGCGCCGATCCCCGAGGATGCTCCGGTGACCAACACCTTCTTGCCGTCGAGTGAGTAGGTCATGCCGGTCAGCCTAGGGGGGCGGTAGCCTCGCCGGCCGTGCCACTCGAGCCGTCTGCCGCGCTGCTGACGGATCGCGTCGCGGTGGTAACCGGTGCGGCGCTCGGGATTGGCGAAGCCATTGCACTCGCGTTTGCAAACTTCGGCGCGGACCTCGCGATCTGCGACCGTGACGTCGCGAACCTCGACGGCACGGCCGACGCGATCGAGGCGGCTGGTCGCCGCGTCGTCGCCGCCGAGATCGACGTCCGCGAAGCGGACCAGGTCGAGGGTTTCCTCGGCGTGGTGCGCGAGCAGTTCGACCACGTCGACGTGCTCGTCAACAACGCCGGCGGCGGCTTCTACGCCTCCTTCCTCGACGTCAACGCCAAAGGCCAGGACTCGCTCGTGCGCGAGAACTTCGTCAGCGTGACGAACTTCATCCGTGGTGTTGTTCCGTTGGTCCCGGATACCGGTGGCTCGATCCTGAACCTGACCTCGATCGAGGCGCACCGCGCCGCACCGGGCTACGCCGTGTACTCGGCGATGAAGGCCGCGGTGGCGAACCTCACGAAGACCCTGGCGCTCGAGCTCGGGGACCGGATGATCCGCGTCAACTGCATCGCGCCGGACGTGATCCCGACGCCCGGCATCGGTGTCGATATCCCGATGAGCACGCCGCTGCCGCGGCGGGGCCACGTCGACGATGTCGCCGCGGCCGCCGTCTACCTCGCCAGCGACCTTGGACGGTTCGTGACGGGGACCACCATCCACGTAGACGGCGGCAACCTCGCCGCCGGCGGGTGGAAACGCGCCGACGACGGAAGCTTCACGACGTGAGGTTCGGTATTGCGCTCGGCGCCCTCAACTCGCATTTTCACGTCGACGCAACCGAGGAGGCCGAGCGCCTCGGCTACGAGTCGGTGTGGCTCCCCGAGCACCTCGTGCTGCCCGTGCGGATGAGCCGATCGCCCCACCCCGGCGACGAGCACCCGCCCGTGCCGCCGACGACGCCGGTGTTCGACGCCTTCGCGTACCTCGGCTTCCTCGCCGGCCGAACTCGCCACGTGCGCCTCGGCACCCACGTGTACAACCTCGGGCTGCGCCATCCGTTCATCTCGGCGCGCGCCGTGCAGACCCTCGACGTCCTGTCGGACGGGCGCGTCGAGTTCGGGATCGGTGCCAGCTGGCTCGAGGAGGAATGGCGAGCCGTCGGGCTCGACTTCGACACGCGTGGCCGTCGGGTCGACGAGGCCATCGAGGTGTGCAAGCGGCTGTGGACCGAACCGGAGGTCGCGTACGACGGCGAGTTCTTCCGCTTCGATCCCGTCGCCTTCGAGCCCAAGCCGCTGCAGCAGCCGTGGCCCCCGATTCTGATCGGTGGTGAGAGCGGGGCGGCGCTGCGGCGCGCGGCGCGTGCCGGGGACGGCTGGATCGGTATGGGTCACACGTTCGAGTCGGCGGCCGGGCAGATTGCGCGGCTGCGGCAGCTGCTCGGCGAGTACGACCGGGACGCCGCCTCGTTCCAGATCTGTCTGGGTGGTCCGGTGACCGGCGCGGACGACGTGCGACGCTGGGAGGAGTATGGCGTCACCCGGCTCATCGTCTCGCCATGGCGGCGCTCGCCCGAAGCGATCGACTGCATGCGCCGATTCGCCGATCTCGTCGGCCTCGAACCCCGGAGCGAGGGGTCGCAAAGTGATTGAGTCTCGTGCCCGCGCCTCGGCGCCACCGAGTTCGCGATCCCGATCCCCAACACCGGACCGGTCGGGATCGCGGCGGGCCCTGACGCCAACCTGTGGTTCACCCAGAACACCGACCCGGGTCGGATCGCCAGGATCGGCGCCGGCTGTGTCCCCCCGCCCGAACCGCCGGTACCGATCACGGTCCAGCCCCGCTTCACCGGCTGAAGACGCTCGGTAACGTCTCCTTTGATGGCTGACAAGGGCGGCGAGTCGCGGGACGGGGTGTCGCTGACCAACCTCGACCAACCGCTGTTCGAAGGCGCGGAAGCGACCAAGCGGGACCTGCTCGACTACCTCGACGGCGTCCGCGATCGGATCATCCCCGAGTTGGCGAACCGGCCGCTCTCGGTGATCCGGGTCCACCGCGGTCAAGAGGCGTTCATGCAGAAGAACGTCCCGAAGTACACGCCCGACTGGATTCGTACGGTGCAGTTCTGGGCCGAGTCCTCGAAGCGCGAGGTGACCTACGCGTTGTGCAACGACCGCCGCACGTTGCTGTGGTTCGCCAACCAGCGCGCGGTGGAGTACCACCCGACCCTCGTGCTGGCCGACCGGCCCGACCGCATCACGCATCTCGTGCTCGACCTCGACCCACCCGAGGCCGACGCCTTCTCGATGACCGTCCGGGCGGCCCACCTGGTCCGCCAGGCACTCGCAGACGTCGGGCTGGAAGGCGCGCTCAAGACCAGCGGCGCCAAGGGCGTGCACGTGTTCGTCCCGATCGACGACCAGGCGCCGCTGGAGGACTCGGCCGCCGCGACCCGTGCCATCGCGGCGCGCGCCGAGCGTCTCGATCCCGATATCGCGACAACCGCATTCATGAAGGAGGACCGCGGCGGCAAAGTGTTTGTCGACTCGACGCGGGTCGGCGGGGCTACCGTGGTCGCGGCCTACAGCCCGCGACTCCGACCGGGCGTGCCCGTGTCCTTCCCCGTGAGCTGGGACGATCTCGACGACATCGCGCCGGCCGACTTCACCGTGCACACCGCGCTGGATCAGCTCGGGGACCGCAACCCATGGGCGGCGCAGATGCCCGGACCGCAGCAGCTCAGCGCAGAGTTGATCGAAGAGGGGCACGCAATCCCCGTCGCTCGGGTGCAGGCCATGCACGAGGGCAAACGCCGAGCCCGCTCTCGGCGCGGTTAGCTCGTTCCCGCCCAGGTCGTCATCGTTCGTCGACCGGTCCCAGCACCGGCTTGATGTCGACGACGGGCGTACGGTCGAGCGCCTCCAGGTGCCGGACGTGAATCCGTGAGTCATCGATCGCGAGGACCTGCACGCGGTGGAGCCCGATCGGGTTGGGACGATCTTGCGAGCGCGTGCTGAACACACCCAGCGGGGGACGGTCCGGATCACCGCGAGGATGCACAGCGAGCGTCTCGCGGTCCGCGCGATCGAGCCACGTGAGCACGATCACCTCGGCGCCGGCCTCGAGGTCGCGAACCGCCGGCCGCATCGTCGGGTCGAGGACGAGCCACGCGTCGGGAGCCCCTTCGTCGCCTTGCAGCGGCGCGGAGTCCCGGTCGACGAGCGGTGACTCGACCCATCCGATCGGATGAATCACGTAGTCCGTCTCAGGCATCCGTCTCCTCGTCAGTCTCGAGGATGGTGAGGTCGAGGTCGTCGAGGGTGTCCGACGCCGCGAGCATGTCGATGTGGACGACTTTGCCGTCCCTGATTGTGAAGTCCCACGCGACCTTGGCCCGTCCGCCCACCGCCCACACGATGCCGACGGCCCCGTCGATGCGCGCCGGTTCGGCCGCGAGGGCACGGCCCGAGAAGGTGCCGGCAACCGCCGCCGCACCCTGGGTCACTTCCGGTGAGCCCATGTCCACGGCCGCGGCGTCGGCCACGAGCACGATGTCCGGGTCGAGCAACGCAACCAGAGCGTCGAAGTCGCCGCTGCGTGAGGCGGCGAGGAAGGCGTCGACGACCTTTCGCTGACGCGCGGGATCGGCTTCGGGCGCCGCCCCTTTTCCCTGCACCTTGTGGCGGGCACGGCTGGCGAGCTGCTTGGCCGCGCTCGGGGACCGGCCGATGATGGGGCCGATCTCGTCGAACGGCACCGCGAACATGTCGTGCAGCACGAACGCCAACCGCTCAGCGGGGCTGAGGGTGTCGAGGACCACCAGGAGGGCGGAGCCGACCGTGTCCGCAAGCATCGCTTCGTGCTCGGGATCGGTCCCGGCCGTGGGGCTCTCGAGGTGGTCCGGCAGGCTCTCGGTGGCAGGTTCCTCGCGGCGGGAGGCGCGGGACCGCAGCATGTCGAGCGACACCCGGGAGACGACCGTCGTCAACCACCCATCGAGGTTCTCGATGGCGCTCGTGTCGGACCGGTTGAGCCTGACCCACGCTTCTTGCACGGCGTCGTCGGCCTCGCCGGGCGACCCGAGCATCCGGTAGGCCACCGCCCGCAGATGCGCACGCTGGACCTCGAACCGGTCCGTCAGCAAGTCGTGTTCGGCCACCGTTACCTTCCTCCCTCGTGACCCGTCATGACACTGACGATCCAATCCGGATCGACGTAACACGACGAGTGTGAGGAGCTCTCGATGGCGTCAGGCTTGGAAACCATCATCTACCCCGTCAAGGATCTGGCGGCGGCGAAGCAGCTGTTCGGCACGGCGTTCGGCGTTGCGCCGTACGTGGACGAGCCGTACTACGTCGCGTTCAACGTCGGCGGCCAGGACGTCGGGCTCGACCCCAACGGGCACGCCAAGGGCATGACGGGTCCGGTCACTTACTGGCGGGTCGACGACATCAACGAGAGTCTCGCGGCCCTCGTCGGCGCAGGCGCGGAGACGCAACAGCCGGTCAGCGACGTCGGCGGCGGCCGCCTGATCGCAACCGTGCGGGATGCGGACGGCAACCCGATCGGGCTGCTGCAGGATCCTCCGGGTGGCGTCGCCTGACCTGGGCGTCGCGTCGACCTACGCGCGGACCCGCTTGGCGCGCTCTCGCGTTGGGACTCGAAGTGCGATGTAGGCAACGCCGATGGCACCGAGCGCCAGCACCAGGACGCGCGGCGGCCAGGTGCCGATGAACACCGCAACGCTGAGCGTCACGAAGACGACGATCATCGAGATCGCGATCGTCTTTGCCCTCCGAGGCATGCCGAGGCCGGCTCGGTAGTCGCGCACCATCGGTCCCACGCGGGGCAGGTTGAGGACCCACCGTTCGAGTCGGGGGCTCGAGTGCGAGAAGCACCACGCCGCGATGATGAAGAACACCGTCGTCGGCAGGCCGGGCACGACGATGCCGACGCCGCCGAGTACGACGGCGACGAGCCCTCCGACGAGCCATCCTGCGCGGGCGACGGGCCCGCGATCGGTCATCGCGGGCTGCTCGACGCTCACGACACGAGCTCGCTCACGTCGAGAGCGACAAGGACCAGCAGGAACACGATGACGACGCTGTTGAGCGTCATCAGAGGCACGCGCCACGCGTGGCTGCTCGCACGCCACCGGCGGATGCTGAGCAGGTTGAACGCGATCGCGACCACGCCGACGATCACACCGACCGCGGGGCCGACACCGCCGGCGATCCCGAGCACGGGCAGGACCCACGGGAAGACGATGTACGTGAGCAGGCACCGCGTTCCGGAGATCACGATCGAGAGGCTGAAGAGGCGGGCGGCCTCGTTCTGCTCGCCCGCCGGGGCACGGGTAGGCGCGGCCGGGGGGGATGTGGTGACGGCGTCCGTCGGAGTGCTCACGAGCCCACAGATTGCCTCACCCGGGAGCGGGTTCGCGCATCAGGGGGTCACACGAGCCGGCCCTGGCAGACGACCTTGCCGGACTGGTCCACGAGCTCGATCGCGTCAGGACGGCCGACCGAGCTGACGCGGCACCGGCGCGTGTCTGGAGTTCTGGGAGCCCCTGACGATCCAAGGTCAACCGACCGGCAACGTGAGCGGCGGCACGCTCGGCGTCCTCAC
>Ga0126307_10002025_pt1 | contig 13603 bp, 10 predicted proteins | sample Plot28_FD_89955 | JGI IMG/M metagenome (GOLD analysis project Ga0126307, IMG submission 89955) | Serpentine soil microbial communities from UC McLaughlin Reserve, CA, USA - Plot28 | ecosystem: Environmental > Terrestrial > Soil > Grasslands | place: USA: UC McLaughlin Reserve, Lake County...
CGTCGTAGGTCAGGCCTGAGCCGGCGGACAGCTCCCGCGTCGTACTGCTGACCAGGACGTCGCCGGGGTTCCCGAGGGCCATGATCCGGGCGGTCTCGTGGACGGCCAACCCGCGGATGCCGCCGGGCACGAGCTCGACTTCGCCGGTGTGGATACCGGCGCGCATCTCCAGGCCGATGCTCCGAACCGTGGCGCGGATCTCCAGCGCTGCCTGCACGGCGCGGGCGGCGCCGTCGAACATCGTGAGGAACCCGTCGCCGGCCGTGTCGATCTCGGTGCCGCGGTAGCGCTCGAGCACCTCCCGGACGAGTGCCCGGTGCCGGTCCAGCAGCTTGTCCCAGGCTGCGTCACCGACCGCGTACAGGTGATCCGTGGACTCCACGATGTCGGTCATCAGCATCGTCGTGAGGATCCGCTCGCCGACGGGCGGCTTGCCCCAGCCGCGCCAGCCACCCCAGATGATCGCGACCATCGGCTCCTCGCCGACGACCCAGTTGTCGTGTCCTGGTGGCACGTCGAAGACATCGCCAGGAGCGACGGAGAACTCCGTACCGTCGTCCATCCGGCCTTCCATGAGGCCGCTCAGCGCGACGCCCACGTGGTGGAACCGGCAGCTCGTCGTCCCGGCGACCGGCCGCACGTGCGTGGACCAGCGCCAGCCGGGTTCCAGCGTGAGCCGGCCGACCACCAGTTCGCCGATCCGTACCGTGGTCGCGGCCCCCTTCGTGAGCGCGAGGGTCTCGTCAGGAGTCTCGAGGTTCTTCGTCCGCGGACGTTCTGTGTCCACCCGGGTCTCCCTCGGCATGCCGCTGGTGTCGCGGCGACGATCGTCCCGTCCCCGTCCTGACGCGTCCAGGGGACGGGCCGCCTCCGGACCTCCCGCGTGCGCTCTGCCGCCGTCAGCGTCGTCCCAGCAGGTCCGCGCACCGGCCGCGGACCGCGCCGACGAGTTCGGCGTCGTCGGCGAGGTCGGGGCCGAGCGCGGCGAGCACGGCGGGGACGGCGTCCACTCGGGCGGCGAGGGCGCCGAGCTCGTCAGCTCGGACGTCGCGGACCGGGGCACCCGACCCCCGCAAGTGCAGCAGCCAGGCGGCGAGCACGGTGACCGCGGCGTCGGGCAGCCGGTCCGCGGAGCGCTCACGCCTCAGGACGGGTAGCAGCCGGACCGGCAGCTTCTGCGAGCCGTCGGTGGCGATCTGGGCGAGGGCGTGGCGTGTGCGCGGGTTGGCGAACCGCTCGAGCAGCGCGGTGCAGTACGCCTCCGCGTCGGCGCCCCCGAGCGTCAGGTGCGGGGCGCAGACCGACCACCACTGCTGCAGCAAGCCCCGGCAGGACCCGTCGTCCACCGCTTCCGCGACGGTCGCGTGGCCGCGCAGCGAGCCGACGTAGGCCAGCAGCGAGTGGCCGCCGTTGAGCAGCCACAGCTTGCGCTGCTCGTAGGGCGTGACGTCGTCGGTCAGCGTGGCGCCGGCCCGCTCCCAGGCCGGCCGGCCACTCGTGAAGTCACCGGCGAGGACCCACTCCGTGAACCGCTCGGTCACCACGGGGGCGGCATCTTCAACACCGGTGGCCGCGAGCACGGTCGCCCGGTCGGCGTCCGTCGGCGCCGGGGTGATCCGGTCGACCATGGTCGTCGCCGTCGCGACCTGGCCGCGGATCCAGTCGGGCAGCGTGGGATCGACGGCCGCCGCGAGGTCGTCGACGACGCGGGCCAGGACGGCGCCGTTGTCGGGCAGGTTGTCGCACGGGACGAGGGTCAGCGGGCCGGCGTCGGCGGCCCGGCGGGCGAGCAGGCCAGCGACGATCCGCGCCGGAGCCGAACCCACGGACGCCCGGGGGTCGTCGCGCAGCGCCGCGACGTCGCGGGCGACGGCGGGGGCGGTGAGGTCCAGCCCGCCGGACGCGGCCCGCAGGTAACCTGCCTCGGTCAACGTCGTCGTGAGCACCCGGACGTCAGGAGAGGCGAGCAGCCGCAGCCACTCATCGTGCTCGCCAGCAGCGTGCGCGCGGGACACGGCCCCGACGACCTCGAACTCGTCGCCGGACGCGGCGCGGGTCACGAGCGTGTACAGCCCGTCCTGCCCCGCGAGCGCCTGGGCGAGGTCGGGGCGGCGGCCGGTGAACGCCGCGATGCCCCATGCGTCGCCATCGGACGCCGCCCGGTCGGTGTACCAGGCCTGGTGCGCGCGGAAGAAGCTGCCCAGCCCCAGATGCACCGCGCGGACGGGGGGCGCCGGGGCGGGGCGGCGGAGCCGGCTCACAGCTTGAAGACCTCGCGTGGTCGGCCGGCGACGAGATCGACGATCGTCTCCAGGGCCTCGTCCTCGTCCAGCTGGTGCTCGGCCATGAGGCGGGCCAGGTAGCCGGCGTCGAGCCGCCGGGACATGTCGTGCCGGGCGGGGATGGAGCAGAAGGCCCGGGTGTCGTCGATGAACCCGGAGGTCCGGGAGAAGCCGGCGGTCTCGGTGACGGCGGACCGGAACCGGCGCACGGCGTCCGGAGCGTCGAGGAACCACCACGGCGCGCCGACGTAGACCGACGGATAGAAGCCGGCCAACGGGGCCAGCTCGCGGGAGAAGGTCGTCTCGTCGAGGGTGAACAGCACCAGGTGCAGGTTCGGATGCGTGCCGAACCGCTCCAGCAGCGGGCGCAGCGGGTCGGTGAAGTCCGTGCGCAGCGGGATGTCGTGCCCGGTGTCGGGGCCGAAGGCGTCCGAGGTAGGCCGGTGGTGGTTGCGCCGGACGCCCGGGTGCAGCGTCATCACCAGCCCGTCATCGCACGACATGCGGGCCATCTCGAGCAGCATGTGCCGGCGGAGCGCGACGGCGTCCGACGCATCGACCGTGCCGGACAGCGCCTCGCGGTAGATGCGGTCCGCCTCGGCGGTGGTCAACGGCTCGGTGCCGACGTCCTCGTGGCTGTGGTCGGCCGAGACGGCGCCGTGGGCGCGGAAGAACGCCCGGCGCTCCTCCATGGCGACGACCCAGCCCGCGTAGCCGCCGGTGTCGGCGCCGCTGACCTCCGCGAGGCGGGCGACCGCGTCGGGCCATCCCGGGTCGGCGACCTCGAGGTAGCGGTCCGTACGGAACGTGGGCAGGACGCGGCCGGCGAAGCCCGGGTCCGCGGCGAGCGCGGCATGGGCCGTCAGGTCGTCGCACGGGTCGTCGGTGGTCGCCAGCACCTCGATGCCGAACCGCTCGAACAGCGCGCGTGGCCGATAGGCGTCCTTGGCCAGGCGCTCGGCGACCTGGTCGTAGATGACGTCCGCCGTCTGCGCCGAGGGGCGCACGGCGACGTCGAAGACCTCCACCAGCGCCGACTCCAGCCAGTAGCGGGACGGCGTGCCGCGGAAGAGGTGCCAGTTCTCACAGAGCCGGCGCCATGCCTGCCGCGACTCGCCGTCGGACAGGTCGCCGCGACCGACGCCGAGGTCGGCGAGGGGGTCGCCGCCGGCGTGCAGCAGTCGGGTGACGTAGTGGTCGGGCGTCACGAAGAGGGTGGCCGGATCGGCGAACGGCACGTCCTCGGCGAGCAGCCGGGCGTCCACGTGACCGTGCGGCGACAGGATCGGCAGATCGCGCACCGCCTCGTACAGCCGCCGGGCGACCGCCCGCGTGCCGGGGTCGGCCGGGAGCAGCCGGTCGGGGGAGAGGACGAGCGGAGGCGGCACCGGCATGGCGGAATCCTCCGGCGGTGTCGCTTCCCACGGCAATCGGTTGCCAGCATTTGCCCCCGCCCCCGCAGCGGGACGCGGCCGCCCGGTTGCCAGGTGTTGCCACCGTCCCTTGTGGTGCCGGTCGCGACCCCGGATCGTCGACGCGGTGACCCGGACCCTGGATCCTCCGCCCGACCTCGCCCGGAAGGCGGCGGCCATCGGCGGCCCCGACGGCGTGCTGGCGGAGGACCGCGTCACCGCCTTCGTCGCCGAGCAGCTCGGCGCGGTCGACCTCGAGGGCCGGAGCGTCTGCGTCGTCATCCCGGACGCGACGCGCAGCTGCCCGCTGCCCCTGCTGCTCTGCGCCGTGCACGGTGCGCTCGTCGGCCGGGTGAGCCGGCTGACCGTCCTCGTCGCCCTCGGCACGCACGCGCCCATGACCGAGGCGCACCTCGCCCGTCACCTCGGCTATCCGGCGGGGGACCTGGCCGCCCGCTATCCGGGGATGGAGGTGCGCAACCACGAGTGGGCGGACCCGGCGACGTTCGTGTCGCTCGGGGTGATCCCCGGCAGCCGGGTCGCGGAGCTGTCGGGCGGCCTGCTCGCCGAGAGCGTCGACGTCCGGCTGAACCGGGCCGTGGTCGAGCACGACGTCGCGCTCGTCGTGGGGCCGGTCTTCCCGCACGAGGTGGTGGGCTTCTCCGGCGGCAACAAGTACTTCTTCCCGGGCGTGGCCGGTCAGGAGATCATCGACCTCTCGCACTGGCTCGGCGCCCTGATCACCAGCGCCGACATCATCGGAACCCGCGGCATCACGGCGGTGCGGGCGCTCATCGACGAAGCGGCGGCGCTCATCCCGGCCGAGACCCTGGCGCTGTGTGTCGTCGCACAGTCGGGGAGCGGAGCCCTGCACGCGGCCACGTTCGGCGAACCCCGAGCGGCGTGGGCGGCCGCGGCGGAGGTCTCGGCGCAGACGCACGTCCGGTACCTCGACGCTCCCGTGCGGCGCGTGCTCTCGGTCATGCCCGAGAAGTACGACGACATCTGGACCGCCGCCAAGGGCTTCTACAAGCTCGAGCCGGTCGTGGCCGACGGCGGTGAGGTCATCCTCTACGCGCCGCACATCACCGAGATCTCGGCGATGCACCCGGAGATCGACGATATCGGCTACCACTGCCGCGACTACTTCGTGAAGCAGTGGGACCGGTTCCGGCACCTGCACTGGGGCGTGCTCGCCCACTCGACGCACCTGCGCGGCGCCGGCACCTACGACGAGGAGAACGGGGAGCGGTGTCGGCTCACGGTGACGCTGGCAACCGGCATCCCGGAGGACGTCGTCCGGGCGGCCAACCTGAACTACCTCGACCCGGCGGAGGTCGATCTCGAGGCCTTCCGGGGCGACGGCGAGACGCTCGTGGTGCCGGAGGCGGGGGAGGTCCTCTTCCGCCTGCGCTGAGCGGTCGAACCCCGCTCGACCAGCCGGACGGGCAGGACCATCGGCGACCCGGTGCGGCTCTGCGCGCCCTCGATCATCGCGAGCAGGTGCTTGGTCGCCGTCGCCCCCTCGAGGTGCAGCGGTGCGGCAACGGTCGTCAGCCCGGGGGTGATGAGCTCCGCGGCCCCGATGTTGTCGAAGCCGATCACGCTGACGTGGTCCGGCACACGGATGCCGCGGGTGCCCAGCCCCCGGATCAGCCCGATGGCCAGCTGGTCGTTGTAGGCGATCACCGCCGTCGGCGGCGCCGCGGCCAGCTCCTCGGCCGCCCGCACCCCGCCGGGCACGTCCGGGGAGAAGGGGCCGATCCGACGCACCTTGAGCTGCAGGTCGGCGGCCGCGTCCTGGAGGGAGCGCCAGCGCATGCCGTCGGCCCAGGAGGCCTCGGGGCCGGCGACGTAGGTGAGGGAGTCGTGCCCCAGCCGCGACAGGTGCTCCACCGCCCGCCGGGTCCCTCCGGCGTTGTCGGGGACCACGCAGGGCACGTCGACGACGGCCCGGTTGAGGACGACGACCGGCTTCTGCTTGGCGATCATGCGGATCGCCGAGTCCGACATGCGTGAACCGCCGAGGACGACGCCGTCGACCACCGGCAGCGCCCGCTCGAGCGCCGACCGTTCCAGCCGGTCGGACTCTTGGGCGTCGGCCAGCAGGATCGTGTACCCGGCCTGCGCCGCGGTGGCCTGCGCGCCGCGGATGATCTCGGAGTAGAAGGGGTTGGCCACGTCGGAGACGACGAGCGCGATCATCCGGCTGCGGGCGGTGGAGAGCGCACGGGCCAGTGGGTTGGCCCGATACCCGAGCTCGTCGGCGACCGTGCGGATCCGCTCGGCGGTGGCGGCGTTGACCCGGCCGGGGCGGGAGAACGCCCGCGACACCGTCGAGGGCGCGACGGCGGCCGCCCGTGCGACGTCGTAGATGGTGACGGCGCGGGCGTCCGCCGGCCGCGATTCCTCGCTCATGGCCCTGCCCCCTCGGGTCCGCCCCGCCCAGTGACAACTGGTGGCAACCGATTGCCTGGCCGGTCAGGGTATGCCGTACTGGCTTCTCTCGACTGCCGCCCGGGTTCATCTCTCCTCCTGCCGGGCGAGAACCGGAAGGACGCCATGCTCCGCCCCCAGGACGGCCCCACCCGTGAGCTCAAGAACCTGAACGGGCTGTGGCGATTCCGGCTCGACCCGGCCGGTGCGGGGCGGGCGGCCGGCTGGTGGCGGGGGCCCCTGGCCGGGGCCCGCGACATGCCGGTGCCGGCCAGCTACAACGACATCCCGGCCGACGCCGCCGTCCGCGACCACGTCGGCGACGCCTGGTACCAGACGGTCGTGCGCGTGCCGCGCGGCTGGGCCGGGCAGCGCGTCGTCCTGCGGTTCGACGCGGCGACCCACCGCGCCGTCGTCTGGGTGGACGACGTCGAGGTCGCCGCCCACGAGGGTGGCTACACGCCGTTCGAGGCCGACGTCACCGCGCACGTGCGCCCGGGCGAGGAGGCGCGGGTCACCGTCGTCGTCGACAACCGGCTGACCTGGCACTCTCTGCCACCGGGCATCGTCGAGGACGGCCGGCAGACCTACTTCCACGACTTCTTCAACTACGCCGGCCTGCACCGGTCGGTGTGGCTGTACAGCACCCCGCCGGCGTACGTCGACGACATCACCGTCGTCCCCTGCCTGGAGGGGACGACGGGAACCGTCGGCTACCGCGTCGGGACGACGGGCGGCGGCACAGTGCGGGCCGTGCTGCTCGACGCCGAGGGCATCGAGGTCGCCTCCGCTGACGGCGTCGAGGGTTCGCTGACGGTTCCCGACGTGCATCCGTGGCGGCCGGGGGAGGGCTACCTGTACGACCTCCGCGTAGAGCTGACCGACGGCGGGGACGTCGTCGACAGCTACACGCTGCCCGTCGGCGTCCGCACCGTCGAGGTGCGCGGCACGCAGTTCCTGATCAACGGCGAGCCCTTCTCCTTCACCGGCTTCGGCAAGCACGAGGACGCCGACGTCCGGGGCAAGGCCCACGACGACGCGCTGATGGTGCACGACTTCGCGCTGATGGAGTGGATCGGCGCCAACTCGTTCCGGACGTCGCACTACCCCTACGCCGAGGAGGTCCTGGACTACGCCGACCGGCACGGGATCGTCGTCATCGACGAGACGGCCGCAGTGGGGCAGAACCTCGGCATGATGGCCGGCATCCTGCGCCGGGAGTTCCCGCCGACGTTCTCGCCGGACACGATCGACGACGCCGCCCGCGAGGTGCACGCGCAGGCGATCCGCGAGCTGGTGGCCCGCGACAAGAACCACCCGTGCGTGGTGCTGTGGAGCATCGCCAACGAACCCGAGGCCGACACCGACGCGGCAGTCGCCTACTTCACGCCGCTGCTCGACCTGGCGCGCGAGCTGGACCCCACCCGGCCGGTCGGCACGGTCAACATGGCCTTCGCGCCGTACGGCCGGGACCGGCTCCAGGCGCTGGGGGACGTCGTCATGATCAACCGCTACTACGGCTGGTACGTGCACACCGGCGACCTCGAGGCCGCCGAGAAGGCGCTGCAGGCCGAGCTCGAGGCGTGGGCCGCCGAGGGCAAGCCGATCCTGGTCACCGAGTACGGCGCCGACACGGTCGCCGGGCTCCACTCGGTGGTGACGCAGCCGTGGTCGGAGGAGTACCAGACCGACTTCCTGGAGATGCACCACCGGGTGTTCGACCGGGTGGACGCCGTCGTGGGGGAGCACGTTTGGAACTTTGCCGACTTCGCGACGGCGTCGAGCGTCGGCCGGGTGGGCGGCAACAAGAAGGGCGTGTTCACCCGCGACCGGCATCCCAAGGCGGCCGCGTTCGCCCTCCGCCGCCGCTGGCGCGGCGACGCCTGACGCTTCTGACGGCCAGGCGGACGGCGGCCGCGAGCGCCAGCAGGCCGGTTACCCAGCCGGCTGCCTCGGCCCACGGGGCGAGCGACGTCCCGAGGGCGGAGTCGGCCGAGCCGGCGAACCATGCCCACAGGCCGTGGCCGACGACGTAGCCGAGGAGGACGACGAGTAACGCCGGCATCGCGAGCACGAGGACGAACACCGACGGTTCTTCGGCGCCGGGGCAGTCGGCGGATGCAGAGGAACGACGTGCGCTGCGGCCCCGTTCCGGGGCTCGGAACGGGGCCTGCGCGCACACGGCTCTCCGGAGACATGACGGCGCTACGCTCGCCGGGCTCCAACCGCTCGCCATCAGGAGATGGTCTGGATGAGCACCGAGCTGCGGACCGCGATTGACATCGACGCACCGGCAGGGGCGGTGTGGAGCGTGCTCGCCGACCTGGCCGCATACCCCGACTGGAACCCGTTCATCGTCCGTGCGGAGGGCGAGGTGGCCGTGGGCGGGAAGCTGACCCTCTCGATGCAACCGGTCGGCGCCCGCCGCACGACGGTCCGCCCCACCGTCCTCGACGTCGATCCCGGCCGGCGGCTGCGCTGGCGAGGGACGCTCGGCTTCGCCACGGTTTTCGATGCGGACCACACCATCACGCTCGAGGAGCGGCCCGGCGGCGTGCGCCTCACGCAGGCGGAGCGGTTCCGCGGCCTGCTCGTCCCACTCCTGGCGCGCTCGTTGAGGAACCACACGCTCCCGGCTTTCGACGCGATGAACCTGGCGCTCAAGCGCCGCGTGGAGCGGGCACCGGCAACGCAGCCCGGATGACCGGCGTTCCGTCGATCCTGGTGGTCTCGCCGCTGGACCACATCAGGGCGGATCTGGCCGCGGACCTCCACCGCCGCTTCGGCAACGACTACCAGGTGCGGGCGGTGGGCCCGTCCGACGTGCTGGGTCTCCTGGCCGACCTCGCCGACGGGTCGGCGGTCGTGGCCGTCCTCGTCGTGGATGAACGGATCACCGAGCCCTCCGCCGAGGAGGTCTTCCGGCGCGGCCGCCAGCTGCACCCCGGTGCCAAGCGGGTCCAGCTCGTCCAGCGGGGGAACTGGTCGTCGGAGCACCCGATGATCACGGCCATGGCGCTCGGTCAGGTCGACCATCACCTCTACGCCCCCTGGGCACCGCTGGAACGCATCCTCTATCCGGCGATGAGCGACATCCTCGCCTCGTGGGACACGTCGCAGGACCCGCATGCGGTCGCACTGGAGATCGTGGGCCGGCAGAACGATCCCCGTTCCCACGACATGCGCGACAAGCTATCCCGGGCGGCCGTGCCGTACCGGTTCCACGACTCGGACAGCGCGGACGGCCGGCGGGTCCTGCAGGAGACCGGCCGGGACGGGTCGCGATCACCCGTGCTCGCCTTCTACACGGGCGCCGTCCTCGAGGACCCCACCGACGCCGAGCTGATGCGAGCGCTGGGCATCAAGACCCGTCCGACGTCCACCTCGTGCGACGTCGCGGTGGTCGGGGCCGGGCCGGCCGGCCTCGCCGCGGCCGTCTATGCCTCGTCGGAAGGGCTGGAGACCATGGTTCTCGAGCCGGAAATCCCGGGGGGACAGGCGGGCACGAGTTCGCTCATCCGCAACTACCTGGGTTTCCAGCGCGGGATCAGTGGCGAGGACCTCGCCGGCCGGGCGGTCGAGCAGGCGTGGCTGTTCGGCGCAGACTTCGTGCTCAGCCAGTGGGTGACGCGGCTGTCCTCGAGCGGGGGCGGGTCGGTGCTCCGTACGTCTGACGGCACCGAGGTGGAAGCGCGGGCGGTGGTCATCGCCACGGGTATCACCTGGCGACGGCTCGGCGTCCCTGCGCTGGAGGCGCTGGTCGGCTCCGGCGTCTTCTACGGCGCCGCTGGTGCGGAGGCCCGCGCCCTGGTCGGACGCGACGTCTTCGTCATCGGCGCGGGCAACTCGGCCGGCCAGGCTGCGCTGCACCTGGCCCGGTACGCGCGCTCGGTGACGATGGTCGTCCGCGGGCCGGCGCTCGGCGCGACCATGTCGGAGTACCTCGTCACCGTTCTCTCCGCCAGCCCGAACATCAAGGTGCTGTTCGGCACCGAGGTGGTCGACGGATCGGGCACGTCGGGCCTGGACTCCCTGACCCTCCTGGACCGCGCGACCGGAAACCGCTGGCAGGTGCCCGCGGCGGCGCTGTTCGTGCTCATCGGCGGCGAGCCCCGTACCGAGTGGTTGGAGGGCTCGGTCGATCGCGACGTCCGTGGGTACGTGCTGACCGGGACCGACGTGGCGCCCGGGGACGGTCTGCCGGGTGCCTGGCCACTGGACCGGCGACCGCTGTTCCTCGAGACCAGCATGCCGGGCGTCTTCGCGGCGGGCGACGTCCGTTCGCGCTCGGTCAAGCGGGTCGCTGCCGCGGCCGGGGAAGGTGCCACGGCGATCCATCTCGTCCACGAGTTCCTGGCCGGGGCCGCGGGCCGACCCGTGAAGCACTGAGGCCCGGAATCGGCTGGATCCCGGGCCTCAGCGGTTCAACGGTCCGTGGCTACACGCGGACGGCGGCCTCGCGCGGGTCGTCGTCCCTGTCGGCGTCGAGGATGACCATCTTCTGGACAGGGGCCGGTGCCGACAGCGCGGCGAGCTCCTCCTCGGAGTTGACCGCCTCCCCTCGGGCGACCATGCCCGCGTGCTCGGACAGCGGGATCTCCTTGAGCACCAGTGACAGGAGGAACGCCACCGCGAGGATCGGCACGAGGTACCAGAACACCGGCGCCAGGCTGTTCGCGTAGGCGTCGACGATCGCCGACCTCAGCGGCTCCCCGGCGGCCTTCACCGCGGCGGGCACCAGCGTGTCCGGCGAGGTGATACCGGCCCGGACCGCCTGATCCGCGTTCGACGACAGCGCGCCGACGAGGTTGTCGGCCAGCCGGCTCGTGAACAGGGTGCCGAAGACGGCGACGCCGAGGGTGGCGCCCACCTCGCGGAAGTAGTTGTTCGTCGAGGTCGCCGTTCCGATCTGCGTGGCCAGCACCGCGTTCTGCGCCGCGAGGACGACGTTCTGCATGATCAGGCCGAGGCCGGCGCCCAGGACGAAGAACATCGCGCCGATCGTCCAGAGCGAGGTGGCGCCCGACAGCGTGGTCATCCACATCATCGCGGCCATGATCACGGCGACGCCGGCGACGGTGAAGATCTTGTACCGGCCGCTCTTCGCGATGTAGGAGGCCGAGCTCTGGATGGTGAGGATGATGCCGGCCGTCATGGGCAGCATCAGCAGGCCGGAGTTCGCCGCCGACAGGCCCGAGCTCATCTGCAGGAACGTGGGCATGAAGGCGATCGCCGAGAACATGCCCAGACCGACCGCCATGCCCAGCGCCGTGGCGACGAGGAAGGTGCGGTTGCGGAACAGGGTCATCGGGATGATCGGCTCCGCGGCCCGCAGCTCCACCGCGACGAAGACGGCCGCCGAGATCACGAGGGCCGCGAGCAGCGACACCGCCTGCCACGAGCCCCAGCCGTCCCGTCCGCCGACATCGGTGAACAGGACCAGCGACGTCGTGGTGGCCGACAGCGCGACGATGCCGGCGACGTCGATGGGTGACGTGCTGCGCTTGCGCGGCAGGGTGAGGGCGAACCAGCCGATGGCGAGCACGGCGACGCCGACCGGGACGTTGATCCAGAACGCCCACTCCCAGCCGAGGGCGGCGGAGTCGGTGAAGAAGCCACCGACGAGCGGCCCGACGATCGCCGAGAGCCCGAACAGCGCGCCGATGGGGGCCATGTACTTGGCCCGCTCACGAGCAGGCACGACGTCGGCGATGATCGCCTGCGACAGGATCATCAGCCCGCCGCCGCCGAGGCCCTGCACCCCGCGCCAGACGACGAGCCAGGTGAAGTCGGGGGCGAGGGCCGCGCCGATGCTCGCGACCGTGAACAGGCCGATCGCCGTGAGGAACAGATTCCGGCGGCCCCACAGGTCGCCGAACTTGCCGTAGATCGGCATGACGAGGGTGGTCGCCAGCAGGTAGGCGGTGGTCATCCACGCCATGTGGGACACGCCGCCCAGGTCGCCGACTATCGTCGGCATCGCGGTCGAGACGATGGTCTGGTCGAGGGCCGCCATGAGCATGCCGGCGAGCAGCGCCGAGAAGATGAGGTTGATCCGGCGCCGGGTGAGCACGATGGGCGGCGCGGACTGGTCGAGGGCGGGGGCCTGCAAGGAATCTCCTCAGGTCGAGCTGCGGCGCCGCGGATGCGCGGCGCCGGGGGAGCGGACGGCGGTGTCCGCGACGGTCAGGGGGTCAGCGGGGCGCCGGCAGGCCGGCCACCAGCAAGCCCCACGCCTCGTCGACGAGGGCAGGGAGGGACGCGGTGAAGTCGCTGGCGAGCCAACGGTGCAGCGAGGTCCGCATGGCGACACCGGCGACGCCGGCCAGCAGGGTGGGGTAGGGGTCGACCCCTGCTCGGTTGCCGGTGCGCGTCGCGACGGCCTCGGCCAGAACGCGCTCGCCCTCGCCGAAAACGGCGGCGAGCCGGGCGAGCAGCGCCGGCTCCGCGTCGATGACCTTGAGGCGCAGGGGCCAGAGTTCGGTGTCGGTCGCCATCTCCTCGGCCTGGGCCCGGGCGACTGCCCGCAGCGCCTGCACCGGCGTCTCGTCGGCCGGCCGCGCCAGGAAGGCGGCGACCTGGTTCGGGGAGGCGTCCGGGTCCAGGCCCAGGACGGCGTCGTCCTTGCAGGAGAAGTAGTTGAAGAACGTCCGGGGGGAGACCTCGGCACGGTCGGCGATGTCGTCCACCGAGACGCTGGCCAGGCCGCGCTCTGCGACCAGGCGCAGGGCCGCCTCGTGCAGCGCGGACCTCGTCGCCAGCTTCTTGCGCTCGCGCAGGCCTGTCGTCACTCGTCCATGATCGCCGATTCTTGCAGTCGATGCAAGTTTGCACGCGCTGCACGGCGTGTTCCGCTCCCTCAGGTTGTTCGGGAACCTGCGCGTATACCGCCGCTCTCGGGGCACCCATGCTGGCGATGCCAGTCACGTGGGTCGACAGCGGTCCGGGACGAGCGAGCCTCGCTCCCGCGGGTCGCTGCCTCTCCGCGGTTCGCGGGACGGCGGTCCGCCGCCTTCTGCTCCTGGTCGGCCTGATCGTCGGCCTGTACGGAGCGCTCGTCCTCCTGTCGTCCGGCGCCCGGGCCGCGGACGGGCTACTCGGTTCCGCTGTGGCCTCCACCGGCGACGTGGTGGACACAGGGGTCTCGGCGGTCGAACCGGGGGCCGCAACGGCTGTCTCCACCGACGCGGGAGACGTGCCGCCGATCGAGCAGTCCCTCGAACTGGTCGTCGCCATCACTGAGCCGGTGGTCGAGCCGGTCGCCGAGCCGGTCGCCGCGGTCGCCGAGCCGGTCGCCGCGGTCACCGAGCCGGTGGTCGAGGCCGTGGCCCCGGTGGTCGAGCCGGTCGCCGAGCCGGTCTCCGCGGTCACCGAGCCGGTGGTCGAGGCCGTGGCCCCGGTGGTCGAGCCGGTCGCCGAGCCGGTCTCCGCGGTCACCGAGCCGGTGGTCGAGGCCGTGGCCCCGGTGGTCGA
>Ga0126307_10002026_pt1 | contig 13603 bp, 12 predicted proteins | sample Plot28_FD_89955 | JGI IMG/M metagenome (GOLD analysis project Ga0126307, IMG submission 89955) | Serpentine soil microbial communities from UC McLaughlin Reserve, CA, USA - Plot28 | ecosystem: Environmental > Terrestrial > Soil > Grasslands | place: USA: UC McLaughlin Reserve, Lake County...
ACTCGTCGTGCTCGTTGATGAGCCGATCGCCCACCTGATGAGCTGTAAATGCGTTGACGCCGAATGACGTGATGCCGAAGTGAAACCGGACGGGGCGCGAAAGAACGCGGCCGTCATCGATCTCGTCGATCTCGTCAATCTCGGCCACCGCGTAACCGTTCATTCGGCCGTCCTTCCTTCGGGTATGGGATAAGCAGGCGACCCACTGCCGGCGCGGCGACCCGCAATCAGCGGCCCGTCGTCGTGCGTGGTGAACTCCGTCCACGCCACTGGCACGATCCTCTCACGCCCCGCGGAATGGCGGGATCAACTGTGTCGAGAGACCGCCTGTGACATTGCGCCGCATGGATGCTGTCGCCGCATCCGGCGAATCATCCTCCGAGGACGAGACAGCCGCACGGCGAACTCGTAACACTGGGCCTGACCAAACAGGAGGGAAGCAGCGTGATTGCAGCGGACTACCCGTTTCTTGACGTGGTGTGGACGATGTTCATCTTCTTCGCGTGGGTGATCTGGTTCTGGCTCCTGATCACCGTCTTCGGCGACGTCTTCCGCCGGCACGACATCTCGGGCTGGACCAAGACGCTCTGGATTCTCTTCGCGATCGTTACGCCGTTCCTTGGCGTGTTCGTGTACCTGATCTCCCAGGGCAAGGGCATGGCCGAGCGCAACACGAAGGCCGTGCAGACCGCGCAGGCGCAGACCGACGAGTACATCCGCACGGTCGCCTCGAAGGACGACCCGGCCGAGCAGATCGCGAAGGCGAAGCAGCTGCTCGACAGCGGCGCGATCAACGCGCAGGAGTTCGAGGCCCTGAAGCAGAAGGCCCTCGCGGCCTGACCTGCCGAGGAAGACACTATGTCGCCGGCGGCTGGGGAGGCCGCTAGCCGCCGACGGCTCCTGCCCTCGCTGCTGGTACCACGCGACATCGTTCTCCTCCGCGAGTTCTTCCGCGAGATCGCGTAGGTAGTCAAAGCCAAGCCCCGGCCCGCCGTGCAGCAGGAGGACCGGTGGCCCGTTCGGGGGCCGTCTACGGGACGGCCCTTTCTCTGGCCCCCCATTGCCCGATCCCCGCTCGCTAGGAGGCGATGTGACTTCCCTAGTGCAGCACGTTCCGAAAGAGCCCCCGGCCGCTGAAGCACCTTCGGGGCTCCTCTCTTTGGACGACGCAAACCTCGTCCGACTTACGTGTTACCTTGGCCGAAGCTAGGCCGCGAGTCAGTCTAGTCGGGGGTTGAGAGGAGGAGGCCATGAGCGGCTATCGAAGGACGCACCGAGCCTTAGGCAACCGGACCTAAAAGGTCCGGCGGCGCCCCAATCCTGGCCGACGCAGCGCCGCCGGTCTCGCCCGCTCCACTCGTCGCACGACTGCGGCGAGACCCGCCGATTTCGTCTTCCGGCTGGGCGAAGGTCCTGTCTATCTGACGCTCCGGACGGATGGTCGGCCCACGGGGAGCGATCCTCATCACGGGGCGGCTCCTCGTCTGGTCCGTTTCAGGCCAAAGTTGAGGCCAAAGTAGCACCGGGGCTCGAGCGAAGCGCAGCGCAAACCCGCATGGACATTGACAGGGGCGGCAGGACTCGAACCTGCAACCCCCGGTTTTGGAGACCGGTGCTCTGCCAATTGAGCTACGCCCCTAGAGGTTGCGGCTGCGATTGTAGCCGCGCCCCTTCTAGAGTCTGGTCGTGGCTCCCCCGCCGCCAAGGCCCGCGCTCGGTGCACTCTTCCTCGTCCTCGCGATCGCCTTCGCGGGCATCGCCGCTACGGCTCTGGAAGCGGTCGACGACGAGCCGGGAGTCGTGGTGATCGTCGTCGGGGCCGGCGCGATCGCGCTCTGGCTGCTCTCGCTCGCCGGCCGGAATCTAAGGAGAACGCGACGCTAGACCGTATTCTCTACGCATGGCCGGCGACGACACCCAAGATCTCTGGCGCGAATACACGAAGACCAAGGATCAGGGCACCCGCGACCGGCTGATCCTCACCTACGCGCCGCTCGTCAAGTACGTGGCCGGCCGTCTCGGCAGCGGCCTTCCGGCCCATGTCGACGAGAACGACCTCGTCTCGTACGGCCTGCTGGGCCTGATCGGGGCGATCGAGCGCTTCGACCCCGACCGCGACATCAAGTTCGAGACCTACGCGATCGCTCGGATCAAGGGCTCGATCATCGACGAGCTCCGCGCGATGGACTGGGTGCCGCGCTCGGTTCGCTCGCGCGCGCGGGACATCGAGCGGGTGATCGGCGAGCTCGAGCGCAAATTGCACCGCGCGCCCAGCGACGAGGAGATCGCGGAGAGGCTCGGGGTCTCGACCGACGACCTGAACGACAGCCTCACCGAGATCGGCCGCTCCTCGATCGCCGCGCTCGACGAGCTCTGGACCGTCTCCTCGAGCGGTGGCGACCAGGTCGCCCTGATCGACACGATCGAGGACACTCAGGGCCCGGAGCCGCAGTCCGAGCTGGCCCAGACCGAACTCAAGGAAGCCTTGGGCGAGGCGATTGCGCGCCTGCCCGAGCGTGAGAAGCTCGTGGTCACGCTGTACTACTACGAGGAGCTGACGCTGCGCGAGATCGGTGAGGTTCTCGGCGTGACCGAGTCGCGGGTTTCACAGCTGCACACCAAGGCGATCCTGCGCCTGAAAGCACGGCTCGCCGGCTCACCGGCCCGAGAGCCCTTGGGCCGCTAGTCGAAACCTCGTTTTAGGTCTGTAGTCTCCCGCTTGACACCCGTAACGACGAGGGTCAACGTTGCGGGCGTGTGGGGTCTACACAGAAAGGACGTGGGAGAGTGAAACACCGTAGGTTCTTAGTGCTATCGGGGGCGATTGGCGCGATTGCGCTCATCGCTTCCCTCAGCGTCGCGGTGGCGAGCAGCAGTCAGAAGCCGTCGCAGGTGCAGAAGGCGGCGGCGATCACCGCGCCGAAGGTGCCGAACGCCGCCGCTATCAAGAAGAAGTACGGCGGCCAGAAGATCACGTTCGTGGGCGATTCGGTCGGCGACGGCCACAAGCGCGACCTCGCGCTCGCGAAGCGGTTCTCGAGGGACACCGGAATCAAGGTAAGCGTCGTCCCGCACCCGGCCGCGTCGGACCAGTCGTACTCTCAGCTCGTTCGCGCGTTCTCCCAAAAGTCGTCTTCGATCGATGTGGCGATGATCGACGTCGTCTGGCCGGGAGCGTTCGCGCCCTATCTGGTCGATCTCAAGCCGAAGCTCGGCAAGCAGGCCAAGCTCCACGTGCAGGGGATCATCCAGAACAACACGATCGGCGGGAGACTCGTTGCCATGCCGTGGTTCGGTGACTACGGCATCCTCTACTACCGCACCGACCTGCTGAAGAAGTACGGCTACTCAGGTCCGCCCAAGACCTGGGCCGACCTGTTCAAGATGGCCAAGAAGATCCAGGACGGCGAGCAGAAGACGAACAGCAACTTCACCGGCTTCGTCTTCCAGGGCAACTCGTACGAGGGACTGACCTGCAACGCGCTCGAGTGGGTCGCGTCGGCGGGTGGCGGCCATTTCATCGACAACGGCAAGGCCACGATCAACAACTCCAAGGCGGCGACGATCCTGGACGCGATGCGCAACCAGGTCGGCAAGACGACGCCTCGCGGCGTGACCTCGTACCAGGAGGATCAGACCGAGCACACGTTCGACTCCGGAGACGCCGCGTTCGCGCGCAACTGGCCCTACCAGTACGGGATCGGGGCCGGAGCGACTTCGAAGGTCAAGGGCAAGTTCAGCGTGGCCGTGCTTCCGCACGGCGCGAAAGGTGATTCCGTCGGAACCGTCGGCGGTTGGCAACTCGCGGTCTCGAAATTCTCGAAGCGCAAGGCTGCTGCGATCGAGTTCGTCCGCTACATGACGAGCCCGGCCGTCGAGAAGTTCGACGCGCTGACCAACTCCAACGTGCCCACCATTGTCTCGGTGGCCAAGGACAAGGCTGTTCGGGCCAAGAACCCGTACCTCAAGCCCGCCATCGCGAGCGTTCCTCGCGTGACGCGGCCCGCGAAGTACTTCAAGACCCGTTACAACGAGGCCTCGAAGGTGATCTACCAGGGGATCAATCAGATTCTCAACGGCACGCCGGCGAAGAGCGTGCTGCCTTCGATGCAGTCGAAGCTGAACCAGCTTCTGAAGCGCTAACACGGACACCTAGACCGCGACGAGGGAGGATGGCATCTGTCATCCTCCCTCGTCCCAGATGAGCTCGGTAGCCACTCCCGCACCCGCTCCTCGCCGCCGTCGTCGCCGGACGAAGCTCCAGCGGCGGCAGACGCGAATCGGCTGGCTGCTCCTCATTCCGTCCCTCGCGGTGGTCGCGTTCGTCGCGATCTACCCGCTCGGCAAGACGGTCTATCAGAGCTTCACGAACCAGGAATTCCTCGCGGGGATCACGCCTACGGAGTGGGTCGGGCTCGACAACTACCGCACCCTCTGGCACGACACGATCTTTCGCGACGCGGTCGTCCAGACAATCAAGTTCACGGTGATCACGGTGTCGTTCGAGTTCGTGCTGGGGTTGATCATCGCGCTGGTCGTCAACTCGAGCTTCAAGGGTCGAGGCCTGATGCGCGCAGTGATGCTCGTGCCTTGGGCAATCCCGACAGTTGTCGCCGCGAAGATGTGGCAGTGGATGCTCGACGACGTCTATGGGGTGGTCAACGACCTCGGCGTCCGGCTCCACATCCTGTCGCACTCGCACGCGTGGATTTCCGACCCCGCCACGTCGCTCGGAGCGGTCTGCGCGGTCGACATCTGGAAAACGACTCCCTTTGTCGCCTTGCTGCTCCTGGCGGGGCTGCAGGTCATCCCGGGTGACGTCTACGAAGCGGCGTCGGTCGACGGCGCGAGCAAATGGCAGCAGTTCTGGCGCATCACGCTGCCGCTGCTGCGCCCGGCGATCCTGGTCACCCTGATCTTTCGCACGCTCGACGCCCTCCGCGTCTTCGACGTCTTCGCCGTCTTCTTCGGCAATCGCCCGGACACCCAAACGATGGCGATCTACGACCAGAGCACGATCGTCGGCGATGGGCACGTGGGCTACGGGGCGGCGATCAGCGTCGCGATCTTCCTGATCATCGCGGTGTTCGTCGTCATCTACGTCACCTTCATGCGGGTGACGGAGGAATGAGCACAGCCGCCGAGGCGACGCGCTCCGCAGCCAGGCCTGTGAGCCGCGGCCACTGGCTTCGCCGGAGCCCCCTCGGCCGCGCGCTGGTGAAGCTGCCGTTCTGGCTGTTGATCGCGCTGATCTTCATCTACGCGCTGTTCCCGTTCTACTGGGCGGTGCGCTCGGCGATCACCCCCGACGCCCAGCTCTTCACCACGCCGATCCACTACTGGCCGAGTCACCCGACGCTGAGCAATTTCCGTGAGGCGCTGAGCACGAGCTTCTTCCGGAAGGCGTTGCTGAACTCGACGATCGTCGCCGGCTCCGTGACGCTTGTCTCGCTCGCCATCGGCTCTGTCGCCGCCTACGCGCTGGGCCGCTTCCGTTTCCGCGGCCGCTCGGCGGTCATGTACCTGATGCTGTCGATGACGATCTTCCCGCAGATCGCGATCCTCGGCGCGCTCTACACGATGATCAGCGACTTCCACCTCTACGACCGGCTGGGCGCCCTGATTCTCACCTACCTGATCTTCACCCTGCCGTTCACCATCTGGGTACTGACGAGCTTCATGCGCGCCCTTCCCGGCGACCTCGAGGAGGCCGCCTATGTCGACGGCGCGACGCCGCTGCAGGTCTTCTACAAGGTCCTCTTGCCGCTGATTGCGCCGGGCCTCGTCACTACCGGGCTGCTGGCCTTTATCGCGGCCTGGAACGAGTACCTCTACGCGGTCTCGTTCATCCAGACCCCGGGCCGCTACACCGTCCCGATCGCGATCACGTCGTTCACGGCGAGGGGTGGCAACGCCTTCCAGGTCCCGTGGGGCCAGATCATGGCCGCAACGGTGATCGTGACGCTGCCGCTGATCGCGGCGACGCTGATCCTGCAGCGTCGGATCCTCGCCGGCCTGACGGCCGGTGCGGTCAAGGGCTAGATCGCGTCACGCGTTTCGGGATCGAAGAAATAGAGCCGGCTCGTGTCCACTGCGAGCTCGATCTCGCTTTCTTCGGCAATCCGCGTCTTGGGGCTGACCCGTGCGACGAGCCGCGTCTTCGGGGCCCCGTCGCCGTCGTCACCGCCGAGAGAGACGTCTGCGTCTTCGCCCGCATCGGCGGCGATCGCGCTCGAGACGATCCGGGTCGCGCCTGTGCTGAAGTGCACGAGTACCTCGGCTCCGAGCGGTTCCGTCAGGTCGCAGACCACCTTCATTCGGCGGTCTGTCGGGACATCCGACTCGAGAGTCGCGTCCTCGAAGTCTTCCGGGCGGATCCCGAGAATGACGGTCCGGCCAACGAAATTGCCCAAGTTCGAGCGGTTGCGGGCGGCCCGATCGTCGACGGCGAGCGTGTGATCGCCGAACTTGACGCTGAAATCGCCGTTTGCTTGCTCGAGCTCGGCCTCGACTAGGTTGATCGACGGCGAGCCGATGAAGCCGGCGACGAACTCGTTCACCGGGTTGTCGTAGAGAATCTGAGGCGTATCCACCTGCTGGAGGTGCCCAGCGTTCATCACGGCGACGCGGTCGCCCATCGTCATGGCCTCGACCTGGTCGTGCGTGACGTAAATCGTCGTCACGCCCAGCCGGCGCTGCAGCTGATGGATCTCCGCGCGCATCTGGACGCGCAGCTTGGCGTCGAGGTTCGAGAGCGGCTCATCCATGAGGAACGCCTGCGGCTCGCGGACGATCGCGCGGCCCATGGCAACGCGTTGGCGCTGGCCTCCTGAAAGTGCGCGTGGCTTGCGCTTCAGGAACTCCTCGATCTGGAGGATCTTGGCGGCGCGACGGACGCGCTCGGCGATGTCTGCCTTCGGGAGCTTGCGCAGCTTGAGCCCGAAGGCGAGATTCTGCTCCACGGTCATGTGCGGGTAGAGCGCGTAGCTTTGAAAGACCATTGCGATGTCGCGGTCCTTCGGGGTCAGGTCGTTGACGACGCGGTCGCCGATCCTGATCTCGCCGTCGCTGATCTCCTCGAGGCCGGCGAGCATCCGCAGCGCCGTCGTCTTGCCGCATCCCGAAGGACCGACGAGCACCATCAGCTCGCCGTCCTCGATCGAGAGGTCGAGGTCTTGGACGGCCTGCGTTCCGTCGTCGAAGACCTTCGACACGGAGTCGTAGGCAATCTCAGCCATGCGGCTCGTAGTTTCTCACGATCAGGGCCGCGTGCGGCGGCAGTCCTTCGCCCTCGTGGGTTCCCAGCACCATCTCGCCCTCGGGCCGGGAGCGCGGCTCGGACGTCGTGTTGACCGCGATGGTGTGCTCGCCGCGCTCGTAGGCGACTACGCCGGGCTCGGCCTCGAGCAGCCGAAAGCCCTCTCCGAGCTCGCGCCGTAGCTCGATCAGCCTCCGGTACAGGCTCAACTGCGAGTCGAGGTCGTCGCGCTGGGCTTCGACGCTTCGCTCCTGCGGGTCGACCGCGGGCAGCCACGGCGCGCCGGTGGTGAAGCCGCCCGTCGGGCTCGAGTCCCACTGCATCGGGTGGCGCATCCCGTCGCGGCCGGCGCGATCGTAGGGCGGGTCGGCCCCCGGCCCGTTGGCGAGGCCGATCTCGTCGCCCTGGTAGATGAACGCGACGCCGGGGAGCGTCAGCAGGAGAAGCGCAGCGGCGCGCACGTTCTCAGGGCCGACGCGCGTCGCGAGCCGGTCGAAGTCGTGGTTCGACATCACCCAGGCGACCCGCCCGAGCTTCGCCGCCGGCTCGATTGCCGCGCGCAGGCGCTCCGCGTCCCAGGGTGAGAAGAGAAACTCGAACGCGAACACGAGGTCGAGCGCCTCGAGGTAGCGGTCGTACTCGCTCACCGGCCGGAAGACCTCGCCCACCAGCAGCGCATTCCCCGCGGCCTCGCGGATCGTCCGCAGCGCATCGAGGGCCTCCGGGCGGTTGCCGGAGTAGAGGGGCTCGAGCTTCGCCTCATCCTCGCGCAGGGGCAGCGGGAACGGTCTGGTCGCGGGCGGGTTGTCGCGCAGCTGGTCGTCCTTGACGAGGCGGTCGATCGCGTCCAGCCGAAAGCCGTCGGCACCTCGGCCGCGCCAGAAGCGTACGACGCCCTGCATCGCCTCAATGACCTCCGGGTTGCGCCAGTCGAGGTCGGGCTGCTCCGGGTAGAAGGAGTGCAGGTACCAGCGGCGGCTCGACGCGTCGCGGCTCCAGGCCGGGCCGCCGAAGACCGAGACCCAGTTGTTAGGCGGCCCGTCCGCCGGCGACCAGATGTACCAGTCGGGGTGCTCTCGGAACCAGGGGTGCTCGATCGAGGTGTGGCAGAGGATCAGGTCGAGCAGGACGCGGAGCCCGCGCGCGTGCGCCGCCTCGAGGAGCTCGTCGAAGTCCTCGAGCGAGCCGAGCTGCGGGTCGACCGCGGTGTAGTCCGAGACGTCGTAGCCGAAGTCGGCCAGCGGCGAGGGGTAGATCGGCGAGAGCCAGAAGGCATCGACGCCGAGCCAGGCGAGGTAGTCGAGCCGGTCGGTGATCCCGCGGAGGTCGCCGACGCCGTCCCCGTCGGAATCCTGGAAGGAGCGGGGATAGATCTGGTAGACGACTGCGTCACGCCACCACATGGCGTCGGCAGAATAGAGCCGCTCCGGGGGTAAGATCGACCTGTCGAGTCCCCATCCGAGGAGGAGCCGCCGCAGATGTCCACCGAGCCCGGGAAGATCCGCAACGTCGCCGTCACCGGCCACCGCGGGACGGGCAAGACCTCGCTCGTCGAGGCGATGCTCTTCCAGTCTGGCGCGATCAACCGGCTCGGCACGGTCGAGCAGGGGACGACGACCTCCGACTGGGACGAGGACGAGCAGCGGCGGCAGATGTCGCTTGCGTCCTCGCTCTGCCACCTCGAGTGGCAGGGCCGCAAGATCAACCTGATCGATGCGCCGGGGGACGCAGGCTTCTCCGGCGACACGATCGCGGCTTTGCGCGTGGTCGAGGGCGCATTGATCACCGCGAGCGCGGTCATGGGCGTCGAGGTGCAGACGACTCGCGTCTGGGAGCGCGCGGAGCAGCTCGAGCTGCCGCGCCTCGTGTTCGTGAACATGCTCGACCGCGAGCGCGCCGACTTCTACCGCGCGCTCGACCACTTCCGCTCGCAGCTCTCCGAGCGTTGCGTGGCGATTCACCTTCCGATCGGAAGCGAGCACGAGCTGACGGGGATCGTGGACCTCCTGCACATGACCGCCTACACGAGTCCCGAAGGCGAACGCGAGTCCGCCGCCGGCGAGATTCCCGCCGAGCTCGCCGAGGACGTCGAGCGCTATCGCACCCAACTACTCGACTCGGTCGTCGAGACCGACGAGGGCCTGATGGAGCGCTATCTCGAGGGCGAGGAGCTCGGCACCGAGGAGGTGGCGAAGGCGCTCAAGGACGCGGTCACGCGAGGCGAGCTGTTCCCGGTCGCGTGCGGGGTGGCCACGAAGAACCTCGGCACGACGGCGCTGCTCGACCTGCTCGTCGAGAGCGTCCCGTCGCCGGCCAAGCGTCCACCCGCGATCGACGTGGACGGCGCGGGCACGGCGGCCTTCGTCTTCAAGACCGTCGCCGATCCCTTCGCCGGGCGCATCAACCTCTTCCGTGTCCTTTCCGGCACGCTCGACTCCGACTCGACCGTCGTCAACTCGCGCAACCGCGCCAAGGAGCGCGTCGGGCAGCTGCTGGCGCTCCAGGGCAAGGAGCACGAGCAGGCGAAGGAGTTCGGCGCCGGTGACATCGGGGCTGTCGCGAAGCTCAAGGAGACGACGACCGGTGACCTGCTGCTCGACTCCGAGCGCGCGATCGAGCCACTGGAGCTCGAGTTCCCGGAGCCGGTGATGAGCTTCGCCGTGACGCCGGTGGCCAAGGGCGACGAGGAAAAGGTCGCAAGCTCGCTGCGTCGGCTGGCCGAGGAGGACCCGACGCTCGTCCTGCGCCGCGACCCACAGACCGGCGACCAGCTCCTTTCGGGGATGAGCCAGATCCACGTCGAGGTCGCGGTCGACCGGCTCAAGCGGCGCTTCGGCGTGGACGTCGAGCTGCACCAGCCGCACGTGCCCTACCTCGAGACGATCCGCAAGGAGTCGCGCGCCCGGCACCGCTACAAGAAGCAGACCGGGGGCCGGGGCCAGTTCGGCGACTGCGAGATCGTGCTGGAGCCGCTCCCCGAGCGCGAGGGCTACGAGTTCGTGGACGAGATCGTCGGCGGCGTGATCCAGCAGGGCTTCCGGCCCGCCGTGGACAAGGGCATCCAGGAAGCGATGCAGCACGGCGAGCTTGCGGGAGCTCCGGTGCAAGGCGTGCGCGTCCGGCTCGTGGACGGCCAGCAGCACAACGTGGACTCTTCCGAGATGGCATTCAAGATCGCGGGCTCGATGGCGTTCAAGGACGCCTACGCAAAGGCCGACCCGGTGCTGCTCGAGCCGATCATGGAGCTCGAGGTGAGCGTGCCCGAAGACGCCGTCGGCGCGGTCAATGGCGACCTCAACTCACGCCGCGGGCGGCTGCAAGGCATGGAGCCCCGAGGCGCAATGACCTCGATCAAGGCCGAGGTGCCGATGGCGGAGATCCTCACCTACGCGCAGGCTCTGACCTCACTCACCGGCGGGCGCGGCGACTACCACATGCACTTCCTGCGCTACGAGGAGGTTCCGTCCCACATTGCCCAGAAGGTGATCGATGAGACGAAGAGCGAGCTCGAGGAGGCTAGGGTCTAGGGCGATGCGCATCACGCGGCAGGTTGTCACGGCGGCGCGCAGCTGCGCGATCTGCGAACGGACGCTGCTCGTTGGGGAGCGCGCGGTGCGTTACTCGCCCGACGGCGTGAACTTCGTGGACGTCTGTCCGCTCTGCCTGGAGACCGCCGTCGACCACGGCTGGCTGAAGGAGGGGAGCCCGACGAGCCCGGTGATGGCGGAGCCCCGGCGCAAGCGACTCGGGGGCCTGGGCGCGCTCTTCGAGTCGCGCAAGCCGCAGGTTGCGCCCGTCGTCGACGAGCCGATCCTGCGCCGGCTCTCGGAGCCCGAGCTGGCGATGGTCGAGGCGGCCGACATGTTCAACGAGAGCGCCTTCCGGCGGACGATCGCCGGCATTGCCAAGAGCCTCGGAGCGCCGAAAGCGTCGATCGTGCCCCTGTCGGGAACCAGCAGTGAGGTTGTCCTCACCGTCGCGTGGGACATCTCCTGGTACCAGTACCGCATCACCCCGGACTCCGGGCAGCCTGTGCGCCTGGCCGAGCGTGGACACGACCCACGCGACCTCGAGACGCTCTTCACCGGGTGGAACGCGAGGCTGACCGAGGACGGACGAATCACACCCGAGATCTCCCCGATCTAGCGTCAACCCAGGACGCACCTACAATCCGAGCACCATGATCTATTGCGTCATCCCGCGCGAGCTCGAGGACGAGCTCTACGACAAGATGGTCGAGTACTACAAGGACAACCCGCACGTAACCGTCATCATCGACCGCCGCCAGGGTGACGACCGGCGCTCCGGACGGGACAAGGACAAGGGTGGCAAGCGCGAGATTCGCGACCGCCGCAGGGCGCGGGCCCCGGGCACGTTCCCCAGCACCGACTCGCCTGACTAGAATCGCCGCCGTGGCAACCGCGGCGACGAAAACCTTCAAGAACTTCATCGGCGGCGAGTGGATGGATGCCGCCTCGGGCGAGACCTTCGAGACGACGAGCCCCGCTACGGGCGAGACCCTCGGTGTCTTCCCACGCTCGAGTGCCGAGGACGCCGATCGAGCGGTCGAGGCCGCGAAGGCCGCCTTCGAGGACTGGCGCCTGACTCCGGCGCCGAAGCGCGGCGAGTTCCTCTTCCGCTTCGGCCAGCTACTGGCCGAGCGCAAGGACGAAGTCGCCGAGCTGATGGCGCGGGAGATGGGCAAGGTCGTCCCCGAAGCCGCGGGCGACGTCCAGGAAGCGATCGACATGAGCTTCTACATGGGCGGCGAAGGGCGGCGGCTCTTCGGCCAGACCACGCCGTCGGAGCTGCGCGACAAGTTCAACATGAGCATCCGCCAGCCGATCGGGGTCGTCGGAGTGATCACGCCATGGAACTTCCCGATCGCGATCCCGTCCTGGAAGATCGCGCCCGCCCTAGTGTGCGGCAACACCGCCGTCTTCAAGCCGGCCACCGATACGCCGCTGCTGGGCGAGCGCTTTGTCGAGCTGCTCGTCGAGGCCGGGGTGCCCGCCGGCGTGATCAACATCGTGCACGGGGGCGGGGGAGAGGTCGGAGATCGGCTCGTGCGCCATCCCGATGTGCCCGTGATCACGCTCACGGGCTCCCGGGAGACCGGCGTCGAGGTGATGCGCAACGCGGCCGACCACCTCAAGCACATCCACCTCGAGCTCGGCGGCAAAAACGCGATCATCGTCCTCGACGACGCCGACCTCGACCTGGCGGTGGAGGGGATCATCTGGTCGGCCTTCGGTACCTCCGGCCAGCGTTGTACCGCCGCCTCGCGCGTGATCGTGCAGGCGGGCGTCTACGACGAGCTCCAGAAGCGGCTCGTCGCGGCCGCCGAGAAGCTTCGCCTTGGCCCCGGCTGGGAGGGAGGCGTGGACGTCGGCCCCGTGATCAACCAGCGGGCACTCGACAAGATCCACTCCTACACGGAGATCGGCGTGGACGAGGGCGCGAAGCTCCTCACGGGCGGCGAGGTCGCGGAGGGCAACGGGCTGAGCGACGGCTTCTTCTACCGGCCGACGATCTTCGGCGACGTCGATCCAAAGATGCGCGTTGCCCAGGAGGAGATCTTCGGGCCGACGACGGCGCTCATCCGCGTAGGCGACGTGGGCGAGGCGATCCGCGTCTCGAACGGGATCGAGTTCGGCCTCTCGTCCTCGATCTTCACGCGTGAGGTGAACACAGCCTTCCGCGCGATGCGCGACCTCGAGGCGGGGATCACCTACATCAACGCGGGGACGATCGGCGCCGAGGTGCATCTCCCGTTCGGCGGCACGAAGGGCACCGGCAACGGGCATCGCGAGGCGGGGCAGGCCGCTCTGGACGTCTTCACAGAGTGGAAGTCGATCTACGTCGACTACTCGGGGAAGCTCCAGAAGGCTCAGATCGACACCGAGCCCTGAGGGGCCCGGTTCACTTCCGCCTAACAACCGTCAGGCACGATTCGCTCGTGCTCCGGCTCCTCCCAGCCCTCGGTCTCGCCGCGCTCTGCGTGTCGGTCGCCTCGGCCGCCTCGGCGCCCAGCGGTCGGATCGTCTTCTCGAGCGCCACCGGCGTCGACGGGAAGACGCAGGTGTGGACGATGAGCGCGAACGGCCGCGGCCGGCACGCGCTCACCCCACGCACCTCGTACGACGAGCAGCCGGATCTCTCTGCCGACGGGCGCCGGATCGTCTTCGCCGCCCACGGCAACATCTACGTGATGAACGGCGGCGGCTCCGGGGTGCGCAGGCTGACCTCGAGCCCGGCCAATGAGGCCGCTCCGGCGTGGTCCTTCGACGGGCGCTGGGTCGCCTATTCCTCGTTCCGCTCGGGGAAATCGGACATCTGGAAGAT
>Ga0126307_10002027_pt1 | contig 13600 bp, 13 predicted proteins | sample Plot28_FD_89955 | JGI IMG/M metagenome (GOLD analysis project Ga0126307, IMG submission 89955) | Serpentine soil microbial communities from UC McLaughlin Reserve, CA, USA - Plot28 | ecosystem: Environmental > Terrestrial > Soil > Grasslands | place: USA: UC McLaughlin Reserve, Lake County...
AGCTCCAGGCTCGCCGCACGCGAGTTCAACGCCTGGGCCACGAGGCGTTGCTTGGTGGCGAGCTGGCGCAACCGCTCGACGGCGGCGCACATCCGTAGGACGGCCTGATCGCGGTCGGTCGTCGGGTTCTCCGAACGTGGGATGATGCTGTCACTCATCAGGTCCTCCTGATGGGTCAGGGGCCCGAGCGTTGCGGCGCTGCGGGCGCCATTGCAGTAACGCCCCCGACGCCCGGCGGTCGGGCGTTAGATAGCCCCGCAGGTCCGAGGTCTGACCCGCCCGAGCTGGGAGCCGCTCTGAGCCTCAGCGCTCGCTCGAGCAGCGCCAACATCGATGGCGGTGAGGTCGGCGTCTCGTCGGAGAACAAGGCTTGGGGCTTGCCTACTTCGGTATTCGAAGTATCCTTCTGTTTTCGAAGCTTATCGCGTCGTCATTGGGGCGGCACGAGCCAGCCGTCGCTAACGAGGCGAAAGTTGTCTACACCTTCGGTTCCGACCAAGCCGGATGTCTCCGCGGCCGAGCCGGGGGCGGAGCGTCGCGAGGACGACGTCCCCGCCCGCCGGGAGCGCGCGTCGACTCCGCGACCGAGGCCCGCCACGCCGCGCCTCGGAGTGAGCAGGGCGGCGAACGGCATCAGATCATCCTGCAGGTACTCGGCTCCCCGCCATCCGACCGCGCGACTTCCGTGACCGCGCACGCATGACCGATCGACCGCCTGGCTTCGAGGTCGAGCGGGCGCCCCTAGCAGGGGCGCCCGGCGTGCTCGTCCGCGGCGAAGTGGACATCAGCACAGCCCCTCGCCTGACCGCCAGCCTCGACGCGGCGATACGCGAAAGTGAGGGGGCGTTTGTCGCCGATCTGTCCGACGTAGCCTTCCTGGACTCCAGCGGGGTGAACGTACTCATACGGGCGCGCGCGGTCCTCGGGCGCGAGGAACGAGCGCTCCTGATCATCTGCCCGCCTGGACCGGCGCGGCGGATGTTCGAAATCGCCGGCATCGCTGACCTGCTCGCGCTGTTCGACTCGCGTGATCAAGCGGCTGCGTCGCTCCAGCCAGCCAGTTGACCGTGCGCCGTCGCAACGGAGCGCCGGCCAGCGGCTCCCCCGCTCGACCCCGCCACTCCGGGTCGCGCTGCGCTGCTGCTTTCGCTGCTCCTGTGTCAAGGGATTGGTGGTGTGATCGTCTGACTCGGGGTGGGCCGCTGGTCTGGAGCAGGTGCCAGAGGCGGCGGGCGAGGTGGCCCTTGAGGCAGCGGATGGCTTGCTTGGTGCTCTTGCCTTCGGCGCGTTTGCGGGCGATGTGGTCCTGGGTCTCGGTGTGGCAGCGCAGGCGCGTGACGGCGATGCGGTGGATGGTCGCGCGTTGATCTGGCGGTTGCCACCGCGGTCGAGCCGGTGGCGGTTGGTCTTGCCGGACCTGACGGGAATCGGAGCGACGCCGGCGGCGCGGGCGAGCTTGGCGTCGCTGGCGAACCGGCCGGCGCGGGCGATCTCGCCGACGAGCTTGGCGCGGTCAGCGGCCCGAAGCCAGGCTCGGACAGCAGCCGCGGCGCGATCTGGGCGACCAGGCTGGCGATCTCGGCCTCGAGCGCCTTGATCGTCTGGGAGAGCTCGCGGTCCGGCGCAGCTCGTCGCGGGCGATGCGCACGCGCATCGTCTGCTCAGTGCGCGCGAGTCGCCGGGCGACGCGCGGCCCCCAGGCGCCGTAGAACACGCGTTAGAGAAAAGTCCAACGACGGGCCGGTGAGCGCGTCAAAAGCCGGCGGCAGGTTGGCTCTACGCCGTGGTGGCTCGCGCCTCGGCGGAGTCGCCATTGGAAATCGCCACAACGAAATGCCCTCGCAGCGAACTTGTGCGACAGCCTCGCCTGAAGGGAGCAGCGACCCCACGCCTCGAGCCCAGGCTCGCCCCGTGGATGTTATCTGCGGCCGTGTTTCCACTGGCGTTACCAAGGCCCGGCGAATGGCGTGTCTCTTAACCGAAACACGCAAACTGCGCGTCTACCGGGAGCTTTCGCGATGCCGGAGGAGGGACTCGAACCCCCGACACGCGGATTATGATTCCGCTGCTCTAACCGACTGAGCTACTCCGGCCGGGGGAAGGCAAGACTAGCGGCTGGTGGCGACGCCAGGATCGATGGCACGGGCCAGGGCGTTATCGCAGGCCGGGACGGTGCTCGAGGACAGACTGCGGGTGTCTCGCTTGGGGATGGACTACAGCGTCTTCCTGCTCTCCGCCGTCCGAGAGCGTCGTCGCGCGGGCGCGATCCGCGCGAGGCGACCATCGAGGCGCTCGCCGGCAGCAGGCGGATCATCAACGCGGTCGCGGCGGTGATGATCGGCGTCTTCATGAGCTTCGCGCTCGTCGGCCCGCTGCCGGTCAAGGAGATGGGGCGTGATCCTGGCCGTCGGGGTGCGACTCGAAGCGCTGCTCGTGCGCCTGGTCCTGCAGTCGACGGTTCTCCGTCTGCTCGATGCGCGCCGCTCGACATCGAAGTGATCGAGCTTGCTCGCGACTTCGTGGGTCGGATCGACGGGGTACCGGCGCGGCTCGGAGCGCCGGCTTGACGGCGCCCTTTCAGCTGCCGGGTGGGCGTAGGTGGCGGACGGAGCGGAAGCGGGCGAAGTCGCGGTCGAGCGTGACCACCTCGCAGCTGTACTCGACCGCGATGGCCCCGATCACCGCGTCAGGGATGAGGTCGCCGATGGCGTCCGCCTCGTCGCAGAGCCGGCGCAAGAGCGTGAGGTGGCGAGGGCCCGGAGCGAGGGGGACGTGCAGCGGCTGCGCGCAGGTCGCGTCGATGAAGGCGAACGCTTCGGGTCGCGGCGTTGGAACCTCGAAGATCCTGCGATTGGTCGCGAGGCGCAGGAACGAGGCCCAGACCAGCACCGGGACCGCGAATGGCTCGTCGCCCGCGAGTGTCTCGTCGAACCAGGAGCGGACGGCGCGATGGTGGGGATGGTCGTCGCGGTGTGCGGCGAGGACGACGTTGACGTCGAGCAGGAACACGCGTCAACGGCGCGTGTCGAGCTCGAGCCCCTCGTCGAGCGCCTCGTGCAGCGTTCGGTTCGACGTCAGGTCGATGCCGGGTCGGGGCCCGGTCCCGCCCCGGAAGATCGGGACGGGAGGCCGCTCCCGCGCTTGGTCTGGCCGGCTGAGCTCACGTCGCAGCGCCGCATCGATCACGTCGCCCAACGCCTGTCCCCGCTCACGGGCGCGGCGCTTCGCCGCCGTCAGTAGCTCGTCGGAGATAGTCACGGTGGTGCGCATGATGCAGAAGATACATCATCACGAGCATCAAAGCTGGTGGATGACTACGAGCGCCCGATGCTGGCCTACGCCGGTACGCGCGCGCACAGGACGGCGCGCCGCGCTGCGTAACGCACGTGCGCAATACGGGACGATCACTCCAGAGAACGACCACGAGGACGACGAGAGGCATCGACATGAGCGCCACTGAAGCCGAGACGAGCAAGACCCGCGGGCGGATCCGGATCGAGCCGGGCGCAAAGCGCGTGCGCGCCTACCTGGGCGGCGAGCTGGTGGCCGACACGACCCGGCCGGCGCTCGTCTGGGAGGTTCCCTACTACCCGGCGTACTACTTCCCGCTCGCCGACGTGCGCGCCGAGCTGCTCGCGGAGGACGGCGGCGTCGCCCACTCACCGAGCCGCGGCGACGGCCGCACGCTCACCGTCCGCGCGGGAGGCAAGGAGGCGCCGCGCGCCGCCGTGCGCTACCCGGACTCGCCGATCGAGGAGCTGCGTGACCTGATCCGGCTCGACTGGGGATCGATGGACGCCTGGTTCGAGGAGGACGAGCAGGTGTTCACTCACCCGCGCAACCCCTACACGCGCGTCGACATCCTCCCGAGCTCCAGGCACGTCCGCGTGGAGGTCGACGGGACGACGATCGCCGAGTCGCCCAGTCCGCGGCTGCTGTTCGAGACCGGCCTGCCGGTCCGCTACTACCTGCCGAGGACGCACGTCCGGATGGACCTGCTGGCGAGCACCGATTCCGTGACCCACTGCCCGTACAAGGGCGAGGCCGAGTGGTTCTCGGTGCGGGCGGGCGACACCGTCCACGAGGACCTGGCGTGGTCCTATCCGACGCCGCTGCCCGAGAGCCAGAACATCGCGGGGCTGATCGCCTTCTTCAACGAGAGGGTCGACATCTACGTCGACGGCGTGCGGCAGGAGCGGCCATCGACCAAGTTCTCCTGAGCCGGCACCCGACTAGCTGATTGCCGCCGTTGCGGCCGAGCACGGGCAGTTCGATCCGCTGTCAACGGTTCTGGGCTTCGCGAGCGTGAGGCTGTCGGCTGCCCGCCGGCGCGCGTGAACGCAACCCGGGCGTACACGGCCGCCGCCAGCGCGGCCGCAGCGCCCGCGAACAGGCCGCTGCGCGGGCCCGCCACCTCGGCGAGCCAGCCGACGAGCGGGGCGCCGATCGGCGTCGAACCGAGGAACACGATCGAGTAGAGCGCCATCACGCGCCCGCGCAGCGCCGGCGCGGCGGCGAGCTGGAGCGACGAGTTCACGCCCGACGCGAACGTGACGCTGGCGGCGCCGAGCGGCACGAGCGCGAGCGCCTGCAGCGGGAACGACGGCGCCAGCGCGACCAGCAGCTCGGCGCCGCCGAACAGCGCGGCTGCGGCGACGAGGATCTCCGGCGTCACGCGCCCGCGCGCGCCCGCGGCCAGCGCGCCGAACACCGAGCCGACCCCCATCGCGGCCGTTAGCGTCGCGTACGTCGCCGCGGTCCCGTGCCACGTCTCCGCCGCGAGCAGCGGCAGCAGCACCTGGAAGTTGAACGACACCGTCCCGGCCACGACCATCATCACCAGCGGGATCCGGAGCGCGGGCGTCCGGCGCGCGTGGCGCAGGCCCGCGCGCAGCTCCCCGCTCGAGCGTGCGGCGCGCTCGGCACGGTGGAGCAGGGCGGGATCCATCAGCCGCAGCGCGGCGATCATCACGAAGAAGGTCGCGGCGTTGACCGCGAAGCACGCCGAGACGCCGATCAGCGCGATCAGCCCGCCGGCGGCCGCTGGACCGACGATTCGCGCCGAGTGCACGATCACGGAGTTCAGCGCGACCGCGTTGACCACGCGCTTCGGCCCGACCATCTCCATCACGAACGACTGGCGCGCCGGGTTGTCCATCGCGGTCACGCACCCGCGGGCGAGCACGAGCGCGTAGACCATCCAGGCATGGATCTCCCCGCCGGCCGTCAGGCCCCAGAGCGTCAGCGCGGGGAGCGCCATGCACAGCTGCGTGACCGTCAGCAGCGTGCGCTTGTCGACGCGGTCGGCAAGCATCCCGCCCCAGGCGCCGAACAGCAGCACCGGCAGGAACTGCAGGCCGGCGGTGATGCCGACCGCCGCGCCGCTGCCCGTCAGCTGCACGATCAGCCACATCTCGGCGACGATCTGCATCCAGTTACCCGAGATCGAGACGACCTGGCCCGTGAAGTAGCGGCGGTAGTTGGGCACCCGCAGCGAGGAGAAGGTGCGGTCGATCGTCGCCGTCACTCGAGCATGTCCTCGAGCAGCGAGGCGGCTCGCTCGAGCGTCGCGCGGTCCTCCGGGCCGAGCGCATCGAGGCGCTCGGAGAGGAAGGCATCCTTGCGCGTGCGGGCGGATGCGAGCAGCTCGCCCCCCGCGCGCGTGACGGTGATCAGCGACGAGCGACGGTCCCCGGGATCGGCGGCGCGCGTCACCAGCCCGAGCTCCTCGAGCCGGTCGACGATTCGTGTGACGGTCGGCCGCTGCACGCGCTCGCGCGCGGCCAGCTCGGATGGGGTGAGCGGGCCGTGGCGCTCGATCGTCGCGAGCGCGGCGGTGAGCGAGGGGGAGAGGCCGGTGCCGGACTCCTGCCGCAGGCGGCGCGCCGAGCGCGCCAGTGCGAGCCGCAGGCGGGTCACCAGCTCATCGTCGACGGACGTGCTTCGCATAGCTAACGATTAGATTAGCCGAGCATGCCGGTCGGTTGTGCAAGCGGCCTGAAGCGCGGCGGTTCGGCGAGAGCGTCACGGGGTAAGCGCGGCGAGAGGGGAGCCGAGAGGAGGAGGAACCGTGGGGAGCCTGCGCATTTGGCTCGTGCTTTTCCTGGTGTCGTCGATGGTGGTCGTCACCGCCTGCGGGAAGGGTGGCGGCGACGAGGAGGAGAGCGGCGTCCAGGGCGGCAAGCTCGAGTTCGGCGCGGCCCTCTCGCTCACAGGGTCGCTCGCCAAGGAGGGCGCGCTGACCAAGCAGGGCTACCAGCTCTGCCAGGACAAGGTCAACCAGCGCGGTGGCGTCAAGGTGGGCGACAAGCAGCTGAAGCTCGCGATCACCTACAGCGACGACAAGTCCGAGCCGGACACCGCGGCGCGGCTGATCGACAAGTTCAACGACGACGGCGTCAAGCTCATCCTCGGGCCCTACGGCTCGCCGTCGACCGAGGCGGCCGCGGCGGCCGTCGAGCGCAACGGCCAGGTGATGGTCGACAGCTCGGGCGCCGACGACAACATCTTCACCAAGGGCTACAAGACCACCTTCGCGGTGCTCTCGCCGGCGACCGACTACGTCGCGATCATCGTCGAGGCGATCATGAGCTCGGCCAACCCGAAGCCGAAGACCGTCGCGATGCTGTCGGCAGACGACGGCTTCTCGCAGACCGCGGCCAAGGGCGGCGTCGCTGCGGCCAAGAAGGCGGGCCTCGAGGTCGTCGCCCAGGAGTCGTTCCCCGAGCACACTACGGACGTCTCGTCGGCCCTTACCAAGATCAGGGGCAAGAACCCCGACCTGATCCTCGGCTCCGTGCACGTCGAGGAGGGGATCGCGATCGTCAAGCAGAGCAAGGAGCTCGGCGTCAAGCCGGACGGCTTCGGCGAGACCGTGGCCCCGCCGACGCCGGACTTCGCCAAGGCGCTCGGCGCCGACGCCGACGGCGTCGTCGGCTCGACGCAGTGGACGGCGGAGGTCCAGGGCGAGGACGAGATCTTCGGCACCGCGAAGGACTACGCGGCCGACTTCAAGCAGCGCTTCGGCCAGGACGCGGAGTACCACAGCGCCGAGGGCGCGGCGGCCTGCCTGGCGCTCGTGCTGGCGGTCGAGGACGCCGGCTCCACGGATGCAGCCAAGGTGCGCGACTCGCTCGCCTCGCTCGACACGGAATCGTTCTTCGGACCGATCAAGTTCGACGACACCGGCAAGAACGTGACCAAGCCGATGTCGGCGATCCAGATCCAGGACGGCAAGGTCGTCCCGATCTATCCGAAGGATCAGGCCGAGGCGAAGCTCCAGTGGCCCGGCACGGGCGGCTAGGAACGTCGCGGCGCAAGGGGGGCGAGTGAGCGAGTTCCTGCAGGCAACCGTCTACGGCCTGCTCGAGGGCGGCCTGCTCGCGCTCGTGGCGATCGGCTTCTCGCTCGTGTGGGGCGTGATGAACATCGTCAACCTCGCGCACGGCGCCTTCGTCATCACCGGCGCGTACATCGCGTGGAAGCTGAACACGGAGCTCGGGCTCGACCCCTACCTCGGGATGTTCGTCAGCGCGGCCGCGCTCTTCCTCGCCGGCTACGTGGTGCAGCGGTTCCTGATCAACAACGTGGTGAACGCGCCGATCTGGATGACATTGCTGCTCACCTTCGGCCTCGACCTCCTGATCGTGCAGGGGCTCCAGCTGCTGTTCACGGCCGACTTCCGCTCGATCCACACCGGCTGGGGCTCTGACGGATTGGCGATCGGCGACGTTCGCGTGCCGTACGGCCGGCTCGCCGGCTTCGGGCTGGCCGTCGCGGTGACGCTGGCGCTCGTCTGGTTCATGACGCGCACGCGTACGGGCCTCGCCGTGCGCACCACCGGCATGGACCGCGCCGCGGCGCGGCTGATGGGCGTGAACGTGCGCCACGTCTACGCGCTCACGTTCGGGCTGTCGGCGGCGCTGGCGGCGATGGCCGGCGCCATCCTCGGCTCGATCAACACCTTCAGCCCCTCCGCCGCCGGCGGCTTCACGCTGCAGAGCTTCGTGATCGCGGTGCTCGGCGGGCTCGGCAACATGTGGGGCGCGCTCGCCGGCGGCATCCTGCTCGGGCTCGTCCAGGCATGGGGCGGCCAGTACCTGTCGGGCACGCTCGTGAACGCGATCGCGTTCGGCGTGCTGGTGCTTGTGCTGATCGTGCGGCCCGCCGGGCTGCTCGGCCGGCCCTACTACGAGGCCAGGGCGGAGGCGTGAACGTCACGGCCAAGGAGCGCCCGGGCGCCGCCGTCGGCCCGCGCGTGGGCGGCGGGCTGGGGGGCCGTGCCTGGATCTGGGCGGCGCTGATCGCGCTCGGGCTCGTCATCCTCGTGCTGGCGCCGACCTACCTGCTGCTCGAGTCCGAGCAGCGCACGCTCGCCAGCGTGTTCATGTTCGTCGTGCTGGCGCAGGGCTGGAACCTGATCGGCGGCTTCGCCGGCTATCCGAGCTTCGGCAACGTCGTCTTCTTCGGGCTCGGTGGCTACACGACGGCCGTGCTGATGGCCAAGGCGGGCGCCAACTTCTGGCTCACCGTGCCGGCCGCCGCCGTCGTCGGGCTCGGCTTCGCGGCGCTGATGGGAATCCCGATCCTGCGCCTGAAGGGCCACTACTTCGCGATCGCGACGCTCGGCGTGGCGGAAGGCATGCGCGAGGTGGTGATCAACGTGGGCGGGCTGACCGGCGGGAACAAGGGGATCACCGTGCCGGCGGTGGGGTCCGAGGCGACCACCTCATACCCCGGCAACACCGGCTTCTACTTCTACTTCCTGGCGCTCGCGGTGCTGTCGATCGTCGTGGTGTGGGCCGTGTCCCGCAGCCGTTTCGGCTACGCGCTGCGGGCGATCTCGCAGGACGAGGACGCGGCCGCTGCGGCGGGCATCAACACGACGCGGGCGAAGATCGCCGCGTTCGCCCTGTCCGGCATGCTCACGGCGCTGGCGGGGGCGATCTACGCCTTCCAGCAGGTGACGATCTACCCCGAGCGGCTGTTCTCCGTGGACATCACCGTGCTGATGGTCGTGATGTGCGTGCTCGGCGGGGCGGGCACCGTGCTGGGGCCGGTGATCGGCGGGGTGTTGCTGCAGTACCTCTCGGAGTGGCTGCGCGACAACTTCACCGACTACCACACGTTCGTCTTCGGCGCGATCATCGTGATCGCGGTGCTCGTGCTGCCGATGGGCATCGTCAACTTCGCGCGCGACTCCTGGAAGGGGAGGCGCATCGCCCCGTTCGAGGCGGTGCGGCAGTACCGGCTGTGAGCCCCGTGCTCGAGACCCGCGACCTGAGCCGGCGCTTCGGCGGGGTGGACGCCGTGGCGGGGGTGTCGATGGCGGTCGAGGAGGGCACGGTGCTCGGCATCATCGGCCCCAACGGGGCGGGGAAGAGCACCCTGATCAACCTGATCACCGGGCACGTCAAGCCGAGCCACGGCCAGGTGCTGGTCGATGGTCGCGACGTCACCGGGCGCAAGCCGTGGGCGATCGCGAAGGAGCGCGTCGCGCGCACGTTTCAGATCGTCAAGCCGTTCCGCAACCTGACCGTGCGCGAGAACGTGGCGATCGGGGCGATGTACGGGCCCGAGCGCGCGGGCTCGGCGCGCGAGGCGATCGCCCAGGCCGAGGAGGCGCTCGAGCGCGTCGGTCTGGGCGAGCGGGCCGAGCTCGCGCCCGGCGAGCTCAGCGTCGCCGACGCCCGGCGGCTCGAGCTCGCCAAGGCGCTGGCGATGCGGCCGCGCGTGCTGCTGCTCGACGAGGTCATGGCCGGGCTGCGCCCGGACGAGATCGAGCCGTCGCTCGCCCTGATCCGCTCGCTGCGCGACGACGGCGTGACGATCCTGGTCGTCGAGCACGTGATGAGGGCGATCATGGCCGTGTCCGACGAGGTGCTCGTGATGCACGAGGGGCGCGAGCTGACGCGCGGCGCGCCGGAGGCGGTGGTGAAGGACGAGCGCGTGATCGAGGCGTACCTCGGCGAGCGCTACGCCCGGCGCGCGCGGGGCGAAGACGCCGACCCCGACGGCGGTCGCGAGCCGGAGGGCGGCGATGCTGCGGGTTGAGCGGCTGTGTGCCGGCTACGGCCCGGTCGAGGTGCTGTGGGACGTCGACCTCGAGGTGGGCGAGCGCGAGATCGTCGCGCTGGTGGGATCGAACGGCGCCGGCAAGACCACTCTCCTGCGTGCGATCTCCGGGTTGATCCGCCTGACCGCCGGTGAAGTGCGCTTCGAGGACCACCCGCTCCGCGGGCTGCGCCCGGAGCAGATCGTGGCGCGGGGCATCGCACACGTGCCCGAGGGACGCCACCTGTTCCAGGGCCTCACCGTGCGCGAGAACCTGATGGCGGGCGCCTATGCCCGCCGCGGCGCCGGCGATCTCGACGAGGTGGTCGAGCTGTTCCCGCGGCTCGGCCAACGGATGTCGCAGCTCGCCGGCAGCCTGTCGGGCGGCGAGCAGCAGATGTGCGCGATCGCCCGAGGGCTCATGAGCCGGCCGAAGCTCCTGATGATCGACGAGCTCTCGCTCGGGCTCGCCCCGAAGCTCGTCGACCAGATCATCGACCGGCTCGCGGCGGTCGCGGAGGGCGGCACCGCACTGCTCGTCGTGGAGCAGGACGTGGATGCGGCGCTGCGGATCGCGAGCCGCGGCTACGTGCTGGAGACCGGCCGAATCGCCGCCACCGGGTCGAGCGCCGAGCTGTCCGAGGACCCGCGCGTGCGCGAAGCCTACCTCGGCATGGCATGAGCTACGAGCAGGCGCTGCTCGATTGGCTGGCCTGCGCGGCGGCGGGCCGGGCCGAGCCGGCCGCCCGCGCGGCGCGCGCGGCCGGCGACGCGGTGCTGGCAGCGGCTGCGGCCGGCCACGTGCTCGACTTCGACGACACCTTCCTGCCCGGGCTGGCGCACCTGAGCGCACCGGTCGCGCCGGTCGCGCTCGTGCTCGGCGGGGAGCTCGGGAGCAGCGTCGGCGAGGCGCTGGCCGCCTACGCCGCCGGCTTCGAGGCGATGGGCGCCTTCGCCGAGGCGAGCCATCCGGCGCTCTACGAGCGCGGCTTTCATCCCACGGCCGTCTCCGGCGCGGCCGGCGCGGCGGTCGCGGCGGCGCGGCTGCTCGACGCCGACGAGCGGACGGCCGCGGCCGCGGCGTTGCTCGCGGCCGGCGGCCTGCGCGCGGCGTTCGGCTCCGACGGCAAGGCGCTGCAGGTCGGGATGGCGGCCGCCGCCGGCGTGAGCGCGGCGCGGCTGGCGGCGGGCGGCGCGTCGCTGTCGCTCGACCGTGTCGCGCGCGGCTTCGAGCAGGCGTACGGCGGCCGCTTCGCCTCGGCCGTCGGCCCGCCCGCGATCGCCCGCAACTGGATCAAGGCCTACCCGTGCTGCCTCCAGGCGCACTCGTCGATCGAGGCCGCCGAGCGCGCCCGCTCGGATGGCCTCGGCCCGGACGAGCGGGTGACCGTCAGGGTCCACCCGATCTCGCTCGCCGCCGCGTCCTACGTCGAGCCGGCCGACGGGCTCCAGGCCAAGTTCTCGATCCCCTACCTGGTGGCCTACACGCTGCTCCATGGCCCGCCGTCCGTGGACGACTTCGCCGCGCTCGATTTGGGCGCGCTCGCGGGCGTGCCGCGCGTCGAGGTCCTCACCGACCGCGGCCTGCTCGAGTCCGAGGCGCGGCTCGCGGCCGGCGGGCGCGAGCTGGCGCGCGTCGAGGCGGCGCTCGGCTCGCCCGCGCGGCCGCTGAGCGCGGAGCAGCTCGCCGGCAAGGTGCGCGCGCTCGCCGGCGACCGCCTCGACGGCGCGCTCGACGACCGCGACCGGCCGGCGGTCGAGCTGCTGCGCGCGGCCGGGCTCACCTGAGCGGCGTGCGCCAGCGCTCAGCCACCGCCGGCGCGTTCGACATGTCGGGCCTGCTGGTCGGGGCGGCCGGCATGTTCGCGACGATGTACTCGACCCAGGCCATCCTGCCGCGGCTCGGCGAGGACTTCGATGTCAGCCCGTCGCAGACCGGCCTCACGATCTCGGTCGTCGTGCTGGCGGTCGCCGCCTCGGGTTGGATCTGGGGGCTCGCGTCCGACCGCTACGGCCGCAAGCGCACGCTCACCGCGGCGAGCGCGCTGCTCGCCGTGCCGACCATGCTCGTGGCGGTCGCGCCGAGCTATCCGCTCTTCCTCGTCTTCCGCGCGCTACAGGGCCTGTGCATGCCTGGGCTCCTGATCGTGGGCGTGCCCTATGTCGCCGAGGTGTTCACCCCCAGCCTCGGCGGCCGGGCGATGGGCCTCTACGTGGCCGGGCTCTTCGCCGGCGGCGTGGTCGGACGCGTCGGCGTGGGGCTCGTGACCGCCGCCACGAGCTGGCGGCTGGCCCTCGGACTGCTCGTGATCCTGCCGGCGGCCGGGGCACTGGTGATGCGCCGCACGCTGCCCGAGGCGCCGCTGCCGAGCCGCAGCGCACGCGCCGGCTCGGCCGTCCTGGGTCAGCTGCGCAATCCACGCGTGCTGCGCCCCGCCGTCGCGGCGAGCGCTCTCTTCTTCACGTTCGTCAGCGTCTTCTCATACGCGACGTTCCGGCTCGAGGAGCCGCCGTTCGGCTACGGCACCGGCACGGTCAGCCTGATCTTCCTGCTGTGGGCGCTCGGCGTGGCGGGGCCGCCCGCCGGGCGCCTGGCGGATCGCCTCGGCTGGCGCCGCGTGGCCCTGCTGGCGCTCTCCTCCTCCGCCGCCGGCGTGCTGCTCTCGCTGCCCGCGCTGATCGTCACGCTCGTGCCGGCCCTGACGCTCGTGATCAGCGCGATGTTCGTCGGCGTCACGGCGGCGCAGCTCGGCGTCTCCGAGGCCGGCGACGTCGACCGCGGCGTCGCGAGCGCCGTCTACTTCACGCTCTACTACGTCGCCGGTGCGGCGGCGGGCTTCCTGCCCGGGCTGGCTTGGCAGCGCTGGGAGTGGCCGGGCGTGGCCGGCTGCGCTGGAGTCGCGCTGGCGATCGGCTTCGCCGTGCTGCTCCGCTCGGGTCCCCGTCAGCAATCGGCCGCGTTGTAGCGGCAGGCCACCAGCTGCGGCCGCTCGATCGGCGTGCCCGCCTGGATCGACCAGGCGAGCCGGACGAACTGCGCGTGCGTCCACGCGAGCGGCGTAGCCGAGCGCGTGCCCTTGCCCGGCTCGGCGCCGGGCGGGCGCCCGTCCCACACCTGCTCGGGCAGCATCAGTCCGTCGTTGGCCGTGCGGGCGATCGTGCGCAGGTACGGCATCGCGTCGTGGCCGGCCAGCAGCTCGTACTCGCCGCGCTCGCCGGTCAGGATCGGCCACAGGCGACCGAGCGTCTGCCGCGCCGCCGTCTCGAAGATGTCCCAGTCGCCGCCGTTGGTCTGCTCGCCGTAGCCGTCGAACGTGAAGCGGTGCCAGATCCGCCCGCTCGGCGTGTCGACGGCGAGCGGCTCCGCGCTCGTGCTGTCGCCGACCGTGAGCGAGTTCAGCACCGTCTGGTCGTCCCACGGCTTGACGCCGAACAGCACGAGCCCGAGGAACGAGTTGTCGACGATCTCGCGCTGGTCTACGGGACGCGGGAAGTTGTCCCCGAGGCTGTACGTGGTCGGCGCATTCGGGTTGGCGTCCTTCGTGAC
>Ga0126307_10002028_pt1 | contig 13595 bp, 13 predicted proteins | sample Plot28_FD_89955 | JGI IMG/M metagenome (GOLD analysis project Ga0126307, IMG submission 89955) | Serpentine soil microbial communities from UC McLaughlin Reserve, CA, USA - Plot28 | ecosystem: Environmental > Terrestrial > Soil > Grasslands | place: USA: UC McLaughlin Reserve, Lake County...
CAGGCGTCCCGGAGCCAGCGCCCCGCTGGCCCTCGGTGCCGAGGACCGCGGACGGGGTCGGCGTGGCCAGCACCGGATGCGCCGACTCGGGATCCTTGCTCGGCAGCCGGTTCAGGATCGCCTGTGCCTGGTTGTCCGCCAGCCTGGTGATGAGCTGCTGGGCGTACCCGAAGACCAGCGCGTAGGCGAGGATCTGGGGTTGCGAGTCCAGGTTGGACAGTCCGGGGACGAAGCCCCCGGCCAGCAACAGCATCCCGATCACCGCCGTGAGCGCTCCGGAGGGCACCTTGAGCACGGCCAGCGCCATCGGGACGCCGTACGGCGTGGAGCTGCCGCGCAGGTTGCGGATCGCGACGACGGCACCGACACCACCGCCGACGACGCCCAGTCCCGCGATGATGAGTATGTCGCCGGAAGTCGGCCGGTGCTGCTCCCCGCTCGGGCAGACCTGCGTCGTCTGCGGCGTGCCGCCCGTCGCGCCGGGTGTGGTGGCGCCACCCGTGACGGTCGGGGAGAAGCACAGCGGAATGGCCTCGGGCGATAATGAGACCGCCCAGAGCAGGATCCCGGTAAGCACCGCCAGGATCGCGGCAGTCGCCAGGACGATGTTTCGGAAGTCGCGCAGCCGGACGTACTCCTCGTCCGAGGCGTCGTAGGAGGTTTCCATGGCCTGCTTCAGCGCGGCGCGCACCACCTCGGGGTCGGACGACTGCATCGCCTTCTCGGCTTCAGTCCGCCGCGGGTCGTTGCGATCCAGTGCGGCACCCAGGCGTGTGCAGACCTCGGGCACGAGCGCCGCGACATCGGGGCCGGGCAGCATGTCGACCATGGAGATCTTGGCCGAGTGCAGGTTGCGGTACGCCCCCTCCACGGAGGAGCCCCGCCACCAGTCAACGCCCCCGGCTGCCGCCTGGATGGGCGGGCGCAGGCGCGACGCGCCGCCTGGAGGTGATGGGTAACCGCCGCCTCGCTCGCCTTGCGCAGCGGGGTGTCTTGTGGGTCCGACCGGAGGCCGCGCATCCGGTACTCGATGCGGTCGGCGGTGGCCGCGACCTGGATCGCCCACGGCTTGGACCTGTACACGGGCGATGAGATGGACCGTTCGGTCATGCGACCCGCCTCCTCGTGAGCCGGGGGCTCAGTCCCCGCAGCCCGCGCCGCATCGACGCAGCGAGGCTCGCGGCTTCCCCCACAGCTCTTAGGAGCGGGGCGGGTGAGCGTCAGATACGTCAGACGCGCCGGACGACCCTGCGGGTGGATCTTGCCTCAGCGCTCCCCGAGACATCAGCGCTCCCCGAGATATCTCGGTCACGGTCAGGCCGACGGCGGGTCGGTCAGGACAGGAAGAGTGATGCTTCCGGTGGCCGATGGCCGTCGGCGGTGTGCCAGTAGTCCCGCGCCTCGGAGACGAGGCCGTCGGGCCGGAACCGGACGATCGCGCAGCCGGCGATGGTGGTCGGCTTGCCGTCGGGCTCCTCGGCAAGCGTCGCCCAGTACTCCACGGTCGCCAGGTCACCCGCCACGAGTGGCGGACCGAAGCGGACCTCTGTCGCCCGCTCCGTGGAAAAGGCCCACTCGACGTACGCGACGAGGCCGCGCCGACCGCGGTGGACGGGCCGGAACGGCATCGACCGGTGCACGCAGTCCTCGGCGTACAGCTCCGCGATGGCCGCGGTGTCGCCGCGGAGCCAGGCCGCCTCCCAGGTGTGGGCGAAGCGGTCGGCGGCGTCGCGAGCGTCCACGTCTCCCTCCCGGGGGCGCTGGGTCAGGACAGGAACAGGGTCAGGAGTCGCGGACCTCGTAGTGGGTGACGGTCACGTCGCGGTCGATCAGGTAGGCGTCGTCCTCGGGGTAGAAGACCGCGGCGGTGATGTCGTCGCCGGCGAAGCCGCGGATGCTGTCCAGCGAGTCCCACCAGCTCAGCGTGATGACCTCGGTGCGGCCGTCGCTCAGATCGCGGGTGAGCATCTGGGCGCCGCGGTTGCCGGCGGTGCGGCGGTACTCGGTCATGCCCGTGCCGACGATGTAGTGGACGTAGGCGGCGGCGCGGTCGGTGCGGACGGCGCCGCGCCAGATGCGGGCGATCAACGGTCCTCCCGGGGCCGGCTCGGTGGCGGTCACGGCCCGACATGGTCCTCGCCCCGACCACGTACGGGAAGGTGCTCAGATCGAGGCGGCGAGGGCGGCGAGCCGAGTGGCGGGCAGGTCGGCCTCCAGCCGGTAGGTCGTGCCGCCGCGGACCCAGATCAGCGTGGGGCCGGCCAGCCGCGCGGACGACTCCCGCCGGACGCCGCCCGGATCGACGTAGACCAGCTCGTGCGGACCGCCGACGTACCAGCCCGGCACGCCGCCCACGTCCACCTCGACCGCATCCCGGAACCGCAGGTACTTCTCGAAGATCGGCTCCGGCAGCCCGTCGAAGGCGTCCAGCCGCACCTCCGGCCGGTCCGCCGACGCCCGCCAACCCACCGAGACCACCCGGCCCTCGACCACGAGCACCGAGTCCGGTGGCCCGAGCGCCGCGGGCGGCCGCACCCGGAGGCCCGTGGCCCGCTCGGCCTCCTGGAGGTCTGCGACGGGCCGCGACGACAGGGCTGGCGTCGGCGGCACGGGCGGACCCGGCTCCGACCGGACCGAGACTCCACCGATCCGGAAGAAGTCGAGGACGGCGGCGCGCACCGGCGGCACCGCCAGCACCGCGGACAGCAGCACCAGCAGGACGACCAGGGCGTACCGGAGCACGGGCCGACGCCGCGCCGGAGGCGACGCGAGCCGGGCCCGGACGGCGCGGGTGACGTCCGGCGCCGGGGGGACGTCGAGCTGCCGGCCCAGCGCCCGCAGCTCGCGGCCGAGGTCAGCCACCGGCCACCTCCCGTCCCAGCTCGCCGACCTGAGCCCGCAGCCGGCCCAGCGCCCGGGAGGTACGCGACTTCACCGAGCCGCGCGGCCAGCCGAGCACCCGGGCGGTCTCCTCCTCGCCGAGGTCGAGGAAGAACCGGCAGGTCACCACGAGCTGGTCCTTGTCCGGCAGCGTGCGGACCGCGGCGAGCAGCGCGTCCCGCCGCAGCTCGTCCAGGGCCAGCTGCTCCGGGTCGGGCAGCGGGTCGGGTTCGGCCCCGGCGCGCAGCTCCAGCGCCGCGCGGCGGCGCCGGCCGCGGGTGAAGTTCTTGGCCTGGTTGACCACGATCCGCAGCAGCCAAGGCCGGAAGGGCGCTCCGTCGCGGAACCGGTGCAGCGTGCCGAAGGCCTTGACGAAGCTGTCCTGGACGACGTCCTCGGCGTCGGCACCGGCGCCGAGCAGCACCGCAGTCCGGTGCGCGACCGCGGTGTACCGGGTGACCAGCACCTCGTAGGCGTCCAGGTCACCGGTACGCGCACGGCGGACCGCCTCGTCGTCGTCCAGGACCGCTCCCTCGCTGCGTGGCGCCGGACGTCAGCCTCGCAGGCGCCGCCGCAGCGCCCGGGCCGGACCCGCGACGAGCAGCGCGAGCACCCCGGCGGCGGCGAGCATCGCGACCGCGGTCCGCGGCTGCGGCGCCGGCTCGTCCGGGGTCGCCGGCGCGGCCGCGGGTGCGGCCGCCGGCTCGCGCACCGGCCGCACCGGCTGCATCGCGCCCTCCCCGCCCAGCACGTACGGCGGGTGCACCGCGCCCCAGTACGACTCGCCGGCCGGGCGTTGCATGGTGGAGTTGGCCGCGATCTCTGACGGCGTGAGCGCCAGCCCGCCGGGCATGGTCAGCATTCCGACCTCGACCGGGGCGAACCAGCCCTGCCTAGCCATCACCCGCCAGGTGCCTGCCGGGACCGCGACCGCGACCGCGTAGTGCGCCGGCTCCGGGAGCGCGCGCCCTTCGAAGTGCAGTGTGCGGCCCGGCCCGATCAGGTCCAGCCCGGTGCTGCCCAGCTCCCCGTCGAACGGGTGGAAGCCGTGCTGGAGGACCCAGTAGCCGACCGTGTACGTCTTGTCCGACTCGAGCCGCGGCGGCAGCGGGTCGAGCACGGTCACAGCCCACCCGCCTGCCTGCGCCGGCGCCGCCGGCGCCAGCCCGACCGCCACCAGCACCAGCAGGAGCACCATCCGCAGTCGCCTCATGCCCTCCCTACACCGCTAGGCCCACCCAGGTTCCACCGGAGCCCTCCTCTGCGTTGGCGCCATGTGCATCGTGATCAGTCTGCTGATCACCCGAGGCGTCATCCAGCGGTCGCGGTCCCAGATCCCTCGCCAGTAACGCCCTCGCCCGGTCGTCAGTCTTCACGGCACATCCCGGGCCGCCGACCGACACCGCGCCGCCATCCCGGCGAGTTCACGGACCTGACCGTCGTCCAGGTGGGCCGCGCATACGGGCGGGGGATGCCGTCCTCGGCAATCAGCCAGCAGACTCCGCGGGCGGTCGGATCGATGTCGGTGGCGGGGGAGGGGCCAGGCCCGACGATCACTGTGGCAGCATCGCCCCGTGTCTACGGGTGTCCTGGTGGCGATAGTCGCGCTTGTGCTCTTGGTCATCGTCGTCGCATCGGTCCGGCCAGTGCCACCGCAGCGGGCGTACGTGTTGGACGTGGCCGGACATTACCGGCGGACGCTCCAGCCCGGTATTCACCTGGTGATCCCGCTCGTCGAGTCCGTCCGCGCCAAGGTGGACCTGGCAGAACAGGTCGCCAGCTTCCCGCCACAGCCCGCCATCACGTCGGACAACCTGGTCGCGTGCATCAGGACGGTCCTGTACTACCGCGTCGTGGACCCGGTCCGGGCCACCTACGAGATCGCCAACTACCGGCAGGCGCTGGAGGTATCGACCATCACGATCCTGCGTGACCTCATGGGGTCCATGGACCTGGATCGGGCGCGAACCAGCCGCAACGAGATCAACTCGCAGCTCGCCGAGGGGCTCAACGAGAAGACCGGCGCTTGGGGCATCAAGGTGGTGCGGACAGAGATCAGGGCGATCGAGACTGGTTCGCGGCAGGGCTGTACCTGACATCACCCCAGAGCCCTCACGCGGACGACTTCCACCACGCAGCGGGACGCGACCCGGCCGCAGCCGCATCGGCAGCATGCACCCGCCTGCGGAAAGGGCGCCGGTCAACAGCAGTTGAAGTCATCCCGCTCCAGTTTGGGCGCGTAGACGGTCGACCGCATCCGGATCAGGCGTCGAACCTGGGACGCTGTCCGCATGCCAGAGTTGGCGCCGATAGGTCGGCAACCGTGGTATTGGGCAGCCTGGGTGCTCCAGCCGACGGCGCTCGCCTTCGCGATCTTCGACGTGTATGTGGTTGCCGCGATCCTGTTCATGGCGAGCCTCGCCTCCATGGCCCTTGCTGTGCGCCGAGCCAGGCAGCCCGGTGGGAACGACGGGCCTGCAGGCCTGGACCGGCGCGAGTAACCCAACAGGCAGGGTGGGACCACCCCTCCCCGGGTGCCGGCAAGGGGGAAGAGGTGCGTGGCGTCCACCTCCTTGCATCGCAGAGAGCGCAGTTCCGATGCTGCCCGCCGGCTCCACCACTCCGTAGTAGGCAGACGCACTCCGTTACGGAGGATTTCTAGGCAGACCCGACTAATGGGTCATTTACCCCATCAAGGCCGCATCAGACAGAGATTAGCATCTTCCTGACTGGAGGCTCTTTTCGCGGTTCGAGCCACAAGGCACGAGCCGCGGTGCCACGGTAGTTGGCAGCAGATCCATCGGACTCCAGGCTTAGGAGACATCCATGCAGCGACGACGCTGGTTGCGGCACCTCCTGGCCTGCAGCCTGTTGGTGGCGGTCGTCACGCCGCTGCTCAATACGCCCGCGTCGGCCGAGCCGCCACTGTTCTGGGGCGCCCATCCCGAGCTCCGCTCGGGCCAGACCCGCGAGCAGGCCTATGTACGGCTGCAGACGCTCGCCGGACGCAAGCTGGATTCGGTCCGGCAGTTCTACCTCTGGAACGAGAGCTGGCCGACCTCCTATGAGAACAGGTTGAAGACGGACGGCGTGACGCTCGTCATGTCGATCAAGTCCCGCCTGCTCAACGGCACCGCTGTGCCGTGGTCCCAGGTGGCGGCCGCGCAGCCGGGAACCGCCCGCTACAACGAGATGGTCAGCTGGGCCCGGCGCATTCGCGATTACGGCGTCCCTGTGTGGTTCACCTTCAACCACGAGCCCGAGTCCAAGGGGAATAACGACCTCGGGACCGCCACCGACTTCATCGCCGCATGGAAGCGCTGGGTCAGCATTCTCCAGCAGGAGGGTGCGACGAACACCAGACTGATGTGGATCATGACGGACCAGAGCTTCTGGCTGCCCGCCACGGACTCCCGAGCAGCGGCCCGCTGGTATCCCGGCGACAGCTGGGTCGACGGCATCGCCGTTGACGCCTACAACTGGTACAACTGCCGTCCCGGAATCTCCAACGCCTGGCGTCCGCTGCGCGACATCATCGACCCGGCCCGGCGTTTCTGGCTCAGTCACACCGGCGAGCAGTTCTGGGTCACCGAGTACGCCAGCGCCGAGGACCCGGCGGTCCCGGGCCGAAAGGCACAGTGGTACCGCGACGCCCAGGCACTGTTCAAGACGCCGGAGTTCGCGGTGACGGACGGCGTCATGCAGTTCGAGCCTCCGCACCCCAACAGCAACTGCATCTGGCGACCGGAGAGCTCGGCGAGCGCGCTCGCGGCGTGGCAGGCGTGGGGCCAGGACAGCTATTACGGCGGCGGCACTCCGCCACCCCCGCCACCCGGGGACCCGACGGCCGCGCTGGTCGTGGGTGACGCCGCGTCGTTGGGCACGGACGCCGGCATCGCCGATCGGCTGCGTGCGCGGGGATATACCGTCACGGTCCAGGACGACAACGCCGTCACCGCGGCCAGCGTGGCCGACTCCACCCTGGTGCTGATCTCGCAGACCACGTCGTCCGGGGCCCTCGGCACCAAGCTGCGCACGCTGACGCGCCCGGTCCTCATCTGGAAGCCGAGCCTCTACAACGACATGGGAATGAGCCCCACCGAGGCCTCTTCCACAAGCCAGACGACCATCGCCATCACGCGGCCGGACCACCCGCTCGCCGCGGGGCGCTCAGGCACGGTCGCGATCGTCACGGCGAGCACTCAGTTGCCGGTAAGTGACACGGCTGCGACCGCCACCGTCGTCGCCACCGTGGCCAGCCGGCCGTCGCTGTTCGTCTATCCCGCCGGGACGGCGATGAGCGGCCTGACCGCACCGGCCTGCCGGTTGGCCTTCCCGATGCAGTCCGGGGGGATCCCCCGACTGACGCCGGACGGGCTCGCGCTGTTCGACACAGCGGTGGACTATGCCGCCGACGGCTGCAGCTGAGCAACGCCCACCCGGAGGTGCCTGTGCGGAAACTTCCTGTCACGCAGTGGGGCGACAAGGTGAGGCTCACCGCATTCTTCGGCCAGCTCGCGGTGAAGGAACGAATCGCTCCCCGGCTGCACGTCCGGCCACTGGTGGCCGAGCTCTTCCTGACCGACAACTGCAACCTGCGCTGCATCAGCTGCGCGTGCTGGCGGTCGGTGACCCGCAACGAGCTCGACGGGGACGAGTGGCGCCACGTTATCGAGCAGCTCGTCGGGATGGGCATCCTCAAGGCAAATTTCACCGGCGGCGAACCGCTGCTCCGGCCCGATGCACCGGACCTCATGGCTTACGCCCGTCGCCGCGGCATCCGCAACCTGCACCTCAACAGCAACGCGATCCTGCTCGACGAGCGCCGGCGGACCGCGGTGCTGGATGCGGGAGTGCGCAGCTTCAACGTGTCGGTCGACGGGCCGGACGCGGCACTGCACGATGCCATCAGGGGCCGGGGTGGAGCCTTCGACACCACGGTCGCCCATCTCGAGGAGCTCCTCGCCCGGTCGGCTGCGCTGAACCTCCGGGTGCGCATGAACTACACGGTCATGCGGTCGAACATCGTTGCACTGCCGGAGATGATGCGGCTGGCGCAGCGGCTGCGCGTCCAGCTGTACCTCAACCTCGCCACCGACCACACGTTCCTGTTCCGCGCCGGTCAGGTCACGATTGAGTCGCGAGTGGACAGTGATCGGGTCGACGCGGCGCTGGCCGAGGTCGAGCGCATCCTGCGGGCCGATCGCCGGTTCCTCCCGCGCTACTCGGAACTGCGCTACCTGCGGCAGCACTTCCGCGACGTGTTGCAGCCGCGCCTGCCCTGCGCGGAGTCGCAGCTGAAGCTGATGATCCACTCCACCGGCGAAGTCGGCGGCTGCTGGGGACACGACCCGCACGCCAACGTTCGGACGACGCCGCTCGCCGAGATCGTCGCCGGCGCCCGCTACCGTGACGAGCACGCCCGGTACTTCCGCAAGGAGTGCGTCGGCTGCGGCAGCAACTACGCGCTCAACCTCGCGTGGCGGCCGCGCACCTACCTGGAGGACCAGCTGTGGCGGGCGGGTCGTCGCACGCTGACCTCGCCGGTCCGGGCCGGATGAGATCCGCGCTGCCGCTCTACGACGCGCTCGCGCCCACCTACGAGGACCACTTCAACGCATTGCACCGACGCGCCTACGACGAGCTCGCCTGGGATATCTGCTCCGATGCGCTGCCCGCCCCCCCGGCGCTGGTGATCGACGTCGGCTGCGGGGTCGGCCGGTGGGCGCGGCGGCTCGTGGCGGACGGCTACCAGGTCATCGGCGTCGAGCCGGCGCCGGCGATGGTCGACCAGGCGGTGCGGAGCCTGCCCGGTCCGGCCTTCCGGCTGCACGCGGCGCGGGTCGAGGACGTCGAGTTGGAGCCTGAGTCGGCACAAGCCGTTCTTGCGATGGGATCGCTGCAGTACGCCGACGACCCGGCGGCGGCGATGGCGCGCTGCGCCGGTTGGCTGTCCCCCAACGGCGTGCTCTGTGTCCTGGTCGACTCTCTGCACGCGCTCGTGCTCGAGCTGATCGCCGCGGGGCGGGAGGACGAGGCACTCGAGCGGCTGGCGACGCGGCGCGGCGTGTGGCAGGTGGACGGTGAAGAAGCCGACCTGCATCTGCTCGACCGCGCCGCGCTCGAGGAGGCGGCGGCCGCGGCCGGGTTGAGGGTGGAGCGGGTGGCGGGGCTGCTGGTCGGCGCCAGCGCCCACGGGCGGGCCGGGTTGCTCGCCCGGCTGACCGGGGACTACCCGGCTCAGCTCGCGACGGAACGGCGGCTCGCCGCCTGGCCCCAGCTGTCGGACCTGGGCAAGCAGCTGCTCATCGTGGCGCGCAAGCCAACGCCGTGAGCACCGCACAGGCGACTCGCTCCGCCTGCGCCGGCGTCATCTCTGACGACATCGGCAACGCGAGCACCTCTCGGGCGAGGGCGTCCGTCACCGGAAGGGAACCTGCGGGCTCGGCGTGTCCCGCCCAGTCGTGCGAGTGCAGCACGGGCGCGTAGTAGGGCTTGGTACCGATCCCGTCCCGGGCCAGGGCGGCCGCGAGCCGGTCGCGGTCGGCCGGCGCGAAGCGGGCGACCCAGTGCACCCACGCGTGCTCGTCCCCGGTAGCGGCGGCCTGCGGTCTCACCTGCGCGACGGAGGCCATCTCGGCGTACACGGCAGCCACCGCCCGCCGGCGCGCCACCAGCAGGTCCAGATCCTCCACCAGGTCGAGCGCCGCGACCGCCGCCACCTCCGGCAGCTGGGCCGACCGGATCCAGTCGACCGGCCGGCGCAGCCGCTCGACGGCCGGCGCGGCCGCGACCAGGGCGCCGCCGCCGCCCCCGGCGGAGACGACCTTGGCGAAGCTCATCGAGAACGCGTGCGTTCCCGCCTGCGTCCCGACCGGCTCGCCCTGCCAGGAGGCACCCAGTGCCGGCGCCGAGTCCGCGACGAGGGGGACCTCGTGCTCCGCGCAGACCTTGGCGAGCCCGGCGTAGTCCGCCGGCGCGCCGAGCGCGTCGACCGCCACGACCACCCGGACGTCGCCCGGGGCCATCAGCTCACCGAGCAGGCTCGTGTCCAGCGTCCAGGTGTCCTCCCGCACGTCGCAGAACCGCAGCCGGTAACCGAGCTGGACGAGAGCCTCCCCGGTCGCCATGAAGGTGAACGACGGCAGCACGGCCACGTCGCCGGGCCGGGCCGGGCCGGCAGCGGCGATCACCGCCAGTCGCAACGCCGCGGTGCCCGACGGCGTGACCAGCAGCTCCTGCTCGCCGGTCAGCCGCAGGCGATCCTTCAGCGCGGACGCCAACGCGCCGGTCCACCGGCCACCGCCCTTGACCAGGCCCGACTCCAGGCACGCTTGCATACGGAACGCGACCACGTCGGGGCGGCGGGGCCGCGGCGGTATCACGACCGGCAGCAGCACGTCGACGGCGGGTGCGGCCGGCGTGTCCCGGCCGGTCCCGTCCGGCGGCTTCGGCGCCGTCTCCCGCCGCATCGCGGCGACGAAATCCCGCAGCGCCGCCTGGAGCCGGGCTTCGGGTCGGTCCACCGCGGAGCCACCGAGCCGCCGCCGGAACTGCTCGGTGTCGGCCAAGGCCGGGCGGTCGCCGGGTGGCTCCGGCCGGACCCGTACCGGCCGGTGCAGCCTCAGCTCGTCGAGGACGAGGTGGGCAAGGTCGACCATGCGCAGCGGCGCCAGGCCGGCGTCCATGGTGCCAGCGTCGCCAGCGGCCACCACCGCGTCCACGAGGTCGTCGACGGGGAGGAGAGTCCGGACGCTGTCGGTGACGGACAGGGGAAGCCCGACGAGTGCGCGGCGGGCTAGCTGCGCCACGACCCTGTCCTGGCCGCGACCGAACAGGTTGGCGACCCGGAACACGGTGAGTCGATCGGGGTCCGCGACCGACCGGACAAGGATCTCCTGGGCTCGTTTCGCCAGGCCGTACACCCATCGACCGGTCGGGTCGGCTTCGGCAAGCTCACGGCAGAGCTCGGCGGCCTGCCAAGGCGGACAGGGCCGATGAGCAAGCGCGGTGGCCTGACTACACCAGGTCGCGAGCTCGCCGTCCGAGAGCGGCAGGACCGGCGCACGGTCACTGCCCAGTGAAGCCCCGGCAGCCCCGTACACCTGCATCGAGGACACGAGCACGATGTCGCGGCGCGCCAACGCGGGCAGCATCCGGGCCGTGGTGACCGCGTTGTCGAGAACCAACCGCCACGGGTCGAGAGCGCGGGCGTCGCTGTCACCCGCGGTGATCACTAGTCGACCCGCAGGCAGCGAGACGGGATCGGTGAGCAGGTCCATCGAGTGGTGACACAGCCGCGGCGCCCGCGGCGCGGGGGCTGGCGCGCGATCGACCGTGACCACGGCGGTCCCGCTCGCCGCCGCCCGCCGGGCGACCGCGGTGCCGACGAATCCCGCTCCGCCGACGACGATGAGCGCTTCTGACTTCTGCACCTGGTCACCCCCGCCGCCGAGACAGCCCGCCCCCAAACGTAGCCAGGGAAGCCGCGCGGGAGGTGCACTTCCGACCATCCTCCTGAAGCTGGCGAGCCCAACGGCCCACGCCGGCGATGGGAAACACCTATGGTGGGCCCGTGCCCGCAGCCCGCCGGCGGATCCTGCTGGTGTCCAGCAGCGGAGGCGTGCTGCTCGACCTGTTGGCAGTCGCTCCGTGGTGGCGCCGTCACGAGGCGCGGTGGGTGGCCGTGAGCGCCCCGGACACCCGCGAGCTGCTCGCCGGTGAGAGAGTCGTCTGGCAGCCCGAACTGCGGCCGCCCCAGCTCGGCGTAGTGCTGGCGGCCGCACTTCGGGCACGCAGGATGCTGCGCGCTGAGCGCATCGAGGTGGTGGTGTCCGCCGGCAGCGGGATCGCCGTCCCGTGGTTTTTAGCGGCACGGTCCGTCGGAGTCCGGTCTATTTGGATCACCACGTTGAACGTCGTGGGTCGTCCCGGGTTGGCCGGCCGGCTGTGCTCCGCGCTGGCGAGCCAGGTCGTTGTCCAGCATCCGCACCTGCTCGCCCGGTACCGCCGTGCCGTCTGCGTCGGAGAGCTCTACTGAGCAGGCGCGCGCGCTCCGCTTCGGCGGCCGTCCCCTATCGCCGGCTGTCGGTATTCGTCACGGTCGGCATGGGGCCATGGCCGTTCGACCGACTGCTGGACAGCCTTGCGCCGATCTGCTCGCGGCACGATGTCTTCGCGCAGACTGGGACCTCGAGGGTGGTGCCGGCGTGCCCGCACCGCGACTTCCTCGGCTATGCCGAGTGGCGGCGTCGCCTCTGCGAGGCCGACGTCGTTGTCACCCACGCGGGCAACACCGTCCGACTCGTCCAGCGGGCCGGCAAGGTGCCGATCGCGGTGGCGCGGCAGTCCATCCGCGGGGAGATGCGGGACCAGCACCAGGTCGAGTACCTGCAGCGGGAGGTGCGCCGGGGCCGCATCGTCGTGCTGGACGGGGACCTCGATCGGCTGCCCGACGCGGTGGACGCGCACCCCGAGAGCGAGCGGCGCCTGCTTGCCACCGGCTCCCTGCACTGTGCGGATCCGGTCGCCGTGGCCGATGCGCTCGATGCCGCCGCCGCTGAGTCCAAGCGCTCCGGCAATCCGTTCGTCGGCCATCCGCTGGCCCGCTACGAGTGGGCGTTCGAGCAGCTGCGCGGGCGTGCCGGGCGACACCTGGACCTCGGTGTCGGCGACGGCACGTTCGCTACCCGGCTCCGGCAGGCGACACCGCTGCGCGTGGTTGCCGCGGACCCCCATCCGGACTATCTCCAGCGACTGCGCGCCGATGCGCCGGACCTCGCGCTCGTTCGCGTTGGGGACCGGCTGCCGTTCGCCGCGGCGACCTTCGACTCGGTGACCATGCTCGACGTTCTGGAGCACGTCGCAGACGAGCGGCGGACTCTGGCCGAGGTGCATCGGGTGCTGAGCCCCAACGGGCTGCTGGTGCTCACCGTGCCGGCCCGGCATCTATTCTCCTGCCTCGACCCGGACAACGCGAAGTTCCGGGCGCCGCGCCTGCACCGGGCGGTCTACACCGCGCGGTTCGGGCCGTCCGAGTACGCCCGACGCTTCGTCGACCGCTCCAACGGTCTGCGTGGGGACATGGCCTGGGAACGCCTGGAGCACACCAACTACGAGGTCGAGACACTTCTCAACCTGCTCGCGGAGGCCGGGTTCGTGCCGCACGTTCGCGACGGCGCCAACCTCTTCTGGCGCCTCCTCCAGGTGCCGGCGCTGCTCGCGCCGGGTCGAGCGGCTCGTTGGCTCGATGCCCCGCTCCGGCTGGACAGCCGACTCTTCCGCGCCGCGAACATCTTCATCACGGCACATCGGGACACCACCCCGCCCCGCTGAATGCGTAGCCGGCAGGCTCGAGAGGACGAAGGGGTCCGGCAGCGCGCTGACCGCCGACCCACCTCTGCAGCGTTGCGCCGAAGGTCGCGTGCTCGGCCGTCCCTCGCTGTCCGGCACCATCGCAGGTAACGTCCAATCTGAACCCTGGACAGCCGCATCGCGTACATGATCAGGGCGACACCGACCGAAACGCGGCGTAGCGTCCCGAGAGACAGACCAGGTCGTGGGGACCTGTGATTCGTCGGCGGTGTGGGGGAGCAGAAATGATCAGTGGGGTACCAGCACGTTCGGTGAGGGTCGGAGCGCGCCGGGCCGCCACCGCGGCCCTGGCGACCATGGCAGCTGCGGCGACCGTCCTGGCGATGGCCGGGCCGGCCCCG
>Ga0126307_10002029_pt1 | contig 13594 bp, 13 predicted proteins | sample Plot28_FD_89955 | JGI IMG/M metagenome (GOLD analysis project Ga0126307, IMG submission 89955) | Serpentine soil microbial communities from UC McLaughlin Reserve, CA, USA - Plot28 | ecosystem: Environmental > Terrestrial > Soil > Grasslands | place: USA: UC McLaughlin Reserve, Lake County...
GACCTCGGAGCCGCAGAGGAGGTGGATCTCACCGTAGCCCTCGTCGGCCTTCCTCACGGCCTCCATCTTCTCCTTCAGACGCTCGGGAGAGAGGCCGTTCGCCACCCTGAGGCTACGGGAGTGGTCGCAGAAGACGAGGTACTCGTAGCCGAGCTCGATGGCTGCCTCGGCCATGCTCTCGATGGTGCCTTTGCCGTCTGAGTAGTTGGTGTGGACGTGCAAATCTGCGCGTACGTCTTCGACGGAGACGAGGTCGGGTAGGGTGCCTCTATCCGCCGCTTCGATCTCGCCCGCGTCCTCCCTCAGCTCCGGAGGTATGTAGTCGAGGCCGAGCCGCGCGTAGAGATCCTCCTCCGTGGCGACGGGTTTGTAGTCGCCGGTGCCTGCACGGGCCAGACCGTACTCGGAGATGTTGATGCCCATCTTGACGGCCCGCTCGCGCAGCGCGATGTTGTGGGCCTGGCCGCCGGTGAAGTGGTGCAACAGCGAGCCGTAGGCCTCGGGCTCGACGATCCTCAGGTCTACCTCGGTCCCTCCGCTGAGGATAAAGACCTTCTTCGGGCCGTGGGCGAGCACCTCTTCTGCGAACGGGGCCTCGGCGAAGTCGTCGGCGAGCGAGTCGGGGTCCTCGCTCGCGGCGACGATGTCGATGTCGCCGATGGTCTCCTTCATGCGGCGCAACGAGCCCCCGACCTCGGCCCTCTGTGTCGCCGGGTGCGAGCGGACGAAAGAGAGGATCTGCTCCCCCAAAGAGGTCGCTTCGTTCAGGAGCATCCGGCGCTCGGTCGCGTTGTAGGTCCTTGCGGCGTGCACGATCTTCTCCGCGCTCTTCTTCCCGAATCCTTTGAGCGAGGCCACCCGTTCGGGCTCCACTCCGGCCAGCTCTTCGACGTTCGTGACGCCGAGCTCCTTCCACAGGCGCCCGACCGTGCGCGGTCCGACGCTGGGCAGGCGCGTCATCTCGACGAGGCCTTCGGGTATCTCTGACGTCAGGTCGGCGAGCAGTTGAGGCGTCCTGTCTTCGGCGAGATCTCTTATCACGACGGCCGTCGTCGCGCCGACGTGGGGCAGCGTCTTGAGGTCTTCGACCTCGGTCGCCGGGCGTCCCAAGGCGGCCACCGACTCGGCGGCCCGCTGGTAGCCGAGCACGCGGTAGTACGCTTCGTCTTTGATCTCCATGAGCGTCGCGATCGCCTCGAGCGCCCGGACGATGTCGTTGTTGTGCAAGGTGCTCGCTCCTCCTTCTCCTGACCCGCCACAGAGATTATACGCGGCGCCTTGGCACCGAAACAGGCTAGAATCGTCCTATGATCGAGGTAAAGAGAGAGACGGCCAGGTGGCTCGCGGACCGCCTGACGGTGGTCACCGCGGCCTGGCTCGCGGCGGGGCTGGCTTTTTCGGCCTCCGTAATCTGGGCCTTCATCGAGCTAACCGAGGAGGTCGTAGAGGGCGAGAGCCGCGCCTTCGACAAAGCCGTCTTGCTCTGGATCCACCCGGCCTTCCCCGGCTGGCTCGAAGGGCCGATGCGCGTCGTCACGGCGCTCGGCTACTCCTGGGTCGTGGTGCCGCTGTTGGCCGCGGCCGTATCTGCCTTCTACCGAAAGGGCTGGAAACTCTCCGCTATGCTCCTTCTGGTCTCGACTGCAGGGAGCGCCGTGCTCACAACGGTCCTGAAAAGCGTATTCGAGCGGGCGCGTCCTGAGCTCTTGACTCCGGCTACCAGGCCTCCCTCTATTCTTTTCCGAGCGGCCACGCCACCGTCGCCGTCGGGTTCTACGGGATGCTAACGCTCGTCCTGGCTTACCGGCTGAGGGGAATCTTGCGGTGGGCCGTGACCATCTTCGGGATACTCGTTGTGCTCCTGATCGGCTTTTCCAGACTCTACCTCGGGGTGCACTACCCGACGGATGTGCTGGCGGGCTACATCGCCGCCCTCCTCTGGCTGGTCTGCGTCGGGGCCGTGTACGCCCTGTGGCTCTCCGTGCGGGGCTTGAGGGCGGAAAGGGGCGGCGAGAGTGGCAGATAGACATTGTACATCCGTGTCCTCAAGTGGTAGCTTCTCCCCGTGCTAGAGGCGATCCTGCATCCGCTCATAGAGTTCGTCACCGAGATCATTGGCAGGTACGGTATCCCTGCGGTCTTCGTGCTCATGCTACTCGAGAGCATGGGGATTCTGATCCCATCGGAGGCGATCTCGCCGTTCGCTGGGTACCTGGTCTCGGAGGAGAAGATGAGCCTCCTTGCGGCGGTGAGCGCCGGTGTCCTGGGGAACCTGGTCGGCTCCTGGATCGCTTACTTTATCGGACTCTGGGGCGGGCGCGAGCTGTGGTTCCACTACGGGAAGTACGTGGGCGTGAGGGCGCACCACCTGCAGATCGCCGAGAAGTGGTTCGACAAGTACGGCGAGCTCACCGTCTTCGTCTCCCGCTGCCTGCCCGTGGTACGCACCTTCATCTCGTTCCCCGCCGGCACCGCCAGGATGAACTTCGCCAGGTTCACCCTCTACACGCTCCTCGGGTGCATACCCTGGGTCTTCGCGCTCACGTACTTCGGGTTCGTGCTCGGCGAGAACTGGGAGGCGATAGGCGACTACCTGCACTACCTCGACTACGCCGTCGCTGTGGCGCTGGTGGCCGGGGCCGTCTACCTGGTCTGGCGCTGGAGGCGCTCTTAGAGCACTTCAGCAAGTCAGCACGCCGCCTGGCGAAGCCGAAGCGTGCTAGCGAAGTGACAGGCTATCAGCCTGTCACTTCGCTAGAATGGCGCGGTGGATCATCTAGAGTTCCTGTTTCTGGGGGTCATAGGGGTCATCGGGGGGATGCTCTCGGGGCTCGTCGGGGTCGGGGGCGGGATCGTCTTCGTCCCCGGCCTGTTGTACGCTGGCGGATGGCGCATCCAGGATGCCGTCGCGGCGAGCCTGGTGATCATCATCTTCAGCTCCCTCTCCGGCACAATCCGCAACGCCAGGAGCGCTGACCCCGTGAACTGGCGGGTCGCCGGCCTCCTCTCCCTGGCGGTCGCTCCTTCATCCCTGATCGGGGTCCTCATAAGCCGCGTCTCCCCCGAGATCGTCGTGAAGGTGGCGTTCGCCTCGCTCCTCATAGCCCTCGCCTACCCTACGGCCCGCGGCGGTGGCGACTACGACAGCGACCGCAAGGATATTCCGCTACCCCTCGTCTTTGTGGCTGGTATCTTTATAGGGACGCTCTCTGGGCTTGTCGGGGTCGGGGGCGGGGTGGTGATGGTCCCGCTGATGGTGCTTGGCATGGGACTCACGACGAAGCGGGCCGTCTCTACGAGCCTCGCCGTCGTGATGTTCACGGGTATCGTCGGGGCCGCCGGCTACGTGGCGACCGGCTTCAGGGATGTGCAGAACCTACTCAGCCTGCCGCCCCTGATAATCGGTTGCGTGATAGGAGCCCCCCTCGGGGTACGCGTCAGGGACTGGCTGCCAGAGAGCGTGGTGCGGGTCGGCTTCGGCGCGTTCATGGTGATCGTGGCCCTCCGCCTCTTCGGCGAGGCACTCGGCGTATTTTAGGAAAAGGAGGAGCTTTTTTAGGGTCAAATCCGTCAAGGTGCGTTATCCTACTAGTTCATGTCCGAGAAGCCGTACTACCAAGCCCAGCAGTTCCAGACCTCCAGGGAAGAGCGTCAGCAAGCCCCCAAGAAGGGTGGAGGGGTGCTCGAGTACCTGGTCATACTGCTCGTCTCCTTCGCCCTGGTCTTCGGCTTCGTCAGGCCTTTCGTCATGGAGGCCTTCTGGATCCCATCGGGCAGCATGATCCCGACGCTAGAGATCGGCGACCGGGTGCTCGTCAACAAGTTCATCTACCGTTTCACGGAGCCCGAGCGCGGGGATATCATCGTCTTCCAGAGCGTCGATAACAGCGAAGAGGACCTGATAAAGCGGGTCGTCGGACTGCCGGGAGATAAGATCGCCGTAAGGAGCGGCAGGCTCTTCGTCAACGGCGAACCCCAGAAGGAACCATACACCAACAACAAGCTTCCAGACAGGAGCTTTTTCGCCCTGACCACGGTCCCGAAAGACCATGTCTTCGTAATGGGTGACAACCGCGCCAACTCTGCCGACTCGAGAGTCTTCGGACCACTGCCCGAGAAGAACATAGAAGGCGAAGCATTTCTGCGCTTCTGGCCACCGGGCCGTATCGGACTGCTTTAGAGCTGGTCAGCACGCTCCAGCCTTCGGCTTCCGCTTGTCAGCACGCTTCGAGCCTTACCAGGCCCTCGCTCTCAGCTTTCAGCTTCCTCCGTTCCGGCCTTGCTGTGTGGCGAATGAGGACCCGCCTCATACGGCGGTCGGGTTCGACGCTCGGGGCGTGGCTCCGGGACGACTTGCTGAAAGCTGAGAGCCGCCGACCGCAGGGAGGCGGCGGGCTGAGGAGCGAAGGCGTAAGCCTGAGCGTGCTGAAAGCTCCCGAAGGGAGCGTGCTGAATCACGAACGGGGGAGCTCTTCGATCTCGATCCGCTCTATCCTGTCGCCGGGCTCACTGTCGCGCTGCGGGTCTCGCTCCCTTATGGCGCCGACGACTTCCATACCGTCGACGACCTCCCCGAAGACCGCGTGCCTGTCGTCCAGCCACGGCGTCGCAACGTGCGTAATAAAGAACTGCGACCCGCCGGTATTCGGGCCTGCGTTCGCCATCGAGAGGACGCCCGGCCTGTCGTGGCGCAGCTCGGGATGGAACTCGTCCGGGATCCTGTACCCAGGACCGCCGGTCCCCGTGCCCGTCGGGTCCCCGCCCTGGACCATGAAGTCCTCTATGACGCGGTGGAAGGTCGTCCCGTCGAAATACCCATCGCGCGCCAGGAAGACGAAGTTGTTGACGGTCTCGGGCGCCTCCTCGGCGAAGAGCCTTACCCTCACTGGGCCATTCTCGGTGACGAAGTTGGCGTAGTACTCGTAGCCCGGCTTGAGCACCATCTCAGGCGGCCCGTCGTAGGTCTTGTTTGCCATCGAGATCCCCTCCGTCGGTATTAGCCCTAACGTCCAGCGCACATGCTACCGTATCAGGTACCCTGTTTTGGTGACGCCTACTCAGGACGCCACTCGTAGAGCCCGATCCTGCAGTACTCCTCGAAGCCCAGCCCGCTGTAGACGGGGTAGCCCATTTCCGAGGAACCGAGGACACCGACGCTGTAGCCGAGATCTCTTGCTTCGCGCAGAGCCGCGAGCGTGATTCCCGCCCCGATACCCCGCCGCCTGGTACGCTCGATGGTAAATACAAAGTAGATCCCCACGACTCCGGCTCCGAAGAACGACGTGGCCGTCGCCACGGGCTCACCGGCCAACAACCCAAGATAGTGCCGCCACGGCCCTTCGTCGGCCAGGCCCAACCTGCGATACATCTCCTCGACCCACTCGGCCTCGGCCGGTCCCTCCCCGAAGCCCGAGCCGAGCGTCTCGACCCACGTCCCGAGCCCCGCTTCGTCGCGCACCCGCTCGATGACGAGGTTTTCCGGCACCAGCACCTCTTCCGGCAACGCGGAGAGGTCCACCGCCATACCGATATCGTCGCCGCCGTACTCGAAGCCGTGCGCGATGAGGCGTTCGCCGAGGTCGGGTGGGCGCATCGAGGGCCCGACGTGCCAGGAGCCGGGAACATAGTGCGACCGCATCAGATCCAGCGAAGCTTCGATCTCCCCGTCAGCCTCTTCCTGGGTCAGGTCGGCGTGTACGACGCAGTTGTGGTAGTCGATGGGGGAGTTCCCGATGACCCATTGTATCCGCCTGGCGTCGCGTTCCTCGGCTCCTGCCGCCCGTCCGAGCGCCATCAAGAACTCGGCGCCGTTCTCCTCTATGGCAAGGGCTTTATCCAAGCCCTACAAAGCCTTCCTGATTTGGTTGAACCATCAAGGTGATAAGCAGGTCCCCAAGTCCTTTCCCGAGAAAGCCTGATACCTGTTGCCTGAAGCCGCGGTGTGCGGAAGGATGGACCTTCCGCACATCGCTTTAGAGTGCGTAGTCGGCGTCTGAGGCCTCTTCGAGGTAGCGGGCGAGGAGTGTTATGGCGGCCTCGACGTCCGTGGCGCTCACCATCTCGTTCGGGGTGTGAACGTAGCGGCATGGGATGGAGAGGGTGACGGCCGGGATCCCACCGTGCAGGCGCTGGACTCCCCCAGCGTCGGTGCCGCCCGAGGGGAGGATCTCCATCTGGTACGGGATGTCCTCGCGCTCCGCGATATTGCGGAGGTGCTCCACCAACTTCGGGTGGGAGATAGAGTAGCCGTCCATGATCTTGATGGCCACACCTTTGCCCAGCTCGGTTATGGTGTTCTCGTTGCCGCCACCGGGCACGTCCATCGCGAGCGTTACGTCGAGCGCAACGACGACCGTAGGCTCGAGGGCCGAGCCGCTGGCCTCGGCGCCGCGCAATCCCACCTCTTCCTGAGAGGTTGCGGCGGCGAATATGGTCGCCTCGTGCTCGCCCATCGCCCTCAGCGCCTCGTACATCACGAAGACGCCGACGCGGTCGTCCATCGCCTTGCCGACGTAGTTCTCCCCGACCTTCTCGAGGGTTCGGTCCATGACAACGTGGTCACCGATGCGCACCTTCTCCTTGACGGTCTCGGCGTCCATGCCCAGGTCGACGTAGAACTCATCGACCTTCGGCGGCTTCTGCTCCTCACCGCGCGCCAGGTGCGGGGGCTTGCGCGCTGGTTGGAGCGCGCCGCGAAGCGTCTCGCCGTCGGCGGTCGTTAAGAGGACCCTCTGGGAGACCATGTTCGCGGGGTCGTGGCCGCCCAGGGTCTGCAGGCGGACGAAGCCCTTGTCGTCGACGTGCTTGACGAGGTAGCCGATCTCGTCGGTGTGCGCGGCGACCATCACGCGCGCGTCGCCGCTACCCTTCTTCGTTCCGATCACGCTGCCCAGGGCGTCGGTGCGGACCTCGTCAGTCAGAGAGCCCAGCTCCTCGCGCGCGATCTCGCGCTGCCGCTCTTCTCGCCCGGATACGCCGGGCGTCTCGATCAACCGCTTCAACAGTGCATCGTTCAGCGCCATGCTCTTCCTTTCCGAAGGGTACGCACGGAGCCTAGCAACAGCGCGAAGGCGCGTCAAAACGAGGTTGCCCCCGCCGTCCGAGGAGGTCGCCAGCGTGGTGCATCGGGGTCCGCTGTATTCTCCGACGTTTGCAGCGATTTCCGGTATATGGCATCATGCTTGCCTCGAAAGGAGCAACCCGCTATGGTCGAAGCGAGAGGCGACGGCGAGGTGCTAAAAGGTGGCGCGTACCACCAGCGACGATCATCGGCTCGAGCTCGACGACGGGCGGACCATCGGATGCGCCACCTGGGGCGCTCGCGAAGGGGAGCCCGTGTTCTTCGGCCACGGCACGCCGGGATCTCGGCTAGACCACTACCAAGAAGTGCTCCATCCCGACGGGGGAGAAGATCAGCAACACTCTGGTCGGCTCCGTTCCCGGGTTCGAGGGCTGGTGGACCACGCCCCGCGTTATCACGACGAACGAGCCCGCCGGGGCAGTGATCCTACGTTCTCCTCCATCCGAACCGTCAGCTCTCCCTTGAGGACGTAAAAAGTCTCCTCGTGGTCGCGATGGAGGTCCGCAAGGGGGTGCGTGTCCGGCCACATGGTCCTACATGGATCTTACGCGGGCCGCTATAGCTTCGGCCCACCGAACGCTTCTAGTCTGCGATCTCCTCCTCGAGGCGCCTGGCTTCGAGAAGCTTGCCTGAGAGGTAGAAGCTGAGGCCGAAGTAGTAGACGAGGTAGAGGATGGAGAAGCCCAGGATGCGGGGGTCGGGCTCAGGCATCTGCCAGAGTATCGCGGTGTAGCTCGCGAGCCACATGGTCGTTAGCGTAAGAGAGAGCCTGCGGAAGGCGACCGTGCGCGTCGGGTAGACGTAGCGGATCGGGACGAAGACCAAAAACGAGCAGGCCACCAGTACGGCGGCGAGCACCAGCGGGCCCGGGTGGAAGACGATGGCGTAGAAGGCGACGACGTTGAAGTAGCTGGGGAACCCGAGGAAGTAGTGGTCTTCGGTCTTGGCGTCCACGCGGCAGAACTGGTAGCTGGAGGCCAGGAGCGGCAGCGCGGCGAGAACTATCCCCGCGTTGCCTTCGGGCAGGTACCCTTCGCTCCAGAGCAGAACCACGGGGGCGAAGACGTAGGTCATGTAGTCCACGATGTTGTCCAGGAGCGCCCCGTCGAAGAAGGGAAGTGCTTCGCTGACCCGGAAGCGGCGGGCGAGGAGGCCATCAGTTGAGTCGATGAGGAGCGAGGCGAGCATCAGCCACAGCGCCTTTACAGCCTCACCCTGGAATGCGGCGACCAGCATAAGTAGCGCGAGCACGGCGCCGCTCGCCGTGTAAAGGTGTACGGCCACGGCCTTCGACCTGAACCAGGAGGGCGTCTCCGGGTTGCCCACGTCGGTAGCTTCCTCTATCTGATGGTCCCTGATCTCCACGCTCAACTCCTAATGATACCAGCCAGAACAGTGTAGCTTCTACGACTGTGGGGTCGTCCGCAACGAACGGACGCGGTTTACAGCGGCAGCCACTTCCTGGGGGCGCGGCAGGCTCATCTCACCTGGATGCCCCTGGAAGCTACCCAGAGAGTCGAGGCCTTTCATTGAAATGGAGCCTAGCGCCTCCCTGACGAGCTCCCCTACCCCACGGACCTCGCTGGCGGCGGCCCACTCCCGGATAATGCGGGCCACCGCCTCGGTCTGTCCGGCCTCAGCGAGCTGCTCCAGGTAGGAGAGCTCGACCCGCTCACGGCCCAGCTCGATGGTGTGGAGGCCCCTGCTGCGGGCACTCTGTCGTTTGCCTCGACTCAGGTCTATCGAGGTCGCGTCGATGGCGCGCTCCCGCGGCGGACGCACCTCTCTTTCCGCGAGTGGGGCGCGGGGCGGAAACCTGTTGGTTACTTCGCGGGACCGGGACGTTGCGTCGGAGGGCGCGTAGTCTTCGAGCAGGATCACACGGTCGGCGACGTCTAGGTAGTCTCCGACGCCCCCGACGACTACGACAGTCGAGACGCCTAGAGAGCGGTGCAAGGGACGCACCAGGTCAATGAAAGGCGAGATGGGCTCGCGCCTCACCAGCTCGCGCATCCTCTCGTCTCTGATCATGAAGTTCGTCGCGCTCGTGTCCTCGTCCACGAGCAGCAGCGATGTCCCTACCTCGATGGCCTCGGCGATGTTCGCAGCCTGCGAGGTCGAGCCCGAGGCGTTCGGTGTCGAGAAGTCCTCCGTAGTACGGCCACCCGGCAGCTCCCCGATCATGGCCGAGATGTCCACTCCGGAGACGCTCCTGCCGTCCTCGGCCCTGACCTTGACAGCGTCGCCCCGCGCCACCGCGAGCTCCCTACCGTCCCCTGGCACGTGGTCGTAGATGCCCCACGAGAGCGCCGAGAGCAGCGTGCTCTTGCCGTGGAACCCGCCACCGGCCACGAGCGTGACGCCCTCAGGAACCCCCATCCCCGAAACGACGCCCCTGTTCGGCAGCCCAACCTCCACCCTGTACTCCCCCGGGCTCTCGAACGGTACGGCACCGTCTCTCAGTGGCCTGTCGCTCGCCCCGCTCTCCCTCGGTAACACCGCCCCGTCAGCGACGAACGCGACCAGACCTAGCTCGGGCAAGAGCCGCCGCACATGATCCGCGTCCTCGACCGTCTCGACGTTGAGCCTGGCCCTTACCCCGTCCACACCCCCCTCGGGGGCCGGAACGAGTCCCCTGCGCACGACCTCGGGCAGCTCTTCCAGCAGCACCGTCCTTGCCGCGCGGGCGTCTACGCTCCTGCCCCGTGCGGGGAGGCCGACGGCCATGCGGGCCTCGACGTATCCCGGCTCGACGACCATCGAGGTGCGTGGCAGGACGACCTGGGAGGCCCGCTGTATCTCGACCCGTCCGCTCCCGCCCGAGCCCCGGTCTCCGCGCACGATGCGTCGTATCTCCCTCTCGACGCTCCTGCTCAGAAAGTCCTCGAAGGCGACCCGGCGTACCGGGTTTTCGAAGAGCGTAGGATCGAACGCGTTCTCTCTGGTCCGGATTCGGATTAGAGTCGGAGGGGCGAAGGGATCACGCTGCACCCTGTCTACAAACAGGACGAAAAGACCGAAGTCGTGAGAGCCGGAGAGGTCTTTGTAGGCTCCGTATCCCTTGCGGTCTATGCGGTCGAGCGTCGAACGTAAGCGCTGCATCTCTATCCCCGGCGATAGACGTCTCGCTGCATCCTCTCGCCTCTCCCTGCGGTTGTAGGTTCTTTCGAGATTTTGCCTTTAGTCTAGTCCCATCCTGGACGCGGCGTCGCGGAGGACGGGACGGGCGACTGTTCGGGCCTTCTCGGCGCCGGACTCCAGAAGGGCGTCCAGCTCCCTCGGGTCGTCCAGCAGCTCCATGGCCCGCTCCCTGATGGGGGAGAGGCCCTCTACTAGCACCTCGGCGAGGTCCTTCTTGAAGTCCCCGTAGCCTTTGCCCTCGTACTGTTCCTCGATCTCGGGGACGGTCCTGTTCGACAGCCCGGCGTAGATACCGAGAAGGTTAGAGATGGCCGGCTTATCGGGGGAGGCGGTTACCTCGGTGCCGGAATCAGTCTTCGCGCGATGGATCTTGCGCCGTATATCGTCGGGCTCGTCGAGGAGCGAGATGTAGCCTCCTGGGGTCGGGCGGCTCTTGCTCATCTTCGCGGTCGGTTCGTCGAGGGCCATGATCCTCGCCCCGGTCTTGGGGATCATGACCTCAGGGACAACGAAGGTCTCGCCGTAGAGGTTGTTGAACCGCCGCGCGAGCGTCCGGGCGAGCTCGAGGTGCTGGCGCTGATCCTCGCCGACTGGTACGAGGTGGGCGTTGTAGAGGAGGATGTCAGCGGCCTGCAGGACGGGGTAAGCGTAGAGTCCTACGCTCGCAGCTTCTGCCCCGCCCCTCTGCGTCTTGTCCTTGAACTGCGTCATGCGGGAGAGCTCGCCCACTTTAGCGATGCAGGTCAAAAGCCAACATAGCTCCGCGTGCTCGCCGACGCTGCTCTGGCGGAAGATCACAGCCCTCGAGGGTTCGAGGCCAGCGGCGAGGTAGATGGCCGCGATCTCTCGCACGCTGCTCCTCAGTACCTTCGGGTCTCGCGGCGTCGTGAGCGCGTGCAGATCTACAATGCAGTAGAAGGCCTCGTAGTCGTTCTGGAGGGCGACGAAGTTCTTCAATGCCCCCAGGTAGGTGCCGAGATGGGACGTGCCGCTCGGCTGTATCCCGCTGAATACTCTCTGTTTGGTCTCCATGGCCCCATTCTAACGGACGCACCAGGGTCCGCTAGACGCCCCTTGATGTACTCTCTATCTCCCTCGCCGCTTCTACGACGAGATGCGAGAGCCGCTGACCCGGACTCTCCCCGAGGCGGGAGATCGGACCGCTAACGCTCACCGCCGCCCTGAGTCTGCCGTCCTCTCCCAATACCGGGGCGCTGACGCTCGCCACCCCGGCCTCTCGCTCGGCCACGCTCTCGGCCCAGCCCCTGACCCGAATCCCCCTGAGCTCCGCCGCATCCGGCCTTCCATCGCCCCCCCCCGGCGCCCAGGCGAGCAAGACCTTCCCCGCAGACCCTCGCGAGAGCGGCATGACGGCACCCACGGGTACGGTGTCCCTCAAACCCGTCACCCGCTCCACAGCGGCCACGCATACCCTGTGCTCGCCCTCCCGCACGTAGAGCTGCGTGCTCTCCCCACTCTCGTTCCTCAACCCCTCGAGCACCGGCCACGCCCGCTCCACGAGGCCCACCCCCGCAGCCCTGTTTCCCCACCCCAGCAGCCTCAGACCCAGAGCGTAACGTCCTCCCTGCCGCGATACCATATGGTGCGTCTCCAGCGCCGTTAGGAGCCGGTGCGCCGTCGAACGAGGCAACCTCGTCCCCTCGACCACCTCAGACAGGGACGCAGGGCCATCCCCCGATAGGAAAGCCAGGATCGCCACAGACTTGTCCAAAACCCCGACCCCGCTCTTGCCCCCTGACGAAATAACTTCTATACTGTCCATATGTCGGTCATTATGTCTCATATGTTGAGATAGCACAAGAAGGGTGTGATCCTGGCGCGCGAGTGGGATGCGGGTGAGTACGAGGCGCTCTCTGCGCCGCAGACCCGTTGGGGGGCCGAGGTCATCGAGGGTCTAGACGCACGCGGAGACGAGGCCGCCATCGACGCGGGTTGCGGGACTGGTCGGGTGACAGAGCTGTTGCTTGCGAAGTTGCCCCGGGGGTCTGTGTTGGCAGTGGACAAGTCCTTGGCGATGGTCGAGGCGGCGAGGAGGCGGTTCGCGGGGGAACCGAGGGTGAGGGTGGAGCGCCAGGATTTAATGCGGCTCGACGTAGAAGAGCCTGTGGATCTGGTTTTCTCTACCGCGACGTTCCACTGGATCTGGGACCACGACAGCCTCTTCGAGAGTCTGGCGCGGGCTTTGAAACCGGGTGGTCGCCTGGTCGCCCAGTGCGGGGGCGAGGGCAACATCTCCCGCGCCGCGAGAGCGACGAAAGAGACGTTAGAAGAGGAGCGTTTTTCGGACTATTTCGTGGGTTGGGAGGACGACAAATACTACGCAGATGCCCGGACGACGGCGAGACGTCTGGTGGCCGCGGGCTTCGAGGAGGTCGAGACCTGGCTGCACGACGAGGTCGCAGCGTTCGATTCCGTGGGCGAGCTCGCCCGCTTCCTAGGGGCGATCGTGCTCGGCGGGCACATGGAGAGGTTGCCTGAAGAGGAGCGGGGCCCTTTCGCGGCGGAGGTGGCTGCGAAGGTAACGGCGGTAGACGGCGCGCCCGCCCTCGACTACGTCCGTCTCAACATCACGGCCCGAAGGTCCGCGTTGTCCCGCGAAGAAGAAGGTACTAGTATTACGAGTCCCGCGGCCGCGCCGCCGGGGGTTGCGGAGACGGAGGAGTGAGCATGAGTCATCCGAAGACGCTCGTAGAGAAGGTATGGGAAAAGCACGTGGTGCGTAGCGCCGAGGGGGAACCCGACCTGATCTACGTCGATCTGCACCTCGTTCACGAGGTGACGAGCCCGCAGGCGTTCGAGGGCCTCAGGCTCGCCGGTAGGGGGGTGCGCCGTCCCGACTTGACCCTGGCGACGATGGACCACAACGTCCCGACGTCGGACTTCGGTTTGCCCATCAAAGACAAAGTTTCGGCCAAGCAGATGGAGGCCCTGAGGAACAACTGCGAGGAGTTCGGCATCAAGCTCCACGAGTGGGGCTCCATCGGGCAGGGCATCGTGCACATCATCGGTCCCGAGACGGGGCTCACCCAGCCTGGGCTCGTGATCGTCTGCGGCGACTCCCATACGGCAACCCACGGCGCGTTCGGGGCGCTCGCTTTCGGCATCGGGACGAGCGAGGTCGAGCACGTCCTCGCCACCCAGACGCTCACCCAGAGCCGACCGAAGACAATGGCCGTCACCGTCGAGGGCGAGCTTCCCGCGGAGGTCGCGGCAAAGGACCTCATGCTCGGCATCCTGAACCGCATCGGGACGGGCGGCGGGGTCGGGCACGTCATAGAGTACAGGGGTGAGGCCGTAAGGCAGCTCTCGATGGAGGGACGCATGACCGTGTGCAACATGTCCATCGAGGGC
>Ga0126307_10002030_pt1 | contig 13593 bp, 10 predicted proteins | sample Plot28_FD_89955 | JGI IMG/M metagenome (GOLD analysis project Ga0126307, IMG submission 89955) | Serpentine soil microbial communities from UC McLaughlin Reserve, CA, USA - Plot28 | ecosystem: Environmental > Terrestrial > Soil > Grasslands | place: USA: UC McLaughlin Reserve, Lake County...
AGGATTCCGTAGAGCTGGCGGCGGCTCTCCTTGAGGATCTCCGCTGCCTTGGCCATCTGCTCGTCGTCGTCGCCGCGCGCGATCTGCTTGGCGGCGCCGATGGTGCGCATCAGCTCGCTGCGAACGGCGAATCGAGGCGAGTCCTCGTCGCCCTCCTCCCAGGGCCGCTGACCCTCGGTGCGGTCCGGGACGGCCTCCTTGCCGGAGTCGGTCAGCGAGTAGACCTTGCGACCCTCGACCTCCTCGGGGGAGACCAGGCCCTCGTCCTCCAGCAGCTGAAGCGTCGGGTAGATCGAGCCGGCGCTGGGGCGCCAGCGCCCCCCGGTGCGCTCCTCGAGCTCCTGGATCATCTCGTAGCCGTGCATGGAGCGATCGTCGAGCAGCGCCAGGATCGCGCTGCGAACGTCGCCGCGGCGGACGCGATGGCGTCCCCGCCCGTGGCCTCGACCGCCCCTCATCTCGTCCCGCCCATGTCCGTGGCGGCTTCTCTGTCTGTGCATCGTGCGTATTCCTTTCGATGAATCATGAGTTAACGCGATATATCGTAACAGCTCGTTTAGATCTCCCACGCGAAGCAGACCGACCGCCAGCTCGGGCCCTCTCGCTCGTAGAAGCGATGGGCGTCTGCCCGCGTGTCGGAGCTGTCGAGCTCGAGATGAGTGGCTCCCCGCTGACGCGCCCATTCCTTGGCGTAATCGAGCAGCTCCCTCCCCACCCCCTGCGAGCGGTGCTGCGGGCTGACCGCCAGGTCCTCCACCCAGCAGCGCGGCCCGAACCGCACCGAGTTCAGGTCCAGGTACGCAGTGCAGAGGCCGAGCAGCTCGCCGCGGTGCTCGGCGACCAGCACTGCGGCTTCCTCGTCGGCGATCGCAGCCGCGATCGCGGTCCGCGCCCGCTCGGCATCCCAGCGCGGCGGCACGGACCCGGGCGGCGCGAAGAGCCACTCGTACATCCCAAGCACCCTCTCCACCTCCCTGGGGACCGCCTCGCGCACCTTCGCCATGGGACTGAGGCTATCCGTGGCGCGCCCGCCGTACGCGTCCAGATAGCGTTCTCAGAATGAGAAACCCAAGAGACTTCTTCAAGCCCCTGGCGATCGGGGCACCTGATCCGCCGCAGGAGATCCCCTTCAAGCCCTCGCGGATGATCCATTTCTTCGACGCATCCAACGAGAAGATGCGCGCCAAGGTCCCGGACATGGCCAAGCAGGCCGACGTCCTGCTCGGCAACCTCGAGGACGCCATTCCGATCGACAAGAAGATCCCGGCCCGCGAGGGCCTGATCGAGGTCGCAAAGGAGGTTGACTTCGGCGAGACGCAGCTCTGGACTCGCATCAACGAGCTCGAGAGCCCATGGTGCCTCGACGATCTGACCCAGCTGGTCACCGAGATCGGCGACAAGCTCGACGTGATCATGGTCCCCAAGGTTCAGGGGCCGTGGGACATCCACTACGTCGATCGCCTGCTCGCCCAGCTCGAGGCGAAGGCAAAGCTGGAGAAGCCCCTGCTCGTCCACGCGATCCTCGAGACGGCCCTCGGTGTGGTCAATCTGGAGGAAATCGCCTCGGCCAGCCCTCGCATGCAGGGGATGAGCTTCGGCCCCGCCGACCTCGCCGCCTCACGGCGGATGAAGACCACCCGCGTCGGAGGCGGCCACCCCGGCTACCGCTCGATGGAGGATCCGGAGGACCCGGAGAACCCCGAGGCCAACCGTGTCACCGCCCAACAGGATCCGTGGCACTACTCGATCGCCCGCATGGTGGACGCGTGCACCTCCAACGACATCCTTCCCTTCTACGGTCCGTTCGGCGACATCAAGGACACGGCCGGATGCGAGACACAGTTCCGCGCGGCGTTCCTGCTCGGCTGCGTCGGCGCCTGGTCGCTCCACCCCGTCCAGATCGACATCGCCAAGAAGGTCTTCTCGCCCCCGCCGGACGAGGTGCTCTTCGCCAAGAAGGTGATCGAGGCGATCCCGGACGGCGCGGGCGTCCACATGATCGACGGCAAGATGCAGGACGACGCCACCTGGAAGCAGTGCAAGGTGATGGTGAACCTGGCGGAGATGCTCGCCAAGAAGGATCCGGAGCTCGCGAAGGCTTACGAGATGTGAGCGAGCCCTTCCGCAACAGCCTGCGAGTCCGCTACAACGAATGCGATCCGCAGGGCGTCGTGTTCAACGCCAACTACCTGACCTACTTCGACCTGACGATGACCGAGCTCTGGCGCGAGCTCGGTGGCTATCAGGCGATGGTCGACGTCGGGGTCGACATGGTCGTCGCCGAAGCACGCATCCGCTACCTCGCGGCGCTGAGGTTCGACGACGAGTTCACGGTCGAGGCCATGATCACCGGGCTCGGCAACACCTCGATGACCACCGGCATCCTGCTGATGCGAGACGGCGAACGGGTCGTCGAGGGCGAGCTGCGCCACGTCTTCATCGAGGCTGGAGGCGGTCCGCCGGCGCCGATCCCGGAGCCGATTCGCGCCGGGCTGAGCGACTATGCGGACCTTCCGGATCGATCGGAAGCTCGCTGAGCCACTCCTCGATCTGTCCGCCGACCGCCGCGACGTCCGGGAGCCGGATTCGCTCCTGGGTGCTCAGGTTCTCCAGGGTGGAGATTCCCCCGGGGTGAACCTGGACGACGAACGTGTAGCGCTTCAAGCGATCACTTCTTCTTCTTGCACTTCTTCGCGGCGCTAACCCTCTTCTTAGGCTTCTTGCACTTCTTCTTCTTGGCCGACGTGCTTGTCGGCGATGACGGCTGGGCCGCCTGCGCCGGCGGTGGCGGGGTCGAGACCTGGAACGGTGCGCTCGTCTGAGGCGCGCCGCTGCCGGCAGCGTTTGACGCGGTGACGCGGCAGCCGTAGGCGCCCGGGGAGCTCGCGGTCACGGTGCTGTCCGTGGCGCCGGCGAGGTCAGACCCGTCGAGCGTCCACTCGTATGCGAAGGACTGGGGCGCGCGATAGAGGAAGGCGCCGAGCAGGTCTGCCGCCCACGAAGCGGTTGAGCAGCTCAGCACGGATCCGGTGGTCGAGCCGCCACTGAGCCCCGGGGCGCCGGCCGGAACTGGCGCCTTGAGGATCGCCGTGAACGTCGGCCCGTTGATCGTTCCCGATCCGGTGGATAGGTCGCCAACGCCGCCCGATCGGTCGAGATTGGCGAACGAGAGCTTGTTGGAGTCGGTTCCGACCCAGTAGATCTTGTTGGCCCCGGGATCGAGCGAAGGTCCGGTCGTACTACCCACGGCGCCCGCCCCGGTGACGTCGAAATCGGCGCCGTTTGCGCCATCCAGGTCGGCCCCGGCCACCTTGCCGAGTGGGCTGCCCGCGCCCGAGTTCGTCCAGTAAATGCGGCCGGCGCCCTCGTCGATCGCGACGCCCTTCGGCTGGGAGACCGTGGCGCCGGCGATGGTGAGGTCGGCGCCGCCGCCGCTCCCGTCGAGGCTCGTGTACGAGATCTTGTTGGTGGGGGTGACCGCCAGGTCGAAGTTCGCCCAGTAGATCCGGTTGTGGGCCGGGTCAACCGCGACGCCCCAGGGGAAGTGGACGCTGGCGGTTCCGGCGCTGAGCGCTCCGCCGCCGCTGTTGTCGAGGTTGGCGTAGAAGATGCCGCCGCTGTTTCCCCAGTAGAGCCTTCCGAGGGCGGGATCGATCGTGAGTCCTCTCACCCCACCGACGGTGGCTCCGCTCGTGTTGAGGTCGCCTCCGCCGCCGCTGCCATCGAGATTCGCGTAGGAGATCTTCCCGCTGCCCGCGTTGGCCCAGTAGACGCGGCCGGCGGCCGGGTCGATCGCCACCCCCGCGACCTGGTTCGGAGCTGTCGCGCCCGTCGTATTCAGATCGCCCCCACCCCCGCTTCCATCGAGATTGGCGAAGGAGACCTTGCTCCCGTCGTAGTTCCCCCAGAAGATCGTGTCAGCGGCCTTGGCGCTCGTGGCAAACGCCCCAGTAGCAACAAGAGCAGCAACCGTGGCAATAACCCGCACCCGCCGTGGGATCGTCCTCATGGCCGCGACAGTACGCCGCGGCACTTATCAGGCGCTCATCAGCCCCGAATCACACCGGCTCGCCCGCCAGGATCCGTGCCTGCAGGCGTGAGGTTGCCTCGGCGGGCTCGACCCCGAGCCCGTCGACCAGGGCACGGCGGCATTCGAGGTATTGGCGCAGCGCGTGGCCGCGCCTGCCCGAGCGCGCGTATGCCGTCATCAGCGCCCGATGTCCCTCCTCGTTGAGCGGATCGAGGTCGACCAGCTCTCTGCCCGCATCGGCGGCCCCGAAATGCCCTTCCTCTCCTTCATGGAGCTCGATCAGGGCCGTCAACACGGAGATCTGACGATCGATCAGCAGCTCCCGGAACGGGGCAGCCCAATCCGAATAGCGCTCCTCGGGGAGGGGCTCACCGCGCCAGAGCGATCGGGCCCGATCCAGCAAGCGGCGCCGGCGCGGACCCTGCTCGCGGAGGGCCTCGCCCGCGGTGGCCAGGAACTCGTCGGCATCGCTGCTGTCTCGTGGGCGAAGGACGAGCCGGTAGGCACGGTCCGCACTCCGGATCACACTCGTCTCCGCCGACGGCGGGTCGAGCACTGCCCTGACCCGCGAGACCGAGACCTGCAGGCTCCGGCGGGCACTGGCTGCGGAGAGATCGGGCCAGAGGGCCTCGAAGATCAGGTCTTCCGGGACGGCTCGCTCGGTCTGGGTCACGAGATAGCGAACGAGGCGGGCATCGATCGGCCTGGCCCAGTTCTCGTCGGGCAGCCCCCACTTGCCTCGGATGACCTCGAAGCCGCCGAGCACGTTGAACCTGAGGGGCGGCGGATCGCGGCGCAGGCGCTCCGCGGTTGCCGTCGCAACCGCCGCCACGTCCTCGTCCTGGTCGTCCATGAGGTCTGTCAGCCGGGACAGCGCGGCGGGATGGTTCGCGGCAAGTGCCGCCGGGATTGCCGCCGCTCGGACCGAGGGCTCCGGATGGTCGGTAAACGCGATTAGCGCCTCTCCGTCCGGGAGTGCCTTCTCCAGCGCCGGAAGGACCAGTGACGAATCGATCGTCCCACCCGCGAGCCCCTCCCAGAGCAACGGCCGCAGGCTCCTCCACTGGGCCCGCACGACCCGGGAAGCGCCGTCGCCCGCCTCTTCCAAAGCATTCTCTAGGGCCCTCCGGGCCGCCTCGTGGTCGCCCGTCTCGTAGTGGAGCCACGCCTCGGCGGCGAGCAGTCGCCCGCGGTGATATCGCCCCGTCTCGCCAGGAAAGGTCTCGTCCAGGGCATTCCTGGCTTCCCTAATCGCCACCTCCGCCTCGGTGAGCGAGCCGTTGTCCGCAAGCACGCGGGCCATGTCCAGCGCCGCCCAGACTCGGAAGGCGATCAGCCCCGGGCGAACTCGATCAAGCGCCGCGCGAGCCGCCGTCACCGCTTCACGGGCATTGCCACGGGCGGAGGCGACGTCCGCCTCCGCAACCGGGCGGCTCACTCCCCTCCACCCCGTCCCCTGCTTCGAACCCGCCAGCTCGAGCTCTCGCTCCGCCTTGGCCAACTCGCCCCGCTGAGCGAGGAGGGATGCCTGCTGCAGGTGGGCATCGCGTGCGATGAAGCCGAGTCCGACCCGCTCGGACTCGTGCTCGCATCGAGCAAACCAGTCGAGCGCCTCGTCCTCCTCCCCGACGTCCAGGTGGACCAGGCCGATTACGGCCAGCGAGACCGGCAGGCGACCCCACGGATCGTGCACCTCGAGCTCCCGGATGGTCTCTCGCATAGGGACGATCGCCTCCTCCGCGCCCCCGGCGGCCAGCTCGATCATCAGCAGCGCGAGATCGGCGAGGTACTGGAACTGGGAGGCGGTCTTTTCATCTCTCCGCAGGTGCTCCGCAAGATCGCCGGCATCCTCCATGCGGCCCTGGGCGGTGTGCCCGAGGACCGCGTACCAGGCCACGCCCGCCCGGCTGGCGCCGAAGGGAGGTCCGGTTTCGTCCCACCCCTCCGAGAGGTCACACATCTCGTCGAACTCCCCCGCCGAGAAAAGCGCCTCTGCCAAGAAGTAGCGCGCGAGCCATTCGCGTTCGAGGTCGCTCGAATCGCGGTACCCCTGGACGGCTTCGCGCAGCGGATCGACGGCGTGCCCGTGCTTGCCCGCCCCCCAGAGCAACTGCCCCTCCAGCACTCGGATCGCCGGCAGCTCCCGGATTCCCTCGGGAAGCCGGGCGAGCCACTGCTCCAACAGCTCCGGGGAGGTTCTGAGCAGTTGGGGGCCCTCTCGCTCCAGGGCCGCGACCACCTCGGGCCAGCGTTCCGCCTCCAGCCAATGCTCGATTGCGGCGATCCCATCGCCGGCGTCGGCCAGCGCGGGGGCGACGGCCGCATGAAGCCCCCTCCGCTCCGCGTCGTCGTAGTCGGATCGCAGGCGCTCCAACAGGAACTCGCGAAGCAGCGGGTGATAGGCGAACCCGCCGCCATCGTCCCGACGGCGCAGGAGGATTCCCGCCCGCTCGATCCGGTCGCCCAGGTCCTCGGGCAGCTCCAGCGACCGAACAACCTCCGGGTTGATCACGCGGACCACGCTCGAGCGCTCCGCGGCCTCCCTGAGCTCGGGTTCGAGTGAATCGAAGAGCTCCTCGGCGAGGTAGGACCGCAGCTCCGGTGCCGAACCCAGGCCCCTCATGCCGGCCGCCCGCTTGACCATCCCGGCGGCCAGCGCGACCCCGAGCGGCCAGCCCTCGGTCGCCCTCATCACCTCGTCGACCTGCTCGCTCGTCGGGTCCTGATCGCTCCACTCGCGCAGCAGGACGCCGCACTCCTCCGGGTCGAAGGTCAGGTCGGCCGCAGTCAGCTCGGTGAGGCGACCGGCCGCACGTGGCTTCGCCACCCGCAGATCGAGCCTCCGCCTGCTGGCCACCGCCACGTGTAGGAGCGGGAACTCGGCCCTGAGCAACTCGTCGAGCAGCAGCAGGGACTGCTCGGCGGAGTCCAGCTGCTCGGTGTCGTCGAAGACGAGCACCAGCGGCTCGACCAACAACCGGGAGAGCTCCGCGATCAGCCCGCGGGTCGCGGCCAGTGCGTCCACCCGCTCGATTCCGACACCGAGGCGCTCCGCGAGGGCGTCGGAGGCGCCAGGGACGGCGTCCGCAATCGACTCGACGATCCGGAGCAGGAGCGCGCCCGGCGCTCGGTCGGCGGGGGAGCAGCTGATCCAGGCCACCGCAGGCGCATCTCTGAGGGCCTGGTCCAGAACCGTCGTCTTGCCACACCCTGCACCGGCGGTGAGGATGACGCTGCCCTCGTCAAGCGCGTTCTGGACCCGCGCCGCCACACGGCTTCGCCAGATACTTCTCCCCTGTTCCACCGGCCGCGCGTCCACCGCGCCCGGGGACCATCCACTCATGTGGCGAGGCTAAGCGCAGCGACGTTGCGGTGTCAATGCCCCTGGCCGGCAGTTCGCCGGGTACCCATTAGTGCGCATTTAGCCATTCCGTACAGGCCCGATACCTGGAGTAATGCGACGCCGCCTCGCATCGCTTCTGCCCACTCTGCTCGGCACGACCGCGCTCCTGCTCGTGCTGCCGCCTGCCGCGACCCAGGCCCGCCCCACCTGCCACGGGAAGAAGGCGAATGTCGTGCTCGGCGGGGGCAACAACAAGTACGTCGCGCCCCACCAGGGCCACGGCAACCAGGTGGTGGTCGCCGGCGGAGGCAACGACTACATCGTCACGGGCAAGGGCTCCGACATCATCTGCGCCGGCACCGGCAACGACCGCGTGCTCGCAGGCAGGGGCACCGACCGCGTCTACGGCGGGACCGGCGACGACACGATCCTCAACATCAAGGGCAAGGACTCGAGCTTCGGCGAGGACGGCAACGACTCCATGCAGGGCGGCCCGAGCGCCGACGCGATGTACGGCGGCACGGGTAACGACATCGTCGACGGCGCCAGCGACCGCGACCACCTCGAGGGTGGGAGCGGTGACGATCTGATTCTCGGAGGCGACGGCAGCGACACAGTCGACGGCGGCGACGGGAACGACGAGATCCACGGCGGATCGGGCGGCGAGGACATGGAGGGCGGAACCGGGAACGACCGCCTCTACGGCGATCTCCTCGACGACCACCTGAACGGCGGGCCCGGCGACGACCTGATCGTGGGTGGCCATGGCACCGACAAGGTGAGCGGTGGCAGCGGCAACGACTGGATGCGCGGCGGCCCCAACGGCGACGAGTACGCGGGCGGCGACGGCGTCGACACCGTCAGCTACGCGGACAACACGCCGTCCTGGGACACGACCAGCGGCGTCGACGTGGACCTCTCATCGGGCCAGGCGGTGTCGCCCGACGGATACGAGTCGTTCAACGGCGTTGAGGACATTCTCGGCTCGGCCTTTGACGACACGATCGTGGGAACGGGCGGCGCCGACGGCCTCGACGGTGGCCCCGGCGACGACAAGATCACCGGCGGCGGCGGAGCGGACAACCTCACCGGCGGACCGGGCAACGACAAGTGCGACGTCACCGCCGGCGACAAGACCACCGCCTGCGGGCTGGGCACGGCGCCCGAGATCCCGGGGGACCCGCGGCCGGCCAGCGCCTTCGTCTATATGGACCCGCGCGGCCCCGATCCCGGCCTCTACGTGATCGGGCACTCGGGCGGCGGGAACGACGACATGCTCGTGACCGCCGCGAACGGAGTCTTCTCAGTCACCTCGCGAGCCGGCACCGCGATCGCCCGGCTGCCAGGTTCCATCGACACCTGTACGGCCCTCAGCGCTCTCGTCAACTGCCCGGCGCCGGCGACCGCGCTCAGCTTCGTGACGGTCTGGGGCGACGAGGGCGATGACCATCTGAGTCTGGCCGGCAACTATCCCTCCACCATGACCACCGTGATGGATGGCGGCCCGGGGAACGACACCCTCGACGGCACCTCAGGAGATGACGTTCTCTTCAGCGGCCAGTCGGGCGCCGACGTCCTCAACGGCGCTGACGGCAGCGACGCCCTGCTGGGCCTCGGCACAGGGGGCGACAAGCTGAACGGCGGCAACGGCAACGATCAGCTGGTCACCGACGACGTCTGCCAGGGGCACGACTACAACGGCGGCTCCGGTTTCGACATCGCCGGCTTCGCTCGCTACAAGTTCGCCCCGAAGAACGGCGTCAGGGCCACTCTCGGCGGCCCCGCAAGCGATCCCGACCGCGGCAACTGCAACGCCTCGCACCTCGGCAACGACCTGGAGATCCTCGAGGGCTCAGACGGCCCCGACATTCTCACCGGAACCAACGGCAAGGATCCACTGATCCTCGGCAGGGGCGGCAACGACACCATCCACGGGATGGGCAGCGCGGACACAATCGACGGCGGTTCGGGAATCGACAGCCTCTTCGGGGACGGCGGCTTCGACACACTCGAGTCTCAGGACGGCGCCCGTGACCGCGACGTCAACTGCGGCGGCGGCGGCGGTGAGGCCTTCCGCGACAAGAACGATCCCGCGACCGGCTGCAAGAAGCTGAAGAAGAGCGCCCGGAAGCGAAAGGGGCGCTAGCTAGTCGCCGAGGCGCTCCTTGAGCGCTTCGAGCTGAGCCTGCAGCGGCGCCGGGAGCCGGTCGCCGAAGCGCGCGAGGTGCTCCTCGACCTGCGGGAGCTGTGACTTGACCGCCTCGGGGTCGACCTCCAGCAGGACCTTCATGTCGTCGGCGCTCACCGTGGTGCCCTCGATGTCGATCTCGCCCTCGGCGGGCACGCGGCCGATCGCGGTCTCGACGGCCTCGCCCTGACCCTCGCAGCGGCGGAAGACCCACTCGAGCACGCGGATGTTGTCGCCGAAGCCGGGCCAGACGAAGTTGCCCTCGTCGTCCTTGCGGAACCAGTTGACGAGGAAGACCTTCGGCAGTGTGGCCCCCTCGCGCTCGGCGACCTTCAGCCAGTGCCCGAAGTAGTCGGCCATGTTGTAGCCGCAGAAGGGCAGCATCGCCATCGGGTCGAAGCGCAGCTCGCCGACCTTGCCGTCCGCGGCAGCGGTCTTCTCGACGGACATCGTCGCGCCGAGGAAGACGCCGTGCTCCCAGTCGAACGCCTCCGTGACCAGCGGGACCACGGTCGCGCGGCGACCGCCGAAGAGGAAGGCATCGATCGGCACGCCTGCCGGGTCCTCCCACTCCTCTGCGATGCAGGGAGCCTGCGACGCGGGCGTGGTGAAGCGGGCGTTCGGATGGGCGGCCGGCTCGTCCGAGTCCGGCGTCCAGTCGTTGCCCTTCCAGTCGATCGCGTGCTCCGGCGGCTCGCCGGTCATGCCCTCCCACCAGACGTCGCCGTCGTCGGTGCGGGCGCAGTTGGTGAAGATCGTGTTCTTCTCGACCGTCTCCATCGCATTCGGGTTGGTCTTGTGACCGGTGCCCGGCGCGACGCCGAAGAAGCCGGCCTCGGGATTGACGGCGTACAGCCGCCCGTCCTTGCCGAACTTCATCCAGGCGATGTCGTCGCCCACCGTCTCGGCCGTCCAGCCCTCGAGCTTGGGAATCAACATCGCGAGGTTGGTCTTGCCCGAGGCCGATGGGAAGGCCCCGCTCACGTACTTGACCTTGCCCTCGGGCGAGGTCAGCTTGAGGATCAGCATGTGCTCGGCGAGCCAGCCCTCATCACGGGCCATGACCGAGGCGATCCGGAGCGCGAAGCACTTCTTGCCGAGCAGCGCGTTGCCGCCGTAGCCGGAGCCGTATGACCAGATCTCCCGCGTCTCCGGGTAGTGGACGATGTACTTCTGGTCGCTGCAGGGCCAGGAGACGTCCTCCTGCCCTTCCTCTAGCGGCATGCCGACGGAGTGCACGCAGGGGACGAACTCGCCGGAGTCGCCCAGAACCTCGAGCGCGTCCGCTCCCATCCGGGTCATGATTCGCATCGAAGTAGCGACGTAGGCGGAGTCGGTGAGCTGCACACCGATGTGGGAGATCGGCGAGCCCAGGGGCCCCATCGAGAACGGGACCACGTACAGGGTCCGGCCCCGCATGCAGCCGGTGAAGAGCTTGTCGAGGACGTCGCGCATCTCTTCGGGCTCGCGCCAGTTGTTGGTCGGGCCGGCGTCGTCCTCGTTCTGCGAGCAGATGAAGGTTCGGTCCTCGACGCGTGCCACGTCGGAGGGACTCGAGTGGGCGAGGTACGAGTTGGGACGCTTGGCGTCCGAGAGCTTCTCGAACGTCCCCCCGTCGACCAGCTGCTGAGCGAGTGCGTCGTACTCCTCCGCGGAGCCGTCACACCAGTGGATCGAGTCGGGCTGAGTCAGCTCGGCGATCTCGTTGACCCAGGAAACGAGCTTGACGTTCTTGGTGGGCGCCTCAGTAGCGGCGATTGCGTCACTCACTTGATGCGTTCAACTCCTTGGTCGATGGTTGATACCCCCCTGCGAGGCGCGAGATGTTTTCACACCGGACGGCGCCAGGATGCGGTTGCCAATGGAGGGGCCCCTGAGAATCGTAGGGGGTTATGCCCTGCTCGGGCGCAAGATACGCCTAAGCAGGGCGCGGTATGACCATCACCGGGCAGGCCGCCCCCCGAATCACGCGCGAGGAGACGCTGCCGATCAGCAGGCGCATCACCGGGCCGAATCCACGCGAGCCGAGGACCAGCAGGTCGATGCCGAGCTCCGAGGCCTCGAGGAGTTTGTCGACCGGGTTTCCCCTCTCCATTACGGGCAGGGCTCGGAGCTCCGACGGCAGCTCCGCGACCGCCTCGTGCAGGCGGGTCTGGAAGTCCGGCCCCGCCTCAGCGCCGGCCTGGGCAGCCGCCGCCGCTCCCATCGCCGGGACCGGGGTGGCGACGCCGATCACCTTCATAGACGCATGGAATTTCTCGGCGAGCCGGGCCGCCTCCTGCAGCGCGGCATGAGACTCGGCCATGCCGTCGTAGCCGACGCCGACGACCCGGAGACGGTCCTCTGAGTGATCCTCTTCCGCGTAGCCCTTGGGGGCGATCACAAGGCGGCAACGGGCCCCCTGCAGCAGGTGCTCGGCGACGCTCCCCGGAGCGACCGAGCCGAGGGCCGCGTGATGCGTCGAGCCGAGCACCACGAGGTCGGCCTCACCCTGCTCCGCCAGGGCCTGAAGCGTCTCGGCTGGTGAGCCCTTCTCAACGTGGATGACCTTGAGCTCGCCGCCATCCCGGTCGACGATCCGCTCGGCCAGGACCCGGGCGTCGTCGCCACGATCGTTCTCCTCGTAGCCGGCGACGACCTTTCTGTAGAGAGGTGCGTCCGTCATCGGGCGAAGAGCGTAGATCGATGGACCGGGAGAGTCGATTCCGGCCGAGGCCGTTCGCCGTCTAAACGTGAACGGTCTTGGAGCTGAGCACTGCGTCCAGCAGGCCCGGGAACCGCGCGTCGAGGTCCTCTCGCCGGAGCTCGGTCATCTTGGTCGTCCCCTGACGCTCCTGGCGGATCACGCCCGCCTCACGCAGGGTCCGGAAGTGATGGGTCATCGTCGACTTGCTGATGTCGAAGCCGAAAGTGCCACAGGCCCGCGGCTCGGAGTCCTCGTCGAGCCGGCGGACGATCTCCAGCCGGTGCGGGTCGCTGAGCGCGTGCAGCACGGCCGGCAGCTCGAGCTCGCTTCTCTCGGGGTGATGGATGTTCATAGAAATGAGCTTAGCGTTGTACGACGTTCATCGAACTTCTTTGGTACGATGTTCATCGTACTATCGAATCTCACGGAAGGCAAGTCAATGAACGTTGAAGAGACAGTGAACACGGCACCGTCCGTCGCGAAGGAGCACGACAGTGAGATCCCTCGCACGAACCCGTCACTGCGCGCCGCGGCGATCGAGGCGGCGTACATTCTGGAGGCAGTTCGCAAGTGAACCCCGTCACCGCAGCGAAGGGGGCCATGAGGCGCAACTCCAACGCACTCCTGCTGGTCGTCTGTCTGGGCCAGTTCATGGTGATCCTCGACGTCTCGATCGTGAACGTCGCGCTGCCGTCGATCAAGGACGACCTCGGTTTCTCGACCAATGGCCTGCAATGGGTCCTCAATGCGTACACGCTGACCTATGCGGGCTTCCTGCTCCTCGGCGGGCGCGCCTCCGACCTCTTCGGCCGCCGCCGCATGTTCTTCGCCGGCACACTTCTCTTTTCGGCTGCCTCCCTCCTTTGCGCGGTCGCCCCAACGTCGGAGGCATTGATCGCCGCGCGCTCCGTGCAGGGCATCGGGGCCGCCTTCCTCTCCCCCGCCACCCTCGCGATCATCACCACCTCCTTCGATGAGGGCCCGCCGCGAAACCGCGCGCTTGGCGCCTGGGGCGCCGTCGGCGCCGTCGGGGCAACCGCCGGAGTGCTGCTCGGCGGAATCCTGACCGAGGCCTTCAGCTGGCCCGCGATCTTCTTGATCAACGTGCCGATCGGGCTGGCGATCGTCCTGTTCAGCGCCCGGCTCGTCCCCGAGGGACGCAGCGAGGCCGAGAACCGTCACTTCGACCTCTCGGGCGCGCTGCTCGTCACCTTCGGCATGACAGCGCTCACCTACGGGATCGTCACCACCGACAGGCTCGGCTGGGGGGCGCTCGGTGTGCTTGGACCGGTCGCCGCCGGCGCCGCCCTGCTGGTCGCGTTCGGCCTCTACGAGAACCACCTCGA
>Ga0126307_10002031_pt1 | contig 13585 bp, 14 predicted proteins | sample Plot28_FD_89955 | JGI IMG/M metagenome (GOLD analysis project Ga0126307, IMG submission 89955) | Serpentine soil microbial communities from UC McLaughlin Reserve, CA, USA - Plot28 | ecosystem: Environmental > Terrestrial > Soil > Grasslands | place: USA: UC McLaughlin Reserve, Lake County...
AGGCACTTCGAGGAGTTCTTCGGCATAAGAGAGAAGTCGGCCCGGATCCCCGTCCCCGAGGGAGAGGCAAAGGTCGTCGCGCTCGACTCGACGAAGCCTGACCTCGACGAGGGGGAGGTCGGGCGCGAGCACTACAGCTGGCTCGACTCCGAGTTCCGCGGCTGGGACGGTGGGCCGAGGATACTCATGATCCACCACCACATCCTCGCCGTCCCGGGCACGGGACGCGACGTCAACAACCTGCGCGACGCCGGCGATGTCATGGCCATCCTGCGCGAACTGAAGGTCGACATGGTCCTCTCGGGCCACAGGCACGTCCCTTACGTCTGGAGCATCTCAGGTGTTAGGGTCGTACACTCGGGCACCGTATCGACCATGCGCGTGCGCGGCACGATGCCGCCTTCTTACAACGTCATCGAGATCGACGACGAGAGCGTCAGCATCGCCCTTCACCAACCCGGCAAGGGCGAGGAGGGCAAAGAGCCCCTCGCCTCGTTCTCCCGCACCCCCGTCACGACCAGCGAGTTCTACCCCGACTTCGAGCGCTTCGTTCTCTACGATAGGTTGCCGTTCTTGAAACCATCACCAAACACGCCACCCACAGAAGGATAGCCTGCGGCCCCTTGTCTCTGAGGTGTGCAAAGATATGCCGTTCGGCAGATGCACCGAGTGCCTCGCTTATATACAGTAGCGAGTTGCGGTGAGGTCGTGCGAGTTCTCCTCCCCATCTCGAGACCCGCGCTCCCTCATCACATCGGCCGCGCCAGGTCGCCTATACTATCTGGCGCGGCCTTCGCTTAGCCCCGATCCTACAGGGTTTAGACCTTTTGCAAGCCCTGTGGAAAAGATGTGCCACCCGGCAGATGCCCTGGCCCTCGCGTATCCCGCACACTGCCCCAGGCATCGGGGCAGGTACTACGACGGCTCGCGTTGGCCCGCCCCGCACCTTATCTTTGGCCGCGCTCTTCTACCATTCTCCTTGGGCGCGGCCCTTGGCTTTGCCCCGGTCCTATGGCGAGGAGACAGGACTCTTGAGAGAGTGTTATCATGCCACGTATGTTACGGAGGATGCTTGTATTTGCCGCCGTCTTGCTGCTCAGTGGCTTTGCGCTGTGGCAAGTCTTGCAAGATCTGGGGAGGACAACCGCCCTATCGTCGTCGCAAGAGGGCGGCTTGCGCTGCGACGACTTCCTATACCAGGAGGATGCACAGATGGTCTACGAGCAGAATAAGGACGACCCCCACGGCCTGGACGGACCGCCTGGAAAGGCCTCCTCGGATGAGCCGGGCGTGGCCTGCGAAAGTCTCCCGCCTCGCCCCGAAGGAGGCACTAACACAACCACCACGGCTGGCACCACCACAGGAGGATCGACAACAGGCACAACCACCACAGGTCGCACTACAACAGGCGCAACCACTACTGGATGAACCACGACGGGCGGTACTACCACTGGAGGAACGAACACTGGCGGTACCCCCACAGGTAACCCGACCACGGGTGGCACCCGCCCCGGCCCGCTGGACGGTGGCGATCGCAACCTCTTCAACTCCGGCGGTCCAGAGAACGGCCGCGTCCCGCTTATGCGGGGCGGCGGGTGCCCGGTCGAGTTCCCGATCGAGCGGGCCGACCTCTGCTATCGCTAGCGGCCCTCAACACAACCCCGCGGGTTTCTAACGTTCACAGCGATGGCCTAGTGCGGGCACAGGGCGCCTCTGGCCTATCTTTTTCCCTACCCCCTGCGAAGAGAAGTATGAAGCATCCCACGGACTACAAGGGGAGGACTAACGAGAGCGAACCCGACGCCACCATGTAGGTGCCTACCAATCAGAACCTCTTCTTAAATCAGCTTAACCCCGGGGTCGGCAAACAGGGGCGGGCGATTTTCGATGTTCCGCCCGATGCGAACGGGCTGATCCCCTATGAGCGCGCCGGGCGCGAATCTGCCCGAGTCGGACGCCTACTTGTGCTTCTTCTGGCGTTGCTGCTCCAGAGCATCTACCTTCTTCAGCAGCTCGTTTACCTTCTTCTGGAGGTCGTTTACATCCTTCTGGACGTGATTCACCTTCTTCTCCACGTCCTCCTTGCCGGCCTCCACCTTCTTCTTGGCCTTTTGCTCTTTGGCGCCGAGCTTCTTCTTGGCCTCCTTTCCTCTGGCCTCGATCTTCTTCCTTATTTCTTGCTTAGCCTGTTTTCCTTTGGCTTCGATCTTCTTCTTTACTTCTTGCTTGGCCTGCTTAGCCTCTTGCTCGACCTTCTTCTTCGCTTCCTGCTTGTCCTGGTTGGACACCAGCCCGCATCCCGGCGCGAACCCCACCAGCAACAGCACGGCCAGTACCCCCAGCAACACCCGAACCCTGAAGTTGGCGTCGTCTTCGACCAGGAGAATCCGCTTTCCCATGCCGAACCTTTCGCGTAGTAGTGGTGGATTAGATTCTACCCCACCGTGTCGTGCCACGGATGGTGGCTGGTAGGCAAGCCGTCAGAGCGAGGAGGGCTTGGAGGAGTAGTTTGTTTCTCCTATGCACCCGAGTACGTAGAAAGAAGGTACTCTTTGCGAACTACTCTGCTTGCAGGACACTGGATGGCTTTCGCTTGAAGGCGTGAGATCAGGCGGTCAAAGGAATTGTTCGGCCTTGGCGAGCTGGCCGGTCTTCTCGAAGGCCCGGCGCAGGAGCCGGCGGCCCTCTTCGCGTTCCTCTTCCGTACGGGCCTTCTCCAGCACGGTCTTCACGGATTCCTCGATCGCGTCAGGCTCGAATGCGATATCAGGCAGGGCGATGACGACCTCCCTGATCTGACGGTAGATAAAGTCGGGTTCGCCCGCGTACACCCACCCGCGGCGGGCGAGAACCCAGGCCCAGCCTTTCATGCGGATGGTGTTCTCGATGTCCTCGTCCTCGAGGCCGAACATCTCGATCCTGAGCCTGTGCGCCGTTATGACCTCCGGTCTTATGCGAACCGTCGCTGGCATGGGGTCAGTGTAAGAGCCAGTCAGCATTTCAGCCAGTCAGCATTTCAGTTTGCATGTTGTTCGAGCCTCTTTGACCGGCTGCGCGCCGCACGGCATTACCTGACATGCCGCGAAGCGGCGTGCTGAGATGCTGACCAGCGCGGGATTAGGAAGGGCGAACCCTGCCAATACCCGCCGTTACAGGACTCGTCCTGACTTTATCCTCGCTGTGAACCTGCCGCCGCCGAGATGGTAGGCGATATGGCGCCAGTCTGGGGCGTCGAGGAGGAGCATGTCGGCCTTGTAGCCGGGCGTGAGCCTGCCAACGGCTTCGGCGCCGAGGACGTGCGCAGCGTTGGCCGTGCAGGCGCAAAGGGCCTCGGCCGGGGAGAGCCCGAGGCGGGTGCACGCCAGGTTCATCACCAGCGGCAGCGACTCGCAGAATGAGCTTCCGGGGTTGAAGTCGGTGGCGAGCGCCACGATCGCTCCCTCGTCGGCCAGGAGGCGTGCCGGAGGGAGGGGGAGGTCGAGAAAGAGCCCGCATGCGGGGAGAAGCACGGCCGCGACATCGCTTTTCACCAGAAGGCGGGCGCCTCGTTCGCCCGTGGCCTCGAGGTGGTCCACGCTGCGGGCGTCGAGCTCGACGGCAAGCGGGATCGCACCCCGCTCGGAGAACTGGTCCGCATGCAACCTGAGCGCGAGCCCGTACTCCCGGCAAGCTTCCAGATAGCGTCGCGTCTCAGGCACCTCGAAAGAGCCACGCTCCAGGAAGACGTCGGCAAACCGGGCTAAAGGCGCTGCTTGTGGTAGCACTTCATGGATCACGAACTCCACGTACTCGGCCGCGCTATCGAACTCGGACGGGACGGTGTGCGCCCCGAGGAAAGTGGGATAAATGTCCACGGGGCTTCGCTTTCCCGCGTCCCGGATCGCCCGCAGGGATTTTAGCTCCGTCTCGCGGTCGAGGCCGTAGCCAGACTTCGCCTCCGCGGTCGTCGTCCCGTGCTCAAGCATCCAACCAAGGTGGCGCTCTACGGATGATCGAAGTGCCTCTTCACTGCCAGTCCGCGTCGCTGTTACCGTCGAGCGGATACCGCCGCCGGAAGCATGGATCTCCTCGTAGTCGGCTCCTGAAGAGCGCAGCTCGAACTCCCCAGCCCTGTCTCCCAGGAAGGCCGGGTGAGTGTGGCAGTCGACGAGGCCTGGAAGCGCCACCTTCCCGCGTCCGTCCACGCTCACGTAGTCCGTGTCGGATGGAAGCTCCCGCAAAATCTCCGCGGGCGGGCCGACCGCTGCGATGCGCTCACCGGCGACGGCTATCGAGGCGGGAGAGTGGACGCGCAGCGCTCCGAACTCCTTGCCCCGGAGCGGTCCTGAGCCCACCGGTGTGGCGGCGGCCGCGAGGTCGTGGATCAGTAACGTGATCTCAGCCACTCTCGCCGCCTTCCGAACTTGTGTGCTCTCCCGTAATGGCGGCGATGTTCAGCTGGGACATACCTCTATGTGCCTTTAGCCACCATTTCCAGAATAGGCGGGCCGGAACTCGTGCAACTCGTCCTCACCTTCCTGTACGACGCCGTAGCTGGATTCTGGCACCTCGTTCCACGCTCCCGGGAGGTCTAGAAGCGGTTCGGAGACGATGATCCGCGTCTCATCCGAGACCTCCTGCAGCCGCGGGCGCTCAGGGTACATCTCCCGCACCGTGCGCATGTCGGTGCTGTAGAAAAGCGTGCGCGAGTCGCGTTCGCTGGAGTACCTGAAGGCCCACAGGCTCTTCCCGTCGGAGGTCCCTATCGTCATCTGGATGGGGTGCTCCGTACCATGACGATGCCCCACCTCCTCCACGAAACCGACCATCCTCTCGACTGCCGTCGGGGGGTCATCTTCCAGGCCGAACGTCAGCGCCAGGTAGAAGAGCATCTCCGAGTCGGCGGATCCCTCCATCTCCGCATACAGCGACTCGTCCACGGCGAGCGCCAGATCCCGCTTTATGAGGTGGAAGTCTCTGACGAGGCCGTTGTGAACCCACAGCCACTCGCCATGGCGGAAGGGGTGGCAGTTGGTCTGCTGCACGGCCGTGCCCGTCGATGCCCGGATGTGGGCCAGAAACAGCGGCGAGTGCACGTGAGCGGTAACCTCTCTGAGGTTGCGGTCGTTCCACGCAGGCTCGATGGAACGGAAGACAGCTGGGGTTTCGGTATCAGCGCTGTACCAGCCGACCCCGAATCCGTCGCCGTTGGTGGTATCGACGCCCATGCGGGCGTGGCGGCTCTGGTCGATGAGGGAATGGTCGGGGCCGTAGAGAAGCTCCTCGATGAGGATAGGGGAGCCAGAGTAGGCGAGCCAGCGGCACATCGTTTGCTCCTTTCGTGGATCGAACGGGCCGTTCAGATACCGAGGATCTGCTTCTTCTTGGCCTCGAACTCCTCGTCGGTGATGATGCCCTGATCCCTGAGCTGGGCGAGCCGTTCGAGCTCGCCCACGTACTCGGGTTCGGGTGCCGCATCCGGGGCGGGAGCAGCGGCTGCAGCCTCGGCCGGTTCCTCGCGGCTACTAAAATCCTCCCTCATGCCTGTTTTGCTCTGGACGTACGAGCGGCGCCGCTGCATCCGCGACATCGTCCGGTAGCCCTGCCGCGCCTGCATCCGATTGGCACCCCGGTTCGCCATTAGCCCCATAGTTGTCCGCTCCTTCCTCTAGGTTGGTTCGATTTACTTGACACTCCCTAGACGCCCGTACCAGCCTCCTCGGTCTCGATTTCCTCGATGGCCTCGGACATGGCGACGAGCTCGGTAGCGACCTCGGCGAGGGCTTCGGGGGTGAGGAAACCCTCCCCTAGCGGGAAGCCGCCCGCTTCGCGTATGGCGCCCTTCAGATCGCGCGCCCACACGTGCTCGATGAGGAGAAAGCCGGCGGAGTCGCCAGGGTGCAGCGAGCCCGCTATGTCCCGAATCTCCGTCTGTGAGAGCCCGAAGGCGTGGCCTCCTGTACCTTCGGCCGATCCGTCCTCTAGCTCGCCGTCGTCCTCGAACTCGAAGCCAAGCAGCGCGCCGACGATAGCGCCCAGATCTTCGCCCTGGTAGTCGAGGGCGAGGAGGTCTCCCGTCTCGGCATCCTTGCCCACGAACAGTAGGTCCAGGATGCGGATGGTCTGGTGGCGTTCGAGCCTTTCGAGCTCGTCCATGATCCGGCCCTCGAACTCCGCATCCGGGCCAAAGCCGACCGCCACTAGCTGAACCGGTCCTATGGTCTCCGTCATCGTTTACCTCCGTCTGTTGTCCGCCGAGTCACGCTGTTCCTCCCGCCTCCATGCCAGGGAGATCCCTGCCGTGATCCCCCGCGTTCACCGTACCCCGGGGATCTGGTTGCGTTGGGTGTAGCTGGCCGTCCAGTGGCTGATGTCGAGCAGGACGGCGAGAATCACCCAGAACCAATCGAAGCCTATGAGGCCGACGCCAGGTGTGTATACGATTACGTAGATCAGGGTCGCGAACGGGAGGAAGATGATGCCAAGCAAAGGGAGGAGAAACGTGTTGAACGCCGCGGTGACGAGGACCGGTCTGGCGATCCAGAGTATAAGCAACGCGAGGCGTGGGAAGAGGCCTCCGAATAGCGCGAAAAGACAACCCATCTTGTTTACCTCCTGACTGGTGTTCGCTCCCGCTGTGCATAACCTCCTTCAAGCATAAGCCCAGGCGCGGTGATGGGTCATCACCCATGGGCGCATATCCCCTAGGGGATTTCCACTCCGGTAGCTTGGCGGTCACCCGCTGGTACGTAGAATCGCCCAAGGCGGGGGCTCCCACAAGTTCATCATTCCCGCTCCCGCAATCGGAAGGCGAATACGATCAAGGCCAGGCCCACCACCACGGCGAAGGCACCGACGAGCGGCGCCAGTAACGGCACATCGGAGCGGGCCAGGGCTGCTAGGAGTATGCCAAGGAGCACCGACAAGGCACCGCTCCCGGCCAGCAGCCACCCGTTCTCCACTTCGGCACGCAACAGTATTGCGGTGAGTATTTTGAGCGTACCGGTCACGACCGCCCACCCGACGATGACGTAGACCAGGCCGTCTATGGTCAGCCCGGGCCAGAGGATGGCTATCAACCCGGCGATGATACCCACCGCCCCTTCGGTCAACGGAAGCCACCTTCGTGTGCTTTGGTCCGAGGATCTGAGCGCGGGCACAAAGGTGATCGCCCCGTCGATCACCGCGTAGAGGCCGAACAGGAGGGCAAGCACAGCAAGGACGAGGCCTGGCCAGAAGAGGACCGCGAGGCCGAACAGCAGGGCGACGAGGCCGCGCAGTGCCAGGGCTCGCCAGTTGGCGGTTAACGTGCTCAACCTCTGCCTGTAGCGTCCTTCGTTGCTCATGTCTATGTCCTCTCCTCGGGTTCGACCACTGTAGATTTCATGCTCATTTGTCCGTAACCGGATGGTAGATCGCGGCGTTGAGCTCTGCGCCGAACAGCACCACAGAAGCGCAGACGTAGAGGTAGAAGAGCAGGCCTACGGCAGCGCCAAGGCTCCCGTAGGTGACGCCGTAGTTCGCGAAGTTGGCCAGGTAGAAAGAAAATCCCACCGAGGAGATCGCCCACAGCACCACAGCGAGCGCCGCGCCAAGGACTACCGACCGGAGGCGCTGCCTGGCGTTGGGACCAAAACGGTAGGCCACGGAGAGCACCACGGCCAGCAGGAGAAGGGCTACGGGAAAGCGCAGCCACCCCCACAAGCGTACGAAGAACTCGTCGAGACCCACCAACTCCGCTATGCTCCCCACCAACTGCGGTCCGACCAGCATCAGCGCGACGGAGACGATCACCGCTAGCGCCAGGAGGGGTCCGAAGGCCAGGGAGAGCACTAACTGTTTCCACCAGTGGCGGGTCTCGGCTACCTGGTAGGCGACATTGAAAGCCTCGGTGAGGGTGCGTGCGACGGCAGAGACGGACCACAGCGCGAGGGCCACCCCGAAAAGGAGCAACTTGCCTCCTGCTTTCTCCTCGGCACGCTCGATCATCCCTACCAGCGGTTGGACCTGCTCCCTGCCTTGCTCGACCATCGGTTCGAGTCGCTGTGGGACCTGCTGGTATGATTGCGTGCGCGTCTGGTCCATGGCCCGATCGAAGAAGTCAGGGATTCCGAGCGCGCCAACGAGCACGACCAGGATGAACACGAAGGGAAAGAGCCCGAAGAGCCCGCGGTAGGCAAGCGCGGCCGCGTAGGTTGCCATGGGGTGCTCGAAGAAGAAGTTTCGGATCGAGCGTTCGCCGAGTTCTACGATCCTACTCCTCTCCTGCCGCCGACCGCGCATGCCGTTATCATAGACCGCTCTACTCGGGACTTACGCTGGGTGTTCGGCGGGCTCGACCACCTCCTCCTCGGGGGCAGGTTCGTCGGGTTCAGAACCACCAATACCCATGACGCTCGCGAGCCAGCGCGTCTCCGGGAAGGTATCGAGCATCAGGATCAGAAAGATCGTGAGAGGTGCCGCCAGGAACGCGCCAGGGCCGCCGAGCAGCCATGCCCAGAAGATAAACCCGATGAAGAGTACGGTCGGGGAGATGCTAAGCCCGCGCCCCATCAGCATCGGCGAGACCGCGTTCTCGGCCAGTATGTTGATCACCGTCACCCCCGCGATGACGAGCACCGCGCTTGTTACGCCGTGCTCGGCGAAGGCCAGGACCACGGCGGGAGCCACCGCCAGGGGCAGGCCGATCCAGGGTATGAAGCTCAGGAAGAAGGCCAGAATACCCCACATCAGGGGAAAGTCGACCCTCAATACCAACAGCAACACGGTGACACCAGCCCCCGTGAAGAGGTTGACGATGGCGCGCAGCCCGAGCTGGCGTATCACGCTCTGGCCGAAGACGGTCAACCTGGTGACTTGCGGGTGGTCGCTGCCCACGCTGGCGCGCAGGCGGTTCATCATGGCCGGTCCTTCCGCGAGCAGGAACAGCACGATGATCAGGATCAGAAAGAGGTTGCTCAGGAAGTCAGCGACGCCTGAGAGGACGGTGCCGATGGCCCCGGTGATGGCGCTGGGTTTCAGCGCACTGTGCACGTCGACGTTCGAGATCCCCAGACTCTTGGCCAGGTCCTGAAGGTTGCTCACCTGATCGTTCAGCTTGCTTGTGTAGGATGCGATATCCCCGCTGAACCTGGCGATGGAGACACCGAGGATGAAGACGAGCCCAAGGAAGAGTACGGTCAGCCCCACTAGCATGATGATCAGGGCTAGTGGGGTAGGAACTCGGTGCCGCCGCAGCCAGGCGTAGATCGGGCTGAACAGGAGGGCCAGGACCACCGCGAAGAGGATGGGGTCGAGGATCGGCGCGGCCAGCCGCATCCCGACGAACACGACCACCGTTGCGGCGAGGCAAAGCATTACCCGCAAGAAAGAGGGCTGGCGCAGCGCGGTGGTTATGGTCTCACCGATGCCGGACTTGCCGTCTACCGGATTGTTGGAGGCTTCGTTCATGATCTAGCCTTTCGGTTTGTGCCTGGCTCCGTTGCCGGGACCGGCGCGAATTTTCACGGTCTCACACCTCTCATATAGATCCCTCAGAGGCTCTCACCCGCCTACTCCATAGCCTCTATTGCGGCGCACCCACGATTACCCATGCCCTTAAGCTCCCATGAAGCCTCTGGCGAGGAAGAACGCTCCGAACACGAAGCAGATTACGACCGTGATCGTGCGGTTGTTTTTGCCCATCCACGTTTGCAGGGACCCGAGCAGGGTCGAGGCTCGTTGTGGAAAGGCCGCGTAGAGGCCGATTAGCACGAGAACCGGGATAGCGAAGATCACGAGCACAAGCCCGAGCGCCACGATGCTGCCCTGAGGGCTGAGGCTTGACGCGATGATCACGTTCAAGCACGCGACGAAGATTGCTAGGTTCTTGACCTGCAACGGGAAGAGCGCCATCCCGAACCCGAACGCCCTGGGCGACGACATGGAACTTATCGACTCCAGCCACCTCGGCTGGGACGCCTCGGGATCAGGCGAGCCGAGCAGGCTCCTGAGGCCAAGGACGATGAGCAGAGCTCCGACCGTCACGCTGATGATACGGCCAACCATGGAGACAGCGCTCTCCGCTCCACCGAAGAGAAGGAGCCCTGAGATGCCTATCACCGCGCAGGTAGTGAAGTACCCGAGCGCAAGGGCGCTAGCGTTGAGCAGAGGCCTCCGAGAACTCAGGAACAGGATGGTGAGGAGGAGCAGAGGTGGGGCGAGCGAACCACCGATGGCCAGGACGATGAGCCCGGGGAGAGTGTCGCTCATGAGTACTCCGCTCGCCGTGGTTCGGGCAAGACGGGATCGAACTCGTCGATTCTGTGCAGGCAGATGACATTGAAGAACGGAGTGTCACAGGCTTTGAGTTTCTCTGCCAAAGCAGGCTCCCGTTACGCCAGTCTGAATCCTACAACTGCGGAAAACGTCCTGTCTCCTTGGACTACCATCTCTGCACGGCGGTGCTCATCTTGCGCTGTGGAGCGGCGACTCGGTAGACCGCTCCACAGCGATCTCGCCTCCTGCTACCCTTCTTGGGAGAAAGCCTCGCGTAGTTTGTTCTCCTGTTCCTCGGGCAGGTTGGTCGAGATGATCTCGAAGTCGTATTGCTTCAGTTCATCTACCACCTTATCGGGTGCCGTCGCCCCGCTGGTCAGGGCAAAGAGCGCCGAGGTTCCCTCCGTTACCTTCTCGCGGACCTCCCTTATGAAGTCGTCGTCGATGCCGACATCGGCCAATGCGCCCGTCATCCCGCCGATGGCCGCCCCGAGGAAGGGCACGAAGAAGATCAGGCCGAACAGGAAGCCCCAGAAGGCGCCCCATGTGGCGCCGGCGGTGCTGTGCAGCTGGCGGGTCTTGGGCTTCTTGTTGCCCTGGGGCCAGCTGACCACCGCCGCATCTTCCAGCGTGATCATCTCCCGCTCCTGCATGCCCTGCAGGGCGACCAGGACCCTGTCAGCCCCGTAGGGGTCGTTGAACTTCAGTACCGAAAGCGTCGCCATCCGCATCTCTCCTTTCGCTCTCCTGCACGAATGCGATGTATGTCGATGGGTGGCATGGGGGAGACCTTCCCAGGTTACATCTCGGGATCACGCTCCTTTGACACTCCTTTCTCGCCGGTTGAGGGGAGGGTGTCCTGTAGTGCCGAAGTGGGCGGGAAGTCCCGCCCGCTTCGGTGGCTCAATCCCAACGGCCCAGAGGCCAACGCCCCTTACTGGAACGTGGTCAGGCGCTCTCGGAGTAGTCGGGGTACGCGGCAAGCGCGTAGACGACCATCACGCAAAGCACGATGACCACCACCGACAGCACCGGCGCCGCCGGGATGACGAATAGCCACCTGATAGCGCCCACGATAGCGAAGAGGTAAGCCATGACCCGGCCAAAACCTCCTCCCCTCAGCAGGTCTATGCCCGCATACAGCGCGATCAGCGCGATGATCCCATCTACGATGCCCCAGAGAACGAAGTTCGTGTACACCAGGTTGCCCATATCGGTCACCCACCAGCCGGTGCCCACGAACGCCAAGAGTGAGGCCAGAGCCTCGAAGCCCGCGACCATGAACATCACGACGGCGGCGAAGGTGAGCATGCCTGGCCTTCGCGTGACCTCCATTCCGCCCATCGCACCCGAAATCGGTTCACTATGCTGCGCCAATGTCTTTCTCCTTTCTCGTCTCGGTGATCGTCTGCTATAAGCCTCATCTAATCTCGGTAACTCTCCTTTGCTCTTTTGCACAGCTCGTTTCTCATGTATGGCAATCTACTCTCGTTGCAGGAAGGATCTCATCACCCAGTGGAGTGTTTCCCCTAGGGGATTTCTCGCCGAACCGGCGTATACGCAACGGGATCACCGCCCTACGTGCCGGCCTCAGACTTCTGCGATACTCTCGTTTTCCGCAGCTTGAGAGCAATCGTCTCAGCGGGATGCATTCCCCGTTCGTGAAGCAACACCTGTTACCAGAAAAATATGGTGATGCCGACTCTCCGGCGCCCACTGTGCCTATAGATACAGACTCCCGCAAATTACTTGTGAAACAATAGAGGGTCGTCGAAATTTACCGGATTCTGGCTGAGAATAGGAAGGGCAAGAGATGAGCATATGGCGCGTTGAAGTCGTCGATCCTCATCTTCTAGTAGAATGTGAAAAGAGAATGTGTAAAGGCCCTTATCTCAGTGGTGTAGTGGCACCAAAGTGGCGCTATATGGGCTGTACGGTGAGCGTGCGCGGTCCCAGGTAGAAGCGCCGGACAGAGGAGACCGTTATACGCGCCTCGAGCGACCCAAGCGTCGATCCTCCCAGGATCGTCCTCAAGCCTAAGTTGCGTGCCCCGTTGGCGCGCCCCGAGCAGCTAGTCCGCCGCAGGTTGCTCGAGCTCCTCAGTAACGCCTTGGACTGCAAGGTAAGCGTCATTAGCGCCCCGACCGGCTACGGGAAGACGACGCTCCTGGCCCACTGGCGTCAAGTAGAAGAAGCCGAGCTACCTTTCGCATGGGTCTCCCTCGACGAGCACGACAACGACCCGATCCGGCTCTGGAGGCACATAGTAGAGGCATTGCGCAGGGTAGTGTCAGAAGAAGAGGATTTCGGGGCCGATGTTCTCGTGGGAATGAGCGCTGTGGGACAGAGGTTCGTTGGGATCACGCTTCCCACGCTCATAAATGAGCTCGCCGAGTTGTCGCGTCGGGTTGTACTGGTGCTCGATGACTACCAGTTCATAACCGAGGAGGCCGCTCATGAGTCGGTGGCCTTCTTCCTGGAGCACCTCCCCGAGAATGTCCACCTCGTCATCTCCAGCCGCTCTGACCCGCCGCTGCCGCTGGGGCGGCTCAGGGCCAGGGGAGAGATGAACGAGATCCGCACCGAGCAACTCGCATTCTCTGAGGAGGAAGCCGACTGCCTGCTGAACGAGAAGATGGGGTTGGAAATCGGTTCAGATAACCTCTCCGTCCTGCTCGAGCGTACCGAAGGGTGGCCTGCGGGGATCTACCTCGCCTCCCTCTCCTTGCAGAACAAGGAGGACAAGCATGCCTTCATCGAGTCGTTCAGGGGGAGCAACCGCTACATCGTGGGCCTTCTGGGAGAGGAGGTTCTGGCATACCTTCCCGAGGACGTGAGGCGCTTTCTGCTCGAGACCTCGGTACTGAGGAGGATGACGGGTCCTCTTTGCGACGCGGTAACAGGCAGGGAGGATTCCGCCAGGCTCCTGCGCGAGCTCGCCCGCTCCAACCTGTTCGTGGTCTCTCTGGACGAGCAGGGAGAGTGGTACCGCTACCACCACCTCTTCTCCGAGTTGCTGCTCTACGAGCTCAAGAGCACCCGGCCCGACTTGGTGCCTATCCTGCACAAACGGGCGAGGGTGTGGTTAGAGGGGGCGGGCTTCTTCGAGGGGGCGATCCGGCAGGCCATCTCGGCCACGGACTACGAGCGTGCAGGACTATTAGTCGCGCGCCATTGGTACGGAAACGCGGTCGCCGGGCAGGCAGCAACGGTGCAACGCTGGCTTGCGTCGTTGCCAGAAGAGATGATCACCCACGATGCGGCGCTCGCCCTGGTGAAGGCATGGATCTGTGCCCTCGGTGGCGAGCGCGAGGAGAGCGCGAGATTTCTGGCGCTCGCCGAGAGCATC
>Ga0126307_10002032_pt1 | contig 13581 bp, 11 predicted proteins | sample Plot28_FD_89955 | JGI IMG/M metagenome (GOLD analysis project Ga0126307, IMG submission 89955) | Serpentine soil microbial communities from UC McLaughlin Reserve, CA, USA - Plot28 | ecosystem: Environmental > Terrestrial > Soil > Grasslands | place: USA: UC McLaughlin Reserve, Lake County...
CGATCCGCGTCGACGGCCACGACCTGCGCGACGTCGAGCTCCACTCGTACCGGCGCCAGCTCGGGGTCGTGCTCCAGGATCCGTTCCTCTTCGCCGGGACGATCGCGGACAACATCCGCTTTGCGCGGCCGGAAGCGACGGACGACGAGGTGCGCGAGACGGCCGCCGCGATCGGCGTCGACCGCGTCGCCGCGCGTTTCGACGAGGGGCTGGAGCACCCCGTGCGCGAGGGCGGCGCCGGCTTGTCGGCGGGCGAGCGGCAGCTGATCTCGATCGCGCGCGCCCTCCTCGCCGACCCGCGGATCCTGATCCTCGACGAGGCGACTTCCAACATCGATCGCCCAACCGAGCGGCTGATCGAGCAGGCGCTCGACCGGCTGCTGCACGGCAGGACGTCGATCATCATCGCCCACCGACTCGCGACCGTCCGCCGCGCCGACCAGATCCTCGTCATCGAGCACGGCCAGATCGCCGAGCGCGGCACCGAGGACGAGCTGCTCGCCGCCGACGGCCCGTTCCGCCGGCTGGCGCGCGACCTCCGCACCGGCGTGACGCGATCGGCGCTCGCGAGCGCCCCGCGGCGGCCCGACTAGCGCGACTCGGGCAGCTTCGCGAGCCGCGCGACGGCTGCCGTACGCGTGTGGACGCCGAGCTTCGGATACGCGTTCTCGAGGTGCTTCGCAACCGTCGACGGCGCGACCCAGAGCCTGCGTGCGATCTCCGCGTTCGAGAGACCATCTGCGACGAGTTCGAGCACCTCGCGCTCGCGCGCGGTCAGGCGCGCGAGCGCTGTGGCGTGCTCGCGCAGCGACAGCGTGAAGTCGCCCGTCATCTCGGCTCGTAGGATCGAGCCGTTCCGGCGCACTGTGTAGGTGTCCCCCGCGCGCGCGAGCCCGACCCATTCGCGGACCTCGTGAGGGAGGCGACCGTCCCGCGAGCCGAACCACGCCGCGAGCAGCCGGTGCGCCTCCGACGTCGCGTGGTCGATCCGGCCGCCGGTGTCGAACAGCACGATTGCGTAACCCGCGGCAGCGTCGCCGTCGTGGGAGAGGACACCGAGCAGCTCACGGACCTGCTTGCGCGAGATGCTTCGCCGCCAGAGTTCGTTGACGTGCGGCCGGAGCGCGAGGGCGAGCTCGCGGTCGCGCTCGTCAAAGTCCCGGTACTGACTGTCGAAGTGCAGCCACGCGCTTCGGGTCGACCTGTCTCCGGCCCTGAAGCCGAGCGTGTCGACGATCCGGAACTCGGCGTTGAACTCCCTTTCGTCACGAAGGCACTCTCGTTCGCGCCGATCACACAGATCGGACAGCTTCCGGAACGCCGCGCCGGTCCAGTGCGGCGGGTTGTTTCCTGTCCAGAACGTCTCCGGAAGGTCCGATTCAGGCGTTGACGGACCCTCGTTCGAGCAGGCGATGTGGGCGGTGACCGCCCGTCGCGGCCAGTCGAAGGTCTGGTAGGTCGCGTACTCACAGCCGACGAGCGTGGCGAGCCGGTCGAGCAACTCTGTGGTCAACGCCTCGGACGCGTCGGCGTCGTGCGCGTCCGCGACCAACGCGAGCACCGCCCGCAGATCCTTGCTGCCCAGGCTCACACCTTCAACCGTGCCAGATATTCGTCGTTTTGCGAATAGCCCGGAGCTCGCAGGCGCTCGATCCTTCCGACGAAGGCAACGATCGAAGGAGGTGCAGCATGAGGCGAGTGTGGATAGTGGCGCCCGCGGCCGTGGCGTTTGCGGCGGCGGCCAGCCTCGCGCTAGGGACGCCGGGGCTCGGGATCATCTCCGCTCCGGTGCACGCGCGCGGGACGAACGCGGGATCGCTGAACTTGCACAGCGAGGCCGGGATCAAGCTGAAGACGAAGGCCGGGCTCGACTTCGTCACGCAGCAGATCGTGATCGGGCCCAATGGGACGACCGGCTGGCACAGCCATCCGGGCCCAGTGCTGGTGACGGTGAAATCAGGGTCGCTGCGGCTCGTCTACGTCGACGACGACTGCCAAGGCAGGACGTACCTGCCGGGGGACAGCTTCGTCGACCGCGGCGACGAGCACGTACACACCGCGATCGCGGGCAGCGAGGGGGTCGAGCTCTGGGCCACCTACCTGGTGCCGGGCGCGCCGGGGACGCCGTTCCGGATCAATGCCGACAGCCCGGGTACCTGCCCGTTCTGAGAAGCATGACGAGCTCGTCGCCGCGGATCGGAACCGCGGCGGCGGGCTCGGCGGCGCCACGCCTCAGTAGGCGCGAGCGCGCGCCGAGTAGCGCGAGCGCAGCTTGTCCTCGAGCGCGCGCGGGAACCTGATCGTCGCCGGGTCGCCGTCGGAGACATACCGCCGTTCGGGGTTGTTCTTCAGCTCGCGGAGCCAGTACCACGCGCCGAAATCGGCTTCGCCGCGCCACGGCAGGTGGCCGCTGCGGATCCGTGGGATGCCGCCGCCGTCGAAGGCGGTGCTGAACGGCGACGGCGCCGGCCCGGCGCCGACGAGCATGACGCCGCGGAAGTCGTACGAGCGGTTCTTCCACCGGCCGTGCTTCGCAAGCGAAACGGGCTTCGGCGCGACGCCGAGCGGCAGCGCCATCGTTTTCACGTCGTAGCCGGGCACGGCGGCCCGGATGAGGTCGTCGCCGAGGACGAGCTCGCGTTGCACGTCCGTCGGCCCGGCGAGCTGGTGGAACGGCACGTGGTCTCTCGTGTGGTTCCCCAGCTCGAAGCCGTGGTCGACGAGCCACCGGAGCATCTGCATTCCGCGCGCGACACCGGCGAACGGCTCGCGGTTGACGTAGAACGTCCCGGCGAGCGGGAACTTCGGGTGCTCGCGCTGGAACGCGAGCAGGATCCCTATCGCAGTGTCAGCCTTGATCCGGCCGCGCGCGTCGTACGAGAACTGGAACTGCGTCGAGTCGTCGTACGTCATGACAACCGGCGTCTTACCCGGCGGCACCGCGCCGAGCCGGCCGGTCGCGAGATCGGCAGCGGTGATCGGCCAGTACCCCTGCGCCCAGAGGCGCTCGAGCTCGGCACGGAACTCGGCCGGCGTCTGGTCGTACTCTCCGACGCGATCGGGGCGGATCTCGTGGTGCATCAGCACCGGAACTTCGCCGAGCTCGTTCGGCAGCCGTCCGGCCACGCGCGTCGGCTGGGCCGCCTGCTTGGCCTTCGCCGACTTCGTCGTCTTGGTCGTCGGCTTCTGGGCCGGCGCCGCGACGGCCTCGCCCTGACGCGGCCGCGCCAGCTCACGGGTGCTCGTGCGCGCCGTCGCGTCGAGCGCCTCGCTTGTGTAGGACACCGCCGGATCCCAGAGGATGAACTCGTCGATCCCGTTCCGCCGCGTTGCGCGGATCTGCGCGCGCACCTCCGCCTCCCCGTAGGTGACGCCGAGCGTGAAGTCCTGGAGCCACGGGACGACGCGCGCGCCCGTGCCCTTCGTCTGCTTCGAGAAGTCGCGTAGCGAGCGCAGCACGATGTCGTACGGCTGGCTGTTCGGCGCCGGGACGTTGTACTCGCCGGGGCCCCAGTGCGATGGGTAGACCATCGGCGCGACGTAGTCCGATTCCCGCGCCAGCTTCGGGATGTCCTGCGCGACCTCGAGCGGTCGCGTCGCGGCGACGCCGAAGACCGAGAGCCCGAGATACGTCCCGTACGGCTGCAACGCGATCCGCGTCTTGCGGACGAAGTCGACGATCGCGCGCTCCGGCGTGCCGCGCATCCCGGGGAAGACCATGCTCGAACGCGGCCCGTCGGGGCGGCGAACGTAGTCGTAGAGGACGTCGTCCACACCCGCGCGCGCGGCCGCAACGGCGACATCGATGTTGTACTGCTGCACCTCGTCGTTTGCGAAGTTCGTGAAGCCGCCGTAGTCGCCGGCGTACAGCCCTCCGTCCGGGGTCTGCACGACACGTCCCATCTCGTCGCGCTTCCAGGCCGCCTGGGCAAGGACCGGATCGCGGAAGCAGACGAGCCTGCCGATCACGCGAATGCCGCGCGCGTGCATCTGCCGCACGACCGCGTCGAGGTCGTAGATGCGCTGCACCGCACCGATGCGCCGGCCAAGCGCGACGGGTGCATCGAAGCCGACGACCCCCGACTCGTCCTTGAGATCGATCTCGATCGCGTTGATGCGCTTGTCGTCGATCAGCTTCATCACCCCGCGGCGCAGGTCGCGGTCGGCCCAGCCGTAGAAGGTGACGTGCACCGCGCGCACGGGCACGGCCGGGCGGCGCGGAACGATCTCGACCGGCACCGGTCGGCGCGAACGGTTGCCGGCACGATCGACTGCCTCGAGCACGAGCGCCTGCGGCACGGGCGGCGCGACCCGGACGATGAAGCGGCCGTCGTCGACGGGCACCGTACGACCGTCGATGCGCAGACGTGATCCGGGCTCGACCTCGCCGTGTGCAACGAGCGGCCGGCGCTGTTTCGCCGAAGCCGGCTTGTCGAGGCGGATCTGCGGCGGGGTGGTGTCGACGACGAAGGTCCAACCACGGCTCGCGGACGCGCCGAGGAAGCCGCCTCCGCGCTCCACCTCGACGCGATGCTCGCCCTCCGGCAGGGCGTCCGGGCGCAACACCTGCGTCGCGCCCTCGCGCGTCGCCTGCGCGGACACATCCCGGCCGTCGAGCTTCCAGCGGATCTCCTCGCCGCCGCGCGCGCTGAACGACAGCTTGGCGAGCGCAGCGTTGCCCACGTACGCCCCGTCTCCGGGGCCGGTGGTCTCGAGTGACGGTGCGAACGCGCTGCGGGCGCCGGCCACCGCCGCGGCTGCGAGCGCGAGCAGCGCAACGACCGCCACGGCCACGAGGTGGCGGCGGCGAAGCGTCGGCAGCGCGAGGGTCGGCGCGCCCGGGCGCGGACGAGCAGCGCGAGAACGAGCAGGACGAGAACGAGGAGGACGCGGCGCGGGCGACTTGACGCGCTCGGGCGCCTTCGGCTCCTCCGCGGGCTCGACACGCGCGCGCTCGCGCGGCGCCTGCCCGACATCGAGCACGGCGACGATCGCGCGCGCAGCCGAACGCTCGGCCGGGCTCCGCCCGCGCCGCGACGCCGCCCGCGCCCACTTCAGCGCGGCACGACGATCGGCGTCGGGGACGGCTCCGTTTTCGGCCGCGGCAACGGCCGCGGCTACCGCAGCACGGCCCTCCGCGCTCAGCGCCTCGCCGTCTTCCGCAGCCCATCGGCGAATGCGCTGCAAATGCGCTGCATCCACGCGTCGGAGAGTACCCACCGCGCGCCGTACGATGGGGCCGGTGGCGGCACAGCTGACCGACGACGTCCTGGTCGCGCCTGAAACGCACCTCGGTCCAGCGTTGACGCTCGTCGTCCTCGCGGCAGGAACCGGCTCGATGACGGCCGAGATTGCGGGAGCGCGCCTGTTGCAACCGTTCTTCGGCTCGTCGAGCATCGTCTGGGCGAACGTGATCGGCCTCGTGTTGGGGGCGCTCGCGCTCGGCTACTGGCTCGGCGGCCGGCTTGCCGACCGGCGACCGTCGCGGCGCCTCCTCGGCTCGATCCTCGTCTGCGCCGCCGTGCTCGTCGCGGCGATCCCGTTCGTCGAAAAGCCGCTGCTCGAGTGGGGCGCCGACGCGCTCGACACCTACTCGGCCGGGGAAGCCGTCGGCTCGTTCGTCGCGGCGCTCGTGCTGTTCGCGCCTCCCGCCGTGCTGCTCGGGATGGTGCCGCCGTTCGTGATTCGCCTCGGGGTGCACGATGTGCGCGAGAGCGGCGCCATCGCCGGCCGCGTCTTCGCGCTCTCGACCGCGGGCAGCCTCGCCGGGACATTCCTTCCCGCCCTCGTCGCGATCCCGCTGGTCGGGACGCAACGCACGCTCCTCTGCGCCGCGCTCGTGATCGCGTCCGCGACGCCGCTTCTGCTCGGCCGCGTCGCGTTCGTGCTCGTGCTCGCGATCGCTGCGCTGCTCGCGGTTCCCCCGGGGCTGGTCCGCCCCGGCGACATCGTCTTCGAGGGGGAGTCGCGTTACCAGTACGTGCGCGTGGTCGAGGAGGAGGACGGCCCGCGCAAGCTGTTTCTGAACGAGGGAATCGCGATCCACTCGCTCTGGCGCGCGGACACGGTGCTGACGGGCGGCGAGTGGGACATGTTCCTGGTCCTGCCGCCGCTCCTCGAGCGGCCCGTGCGGCAGGTCGCGATCCTCGGCAATGCGGGCGGGACGACCGGGCGCGCGTACGGGGTCTTCTTCTCGGGAGCGCGGATCGACGGCGTCGAGCTCGACCCGGTCGTGAGCGACGTCGGCCGGCGCTACCTCGGGCTCGGCGACAACCCCAACCTGCGCGTCGTCACGCGCGACGCGCGGCCGTTCCTCCGCCGGATCGACAAGCGGTACGACCTGATCCTGATCGACACGTACCGGCAGCCGTACGTGCCGTTTTATCTCGCGACGCGCGAGTTCTTCGAGCTCGTCCGCGACCGGCTCGCACCCGGCGGGATCGTGGCGCTGAACGCCGCGACCGTGCCGGACGACACGCGACTCGCGGACGAGATCGCGGGGACGGCCGCAACCGTGTTCCCGCAGGTTCTCCAGTGGCAGGCGCTGCGGTTGAATCAGCTGATCGTCGGGCTCGAGACGCCGAAGGCGCCCGACGATCTCGAGCGCGCTGCCGAGCAGCTACCCGAGCGCATCCGGGTGCTCGGCGGACTCTTCGCAAGCGACGCGAAGCCGGCGAAGCCCTCGAAGGATCCCTGGACCGATGACCGCGCGCCGGTCGAGTGGGTGACCGACCGCATGATCCTGTCGTACGCCGTGCGCGGCGGCACCGCGAGCCAGGAGCTCCTGCCGACGGCGCCGCGCTAGCGCTCGCCGCGCGCGGCCTGCGCGCCGCGGATTCGCTCCAGCGCCGGGATGTACCGCTTGCGCTTGATGCTCTCGCCGCCCGGGAGGCTCCGGAGGCGCTGACCCATGTTCACCGTGAGGTCGGCCGCCTTCACCTTGCGCGCGATGCGGCCCGACTCGCCCCGCGCCTCCGCGGTTCGCTCGATGAAGTCGAAGTACGGCTCTTTCACCGGAGCCTCGATCCGCGAGACGTGCTCGACGGCCTCCACGACGACGGACGGCACACCCGCTTGGAGCAGCATGTCGCGCGTCCACGCGGTGTCCTCCAGCACGTCGTGCAGCGCCGCCGCGGCGAGCTCGTCCTCCGTCGCGTCGTCGCCGAGCGCGGACGCCACCTCCACCGCATGCGCGAGCTGGAGGATGCGGCCCTTGTCGCGCAGCATCCCGTGCGCGCGCGCGGCGACGGCCATCGCCTCGTGCCACTCCACGACTACGCCGAGGGATAGACAACGTCGAAGACCTTGCGCACCACGTCGTCCGAAACGAGCAGGTCGTTCGACTGCGCGTAGACGAGCAGCGCGAGCAGCCGCCGCGCGCCGTGCCGGCCGCGGTGGATGAGGTAGTCCCAGTCGAGGTCGTCGCAGTTGGCCACCAGGCCGAGCGCGTCGCCCCAGTGCCGCGGCGTCTGCTCGTCGTGGATGATCGCCTTGACGACGATCAGATCCTCCGGCGGCACGACCGGAACCGAGTGGCCGCCGACGTCCACGCGACGCGCGCGGGCGAGCATCTCGTCGTCGAGGTAGAGGTCGCCCTTCAACCAGAAGATGACGTCGACCTGGACGCCGTCGCGGAACCCCTTGTAGATCCACTGGTCGTTCGTCCGCTCCGTCTCGAAGCCCGCAGCCGCCAGCGCGTCGAGCGTCCGCTCCGCATCGATCTTCGCCACGAGGATGTCGAGGTCGTCGCTCGCCCGCGGCCGACCGTAGAGCGCCGACGCGATCCCGCCGATCACGACGTACGGAATCCCCTCACGCTCGAACGCGTCCGCGACGTCGCCGACCGCCGACGCGACGGCGGCGGACAAACCGGCCTGCTCGAGCTCGCCCATCCGCGTGACGTCCCCTGCCGAAACCGCGTCCAAACGGCTGCGGGGTTCCCGCATTGCGTTGGTGGGAGGCGCTGATTCGATGTCGGCGCGTCGTGATGAAAGTCACGGCACCATGGCGATTTCGCCGCCGACGAGGCCAACCGTCTTCGATGAGCTCGTTCCGCCGCTCGCCGAGGCCGAGGCGCTCGTCGAGGCAGACCGCTGCCTCGAGTGCGGCGGCCCTTACGCACCCGCGCCTTGCGCCGTCGCGTGCCCCGCCGAGATCGATGTGCCTCGCTTCATCTCTGCGATCGCGGAGGGGGATGCAGCCGAGGCGGCGGCCGTGATCTGGGACGCGAACCTGCTCGGCGCCACCTGTGCACGTGTGTGTCCGGTCGAAGAGCTATGCGTGGGCGCGTGCGTTACGCAGCGCGAAACCGACGGTCCGATCGCGATCGGACGACTTCAGCGTTTCGCGACCGACTGGGCGCTGGAACGCGGCTACCCGTTGCGCGGCCACACGCATGAGCAGGCCGGCGGCAAGGTGGCGGTGATCGGCGCCGGCCCTGCGGGGCTCGTCTGCGCCGGCGAGCTCTCGGCTCTCGGCCACGACGTCACCGTGTACGACGAGCGGCCGGAGCCCGGCGGGCTCGTGCGCTACGCGATTGCTCCGTACCGGCAGAACAGTGCGCCGCTGCCGGACGAGCTGCGCGGCCTGCGCGAGCTCGGCGTCGCCTTTTGGTTCGAGCATCCCGTCGACGCGTGGGAGCTCCGGAAGCTCGTCCGCACAAACGACGCCGTCTTCCTCGGCGTCGGCATGGGCGAGGACGTCTCGGCGAGAATCTCCGGTGAGCACCTAGCGGGCGTCTGGCCGTCGCTCCCGTTCATCGAGGCGCTGAAGACCGGTCCGCCGGCGCGGGTCGGCGAGCGGGTTGCGGTGATCGGCGGCGGCAACACCGCGGTGGACGTCGCGATCGAGGCGAAGCGGCTGGGCGCGGACGAGGTCACCATGCTGTACCGCCGCACGGAGGCGGAGATGCCGGCGTACGCCCACGAGATCGAGCTCGCGCGTGACGAGGGCGTCCACATCCGCTTCCTCACGACCCCGGTCCGGTTCATCGGGTCGACGCATGTCGAAGGGATCGAGTGCCGCGCCGCACGGCTGGGCGAGCCGGACGAGAGTGGCCGGCGGCGCCCCGAGGAAATTCCCGGCAGCGATTTCGTCCTGCCGATTGACACGGCGATCCTCGCGATCGGCCAGCAGCCGCGCTGTGAGCTCCTCGAGTCGATCGACGGCGTGGAGCTGGGGCGCAGCATGCTCGTTGTCGACAGCGACGGGCGCACCGGCAACGCGAAGGTCTTTGCCGCAGGCGACGCGACGAACGGCGGCGCGACGGTCGTCGAAGCGGTCGGCGGCGCGAAGCGCGCCGCGAAGGCAATCGACGCGCTGATCAGGAGCGCACCGTGATCGAGGTCCGGTGGCACGCGCGCGCCGGGCAGGGCGCCAAGACGGCGGCGCAGCTCCTCGCCGAGGCGATGCTGCGTGCCGGCAAGGGCGTTCAGGCGTTCCCCGAGTACGGCCCCGAGCGCCGCGGCGCGCCGCTCCGTGCGTACACGCGCATCGACGACCGGCCGATCCGCCGGCACGACGCAGTGACGCGCCCCGATCTCGTCGTCGTGCTCGAGCCGTCGCTCGCGCACGAGGCGTACGTGACGGAGGGCGCGAAGGAAAACACGATCGTGCTCGTCGCAGGGGACGCTGCCCCTGCGGGCGCGACAGCCGTACCCGCCCGCCGGAACGTCAACCTCGTGCTGCTCGGCGCGGTCGCGGCGACGCTCGACCAGCCGCTCGAGCCGTTCGAAGGCGCGGCGGTCGCGTTGCTCGGCCACAAGGCCGGCGAGCACGCCATCCGCCAGGCGCTCCGGGAGGGATACGCGTGCCGGAGCTGAAGGCCTGGCACGCGCTGCACGCCGGCGGCGTCGTCGTCCGCGACGAGGCCGTCCAGCCGGAGACCGGCGGCTGGCGCACCGGCACCGTCCCGCGCGCGGACCTGGCGAAGTGCGTCAACTGCCTCCTCTGCTGGCTCCACTGCCCGGACTCGGCGGTGCTGCTCGACGGCACGACCTTCATCGGCTTCGACGAGCGCTACTGCAAGGGCTGCGAGATCTGCGCGGAGCTCTGCCCCACGCAGGCGATCGAGATGGTGCCGGAATGACGCCGCGGCTCCTCACCGGCGGCGAGGCGTTCGCGCACGCGCTGCGACAGGTCCGGCCGGACGTGTTCCCCGTCTACCCGATCACGCCACAGACGCCGATCATCCAGACCTTCGCCTCCTTCGTCGCCAACGGCGAGGTCGACACCGAGCTCGTGAACGTGGAGTCGGAGCACTCGGCGATGAGCGCGGCGATCGGGTCCGCGCTCGCCGGCGCGCGAACGGCGACGGCGACGTCTTCGCAGGGGATGGCGCTGATGGCGGAGGTCGTGTACATCGCCGCGGCGATGCGTGCGCCGCTCGTCATGGGCGTCGGCAACCGTGCGCTCTCGGGGCCGATCAACATCCACGCCGACCACTCCGACTCGATGCTCGTCCGCGACTCCGGCGCGATCCAGCTCTTCGCCGAGAACGCCCAGGAGGTCTACGACCTCGCCGTGCTCGCGCCGAGGCTCGCTGAGCATCCCGAGGTGCTGCTGCCGGTCTTCGTCTGCCAGGACGGCTTCACGATCACGCATTCGGCCGAGCCGGTGGAGCTGCTCGAGGACGACGTCGTGCGCGAATTCGTCGGCGAGTACGAGATCCCGTACCCGCTGCTCGATGTGCGCCGACCGACGACGCAGGGGCCGTTCGCGATGCCGGACTACTACTTCGAGCTCCGCCGCCAGCAGGAGGTCGCGATCGAGGGTTCGCTCGACGTCCTCACGAAGCTTGGCGCGGAGCTGAGTACCCTCACGGGGCGCGACTACCCCGCGATCGAGGCGTACCGCCTCGAGGACGCCGAGCGCGCGCTCGTGCTAATGGGCTCGACGGCCGGGACCGCGAAGGACGCCGTCGACGGGCTCCGCGATCAGGGCCACCGCGTGGGCCTGCTCCGGATCGTCTGCTTCCGACCCTTCCCGAGCTTCCACGTCTTCTCGGCGCTCGCGCACGTGCCCGACGTCGCGGTGCTCGACCGCGCGGCCTCGCCCGGGGGAGCGGCGCCGCTCTTCGCCGAGGTCGCTGCGGCGATGGTCGGCGGGCCGGTCGAGCTGCGGAGCCATGTCTTCGGCCTCGGCGGCCGGGATCTCGGAGTGGAGGCGCTCGAGGAGGTCCTGGTCGGGCGGGTGCCGCAGTACCTCGGAGTCAGGAGCTAGCGATGTCCCGCCTGAAGACGATCGTTCGGAACGAAGCCGGCACTCCGCCGCTGCGCGGAGGCCACTCGCTGTGTCAGGGCTGCGGGATCCCGCTCGTCGTCCGCACCGTGATCGACTCGATCGATACACCCGTGGTCGTCGTCAACGCGACCGGGTGCCTCGAGGTCGCGACGACGCGGTATCCCGGCACGGCGTGGAACCTCCCCTGGCTGCACGTTGCGTTCGAGAACGCGGCCGCGGTCGCCGGCGGCGTCGAGACCGCGTACCGCGCGCTGCGGAAGCGCGGCGCAATCGAGGAGGACGTGACGTTCGTCGCGTTCGCGGGCGACGGCGGCACGTACGACATCGGCCTGCAGGCGCTCTCCGGCGCGCTCGAGCGCGGCCACCGCTTCGTGTTCGTCTGCTACGACAACGAGGCGTACATGAACACCGGCGTCCAGCGCTCGGGCGCGACGCCGTTCGGCGCGTCGACGACGACGAGCCCAGCCGGCACCGTGAGCCTCGGCAAGGCGCAGGAGCGCAAGGACATGACGGCGATCGCGATCGCGCACCACGTTCCGTACGTCGCGCAAGCCGCGAGCTCGCACTGGCACGACCTGAGCCGCAAGGCGGCGACGGCTGCGCGTGCCGGCGGCCCCGCGTTCCTGAACGTGCTGACGGACTGCCCGCTCGGGTGGGGGCACGAGACCCATCTCGGCTACCGCGTCATCGAGTCGGCCGTGGCGAGCTGCTTCTGGCCGCTCTACGAGGTCGAGGACGGTACGTACCGGCTGACGCACACGCCGGCGAAGAAGGTTCCGATCGAGGAGTGGCTGCGCCCGCAGAAGCGCTTCGCGCACCTGCTGAAGCCGGACAACGCCGAAGCGCTCGAGCACCTGCGCCAGCGCGTCGACGAGGAGTGGGAGCGCCTGCGCTCGCTCTGCGCCGGCTAAGGCGTCCGCTCGGGCCGCGACGAGGGGTGGTGCGGAGCTCGCCGAGCCCGGCGTCGATTGCGCCCGCGACGACGACTACGAAGCCGTTGTCGATCAGCTCCATCAATCGCGGCGACCCGGGTGAGCTCCGCATCGCCGTCAGGACGGCTCCGCTCCTGATGCGTTCGATCGATAACGGCGATCTTGCCTTCTGCGGCTGCGGCGGCGCAAAGCGACGGCGACGACGCCGTGGCGAGGTTGTCTCGGCAGGGAGGGCGATCTAGTGTCGAACGGTGCTGATCTGCGCGAGTTGTGGGCACGAGAACAGCGAAGGCGCGAGGTTCTGCGAGCAGTGCGGCTCGCCGCTCGCCGCGGGGGCTGTCCATGCACAGGAGCAGCGCAAGACGGTTACGGTCCTGTTCTGCGACCTCGCCGGCTCGACGGCTCTCGGTGAGATGCTCGACCCGGAGCGGCTGCGCGCGCTGCTCGCGCGGTACTTCGACCGGATGAAGGCGATCGTGGAGCGGCACGGTGGCAGCGTCGAGAAGTTCATCGGCGACGCGGTGATGGCCGTATTCGGCGTGCCGGTCGTGCGGGAGGACGATGCGCTGCGCGCGTTGCGAGCGGCGGTCGAGATGCGCGACGCGCTGCCCGAGCTCGGGCTCGAGGGGCGAATCGGCGTCACGACCGGCGAGGTCGTGACGGGAACCGAGGAACGGCTCGCCACCGGCGACGCCGTGAACGTCGCCGCGCGGCTGGAGCAGGCTGCGCAGCCGGGAGAGGTGTTGGTCGGTGAGCCGACGCTCGCGCTCGCCGCGGAGGCGGCGGACGTCGAGCCGGTCGAACCGCTTGCGCTGAAGGGAAAGTCGAAGCCGGTTCCGGCATACCGGCTGATACGCGTCGGCGACGCGCCGGAGCGACGCCACGACGCGCCGCTCGTCGGGCGCGAGCACGAGCTCGCGCTGCTGCGGGAGACGTGGGAGCGGGTGCGAGCCGGCGTGCAGTGCGAGCTCGTGACCATCCTCGGCGAGGCCGGGGTCGGGAAGTCGCGGCTTGTCGCGGAGGCTCTTGCGTCGATGAAAGGGACGGTCGTGCGCGGTCGCTGTCCGCCGTACGGCGAGGGGATCACGTACTGGCCGGTCGTGGAGGTCCTGAAGCAGCTGCACGTGTCGCCTCCGGACGAAGCCGCGGCCGAGGCGATCCGCGCGCTGCTCGGCGAGACGGACATGACGTCGTCGGGCGAGGAGATCGCGTGGGCCTTCCGCAAGACGCTCGAGCACGCGGCGGCGCAGCAGCCGCTGGCGGTCGTCCTGGACGACATCCAGTGGGGCGAGGAGACGTTCCGAGACCTCGTCGAGCACGTCGCGCTGCTCTCGACCGGCGCGCCGATCCTGCTGATCTGCATGGCGCGGCCGGAGCTTGTCGAGCGCCGCCCGACGTGGCCGGTGAC
>Ga0126307_10002034_pt1 | contig 13564 bp, 19 predicted proteins | sample Plot28_FD_89955 | JGI IMG/M metagenome (GOLD analysis project Ga0126307, IMG submission 89955) | Serpentine soil microbial communities from UC McLaughlin Reserve, CA, USA - Plot28 | ecosystem: Environmental > Terrestrial > Soil > Grasslands | place: USA: UC McLaughlin Reserve, Lake County...
CAAGCGAGTGGCCGAACTCGTGCAGCACCACGCAGATGAACAGCGCCACTATCACGGCTATCGGTGTGAGCGCCCCGGCCAGACTACCTGAACTCTGGTAGCCGAGGAAGGCGAAGAAGGCCAGGAGCAGCAAGAAGGTCCAGTGCACCCTCACGTCTATACCCGAAAATCTTCCTATCTTGAATGAACCGCCCATAAGGTCTCTCCAGTTTGTCGTAGGGATTGAATAGCCTCTGCCGTCGATCAGCCGAACGTGAAGCAATAAGCCTCCACTCCCGAATCGAGAAACTCGATCTCGAACAGTCGATCGGATATTGGCTTCGGTTGTCGGATCAGCTGGTAGAGCCGCTGTTCAATAACCGTGCCTTTGCCCTGCTCGTCGACGTCGGTTCCGTGGGCGGCGCCCGGCGCCTCTCCATCGAGGAGCACGCGAAACGGCACCGACAGACCCCGCTCGGCCGGTCCCATCACGAGGTTCGCGTCGCGCGCGTGGAACCGGATCGCGATCCGTCCTGGCGCCTCGCCTAGCACCGCCGCGTGCCCGGCAAGCGTCCAGACGCCCGACGGGGCCCACCGGTTCAAGCCCAGCCGCGACGGCTCGGGATAGTCGTGGGGCTCGTCGAAGAGTTCACTGTCTGGAGAGGCGAAGCCGTAGGAGCGCCCGTAGCTAAGGTACGTCTCGGGCGTCCTCAGATCGCCCCAATCCGCCGCAACCTCGAGGCCCCTGGGCTCGACGGACACGAGCGCCGGATTGAAGCCCTCCTCGCCCGCTTCGCCCAGCAGCTGCTGGATAGCCATCTCAGACATGGCGTACTCCCCCTCGCCGAAGTGGTGGTACCGGATCCGTCCCTGCCCATCAGCGATGTAGAGCGCTGGCCAGAAGTGGTTGGCGAAGACGCCCCAGACTGTGTAGTCGCTATCAAGGGCAATCGGGTAATCCACCCCCATCTCGCGGGCGGCCTCGATCACGTTCTCGACGTCGCGCTCGAAGCCGAACTCGGGCGTATGGACCCCGATCATGCTCAGGGCCTGATCGTGGTATTTGGCGGCCCACTCACGCACGTAGGGCAGCGTCCTAAGCCATTTGACGCAGGTGTAGGTCCAGAACTGCACCGCGACGACGCGTCCGCTGAGCCCCTCGGGCGTCAGCGGCTCAGAGTTGAGCCATCCAGTCGCGCCCTCGAAAGGCGGTAGGCGGCCCTCGCTCGGCAAGATTTCCGTTCCGGCCTCCCGATGCGCGCCGAAGAAGCTCATCGCAATCCACCTCTGCTTTCGCGGTACGGGGCCAGGAACTCCTCCGGGTCTCGTATTTGACCTACACCGGTCGCGAGCGGCGCGTACGATCTGTGCGCGCCGCCCACGCGGCAGCCGATTAACGCAGTGAGGTGAATGCGGCTCGCATCTCCTCCGAGAAGATCTGGGGCTCTTCCCACGCGGCGAAGTGGCCGCCTCTATCGACCTCGTTGAAGTAGGTGAGGTTCGGGTAGGAGTTCTCGACCCAGCTGCGCGGGGTCCGCCAGATCTCGCCGGGGAACGTGGTGAAGCCGACCGGGAGCGAGACCTCGGGAGGAGCCTGGCCGGACGCGCGTGCTTGAGCCAGGGCTTGTCCGTCCTCCCAGTACGACCGGGCCGCCGAGACGCCAGTGCCCGTCAGCCAGTACAGTGTGATGTTGTCGACGATCGTGTCCCGGGTGAGATTGCCCACGGGCTCGCCGTCGACGAAGGCGCGGGAGATCTTGTAGTAGCTGTCCGTGTCGTGGTCGAGCAGCCAGGCGGCCAGGGCGACGGGTGAATCCTGCAGGGCGTAGCCGATCGTCTGCGGCCGCGTGGCCATCTCCAGGAAGTAGCCGAAGCCGCTCTCCCTGAATGTGGCGAGCTGGTCGGTCGCGGCGCGTTCCTGCTCGGATTCCGCCGGCTGGGGACCGCCCAGCGCCGTCACGAGCAAGTTCATGTGGATGCCCAGCAGCCCCTCGGGTGCCTGCCGTCCCATCGCGTCGGTGACGGCGGCGCCCACGTCGCCGCCTTGGGCGACGTAACGGGTGTAGCCGAGGCGGTGCATCAGCTCCGCCCAGGCCTGCGCGACGCGGCCGACGTTCCAGCCGAGCTCGGTTGGCTCGCCGGAGAAGCCGTAGCCGGGCAGGGACGGCAGCACGAGGTGGAAGGCGTCCGCCGCTTGCCCACCGTGCGCGGTCGGTTCGGTCAGCGGGCCGACGGTCTCCAGCAGCTCGATGACCGAGCCGGGCCAGCCATGCGTCATGATCAGCGGCAATGCGTTCTCGTGAGGCGACTTGACGTGGATGAAGTGGATCTCGACCCCGTCGATCTCGGTCGTGAACTGCGGTAGCGCGTTCAGCTTCGCCTCGGCCTTGCGCCAGTCGTAGTCCGTCGTCCAGTAGCGCGCGAGCTCCTGCATCGTCGCCAGCTGCACGCCCTGCGACCGATCTTCGACGAGCTCCTTGCTGGGCCAGCGAGTCGCGGCGATGCGTCGGCGCAGCTCGACGAGTTCCTCTTCAGGAATGTCGACGTGGAAGGGGCGTACTGCGGTTTCTTCCCGAACTGGAGTGGTCATGGTGGTCTCCTTTCCATAGAGGACACATCTTTAGGGTAACGATCGCACCATACCCCTGGGTGAAGAGGATGTATGTGCCACAGAGCACTTTGTGCTAAGGGGCACAGCGGATGCCCTTCGGGGAGCGTATGGTGGATGAATGACCGGGCCGTGACGATCTCCTACCTTCCCCCTCCTGGTGATCGGCTGGTCTGGCATGCACCACATCGGGGGTCGGCCCACAACTATTACTTATCTGCCGACCTCTGCCCTGCAGCATGCAGCCTGAGATCCATGACGGTGGGCAGTCTTTCTCCATGCTCTGTGCGCAACGACGAACTTCGTAGCACTCCGTAAAGCGGAGGTTCAACTTCGCAGAATTTCCCTTCCACGCACTAGAGTGAATAAGGGGAAGAAGTGGGGCCGGGGATCGGAGCAGCCCCGACCCTCTGTTTGTGCGCGTGCGCTACTACTTTCCGGAAGGTGGGGGCGCGTCGACCAGGAGGCCGTGGCGCTCCGCCAGCACGGGGATGGAACCCATGTCCATCTCCAGCCCGTACTTCTCCCTCACGGTGCCCACCGCCTCCTCGTCCAGCGGGCCTCGGTTGGCGGGCGGAAACAGCGGCCCAAGCTCGGCGAAATACCGCTCGAAGCCTGCCGGAGAGATGATCTCCAGCGCCCTCGCCGGCTCGTCGGCCGGGTTCCAGAAGGCGTGCGGCACCCCCCTGGGCTTGAACACGAGGTCCCCGGGACGGGCGAGCAGGACCTCCTCGCCCACCTGCACGCCGACCTCACCCTCAAGCACGTAGGTGTACTCGTCCTCGTGGCGGTGGGTGTGCATGGGCGCGGCGAGGGCCCGCGCTCCGATCGGGTGCTCGACGAGCGCGAAGTTGTCCCGGGTATCTTCTCCGCCGACCATGAACCTTATGCCCAGCTTCCTCAGCCACACCGTCTCTCCCTCATCCGGCGAGAGCACCACGCGTGCCTTCGCGTTCGCCCGCTGGTTCACCGCTTCGGCCATCAAGGACCTCCTCTCCTAGTTTCGATAAACACTGTGCTTACCGAACACGAGCCACCATACACCCCTCCGTGCCGCATGTCAATATCGTTTGGTATAGTGTTTAGCCAAATGGCACAGAACAAGCGCAAGTACGAGATGAAGAAGCGGGCCGAGCGCCAGCGCGAGACGCGGCGTAAGATCGTGGAGGCCACCGTAGAGCTTCATCGCACGCGGGGGCCAGCCAACACCACCGTAAGCGAGGTAGCCCAGCGTGCGGGGGTCAACAGGCTGACCGTCTACAACCACTTCCCCAACATGACCGACCTCCTGAAGGCGTGCTCGAGGAGTTGGACCGAGCGCCACCCCGCTCCCGTCCCTACCACCTGGGCGCGGATCGGCGACCCGCAAGAGAGGCTCAGGACGGCCCTGACCGAGCTCTACGGCTTCTACGCCCGCACCGAGCCCATGAGGGGCAACGTGCTGCGCGACGCCGAGACGATGCCCGAGCTCGCCGCGCTGCTTGAGGGTTCGGTCGTGCCCTACCTCGGGGCGGTGCGCGACCTGCTAGCGGAGGGCTGGGAGGTCGGTGTCGACAGGAGGAAGCGTCTGCTTGCCACGATCAAGCTGGCGATCGACTTCCACACTTGGCGCTCGCTAGAACGAGAGAGTGGCTTAAGCAGGGAAGAAGCCGTGGAGAGCATGCTCGAGGCGGTGCGGGCGGCCGTCTCTTGCCCAGACGCCCAGTAGCCGGAGCACCCGCGAGCTTCCAGGACCACAGGACAACCGAATTTCTTAGAACGCCGTAACGCGGAAGTTCGTTGAATCTACCTACTCCGACCTTGGGTAACAGGACGACTTTTGGGCCTGCTACCCTTCTGAGCCGTCTCTGGACGTAGCCACAGCGAGAAGTGGTCTGGCTGCATCGTCTCCCTTACCACGCCCACCAGCTCGTTGTTCAGCGCCTCCAGGTCTGTTTCGTCCCTCAGTTTGGCTGAGAATGCTTCGATAGTCTTTGCGGCATCGTACTTCCTACGGTAGAAACGCCGGTCTATGAAGGACTGGATGCGCTGACGCAGAGGGTTGAATAGAGCGGCGATAACAAGGGTAGAGGTCACCACGACGAGTTGCGGGAGCTCATCTCGATCGGTGAGCGTTTGGAAGAGGGCCTGGGTCATTGTCACTCCCCCGAAATAGACGCCAGCCAAGATCGCTGTGAGCGAGCCGTAGACGAGCGTGCGATTTATGAGGACGTCTATGTCATACAGCCGATAGCGCGTGATCGCTATACCCACGGTCACCGGCATCACCAAGAGTGCGGTCACTATGACCACGAACACCGCCCACTCACCTATCTGCGCTCCTGCGCCCTGCAAGAAGAAGAAGGCTCCCAAGAACACCGCAGCGCCGTAGGCGAACCACTTGATTTGCTGGCGCTCTCTGCCTTCCGCGCGCTGCAGCCGCAAGAACACCGAGATCACCGAGACTAAGAAGCTCACTAATAGGATCGCCCCGCCGAACTTTCCCAACACCGCTACTGCGCCACCCGGCCATGTAGCCCACCAGAGGGACAACAACGCTGCCCCAAACACCGCCATCCACACTACGCTCCGCCACATCCTCTTCACAGGCGCGGCAGCCAACTCCGCCACTTCTGGCAGCTTGCCATCGGGGAATAGCAAGATTAAGAGGGTTGCGCCCAGCAGTAGGATAGGTCCTACGGTCCAAGGCGACAGCGAACGCACGAATTCTCCGCCGAGCAGCAGGTCGGTGTGCGCGTGCAGCGTGTAGTCAGCGTATGCTCTGCCGAAGGAAAGTACCTCGAAGACGAAGCCCATACCACACAGGATCCAACCTACGGCATTCTTGGGACGGTGCGACACAATGATCGCTCCGATGGTCGGGTATACCAGCAACGGTACCCCGGACAACAAAACGAATCTTGGGTGAGGCCTGAACGATGGGGTGTAGAAGTAGAGCAATATCGCAAGCGCTATCAGCACTATGCAAAGCCCCAATACTGACCATGCGAGCAAGGTCGCGGCACGATAGGTCATCCTACCCACTCCTCGCTCTCGTTTCTCTGTACTTACCGTCCCGACCCCACTCTACAGCACTACCGTCTGCCAAGCGTTATGACAACCGTTACGAGGGAGGTTACTTACTCGCTGCGTGGGTTGCTTTGGCTCGTGGCGTACGATGACTACCACATCGTAACCACGAGCGCCTGGCTTTGGAGCACGGCCTCCCCTGAGATCCTTTTCTCCTAGATACCCACCACTACTTATGATGTGTGGAATTGCCTGCAATAGAAATCGGAGGAATTGTCCATGTCAGTGGAGATCAGCGCGTATATCGATGTCAAGAAGCGAATCGCCGATTTGGGGCTCAATCAACCCGATGCCCTCGCTATTTTGCCCCGAAATTTCGATTGTGCTACGTCCATGCTCTCTGGTCGGATTCGACCCCGGCCCATTCCGAAGTGTCCCGTAGCCGGGGAACGCGCTGTCTTTGATGTAAGACTTCTCTTCCCTTGTTTGCCGAGCGTGTTTCTCATGTGTAGTGACCCGATCTGTAGGGAGCCGATCCTTATGCAGCCCGACGATCGGTTCGCGCGGTGTATGGTGTCGAATCGGCGGTCTGCAGCGGCATGCGAACGTGGCACACACCGTCCGCCGTCGCATAGTCAGTCCCGGCGAACATGGCGGCGAGACCCAGCATCGGCCGGTTCGTCGCGAGTACTTCTCCGGTGAAGGTTTCGACGCCCCGCAACCTGGCCCTTTGGGCGAGTTCAGAGAGTAGCGACTTCCCCACGCCCTTCGACTGCCACTCGTCTTCCACGATGATCGCTATCTCGGCCTCTGTGTCGTCTCCGAGCCTCACGTACATGGCGTGACCCACAACCTTCTCTTCCGTGACGGCGACGAGGGCTTCTTTGAGATGATCGGCGCCCAACATGAGGGCAAGCATCCACTCAGGCACCTCCGGGTAAGGCAAGTGGAACCTTCGGTAGGCGGTCTCGGAAGAGGTTCGGGAGAACATCCCGCGCAACTTCTCGCTATCCAAGGGTGTCGCAACCCGGATAGAGACCTCCGTACCGATCCGCGGCTACTGCCCGTGCGCTTGTCGCCGCCCCTCGCGAACTGGCCCCGCTATTTCGACTCCCTTAGCATCCTCCCCGATCCCGACCGGCGGCCTATCGTTCATGGTTTGCTCCTACCTTCTTGCGCTCTGTGATCGCTCGAGGTGATACGCTTACTCCTCGGCTGCTCGCCGCTCTCCGTTTCCGCTCGCGCTACTTGGTGTCGCTGAGGCGCTTGCTGAGTAGCTCTGCGTATCGAGGTATCGAGCAAGCTCCCAGCTCAGATCCCGCACCACGTAGGACCTTGTTTCGCAGAGATGGCGCGCCATCTTTTCCAGGCGAGCCACCGCTACTTCCTTCAAGCCGCTACCCTTTCGGGCCACTCACGCCTGAGCCTAGCGGTCCGTGTGGCGGGCTCCTCGACAAAGAACGCCCCACCATCGATGGGGGAGCTCACCCGCACATCGGCGTCAGGGTACCGATCCGCCGCGATTTCCACGGCTCGAGGGATACTCTGCGCTTGAACCGACACATCGAAACGAGAAGCACCTTCTCGGATCCGGATCGAAACTCTCACCATCGCGGATCACTTCCTTTCCTCATCTACCCCCTTACTCCCCTAAGATGGCTACCTGAACAAGCCCAGGACGCCACTCAAGGCGGAGCCGACTCCACCCAGTTTGAAAGGGGTCTTGCGTTCTCCTTTTCCCTGCTTGGCCAGTGAGCGCCTCTGCGCTTGCCTGAGCGCCTCCTCGCGGCGCTGCTTGCCCCAATAATGGAGGTCGTACATAGGATCCATGTCCTTTTTCTCCTTCGACTTTTTCTCCTTCGAGAGTGCCGGAGCCCCTACCGTACGTAAGAACCCCGGTCTACAAACGCAGGTGTTTGCTTTGCAAAAGCCTCCTATTACCTATTAAATCTTTCGGCGCAGCAGCCTGGCCGCAACAAGCCCGAACCCCACTAGTAAGGCCAGAGCTCCGACCGACACCAGGGAGGACACCAAAGACACGCCACCGGTGCTCGGGAGCCGGCCGCCAACAGCCGCCGAGGCGGAGCTACCGCCGCCTCCGTGATGATGACTCTGAGGAGCGGAAGGGGTAGTCGCAGCGGAAGGGGAAGCACTAGCTGAGGTGGAAGCTGTGGCTGAAGGAGAAGCGCTAGCCGATGCGGTAGCGCTAGTCGATGCGGAACCGCTAGCCGATGCGGAAGGGCTGGCCATCATGTTGCCGTTCATCGTCGATCCGTTGTTTGTAGCGCTCGGTGTGGCACTAGCCGATGCAGAAGGGCTCGCCATCATATTGTCGTCCATCATCTGCCCGTTGGGCATCATGTGCTGATGGTTCATCTGCTGAGCCATCGCGCCAGGCGCGAGCACCAGCATGGCCATTAGGGCCAGCGCTGCTATGTACACAACTCGTCTCATAAAATCCTTCTCCGTTTCGTAGCTCTGGAGCCCCGAAGCGCAATGCTCACGTAGACTTATGTACGCGTCGGTGGCTCATACCCTATGGTTTGCGAGCAAGCAATGGGATTTAGCATCTGCCTTCAGTTCCGGCGCGCCTTACCGTGCACTCCCGACTCACCTGTGGGACGAACGGAGACCATCACGTAAAGTCCCATGAAAAGAGCCTCAACCAGCAGTGAGAGTAACCCCAAAGGCTCAAGCCACTCCTCCTCAACGCCCAACCCGGGCAGACCAACCGTGCGGCTGATCCCATATCCTGCGAAAGCTCCTACCGAAACCAGAGCTCCCAAGCCCCAGCCCCAGCTTCGTCCCCTGTAGATGCCGATCGCCGCCAAGATCGCCCCGAAGAAGTTGGCCAGGTACAGCAGTCCCGTGTAGGACCCTTCCGCCAGATCCTCGGGGGAGTTGATGAGGTGGATGAGGCCTACGATGACGATCAGGGAGATGCCCGCTCCCACAAGCCTCTCAGAACCGGTGGTGCCTCGGATAGACAGGGTACTCATTTTCCGCACCCACCCTCTGTAGGCTCCATCTTGATGAAGTTGTCCATCTTTCTCACACTTTCCTTTCGTGTTGCTATTGAGAACGTGGGGTTATACGAGTGATTTGGTTCTTTGGACTTGGTCCTTTCCTCTGAACCGAAAGGCTCGCCGGGTGCCGTAACCCTCTCGGAGGCGCTCCAGACCACCGGACACACGCTGATCGTTACGAAGAGCCAGAGATGGTTTCGATGGGAAGCACTTCCGCGCCGCACGAGGGGCAGTGGAACATCCCATCGGGCAGGCGACGCATCTCGGGGTGGCCGCACTCGCAGGTGTGCTTGCCCGAGGCGTCTGGCAGCGCGATTATCTGCTCCAGGGTCAGCAGCATCGCAGTACCCAGTATGCACCCACACGAGCCGCAGCGGGCACCTTCGCCACCGAAGGGTTGTAGCTCACCCACCTGGCAGACCGGGCAGACAAGATAATCAGATCTGGATGACACGGAGGAGGCTTTCATGTTCAAATCCCTCTCTCATTTTCTCAAGGGAAACCCTAGAATCCGAGTGCGAGCGTGAGCAGCAGCACAACGAAGCCGAAGAAACCCATCGCCCCCAAAACCAGCAGCACAACTACCGATGTAACCGTGTCTTCTATGTGACGGAGTGGTTGCTGCATCTTCTCTCTCCTCTGTTCCTATTAGGGGCTTAGCGCCGCCTCTGTCTAGTGAACGGTTCTACGAAAGATCTGCTGGACCGGTTTTGGCCGAGATGGTGGAGACCTAATAGACAAACGCCTCGCGAGCAGAAGTGAAATCTAAGCAGCACCTTTCCTCGTATAACACCCTGTACGTTCTTGATGATTGCTACGGAGACGCAGTGAGCTTCGCGACAAGAGATGTTCTCAACGACAGACAAAGGAGCCCTGGTCACGAGATGACACAGCGGGCGGATGAACCATCAGACGAGCAGCTCGTGACCAACCTGGATGGACCGGGAGTCGAGGCGGCCCTCTCCAAGCTCTACGACCGCTACAGCCGCACAGTCTTCGGGGTGGGCTTGAGGATCCTCGGCGACCGCTCCATGGCAGAGGAGATGGTCCAGGAGGTCTTCCTGAAGGTGTGGCGTTCGTCGAGAACCTTCAACCCTTCGCGCGGCAGCTTCTCAACCTGGCTCTACAGGGTTACGCGCAGTGTCGCCCTCGACCTCTACCGCAAGCGTGCCCACAGAGTTCGTCCCGTATCCGATGGGGATCCTTACGTAGGCAACGCAAGGGATCCGTCTGCAGGTCCTCAAGAGGTCGTAGACGAATCTTGGCTCTCGTGGCGGGTGTCCAGAGCACTAGAGGTGCTCGATGCGCCGCACCGAGAGGTGATAGACCTTGCCTATTTTAGGGGCCTCTCCCAAAGAGAGATATCCGAGCGGACAGGAGTACCCCTTGGCACCGTAAAGACCAGGACGGCGAGCGCTTACAAGAGCTTGCGCAGGGAGCTTGTGGTCCAAGACTCTTCACGGGAGGTCATAAGATGAAGTACGCGGAGGTCCACCCCAACCTGGCAGCTTTCGTCCTGGGCGGGCTTGAGGCCGAGGAGACAGCCGAGATTCAGCGCCACATCGCATTCTGTGCCGATTGCCAAAGCGAACTTGAAGAGCTTCGGCAGGTGAACCGTGCCCTCGATGCGGCACCCCCGCTCACAGCTCCTCCTACCTACCTCAAGGGGGAGATCCTTTCCCGCGTTCGCGGTGAGCAACTACCCCCTTCAAACAAGGCAGAGGCGGCGGAAGAATCATCGCCTCTGGAAGAGCAGAGAAGGTCTCACAGAACCTCTCGCTTCGACCGCTTCAAGGAGCTCCGCATTGTTCTCCCAAGCGCGGCGGCAGCGGCCCTGGTTGCCCTGATAGCTTTGGGCGTTTTCTTCGGTTTTTGGCGAGAAGAAACCCCCATAGCGACCATCCAACTGATACCGACTCCCCAGGAGGCCGTAGGGCTCAAAGGGTACTGGGGTGTGGCCGAAATCCGGCCGCAGCCCGCGGGCAACCAGCAGGTGGAGCTTAAGCTCAACAACTTCGAGGAGCCAAAGCCGAACAGCTACTACGAGCTGTGGTTCGTCTCGGGAGATAGGCGCATAAGCGCCGGCTCGTTCACGAGCGTGGGCCAAGGCGAGACGAGGGTGTTGCTCAACGTCGCACCCGAGGCCCGAAACTATCGCACCTTGCTCATCACCGAGGAGCATATCGGTAAGGGCCCTGCTCCCAGCCGAGAGGTAGCTCTCAAGGGAGACATGCCCTAATTATCTCAGGTAGCACTGAACTGCAAAGCTGCCACCTTCTCATGTCGTCTGGACCAATCTAACAGGCAGAACGGCCCAGACAGTGCCACACGCGAACACAGGGTTAGTGTCGAACCAGTGTCAGATGCAATCTATAAAGCGCCGATGTCTCGCCACCAGTATTCGGCTTACCTAAGCCGAATTGAGAGAGCCGACGAGCGGACTCGAACCGCTTACCCCTGCTCATTACGAGTGATCACTCAGGCGTTGCGGGGGTATGCAGGAGCTTGCAGAAACCGCATATCTAAGCTGGCTACCTTTCTCTGCCTTGCCGTACGTTGCACCGTATTGCGTTCCCGGTGGTGTCAGAGTGGTGTCAGAATTAGTCGACTCGCGCGTAGAGAGTCTCGGAACCTACCTTACAGGCAGGGCCGTCTCCGCTTACGCGAGAAGTTCTGTCATCGGGTAAGCGGTCAAGCCCGGGCTGTTGTTAGAAGCTTTCGAGCCGTAAACGGCGTGGCCGCTGCGCAGCGGCCACGCCGGTCCCTCGCCTTATCTCGCCGAGGCTTTAGGCGCTCGAGCCTTCTATCTCGATGCGCTTCGGGGCCTGTTCGATGGCAGCCCCCTCTACGGTCACCTCGAGCACTCCGTCCTCGAAGCGGGCGTGCACCTTGCTCTCGTCCGTGCCCTCTGGCAGCGTCATGCTCCGGCGGAAGGAACCGTAACGACGCTCCCTGAGGTGGTAGTTACCACGCTCCTCTTCTTCATCGACCTTGTGCTCGCCTGAGATGGTCAAGACCCCGTTCTGCAGGGTGATGTCAACATCCTCCTGCTTCAGGCCAGGAAGCTCGGCGCGGATGACCAAGTCGTCGTCCTTGGTGAGCACGTCCACGGCCGGTGCCCACTGGGCGAGCTGCTGATCTCCCTGGCGCCCGGCTCGGCGGCTAAGACCCCCTAGCATCTCGTTGAAGAGGCGATCCGCCTCACTCTGCACGTCGTAAAACCCACGGAAGGGACTCAACATGATCGAGACACCTCCTTCTCTTTCTGGCCCCTTAGACCGGGACCCATCTCCCTACTGCGCGACCATTATATACGCTTCCAGACAGTTTTCAAACAGTTTTTCCGAGATTTTTACAGATTTTTTGGCTATCATACAACTATCATAGAGTTTAGGTACAGCTTATGGTATGCTTTCACTGGTTGACAGAGATGAGGTGTGAGAGTGCCCGACTTAGGCGAGCGTGTAGAACACATCCGTCGTCTGCGGATGTGGACCCAGGCTAGGTTGGCTCAGGAGGCCGACGTAAGTCCCACCACGGTCTCCGGCATCGAGACCGGCAAGATCGGGCGTCCACACTATGGCACACTCGGTAAGCTGGCTCGAGCTCTTCGCGTGGCGCCGGAAGAACTTCTCGGTTCGAGGGAGCCTGTCGAGCAGCAAGGTCCGGCACCCCTGTCGCTAGGGTGGGCTAGAGACACCGGGGAAGGAGAATTCGAGGACGGGCTCATGCGAGCTTCGCTAGAAAGCCTCGATTCCCTCTCTTACGGACTGGACGCTGAGCAAGAGCGCCTTCAGAGGCTTTACGGGGAATTTCCCGAGGACAGCGAGCAGGGACGGTTCATAAAACGTCAGATTCGCGAGGTGGCGGGACGGTCAGGGTCGGTGAAGGCTTCGGCGATGGTTCGCCGCAACCATGGTGACCCAGAGCAGCATGACGAAACCCCTTGACCTACCATTGGCCGAGGCTTGTAAGTCCAGGTTCCGTATCCGTCGCCTACGCGCATCCTCCACACAGACGAAAACCTTCAAGCATGCGTTGCAGGAGTTTGCACAGGATTGCAAATCCCGCATATCTAAGCCGCTTTCTCTGCTTTGCCCCGTGTTGCACCGTATTGCGCTCGCGGTGGTATCAGAGTGATATCAACAGAGGCATAGCCGCTTCACAATCCTGCTCACTCGCGCACGCATCCGAAGTACGTCCAGCACCTCGTCGAAACACTAGCAAAAGGCTCACTCTAGACCACTACTCCCACTGGATGCCCTCGATGGGCCGGGACACTGCAGACGGGATTAACGAGGCGTTGGGGTAGGCGACCCGCTCTTGCCTATAGCTTCTCATCAGTAGTAGCTCAGGTTCACGCAGCCACAGCGAGACGTGGGTAGGCTGCAGAGTCTCCCCTACCGCGCTCCTTAAGACGTCGCTCAACGCATCCAGGTCTATCTCTTCGACTACACCTTTACGGGCGAGGTGAGCCATGCGGGAGCTGTCAGGTTGGTTGCTTTGCGCCCATCGGTGGGAACGCACGGCGGTAGAATCGGTACGATCCGAAACGGAAGGGAGACGCATGACCGATCAAGATGCTAGGCCGAACGCGGCAGCCGCCGGCACGTTCCCCTTAGGCGGCGACCTCTTCGTCAATCGCTTGGGCTTCGGCGCCATGCGCCTGACGGGGCAGGGTATCATGGGTGAACCCGAGGACCCTGAGGAAGCTCGCCGCGTGCTCCGGCGGGCTGTCGAGCTGGGGGTGAACCTTATTGACACCGCCGACTCCTACGGTCCCGAGGTCTCCGAGCGCCTGATCGCCGAAGCACTCCACCCCTACCCGGATGATCTGGTCATCGCCACCAAGGGCGGCTTGACACGCCCTGGGGGTCGATGGGTTCCCGACGGGCGCCCCGAGCACCTGCGCGAAGCGTGCGAAGGCAGCCTGCGTAGGCTC
>Ga0126307_10002035_pt1 | contig 13556 bp, 17 predicted proteins | sample Plot28_FD_89955 | JGI IMG/M metagenome (GOLD analysis project Ga0126307, IMG submission 89955) | Serpentine soil microbial communities from UC McLaughlin Reserve, CA, USA - Plot28 | ecosystem: Environmental > Terrestrial > Soil > Grasslands | place: USA: UC McLaughlin Reserve, Lake County...
GAACCAGATCGGCCAGATGCACGGCTGGCTCGCCGCCTGGGGCCTCCCCCTGACCGGCTCGGAGCCCGCCATGACCTGGATGGGCCACCCCACCGACGGCCTCATGCCGGGCATGGCTACCCCCGAAGAGATAAGCACCCTCGAAACGCTGCCCCCCGAGGAGGCCGACGCGCGGTTCCTGCGGTTGATGATCCCGCACCACGAGGCCGCCATCCCGATGGCCGAGGCCGTGCTGGGGAAGACGGATCGCCCCGAGGTCGAGCAGCTCGCGAGCGCCATCGCGGCCTCCCAGGGGAACGAGATCCAAACCATGCAAGCGATGCTCCGGCAAATGGGCGAAGAACGCCCGGCAAACGAGCCCCACCTACCCACCCACGCCGATCACTAAAGCGGTTTGCTCCGCAAACCGCGCAGTCCGCATTCGGCGATCAGCCTTCAGCTTTTTGTCTGCTGGCTGATCGCCGGTCGCTGATGGCCGATGGAGCGTTGCGCGGAGAGGCTCGGTGCCCTTCCGCTAAACGTCATGGAGTCGGGGAGAACAGTTGGACGCAGCGCAGAGGGTCGGGGCGACACGGTCCGACGCGCGCTCGTTCAGGTCCACGCGAGGTTCGAGCGCTGCGACCAGTAATGCTCGGGGTCCTCGACCAGCGCGAGTAGGCGCCCGTCGGCCTCCTCGTCGTAGGATGGGCCTTCGAGCGCCGAGAGGTTGCTGTGCAGCGTCTCGACTGTGGCGGCGCCGCTTAGCACGACGTCCGCCCAGGGTTGGGCGAGGGCGGCGGAGAGCGCCAGGGCGTCCGGGGTTTGGCCGCGCTCGCGCGCGACGGCGAGCAGGCGTTCGTCTGCTCTCTCCCGCGCGGCGAGTCGGCCGTTGGCGAGCGCCTCTTTGACGATCACGCCGAGCCCGGCCTCATGGGCCCTTGCCAGGGCATCGGAGGCGGAGCGTTCGAGCAGGTTCCAGGTCGCCTGGACTGTGTCGAACGCTCCGGTCTCGAGGGCACGCGAGATCGTGTCGGCCTGGCGCGGGCCGGTGACGCTCAGGCCGACGGCTACGCCCGTCTTCTTGAGGTCCTCCAGCTCCTCGAGCACGGCGGCATCTTCGAGGATGCCGCTCTCCAGCGTGGCGGAGTGGACCTGGTAGAGATCGAGGTGCTCGCCGAGCAGCCCACGGGTCTCGTCGAGTTGACGACGCAAGGTGGAGACGCTCAGATCCTTGGTCTCGTGTTTCTCCGCGTCGAGCCGCCAGCCGCCCGTGTACTCGTAGCCCCATTTCGACCCCACGCTCACGTCGCCGGGCGCGATCCCCCGCCCCGCCAGCCACGCGGCCAGGAACTCCTCGGCGCGGCCGTAGGAACGGGCGGCGTCGAGGTAGCGCACCCCCGCCGCGTACGCCGCGTCGAGCACGTCGTGCGTGAGAGCCCTCAACGCCTCGACGCTCCGATCCGGGCCGAGATCCCCGGCGTGACCCAGCGTTATGTACGCGGGCCGTCCGAGGGCGGCGAGGCCCAACCCGACTGCGCTGACCGGAAAACCCGCGCGCCCGAGCCTCCTCGTCCCCTCGGGCCAAGACCTATCTTCTCGAAACGTCATCGCCGCATGATACCCGACGACGTGCCGCCGCGGGATCACACGCAACCCGTCCGATCCCCTTCGTCCAACGCGGAACCGTGATCCGGGTTTCTCGACTCACAACCTGCTACTCACGCAGAAGTGTCCGCATCGAACCCTTCGCTCGGCGGGCCCGCCATCAATCGCGTCGGACGACGCCCTGGCGCCAGGCGTAGACGGCGGCCTGGGTGCGGTCGGCGAGGTGGAGCTTGCCGAGGATGTTGGAGACGTGGCTCTTGACGGTCTTCTCGCTGACGTAGAGGCGGCCCGCTATCTCGGCGTTGCTCAAGCCCGCGGCGATGAGCTTGAGGACCTCCATCTCCCGATCGGAGAGCTCGTGGAAGACGTTGGGCTCGGCGGCCCGTGCGCCGTGCAGCTCGCGCACGACGCGGGCCGCCACGCGCGGGTGCAGCACCGCATCCCCCGCCGCGGCCTTGCGGACGGCGTCGGCGAGCTCCTCCGGTCCGATCTCCTTGAGGACGTAGGACAGGGCGCCGGCCCTTATCGCGGGGAAGATGTGCTCGTCGTCGTGGTAGGAGGTGAGCATGACGACGTTCGTGCGCGGGGAGCGCGCGACGAGGCGGCGCGTGGCCTCCACGCCGTCCATCCCCGGCATGATGAGGTCCATCAGCGCCACGTCGGGGGCATGCTCGGCGGCGAGCCTGACCGCCTCCTCCCCGCTACCCGCCTCGGCGACGACCACGATGTCGTCCTGCGTCTCCAGGAACGCCTGCACCCCCTGGCGCACCATCGCGTGGTCGTCCACCAGAAGAACGGTTATCGGGTCGGTAGTCATCTCCCCCCTCCGGCTTCCAGCGGGCAGACGCAGGTAACCCGCGTCCCGCCGCCGGGTTTGCTCTCGACGCCCACGCGCCCGCCGAGCTTGAGCAGACGCTCGCGCATGCTGCGCAGGCCGAAGCCGTCGCCCGTGGTCTTGGCGGGATCGAAGCCGCGGCCGTCGTCGGCGACGCGCAGCGTGAGGGTGTCGGGGGCGTAGACGAGGTCCACGTCGGCGTGTTCGGCCTCGCTGTGTTTGGCGACGTTCGCGAGGGCCTCCTGGGCGACGCGGAACAGAGCCTGTTCTATCTCCAGGGGCGTCTCGCGCTCGCCGCTGACGCGGACCTCGGCGCGGATCTCGCTCTGGCGCGACCACTCGGCGGCGTAGTCGCGCAAGGCGGCGGCGAGGCCCTTGCCCTCCAGGGCCGGCGGGCGCATCTGGTGGATCAGGACGTTCAGCTCTTTCTGGGCCTCGCGCACCAGCCCGTCGGCCTGCGCGAGGTGCGCCTCGGCGGCGTCGGTGTCGCGTGAGATCAGGGCGCGCGCGGCGGCGACCTGCAGCGAGGTCGCAAAGACCTGCTGCTTGACCGAGTCGTGCAGATCGCGTGCAAAGCGGTTGCGGGTCTCCAGGGCGGCGAGCTCTCCCCGGGCCTGGATCAGACCCTCCAACCGCGCGGCCATGCTGTTTAGCTCGCGGCTGAGTTGCCCGAGCTCGTCCTTCGAGCGGTCCTTAGCCACGACCGAGAAGTCGCCCCGGCTCCAGCTCTGGGCGGCCCGCGCCAGCCTCTGGAGACGCCGGGTCAGGCCCCATGCGGTCACGAAGCCGAAGACCGTGCCGAGCAAGGCCGCCGGCACCGTAAGCGCGACCGCGCTGAGGCCGACCGCGACCAGGAGCGGCCCGGTGAGGTTGGGAAGCCTGAAGGTGCCCACAAGCACCCCGGCGACGCGACCGTCCTCGCCCTCCAGAGGCGTGACGGTCAAGACGCGTCCCTCGGGGGTGTTGGTCGAGAGGCGCCCCGAGTTCTCCTCGCCGCCGAGGGCCGCGCTGACGAGCGGGTCGAGCCCGGTCGTACGTCCGGCGTCGAAGCTTTGTCCCTGGGTGAAGCCCTCCAGCTCGGGGACGGAGGTCAGCACGCGACGCTCGTCGTCCAGCACGAGCAGGGAGCCTTCGTCCGGCAAGAACGGCGGCCCGTCCTCCATCTCCGGCCCGTCTGCTCCCCTGACGTCGGACTGGCCGGCGAAGGCCAGCAACCCTTCGCGCAGGCCCTCGGTGTCGGGGGGTGTTTGCGTGAGGGGCGGCTCCAGGTCCGGGGCGACGTTGTCTTTGAGCTGTTGGACGATCAGTGCCGGCAGGAGCTCGGATCTCGTAAAGACGACCAAGGCGCTCGCCAGCAGCAGCTCCAGCGCGAGCAGCGCGACGACGGTGACCAGCGTGTAGCTGAACGTCAGCTTCCAACGCAGCCTCCGCAGCGAAAAGATCCCGGTCTTCACGGCAGTTCGTCCTCCGGAACGTCCATCGTCGGGACAAGTGTAATCCGTAGCGGATCGCCCCACATAGGGCCAGAGACGCAACTCGCGTGGTCCCGGAGGACCAAAAGGAACGGCTCGCCACGTTCCGGTAGACTTCGGGGAGTCTAGTAGGAGGAGGACGCCATGACCGACGACGGGCGGGACAACGCGGGGGTGCTAGCGCCGCCGCCCCTGATCTTCGCCGTCCCCTTACTACTCGGGCTGCTGCTCAAAAGAAGGTTCCCGGTCCCCTTTCTGCCGCGCGGCGCGGCGCGGATCCTCGGGCTGACGCTCCTCGGCGGCGGGGTGCTGCTCATGGGCTGGTTCTTTCGAACGATGCGGAGCGCCGAGACGCCCATAGACCCCCGCGAGCCGGTATCGAGGATAGTCACGGGCGGCCCGTTCCGCTACACCCGCAACCCCGCCTACCTCGGGATGGCGATGATCTTCGCGGGCGTCTCGTGCCTGGCTAACGCGCTGTCGGCGATAATGCTGCTCCCGATCGCGCTGCTCACCATCCAACGCGGCGTCATCGAACGCGAGGAACGCTACCTCGAACGCGAGTTCGGCGAGGAATACCTGCGCTTCAAGGCGCAAACAGGGCGCTGGATATAGTCGGTCAGCATCTCGGCCTGCGAGGGAGCCGTGAGCCTGCCCTCGCACCGCTCAGGGAGGATCGTCCCAGCAAAACAGCCCGAGACCTGCGCGTCTTGGGCTACGGGGACGGGCAGCGGGGGCTACGCTTCGTCCCCTTCGAGGGCGTAGCTTACCGGCTGCCCGAAGGTCATTGCCCGGCACTCGGCGCGCGCCGCCTCGAAGGCCCGCTCCCCGAGGGCGGAGCGCACGTAGGCCACGGCGCGCGGGAGGACGGCGAGAGGCGGACGCCGACCGAGGTTACGGAGCCGAAGTTCGGGCTCTGCGCGACCTCGGCACGGATAGGCGAGGGCCACGGGATGCGGGTCGCCGTTGTGGGGGAAAGGAGTCGGTGCGACAATAGCGCGCGGTTTGAACCCCCGTAGGACCATCGCTTGCTCCGCGCGGTAAACGTCACGCGCTACGTCACGCCCTTGCGCGAGGGCGGGTCGCTGCCGGCCATCGTCGAGGCCGACGACCTGGGCACGTACGTCTTGAAGTTCCGGGGCGCGGGGCAGGGCCGCAAGGCCCTCGTGGCGGAGGTGGTGGCCGGGGAGATCGCACGCGCTTTGGGTCTGGACGTGCCGGAGCTAGTCCTGGCGGCGCTCGACCCGGAGCTCGCCCGCACCGAGCCCGACCCGGAGATTCAGGACCTGATCCGCTCCAGCGCCGGCCTGAACCTGGCGATGGACTTCCTTCCGGGCTCCCTGGGGTTCGACCCCCTGGTCGAACCCCCGTCTCCCGACCTGGCCTCGGGCATCGTGTGGTTCGACTCCCTCGTCCAGAACGTCGACCGCTCCCCCCGCAACACGAACCTCCTGGTCTGGCACCGCAAGCTCTGGCTCATAGACCACGGCGCATCCCTGTACTTCCACCACGACTGGCCCACCTGGCTAACCTCGCCGGACCGCCGCGCCGCGAGCCGCCGCCCCTACGCCGCCGCCCGCGGCCACGTCCTGCTCCCCTTCGCTTCAAAGATACCGGAGGCGGACGCGGCGCTGGCCCCCGCGCTCACGCCCGAGGCCTTGCGTGTCGCGATAGACCTCGTGCCCGACGAGTGGTTGCGGGACGAGCCCGGCTTCGATGGCCCGGACGAGATCCGCTCCGCCTACGTCGAGTACCTTTCGGCGCGGCTGGAGGAGCCGCGAGACTGGGCGCTGGCGTTGGAGGAGGATCGTGGCCCATCCGTTTGAGTACGCCGTGCTGCGGGTCGTGCCGCGGGTGGAGCGCGGGGAGTACATGAACGCGGGCGTGGTGCTGTACTGCCAGGATGCCCGCTTCCTCGACGCCCGCGTCCACCTCGACCCCGAGCGCCTGCGGGCGTTCGCGCCGGGCCTGGACCACGACGCGGTGATGAAACATTTGGAGGCCGCGAAGAAGGTTTGCGCGGGCGGGCCGGAGGCCGGGGAGATCGGGGCCCTCCCAATGGGCCAGCGCTTCGGCTGGCTGGCCGCCCCCCGCAGCACCGTCGTCCAACCTTCCCCCGTCCACACCGGCCTCACGAAAGACCCGAAAGAGGCCCTCGAACACCTCATGCGGAAGATGGTCCATCCGCCTTAGGTCGCTACGCTCCCGGGGGTCGGGAGGTCGGGAGTCGGGAAAAGCGATTGCGGCTCCCGCCCTTGCAATCCACTACTGTGGAACGGGCGGCGAGGGCCGTAGACTCAGGGCATGCTGCGACGCTACCGCGAGGAGGAGGCGGGCATGAGCATGCGTGCGACGGGTACGTTCGAGATCGGGGGCTGGGACGAGGAGCCTTACGACGAGCGGGAGGGGGCGAAGCTTCCGCGTACCCGCGTGACCAAGGTATTCCGGGGCGAAGTCGACGGAGAGAGCGTGGCGGATCTGCACATAGCCTGCGGCGCCGAGGAAGGCTCGGCCGCCCACGCGGGCTTCGAGCGCGCCGTCGGCAGCGTCCATGGCCGGTCGAGCAGCTTCGTCCTCCACCACAGCGCGACGACGCGCGGCAAGGGAGAGTCCAGCCTCTCCGTGGTACCCGACTCCGGGACCGGCGAGCTGCGGGGCCTGCGCGGCGACGCCCGGATCTCCCGCGAGCCGGGCGGCGGGCGCTCCTTCGTCCTCGACTACGACCTCGACCGATAGCGGGCCGCGGGAGGCTTTACCCTCGGTCGCGTTCCAGCAGGATCATCATGACGACGCTGGCCAGGAGGAGCGTCTCCTCTTCGGTAAAGTCGCCGAGTTTTTCGAGTCGGAAAGCGCTCTCGAAGACGGACCGCCGCTTCTGCAGGCGCAGCACGGTCTGGCCGCGCAGGTCCACCAGGTAGGCGGGGTTGAAGAACAGGCCGCCCAGGGCGTCGCCGAACGGGATAGCCTCCATCAGGTCGTCGAGCACCTTCACCCACGGGTTCTCTTCGTGGATGGACCCGACCGCGGCCCCGTTCGCGTCGGCGATGGCGTAGGCGCTTCGCCACAGCGAGCGCACACCTTGCCGCCGGACCGCCCCGACGGACGACCCGTCGGGGGTGCTTATGGCGTAGCTGGCCCCGAAATCTACGACCCTGTCGGCCTTCAGGCGGAACAGGAGTAGCTTCTGGTCCTCGTCCGCGTAGACGCCGACGTCCTCCCTGAGCTTGAACTTTTTTTTCTGACGTAGGCTACGAGGCGCCCGGCGGCGTCCGTCACGCGCACCCGCGTGCCTATGGTGACGATCTTGAATCCCAGGTCCAGCGAGTAGTTCAGCATGCGAAACCTCCTTGGAGGTGGAAATTTGGACCCAATGATCGGCGGACGAGGCCCCGAGCCTTGTCGCTCGGGGCCTCGCGTTGGGGTGGTTTAGCGGTTCTCGATCAGGTCGGCGACCAACGGGTACCTGTACTCGCCGTCCCTGCCCACTCGGTACGCCGCGTAGGCGCCGTGGACGAAGGGGACCAGGGTGATCAGGGCCATCACCGGGATAAGGAGGAACCCGACCAGGACGAGCGTCAACAGCCCGGTTATCCCCCAACCTATTCCCAGGATCGCCAGCCAACCGGCCTGGAAAACCGCCGACTGCAGCGCGTGGAACGCCACCTCCTTCGAGCGGTCCCGGTACACGAGCCACACGACGAACGCCGCCACCGGCCCCAGGAATATGGTGAAGAGGTTCAGGAAGACGCTCAGGTGCGCCATGATGGCCCACGTCCTCTCCTCCCGTGTGACGGTTCCCCGCGGGCCCGCCTCCACCGCGCCCGCCAGACCTGGGCCGGCCTCGCCGGGTTCCCGTGCCGTCCCGTAGTTCTGCTCTTTCGCCTCCATTGCTTCGCTCCTTTCGGTAGCCAACTGCTTACGGTAAGACCTTACGCCGCGGCGGGCGGCGCGGCATCGGTCCCGGGACCGAAAACGGGTGGTCCCCGAGGACCAGGTCCGGCGTGTGCTACGATTTTTTGCCGTGAAGGTCCCTCTGTGCCCGCGAGTCCTCCCCGCGCGGCGGCCCTCGTGAGCCGCCGGAGGGGGCTGCTGCTCGCCTTCGCGCTCGCGCTGGCGGTCTTTGCGGTGGATCAGGGCTTAAAGGAGCTAGTCGAGCGCACGATGCGCGTCGGGGAGAGCGTGGTCCTGATCCCCGACCTCCTCGACCTCACGTACATAAGAAACCCCGGCGGCGCCTTCGGCATCCTCGGCGGCCAGGGGACCGTCTTGCTCCTGGGCAGCGCCGTCGCCGTCGCGTTCGTGCTGTGGATGCTGCTGTCGGGACCTCCGAACCGGCTCGCGGTGATCGGCTGCGGCCTCGTCCTCGGCGGCGCCGCCGGCAACCTACTCGACCGCCTCGCCTCGGGCGAGGTCACCGACTACGTCCACTTCTCGTTCTGGTACATCTTCAACGCCGCCGACGCCGCCATAGTCGTGGGCGTCGGGCTGCTACTGGTCGCCGCCCTCCGACCCGAGAAAGCGAGCCGGCAAACCAGCTAGTCAGCGGGTCAGCAATTGTGCCCGGATGCCGGCCTGAGGCCCGGGTTTGACCAGGCCAAGCTGCGACCGCCCGAAGTATCGTCGCTCACGCCGAACTCGACCGTCTCGGTTCCCCGCAGAAGGATGCGCCGCCGCGCCGGATACGCATATAATTCCCCGTCGATAGGCTTGGTGGCGGAGAAGACATGGAGGGCGGCAATCTTGGACGGAAATTTGGTGCGGTTGGGCGGCCTCTTCGGCCTGGTGTCGGCGCTCGTCATGATCCCGGCCTACCTCGTCGGTTACCCGGACGCCCCCGGCTCCCTGGCGAAGGCGGACCTCTACTTCGACGCCGGGCCCGGCGCGTTCGTGTTCTTTAACGGCGTGCTCCCGCTCTTCCACGTGTTCTTTTTCCTGTGGTTCCTCGGGGTGCTGCGCGGGATGCTGCGAAGGTCCGAGGGCGAAGGAGGGGTGCTCTCTTCGGTGGCGCTGGCGGGCGGGATCGTGTTCGCGGCGCTCTCGGCAGCGGGGTTCGCGGCTGAGATCTTGTTCCCCGCGACCCTGCTCCGCTTCGAGGGCTATGACCAGGCCGACGGGCTGGCGTTCGCGTCGTTGGCGCTCGCCTCGTGGCTCTACCACTACTGCCAGGTCGGCGCGTCGGTCATGATCAGCGCGACCTCCCTGGCGGCCCTGACGACGAGGGTCCTGCCCCGGTGGCTGGCCCTCGCCGGCCTCGCGGTCGCCCTGCTGACGCTCCTGCACTTCCTCTTCCCCCTGCTGGGCGCCCTTGCGGGGCTCGCGTGGATAGCGGTAGTCTCTGCGCTGACGTTGGCGGGAGGGGTACGCCGCAACGGCGCCGCACGCACCCGTGTCGTGCGCAATTAGCGTCGTCATCATCGATTGGGGGACGCCTCTGTTCGACCGGGAGTGAGCCCCACCAGCCGCCTCCCGGTCTGTCCACGCGCGCCTGCCGAAGGCCGGTTTCTAGCTCACCTCGGAGACGAACATCGTGACCCCGCCGGTGGCGAAGTTCGGGATGTCGTCGGCGGCGGCCTGGCCCTCCGGGGAGGACATGCTCTCCTGGAGCACGTCCGCGCTCTCGAACCACAGTTCCGCGATCAGGTGGTAGGGCGGCTCGCCCTCGTCCAGCGAAGCGACCCTGCCCGCCTCGAAGCGCTGGACGTTGGGGATCCTCTCCGCCAGCGGCACGTGCGTTTGCTGGTAATAATCGTCGAAGGCCGCCGGGTCCTCCGGGTTCCCGTACAGCACCGTCAGTTTGACCACACTCCTTCTCCTTTTGCTCCCCGGTCTTCTACTGTCAAGTCGCCCCGCCGCTACCCCCTCTGCACCCGCGGCTCGGACTTGTCCGCGGCCTCGCGCGCCTCCGGGTCGCCGGGCTCGACCTTGCTCGCCGGGGCCGCGGCGGGCTTCTGCTTGCGGAGCTGGCGCAACACGCCGCCCTCCAGCAGGATCTCGCGCTCCCGCCGCGAATACTCGGCCAAAAGGGTTACTTCGTCGCCGTCATTGCGCAGCGGCACCTCCTCGTCACCGTTCTCCAGGTGTTGCCGGATCTCCGGCAGCTCCCATTCCTGCCCCTGCTCGAACCTGTCGTAGTCGTTCTCGTCTTTGAAACGCAGCGGCAGGATTCCCTGGGAGATGAGGTTCCTGCGGTGAATCCGCGCGAAGCTCTTGGCGATCACGGCGCGCACCCCGAGGTGCAACGGCGCGAGAGCCGCGTGCTCCCGGCTCGAACCCTGCCCGTAGTTGTGTCCGCCCACGATGAAGCCCGGCGCCATCTCCTGCGCCTTTTTGTGGTAGTCCGGGTCGAAGCGACGGAAGGTAAACTTGGCAATCTCCGGCACGTTGGAGCGGAAGCTCATCACCTCCACCCCGTCGGGCGCGAGGTCGCCGGTGGAGACGTCGTCCACGACGACGATGGTAACGGTGCATTTGAGATCGGCGGGCAACTCGGGGGCTTCGGGGGGCTCCTTAATGTTCGGGCCGCGCGGTATCTCGATGGCGCCCGCCTCGTCCTCGGGGGCGGGCGCCAGGATTTGGCGGTCGTCCACCGCCGGGTTCGCCGGCGCCTCGGGCAGGTCGGGGTAGTCCCCGAGCTCCCGCGGGTCGGTGATGACGCCGCGCAGCGCGGTCGCCGCCGCCGTGGTCGGGCTCGTGAGGTGGACCTGGTCCGTGGCCGTGCCGCTCCTGCCGGGGAAGTTGCGGTTGAAGGTCCTGACGCTCACGGAGTCGGACGGCGGGGCCTGGCCCATACCGACGCACGGGCCGCAGGCGGGTTCTAGCATGCGGGCGCCGGCGCGCACTAGGTCCGAGTAGACGCCGGTCTGGGCGATGGCGTCCAGTATCTGACGGCTCCCTGGCGTCACAGTCAAGACTAGCCCTTCAGAAACCGACTCCCCTCGCAAAACAGCCGCCGCCACCGCCAAGTCCTCGAACCCGGAGTTGACGGAGGAGCCGAGACAGACCTGCGCGGCCTTGGTTCCGGCGACCTCGCGCACCGGCACGACGTTGCCGGGCGAATGGGGTTTGGCGATCAGCGGCTCCAGCTTGTCTAGCTCGATGTGCTCGCGCTCGTCGTAGTCCGCGCCCTCGTCGGCCGATAGCTCCACGAAGTCGTCGGGACGCTCCTGGGCTTCGAGCCACTCGCGGGTGCGTTCGTCGGAGGGGAAGATGCCGGCGGTGGCGCCGAGCTCGGCGATCATGTTGCAGATCGTGGTGCGCCCCGTCACGTCTACGCCGGCGACGCCCTCCCCGTGAAACTCGAAGACGCGGTTGAGGCCGCCGCGCACGCCCCTCCGCCTCAGCAGCTCCAGAATAACGTCCTTGGGCGTCACCCACTCGGGGAGTTGGCCGGTGAGCTCGACGCCGACCACTTTCGGGACCTCTATGACGAAGGGCTGGCCGGCCATGACGAGCGCGACGTCGAGCCCGCCGGCCCCGATGGCTATGGAGCCTAAAGCGCCGGAGGAGGTGGTGTGGGAGTCGGCCCCGATGAGGGTCGCGCCGGGTTTGGCGAAGCGTTCGACGTGCAGGTAGTGGCAGATGCCGTTGCCGGGACGCGAGTAGTAGACGCCGTATTTGGCGGCGAAGGCCTGCAAAAAGCGGTGGTCGTCGGGGTTCTTGAAGTCGAGTTGGATGATGTTGTGGTCCACGTACTGGACGGCGAAGGGGACCTGGACGCGGTCCACGCCCATCTTCTCGAACTGCAGCGAGGCCATAGTGCCCGTCGCGTCTTGGAGTAGCGTCTGGTCTATGCGCAGGCTCACCTCCTCGCCCGGCTCCAGCGAGCCGCCCTCCATGTGCTCTTCCAGGATCCTGGCTACCAGGTTCTCCGCCACCAGCAACACCCCCGTCTAGCGTTTCCCGTCCTTTTACCCATTCTTGCACGAGGAGCCGCATCCTGCCTCTTTCGACCTCCCGAAAACAATCCGGTGGCCGCCCTCCGCGCGTATAAGAATAGTAGGGCATGGGGTACAGAATGAGCGAGATGACGAGGCCCGGTTCGGGATAGGGTTGCGGCATGGAAGAAATACCCACGTTCTACTCCGGCGACACGATAAGTGTCGAGTTCGCACTGCGAGACGATAGCGGCGTGTCCTCGGTCGTGGCCGTCTTCGCGCACACCAACCCCGGCGCCTTCACGTACGGCGACCCCACCTCCCGGTACGAGGACATCCAGCTCGCCGGAGACGACAGGGGCCAGCCCAAGGCCACGGTGACGATCTCCGGGAAGGTCGAGGAGAGCACCGCCTCGGGCGAGTACGCGTGCAGGTTCGTCCAGGCCCGCAACGCCCTGGGCAACTACCGCACCTTCCACCCCGACCCCGACATCCGCTTCCGCGTCGAAAACGGCCCCGGCAACCGCGAAGGTCCGCAACTCTCCAACTGGCGCTTCTCGGGTTCCCCGGAGCCCCAACGCCCTTGGTGGCGGCGCCTGCTCGGGTAGAGCGGTTTGCTCCGCAAACCGCTCCGTCAGCTTTTAGCCACCGGCCGCCAGCTTCTTGATCTGATCTCGTGTTTCGCGAGAAGGCTCGCCCCGTTTCAGCGATACACTCTGAAGGTCCGTATCAGCCCTATCCCTCCACGAGGCGCTCGTAGACCGCGCGGTAGCGGCGTATCGCCTCGCGCATCTCCTCGGTCGCCTCGGAGGCGGAGCCCTCCTCCTCGCCGGCGGAGCGGCCGATTACCCTGGCGCGGATGCGCCGGGCTTCGCGATAGTCTTCGGCCGCCCGCGGGTAGAGGACGCCGAGGTTTTTCTCGGTCTCCTCGTCGCTCTGGGCGGCGTCGGAGACCAGGTTGCGTTCGTCGAGGAGGTCGGAGATCGTACGGTCGGCCATCTCGACGGAGCGTTGGGGGTTGTCCACGAACAGGCGCTCGGCCTCGATCCACCGCTCCTCGTAGCGTTGGCGGCCGCCGTCGGAGAGCGGCCGGACCTGGCGCTCCACCCGACCGCGGCGGCGCCTGAGCTCGCTCTCGGCGTCCTCCTCGGAGCCGCGCTCGCGCGCCGTGCGGTCGTACTCCGCCCCGAACTCCTCGCGCGTCCGCTCCCGCTGCTCCTCGCTCCTGCGCGCCCGGCGCCGTCGCGCGACGAAGAAGACGATCAACAAGACGACGAGGACCAGCACCGCAATCCCCACGATCAGCCAGATATTGCCCAAGTCCTGCACGCTTCCTCCTCCCTCCGCTTCCGCTGACGGGATGTTTCCCCGAAACGCTACTTAGGTAACGCGGCGGGCAGGGAGGCGGCTAAAGCGGTCTGCGGAAGGCGCGGGGACGCATACGAGCGTGTGGAGACTTCCTATCGTATGGTTGCCGCGCTTTCGCACCTATGGTCCAATAAAGTGAGTCTTGTTGGGCGGGTGGAAGGACAAGTAGCTATGACAGTTACCGACGAGCTGTTGCAGAACAACGCGGCCTACGCGGATTCATTCGACAAGGGTGACCTCCCGTTGCCTCCTGCGAGGGGGTTGGCGGTGGTGGCCTGCATGGATGCGCGCCTCGACGTGCACAAGATCCTCGGGCTCGAGGAAGGCGATGCGCACGTGATCCGCAACGCAGGCGGGGTGATAACCGACGATGAGATCCGCTCGCTGACCATCTCGCAGCGCTTGCTTGGGACACGCGAGATC
>Ga0126307_10002036_pt1 | contig 13555 bp, 14 predicted proteins | sample Plot28_FD_89955 | JGI IMG/M metagenome (GOLD analysis project Ga0126307, IMG submission 89955) | Serpentine soil microbial communities from UC McLaughlin Reserve, CA, USA - Plot28 | ecosystem: Environmental > Terrestrial > Soil > Grasslands | place: USA: UC McLaughlin Reserve, Lake County...
CTCCTTGCCGATCGCGAGCGCGAGCTGGTCGTCGGGGACGACGACCGTCGCCTCCTTGGTCTCATCGTCGACGAAGACCTCGCGTACGCGCGCCGGCGAAAGCGCCTTCGCGACGAAGCGGGCGGGATCCGTGTTCCACGGGATGATGTCGATCTTCTCCCCGCGCAGCTCGGAGACGACCATGCGCACGCGCGACCCGCGCGGACCGACGCAGGCGCCGACGGGATCGACGCCGGCCTGGTGCGACTCCACCGCGATCTTCGACCGGTAGCCGGGCTCGCGGGCGACGGAGCGGATCTCGACGAGGCCATCGGCGATCTCGGGGACTTCGAGCTCGAACAGCGTCCGGATCAGCTCGGGGTCGCGCCGCGAGAGGATGACCTGCGGGCCCTTCGTCCCGGAACGGACCTCCGTGATGACGGCCTTGATCCGGCTCCCCTGCTCGTAGCGCTCGCCGTCCACTTGCTCGGAGCGCGGCAGGAGCGCTTCGACGCGCCCGAGATCGACGAGGACGTTGTTGCGGTCGCCGGCCTGCTGGACGATGCCGGTCACGACCTCGCTCACGCGGTCGACGTACTCCTCGTACATCATCTCGCGCTCCGCCTCGCGGATCCGCTGCAGGATGACCTGCTTCGCGGTCTGCGCGGCGATGCGGCCGAAGTTCTCGGGAGTGACGTCCGCGCGCTGAACGAGCGAGGGTTCGACGTCCGACCAGTCGATATCGAGGTCGTCGTCCTGGACGAGAACGTGGGAGGGTTCGCCGTTCTCGGCCTCGAGCCGCTCGAGCTCGGTGATGGCGCGCTCGCGCGCCTCCTCGATCAGCCGCTCCTCGATGTCCTTCGGCAGGTCGATCGAGTACACGCGGAAATCGCCGCGGTCGTCGACCTCGACCGTCGCATGACGCGCGGCGCCCGGTGTCTTCTTGTACGCGGCGAGCAGGGCGTCCTCGAGCGCGTGGACGAGCGTCCCGCCCTCGATTCCCTTCTCCCGCTCGATCTCGCGGATCCCGTCGATGATTTCCTGGCTCATGTCGTCCCCTCGTAGATCAGATTCCCCCGCACGATCTCGTCGTACGCGACCTCGATGTTCTCGTTGCCAGTTTGCACCGTCACCGCGGCGTCGCCGGCGGCGACCACTTCGCCCTTCAGGCGCTTGCGCTCGGCCGTGCGAAGCTGGACCTTCCGGCCGACCGCGTTCCGAAAGTGCTCACGGCGCCGCAGCGGCCGCTCGAGCCCGGGTGAGGAGACGTCCACGGAGTAGTTCCGCAGGTAGTCCCGGAGCGCGTCCGTGACGCGCTCGCAGAGCGCATGGTCGACTCCCTGCGGGTGGTCGACGAACACCGTGAAGCGCTCGGGGCTGGAGAGCTCAACGGCCAGCACCTCGACTCCGGGCAGGCCGGATTCGATGGTGCGTGACACCTCGCGCTGTAGCTCTCGTTCCTTCTCGTAAACGTTGGCCATTCCTGGCCCCTCCTCCAAAAAAAATGGGCGCGTCGCGCCCATTTCGCCGACCGGTGAAATGTGGAGTATTCAGGATAGCAAGCGGCCTGAGCGCCCGGCTGTAGCCGCTCTAGCCCTGCGCGAGCGACGCATCGCAGTCCGCGAGCGCCTTCGTTGCGCGAGCCACGGCGGCCTTCGCTGCTGCGAGCTTCTTCTGCGTGTCTGCGGGCAGACTCCGGAGCGCGTTGACCCTCGCCGCAATCCGCCGCTCCGTCGGAAGCACCTCGCGCAGGCCGGCCACCCTGCCGTTCGCGCGACCGACGGACATCAGCTTCGCGTCGCACGCTGCAGCCGCCGCAGCCTTCCGTCCCGATCGAGTGCATTTCAGGTACGCCCGCTGCGCCGCTTTCACCTTCTTCTCCAGGCTGACGACCTTTGCGCGGAGCCCTGCCAGCAAAGGCTTCGCCGCGCGGCTGCGGGACATCACCGCGAGATGCGACCGCACGACGGCCGCCTCGCTGTGGAGGCGTGTGACCGAAGCGACGACGTCCGGACACGGCCCGCCGTATTGCACGTACGCGGCCCCCGTGCCGCCTCCGTTGCCGGCGAAAAGGTACGCCGACGATGTGTCCGACACGTCGGCGGTGAAGCGGATGACCGCTGTCTTCCCCGGGCCTAGAGGACGTTGGCACGCAATCCCGCCACCCCCGGTTACGCCACAGTCGGGCGTGGCGACAGCGCTTGCACGAAATCCGATCGGCGCGATCTCGAGCTGCTGGAAGGACGCGCTGCCGGGGTTTGCGACCGTCACGCGCCCGCCGCCGTTGGACGTTCTTCCCAGCGAGCCTCCCAACGGAACCGGCGGCGCCTTCTGGTTCGACGGCACGTAAAAGAGGTTCGTATCTCCTGGCTGGAACAGGAGCGCGAACTCGTACGCTCCACCATCCCCCGATGTCGTCAACTGGACGAAGACGGAGATTCCGCCGGGCAGCGCGCCGTCACAGCTGAGCGTTGTCGGCGTTCCCGCGACGGCGCACTGGGGCGTCGGCCCGCCCGACGCTCGCACGCTCTTGATCCCGGCCACGGTGAAATCGGTGCCGCGGACGCGGAAGCCGAAGAGCGTGTCGCCCTCCACGTCGACCCGCAGCAACTTCTGGCCGGCTGCAACTGGCGTCAACGTCCAGGCGGCGCCGCCCTGCGTCCGCGCCGAATCAGCGCTTCCGCCGAGCGCCACTGCGGAGAGCGCGGCGACAAGCGTGCACACCCCGAAGCGCACGCGTGAGAAGCTACAGGACGATCGTGACCGGGCCGTCGTTCACGAGCTCGACCTGCATGCGGGCGCCGAAGACGCCCCGAGCGACGGTCACCCCCGCCCCCTCGAGCGCCTCGCAGAACGCGTCGTAGAGCGGCTCGGCCACTTCCGGCCGCGCGGCGCCCGAAAAGCTCGGACGGTTCCCCTTGGCGGTGTCGGCGATGAGCGTGAACTGCGAGACGACGAGCGCCTCGCCGCCGACGTCGAGGAGGCTGCGGTCGAACTTCCCTTCCTCGTTCTGGAAGATCCGTAGGCGCGCGACCTTGCTCGCCAGGCGCTCAGCGTCGTCGCTCGTGTCGCCGTCGGCCACGCCGAGCAGAACACACAGCCCCGCGCCGATCTCGCCTCCGGGGCTCGAGCGCGCGCGCGAGACGCGCTGGACGACCGCTTTCAACCGAGATCGCGGATACGCGACTCGTAGTCGGCCGTGCCCGGCCTCAGCGAGCTCGCGAGCTTGTAGTGGCCGTTGGCCTCTGCGTCCTTACCCTTCTTCTCCAGGCAGCGGCCCAGCGCGTAGTGGGCATAGTCGTCCGCCGGCGAGATCTCCAGCATCGCGCGGAACTCCGCCTCGGCCTCGTCATAGCGGTGGATGCGGAAGTAGGCGATACCGAGCGCCTCGCGGATGGACGCCTTGTCCGGCTCCCGCTTCTTCGCCTTCTCCAGCGGAACGGTGGCCTGGGCCGCCATCCCCTTCTTGAGGTGCTCGCGGCCCTGCTGGAACAGGCTGTAGGTCGACTCGCTCATCGCAGGTACGGAAAGTTCTCCTCCACCAAGTCAAGCGGATCCGTCAAGTCCCGCGTCTTCCCGATTTCGATCGCCGCGACACGCTCCGCTGCGTCGATCGTGAGCTGGAAGGCGTGAGCCAACTCGTACGGTGGGCCGGGTAGCTCGCCGTTGATCCGCTCCGCGACCGCGCGCCCGACTGCCATCAGCGGCGCGGCGGTGTACCCGGACGCGTCCGAGGGATCCACGACGCGGAGGACGTGGCCGTTCTCCGCGCGGATGCGCGTCCCGACCGGCCGCCCCGGCTGGCGCCGGATGGAGATGGCGCCGCCGGCGCCGCTAGCTACGAAGCGCTGCCAGAAGCGCCGGGGATCACCGCGCGTGTACATCGTGTCGGCCGCGGTCACGAGGAACGGCGGCGCGGCGTCGGCGCGGCGCACGGCGTCCGCGGAGCCGACGGCCTCGGGCTGCGTGACGATCCGGATGGCGTAGGGAAGCGGCTCGAGCAGCTCCTCGACCTGTTCGGCTAGATGTCCGACGACGACCACGAAGGAGTCGAACCCGCCCGCGGCCAGCTCGTGCAGAAGCGTCACGATCACCGGCCGCCCGTCGATCGGGAGAATCGGCTTCGGCCACCGCTCGGTCAGCGGCCGCAACCGGGTTCCGAGCCCGGCGGCCATCACGACCGCAGCGGTCACGCGCTTCGGAGCGAACGGAGCGACAGGGCGCCCGTGAGCCGTTCGAACGTCGACAGCCGCTGCCGCAGGACGCGCCGGAGCTCGCGGATCTCCGCACGGGCGCGGGCGGCGGCCTCCACGGCGACGCCGGGCGCTGCGAAACGAGCGCCGCCGGCGGCCTCCACCAGGCTCGAAGCGCCGACCTCGAACTCCGCGTCGAGCAAGGCGCCGAGCTCCTGCAGCGTCGCGCTCCGCGGAACGTCGATCCGCTGGTCGAGCAGGATCTCCGACAGCTCGCGCCGGCAGGCGGCGGAGACCGCGCGCGGATCGGCGGGCAGGTAGCGCGCGCGCCGGCGGATCGCCTTGCCCGCGAAGACGGCGATTCCGAGCACGACGAGCCCCGCGACGAGCAACCCGACGATCAGCAGAGCACGGTGGTTGCTCGGCTCGGCGACAGGAACCGAACGCGCGTGCTCACCGCGGACGCTGGAGCTGGAAAGCGCCTCGTTCTGGAGCAGGCGCTGGATGGCAGACCCTGCGCCGACGAGTGCGGCCGCGGCTCCCGGGTCGAAGCTCTTGGACGAGGCTGAATACGAGGCGGCGAGCTCGCCCCGTCCCGGCGTCGGATCGAACGGGAGCCAACCGTGACCCTCGAACCAGACCTCCACCCACGCGTGCGCGTCGTGGTCGGTCACCGTCCAGTGGTCGTCCGCGTACGTCCCGCTTGCGAAGCCCGCCGCGACACGCGCGGGGATGCCGAGGTAGCGGAGCATGAGCGCCATCGCGCCCGCGAAGTGCTGGCAGTAGCCGCGGTGCGTCTCCGTCACAAAGGCGACGAGGGGCGGCACCCCCGGCACCGCAGGCGGATGCTCGTCGTAACGGAACCGTCCGCTTTCTCGCAGCCAGGACTCGATGGCGACGACGGCCGCGTAGGGGTTCTTGGCGCGCCCGACGATCCGCTTCGCCGCGTCGTACAGCTGCGTGTATGGACTCGTGTAGGCGTCCAGGAGGCCGCGAACGACAGCGTCCCTCCCCGGCGTTCCGAACGGCGGCACGAAGACCCGCTTGTCCACGCCGATGCGCGTCGTCCGGTCAGGCTCAGTACGAGCGAGCTGCTCCGGCGTCGGGTGGCGCACGGAGCTCCACACCGTGTAGGTGCGTCCCCGCGCCCGGCCCGGCACGACGAGCGCGATCCCGTCGTTCGCGAAGCTGACCGTCTCGATGCCATGCGTCGAGAAGGCAACCGGCTCCTCTGCACCGACGAGATGGTTGTCGTGCAACGCCTCCATCGTCACCCTCTGCCTGACCCAGCCTTTCCTCGGCACGTCGTACGGCACCAGCTCGGCTCGGTCGCCGCTCATGACGTATGGCAGCGTCGTCCGCAGGTCCTCCCTCCAGTTGTCTCGGACGAACGCGTCGAGCGTCGTCGCGCGCCAGTAGAACGGCTCGTCGGCGGCCTCGACCGTGAAGACGACGGTGCGTTTCTTCGGCCAGTCGATCCCGCTGTAGTTCGAGTCCCAGACGTAGCGGACGCCGACCGACCTATTGGCCTTGGTATAGAGGTCCCAGCCCTGCCAGTTCAGGAGCTCGGTCTTCGCGACGGCGGGACGGGAAGCGAGGCCGAGCGCGCAGGCGACGACGAGCGCTCCTGCGACGGCGGCCGGAACCACGGCGGTCTTGGCCCTAGGCCGGCTCCCCGCAAGGATCACGAGCGCTCCCGCGAGCATCAGACCTCCCACGAGGAGCTCGCTGCCGCCCCACAGGAGCGTGCCCGGCCATCCGGCGCCGAGAGCGAGGACGAGGATGGCGAGCAGCGGCCTGCGAGCGGCCAGCGCTAGCGCGAGCAACAGGCAGAACGCGAATATGCCCAGCAGGACGGCGCCGTGCATGCGCGGCTGACTCGTGGGGTCGAAGGGGAGGTCGACGTCGTAGAACTCGCGCGTTCCGTCCCACAGCCGGGTGAGCGCGCGGCCGGGAGTGGCGATGGATGCGCCCAGGGCGACCCACGAGCCGATGACGAGGGCGACTGCGACGGCGGTGAGCTTCGGAGCGCGACCCGGGGCAAGCGCAGGCGCAAGGGCGATCAGCGAGAGCACGACGGCGCGGCCGGCGCCGTGCGTCGGCGTCTCGATCCGCAGCCAGGCGACGAGAATCGCCACCGCGGGAATCACGTACATCGCGGCCGTTCTGGCCCTATGCATGCGCTGCCTCCGCGAGCGGACGGCCGCCGAGAGCGGCGGCGAGATCGTCGTCTTCGCGCACGATCGCGACGGGCACTCCCGCGGCCTGCAGGCGGAGCAGGCCGGGCTGCGGAAGCGCCTCGCCGTCGGCGTAGACGAGAGACACCTGCCTGCGTCCCATCCGCCTCTGTACGAGGCGATCCACCAGCGTCGGCGTGATGCCGGCCGTGACCACGACGAGCTCGAGCGCCGCCATCACCGGCCCCGCCTCGTCCACGAGCAGCGCCTCCGCTGCGCGCGAACCGTCCGGCTCGACTGCGGCCAGGACCTCCAACGCACGACGCCGGTCACCTTCGGAGGCCGTCGTCTGCACGGATTCCTGCCTGGCTCCGTTCACGACCAGGACGGCGCGCCGGTTCCTGCTCGCGTGCGCGAACAGGATCGAGCCCGCGGCGCGCACCTGCACGTCGAACACGCGGGGCTTGGTTCCCATGCGAGCGTCGAGCACGACGGCAACCTCGTCCCGCGGCGCATCCTCCAGCTCCTTGACCATCAACCGGGAGCGTTTCGCCGTCGAGCGCCAGTGCACACGGCGGAGCGACTCTCCCTGCTGGTAGTCACGCACGCTGTGCAGGTCGAAGCCGCTCGTCTGCCGCATGAGCAGGCGGCGTCCTTCGGGGAGTGAGGTCCCGATGCCGGAGAAGAGCCGGTCGAGCTCGACGAGACGTGGGTAGACGAGAATCGTGGAGGCCGCGTCAAGCGCGACGTCCGTGCGCGCCAGGCCGAAGGGATCCTCGAGAACCGCCGTCACGTCCTGGAGCTCGTAGCGTCCGCGCCGAAGCGCCTTGAGCAGGTAGCCGCCGGTGCGGCGAGCCCCTACCCCCTCGAGCCTGGTGACGCGATCGCCGAGCTTGGAGATCCGCTCGTTGAGCACGAGTGTCCCCGTTGGCAAGCCGCCGCGAGTCAGCTCGACTTCAATCCGGATCAGCACATCGTCTCCCTCGTAGTGATCCGGACCGTGGCGGGAGTGGATCAGGCGCGTCGGCCTCCGTGCGAACCGCATCCACAGCCACGTGGCAACCGCGGCGACGACGAGCCCGACGGCCAGCGGATAGAGCGCGCGCGAGCCGAACGCCCAGGCGACCAGGTAGACGGCGAGCCCGAAGACGAGAACGAGCCGGCCGCGGCGGGTCACACCGGCACGGGAGTCTGTTGAAGCGTCTCGCGCACGACGTCCGCTCGCGTCAGCCCGGCTGAGTGCGCCTCCGGCGCGAGGATCAGCCGGTGCGCGAGCACGACCTCGGCGACCGCCTTGACGTCGTCGGGAAGCACGAACTCGCGGCCGGCGGCGAGGGCGCGCGCCTTGGCCACGCGCAGTAGCGCAATCCCCGCGCGCGGGCTCGCCCCCAGGTAGAGCCGCTTGTCGTCGCGGGTGTTGCGCAGTAACGCGACGATGTAGCGGTTGAGGCTCTCCTCCACGTAGATCCCCTTTGCCTGGTCGGTGACGGCGACGAGGTCGAGCGCACTCGCGACCGGCTCCAGGTCGTCGAGCGGCGGCGCGCTCGTCTGCTCGGTGAGCATCCGAGCCTCCTGCGTCCCCTCCGGATAGCCCAGTGAGACGCGCATGGTGAAGCGATCGAGCTGCGCCTCGGGCAGCGGGTACGTGCCCTCGTACTCGATCGGGTTCTGCGTCGCCATGACCATGAAGGGGCGCGCGAGCTCGTACGTCGTCCCGTCGATCGTGACCTGGTTCTCCTGCATGCACTCGAGCAGGGCAGCCTGCGTCTTAGGAGAGGCGCGGTTGATCTCGTCGACGAGAAGCATGTTCGCGAAGACGGGGCCGGGCCGGAACTCGAACTCGTTCGAGCGCTGGTTGAAGACGTTGACGCCGGTGATGTCGGAGGGGAGCAGGTCAGGCGTGAACTGGACGCGCGAGAAGGAGCAGTCCAGCGAGCGCGCCAAAGCCTTCGCCAGCATCGTCTTCCCCACGCCGGGAAAGTCCTCGATGATCAGGTGACCCTCGCTGATGAGGCACAGCACGCAGAGGCGGAGAGTCTCGTCGGGGGCGTGGACGACGCGCCCGAGGTTGAGCAGGATGGTCTGTGCCGTGTGCGCCGCCTCCGCGACGCGCTCTGGATTGCTACCGATCTCGTCCAAGCAGGCTCTCGACTTCATCGAGAATCACGGCCGCGATCTCACGCTTGCTCGTCTTGGGGACGCGACGCTCACCGTCCGCCGTGACGAGGACGACCTCGTTGTCCGGAGCGTCGAACCCGATATCGGCGCGGGACACATCGTTGTAGACGACGAGATCGGCGTTCTTGCCGTCGAGCATCCGTCGTTTGCGTTCGAGCCCCTCCTCCCCATGCTCGGCGCCGAAGGCGACAAGGATCTGGCCAGGCGGCTTGCGCTCGCCGAGCGCGCGGGCAATGTCGGCGGTCGGCTCCAGCTCGAGCGTCCACGCATCCCCCGTCTTTGCGCGCTTGGTCGCGAGCGCTTCGGCGGGGCGGTAATCGGCGACGGCGGCGGCGAGCAGTGCGACATCGACGTCCTCGAGCGCGAGCGCGGCATCGAGCATCGCCTCCGCAGTCGGGGTCTCGATGGTCGCGACGCTCGGAGGCGGCGGGACGGTCAGGTTCGCCGCCAGCAGCGTCACCTCGGCTCCACGCCGCGTCGCCTCCTCCGCCAGCGCCACGCCCATCCGGCCGGACGAGCGGTTTCCGACGAAGCGGACGGAGTCGACCGGCTCGCGCGTCCCTCCGGCGGTCACGAGAACGTGCAGTCCCTCGAGCTCGCCGGGCGCGAGCATCTGCGTGACGCGCGCGGCCATCTCCTCCGGCTCGGCCATCCGCCCCACGCCCCACTCACCTTCCGCCATTTCACCCTCGTCCGGTCCGATGAGCTCGAATCCGCGGGCGGCGAGCGTCTTCACGTTCGCCCGGGTCGCGGCGTTCGACCACATGCGCGGATTCATCGCGGGCGCTAGGAGGATCGGCCCCTTGTGCGCCAGAACGGCCTCGGTGAGGACGTTGTCGGCGATCCCGTAGACGAGCTTGGCCATCGTGTTCGCAGTGAGCGGCGCGATCACGACGAGGTCGAAGCGCTCGAGGTGCGGGTACGGGCCTTCCGTAGCCGGACTCCGCGCGAGCGCGCGAAACGTCTCGGCGGTGACGAAGCGCTCGGCTCCGGGCGTGAGCACAGGTATGACATCGTGCCCGGCCTTCACGAGAAGCCGGCACAGCTCAGCGGCCTTGTAGGCGGCAATTCCGCCGGTCACTCCCAGGAGCACACGTGCCATCGCCGAATTGTGCCTGGGAGATCGAGAGTTCCGACGCGAGGACGTCGCCGCCTCTCGGGACCGCGGACGCGCGTAACGCCGAGCTCGCTCCCCGGGGCCGCCAACCTCCTCCCCACTGCGAGCCTATTCAGAAATGTGCGCCGCGTGTGGAACGGCGAGTGCCGAACTACGACCAGCGGACGCCGGGTCGCAGCTAGCGATGCCGGGCTCTGGCCGACGCCGAAGAGAACGCCTGCCGCTGAGACGCCTCGAGAAAGAACCTCCTCGGGAATCTCGTTTCCCCGATGCAAACCAGCGCGAAGCGCGCTAGGCGCGATACTCGTACCTGATCTTGCCCTGGGAGACCTCCTCCAGGGACATGGTCAGGTAGTTCTTCGAGCGCGACTCGACGAGCGGGGGCGGAAAGTCGTCGAAGGTGCCTTCGCCGAGCTGGTGGTGGTAGTTGTTGATCTGGCGCGCGCGCTTGGCGGCGACGATGACGAGCGCGTAGCGCGAGTCGACGTTCTCGAGCAGCTCGTCGATGCGGGGATGGATCATGGTCGGGACATGGTAGCGGCCGTTGCGTCGAGGGCCGCGCGGACGATCGCCTCGAGCTCCCCGGCCGCCCGCTCGACGTCGTCGTTGACGATCGTGTAGGCGAACTCTGCGGCGTGCTTCTGCTGCTCGCGCGCGAGCTCGAGCCGCTCGTCGATCTCGCCAGAGCTCTCCGTCGCGCGCTCGCGCAATCGCCGCTCGAGCTCCGCGAACGTCGGCGCGTCGACGAAGACAGTCACCGCGCCGGCGACGGTATCCCGCACGTGCTGGGCTCCTTCGATCTCCATGTCCAGGAGCGGCACCTTGCCAAGCTCGCGGATGCGGTCGATTTCCGAGCGGAGCGTGCCGTAGCGGTGCCCGGCCGCGAAGGTGACCCATTCGAGGAAACCCCCTCGCGCCACGCGCTCGTCGAACTCGCGGTCGGAGATGAACCAGTACTCGCGTCCGTCCTGTTCGCCGGCACGACGAGGACGTGTTGTCGCCGACACCGCCAGCGCGAGCTCCGGCATCCGCTCCAGCACCGCGCGCTCCAGGGTGCCCTTGCCGGCACCCGAGGGGCCCGTCACCACGACAACCGGCATTCCGGCCAAGGCCGAAACGTAGTCGATCAGCGGTGCAAAAGACCGATCAGCTCCGCGCGCTGCCGGTCGGAAAGTCCGCCCATCGTCTTCGACTGGCTGATGCGGCACTGATTGAGGAAGCGAGCCGCCTTCACGCGCCCGAACTTGGGCACCGCGAGGAGCATGTCGAAGACTTTGGCCGTCGAAACGTACTCCGGCGGGTTATCCAGGATCTTCTCGATCTTGACGCGACCATCCTTCAAGTCCTTCTTGAGCTTTGCCCGCCGCACCCGGATGTCGTTCGCCCGCTTGAGCGCGTCCATGCGCTGATCGAGAGATCGCTTCGGAGCCTTCACAGGAGCCTTCGTCACCATAAGCGCCGGATAGTAGCGTGCTACGTGCGCGCGTGCAAAGACCTTGAAAATAGCCCATGTGCAGGCATTTTATGCGCTTGAAGTCTCAACCCTAGGTTGAGGGTGCTGCCTGGTATGAGCGGTTCCTTGCAATTCGTCCGCGTCGGAGTGCCCGAGCGCGGCAACTTCCGCGTCGAGCTCGCTCCTGACGCGTTCGGGAGCCCCCGGATCGGCGAAGAGGATGGTCCCGAGGGCGACGTCGTTGGCTCCGGCGGCAACAAACTCGAGTGCGTCCCGCCCGGTCCGAATGCCCCCCATGCCCACGATCGGCAGGCCGACGGCGCGCCGGCAGGCGTAGACGGAGGCGAGCGCAATCGGCTTGAGGGCGGGTCCGGAGTAGCCTCCGAGCGCCGGTCCGAGGGATGGCTCGAGCGTCCGCTCGTCCAGCTTGAGCCCCCGGATCGTGTTCACGAGCGAAAGACCGTCGGCGCCTGCATCGGCCACAGCCCGCGCGACTTCCGCGACATCCCAGTTGGCCGGCGAAAGCTTCGCGTAGAGCGGAAGCGTCGTCGCCGAACGGCAGGCCGCGACGATCTCGTGCGCCGTGTGCGCGGCCTCTTCGACGTTCGGGCAGGAGAGGTTCAGCTCGACCGTCACATCGTCGAGCCGCGCGCACGTCTCGGCATAGTCTTGCGCGCTGAATCCCCCCACCGAGATCCACAGCGGGACGCCCAGCTCGCGCAGGCGCGGCAGATTCTCGGCGAGGAAGCGGTCGCGGCCGGGGTTGGCGAGTCCGATCGAATTCAGCATTCCCGCCTCGGTCTCGGCGATCCGCACCGGCGTGTTTCCCTCGCGCGGAAGCGGCGTGACGGTCTTGGACACGAACGCGTCGAGCGAGCGTGCGACGTCCGGCGCCGTGAGCGCGTCGAGGCAGCCCGACGCGTTGAGGATCCTCACGCCGTGTCTCCGGCGTTCCGCCGCAGGGATGTGTCACTGGGCGAAGCCGGGCTTTGCCCGAGCGCAGCCCCCGAACTCGCGCAGTCCCAGTAGGCGTGAAGGAGGGGGCCAACGGGGGAACCCTGGGTTCCCCCATTCAGGTCGAGGCAGCCCGCCGCGTTGAGGATCCTCACGCCGTCGTCTCCGGCGTTCCGCCGCAGGGATGTGTCACTGGGCGAAGCCGGGCGTCGCCCGAGCGCAGCCCACGCGTTGAGGATCCTCACGCGGCCGCCTTGACGCGGCCGCCGATCACGGGGCCTTCCACGCATAGGCGCTTGAGCTCGCCGTCGATCTCGACCGCGCAGCCGTAGCACGCGCCGTACCCGCAGGCCATCGGCGCCTCCCAGGCCAGCTGCGCATCCGGCTCGAGCGTCCGCACCGCCTCGAGCATCGGCTCCGGTCCGCAGGCGAGAACGTCGTACTCGCCTACCGGCAGCGCCTCGGTCACGTACGTGGGCTCGAGCACAACCTCGGTGTTGGGGACGAGCGCGGCTGCCTCGGCATGCCACGCGCTGCGGAAGCCGAGAAGCGCAGGGGCGCCGCCCAGCTCCTGCGAGAGGTACGGAAACGGCGCGATGCCGATACCGCCGCCGACGAGGAGTGGCCGGCGGACGTCGAGGCGATAGCCGTTCCCGAGGGGGCCATACACGGCGATGTGCTCGCCCGGCGAACGCGACGCGAGCGCACGAGTGCCGGGCCCGATCGCGTCGATGAGAAACCCGAGCTCACCCGGCGGCGCAGAGCACAGACTCATCGGCCGCGGGAGGACGGTCTCCGGCGGCTGCAACATGAAGAACTGGCCCGGGATCCCCGGCTCGAGGCCTCCGCGCTCGACGCGGAGCAGCGTGTATGGGCCGACCGGCTCGACCGCGACGACGTTAAGCGCTGCGCGCTTCGGCATGGCGTTCCTGAAGCGACAGCGCGTCCTCGCTGCGCGCGTTCGCGATCGCGTGGATCGCGGCCTGCGCACCCGAGAGCGTCGTGATGCAGGGGACGCGCGCGACGAGCGCGGCCTCGCGGATGAGATAGCCGTCGCTGCGGGCGCCCGAGCCCTGCGGCGTGTTGACGACGAGGTCGCACTTCCCGCGGCGGATGAGGTCGACGACAGTGGCGGCGGCGCCCTCTTCCGAGACCTTGCGCACGCGCTCGACCGCGAGACCGGCGGCGGCGAGTGCCTGAGCCGTGCCGCCGGTCGCGAGCAGGCGGAAGCCGAGACCCGAGAGCGCGGCCGCGACCGGAACCGCGGCGGGCTTGTCGGGGTCGCGCACCGACAGGAAGACAGTCCCCTCGGTCGGCAGCGGCCGTCCGGCGGCCCGCTCGGCTTTGGCAAAGGCTGTGGGAAAGTCCGCAGCTGTGGCCATGACCTCTCCGGTCGAGCGCATCTCCGGGCCGAGGACCGGATCGCTGCCGGGGAAGCGGGCAAAGGGCAGTACCGCTGCCTTCACGGAGACATCCGGGGTCAGACCCCGGGACAGGTCCAGAG
>Ga0126307_10002037_pt1 | contig 13549 bp, 12 predicted proteins | sample Plot28_FD_89955 | JGI IMG/M metagenome (GOLD analysis project Ga0126307, IMG submission 89955) | Serpentine soil microbial communities from UC McLaughlin Reserve, CA, USA - Plot28 | ecosystem: Environmental > Terrestrial > Soil > Grasslands | place: USA: UC McLaughlin Reserve, Lake County...
AGGGACTCGGCAAAGGTCTGGACGTCGCGGCCGGCGCCGAGCTTGATGATCTTCTCGAAGCCGAAGGTGCCGCTCGTCGTCGTGGCCCGCCCAGGGCGAAGCTCGCGGTCGGACGCCTCGACGCGGAAACGGTCGCGGTCGCGTTCGTCCATCGGCGTGACCGTGCGCGTGACCATCGTGATCACCTCTTGGGCGAGCCGCTTGACGTCGCGCGCGACCTCGTCCCCGGCGCTGCCGACGAGGACGCGGATCGGGACGAGGCGGTCGTCGAGATCCTCGACCAGCGGCCCGAGCACTGATGCCATCAGGCTTGACTTGCCGCTGCCGACGACGCCGACGATCGCGGCGCTGCGTCGCGCTTCGGCAACGCGCTTCAGCGCGGCTTCGGTGTCGTCGTTACCTGTGAGCGAGTCGAAGGCGACGTGGTAGCGGCCGAGATCCTCGAACCGCCGCACCGAGTCAAACGCGTTGTCGTCGTCGAGTCGCTCGAGATCTTCAAAAGCCACTAGACGCCGGCCGCGAAGTCGACGCTGTACACCTTGCGCGGCCGCCCCGGCCCCTGGCGCACCTCGGCCTGCGCGACGACGAGGCCCGCTTCCTCGAGCTCATCGAACGCACGCCGCGCGCGTTGGCGCGACCAGCCGAGCCGCTTCAGCAGCTCCTCGTCGGCTGCGCTTGCTTGTCCGCGCGCTTCGAGGTCCGCGAACAAGTTCCGCGCCGACTCGCTCAGTTCTTTCAGCCGCGCCAGCTGCTCGATACGCGCTGCCTTCAGCTCCCGGGCGTCGGCGCCGCCGAGGAACGCCTCGCGCGCGGCGGCCAGGAACCGACGCGGGTTCCCGTCGGCGAGTTCGGCGAGCTCACGGGCCAAATCGACGTCGACCGCCTCCGCGCCGGCGCGCGCGGCAAGCGCAGCGACCAGCTCGTCTTCGCTCATCGGCCCCAGCTCGATTACGACGTCGAAAAAGCTGTCGGCCGGCGGCGTCAGGAACCCGCTACGGGCCTCTTCATCGCCGGCGACGACCCAGCGGTACGGCAATGCCCACAGCTCGTTCCGCAGGCGGCCGAAGACGGTGTGCGCGACCAGCGCATCGAGGTCGTCGACGATCACGGTCGTCCACGGGGCGTCGGCTTCAAGCGGCTGCTCGAGCGCCTCGAGGGAGAACAGAACCTCGCTCAGCTCGTCGCGCGGCCGCTGCGGACGGAACAACGCCGAGAACGTGTCGCGGACATCCTCAGCTGTGGTGGGCGCCAAACCGAGCCGGTAGCGGACGAGCTGCAGGAAGCCGGCGGCGTCGCTGACGAGGGACGCGTCGACGAACACGATCCGCCGCTGCTCGCGGAGCTGGAACTCCCCCCAATGCAGCAGCGAGCTTTTGCCGGTGCCGCGTCGGCCGAAGACGGCGACGTTGTAGCCCCTCGACACCGCCTCGATCAGACGTTTCGCTTCGGCAGCACGACCGACGAGCCGCGATGTGTCGCGCTTCGTCGCCAGTAACGGCCTGCCCGACAGCTCGAGCATCGCCTGAATGTAGCAAACGATTAAATCTTTTTGTCCGGACCTAGCTACGCCGCAGCGGCGGGGCCTTCGCAGCCTGCCGCGCCGTCAACCGCGCCTGGCGCTGAACGCAGTCGAATCACGGGCCACCGTATCCCGCGCTGCTGCGATGCGCGCCCTGAGCCACCGCGGCGATATGGGCGCGGTTGCGTTTCGAACTGGAACGAGTCAAGAGACGGTACAAGTTCGTCCGCCGCCGCCTATGAACAAAAGGCCCGCAGATGCAGGCCTTTCGCAGTAGCGGGGGCAGGATTTGAACCTGCGACCTCCGGGTTATGAGCCCGGCGAGCTACCTGACTGCTCCACCCCGCGTCGCGTCGGCGAGTATAGCACCGCACTCGCCCGGTTCTTCGCGCCGCCGCCGGCGCTCGAAGAACATGTGCGAGACCATGAATCCGATCGCCATCACGAGCATCCCGGCGACCGCGTCGAAGATGAAGTGGTTGCCGGTGACGACGATCGTCAGGATCACGGCCACCGGATACAGGAGGGCGAGCCCGCGCACCGCGGGGTTGTTCACGTAACGCCAGACACCGATCCCGACTCCCACGGCCCACCCGGCGTGCAGGCTCGGCACCGCCGCAACAGGATTCGAGTACGACGAGGTGCGCCGCGATCCGATGTCGACGTTCGAGAGCACGCGCAGTGTGTCCTCGATGCCCTCATCGGCGAGCCGCGGCGGCGCCGTCGGGAACTTCCAGTGGATGAAGAGCGCGATCGCGGTCGCGACGAGGAATCCGTTGCGGAAGCTCCGGTAGCCGTGACGCGAGCGGAAGTACAGCCAGAGGAAGAAGACTCCAGTAAGGAGGAAGTGGCCGAAGAAGTAGAAGACGTTCATCGCCCGCACGAGGTCGGGAACTTCGAGAAAGGCGCGCTGAATCGACTGCTCGAACGCGAAGCCGGCCCAGTGCTCGAGCGTCGCGACCTTCTCTGCGTTCGCCATCGCCGCCGGCCAGTCGGGATCGATGAAGTGGCGGCAGAGCTCGTAGACCTCGAGCCCGCCGATGACGACGAGGATCTGCTGCAACCCGTCCCGCCGACGGAACCACCCCCAGAACAACAGCACCGCGTTGATTGTAAATCTCGTTGCTAGCGTGTCCCAAATGCCGATCGGCGTCTGGCTCTGCGTCGCGTTCCTCATAGTTGTTTCAACGGTCAGTCTTGCCCGAGTCTTCCGGGTCGCGCTCGAGACGTGGCGCACGCTCCGAAGTTTCGGCGAGCGGGTGGACGACACCGCCGGCGCGCTGAATTCCGGCTCCGAGCGCCTCTCGGCCCGAGCAGCGGCGCTGAGCGTCGACCTACCGCGCCTGGAGGCCGCGATCGAGAATCTGCGCGTGACACTCGCACGCCAGGCGGTCCTTCGCGCCGCGCTTCGCGACGTGCAGGACGCGGTCTCGGCGGCAACTGCGTTCTACCCGCGCAAGTAGTGCGCGTCGCCGCGCTCGACCTCGGCACGAACACGACGCGCTTGCTGGTTGCCGACGTCGACGGCGCTCGTGTCGACGAGGTCGTGCTGCGGTCGGTCATCACACGTCTCGGCGAGGGAGTCGACCGCCGGAAGCGGTTGCTTCCGCTCCCGATCGCGCGCGTCCGGAACGTGCTCGCGGACTACCGGCGCGAGCTCGAGTCCCTCGAAGCGGAGCGTGTGCTCGCGGTCGGCACGAGCGCGATCCGCGACGCGGAGAACGGCGAGGCGTTCCTCGGCGAGGTCGAGTGGAGCTACGGCTTCACGACCGAGCTGCTCACGGGCGAGGAGGAGGCACGCTTGACCTTCCGCGGCGTCGGCGCCGCCGATGCGCTCGTGCTCGATATCGGCGGCGGCTCGACCGAGCTCGTATCCGCCGACGGCGCCCGCAGCATCGATCTGGGGTCGGTACGGATGACGGAACGCTTCGGCGAGGACGTCGACGCGGTCACCGCGTACGCCCGCGACCGGCTTCCGACGGACCTCGCGCCGCAGCGCGCGATCGGCGTCGCCGCGACGGTCACGACGCTCGCGGCGCTCGAGCTCGGGCTGGACGAGTACGACCGCGCGCGCGTCCACGGCCACGTGCTCAGCGCAGCCGCGGTCGAGGAGCAGCTGCAGCGGCTGGCGGCGCTTCCGCTCGCCGAGCGTCGACGCGTGCCTGCACTCGAGCCCGAGCGCGCACCCGTGATCGTCGCCGGCGCGACGATCGTGCGCGAGGCGATGCGCGCGCTTTCCGTCGACGCTCTCGAGGTAAGCGAGCGCGACCTCCTGCACGGAACGGCGCTGGCCGCGGCAGAGCTGCCGGAGCCGGTCGAAGGCGAGGCGCCGCCGGGCGCCTACACGTGCTGCTGACGTGCAGTCGCGCTCCGCGCTTCGCTAGCTTCGCCCGAAGTGCAAGCACTTCGGGCAACAAGACCGGATGGGCGGGCTTTGCGTGCGCGTCGACCGGCGGCATGCGCGCGCGTGCTGCTCGATTCCCGCGGCCTTCGTCAAGCGCGCGCCGAAACCCGCAGCGATCACGAGGACGATCGACGCGAGCGCCCGCGTGCTGTGGTCAATACGCCGCCGCCCGCGAACGCCTCACATGCTGTCGGCGGGAAGCTCGTCCTCCGCCAGTCGCCGCTGCAGCACGACGCGCGCCAGCACGCCGACGAGCCGCTCACCGTCCACCACCGGCACACGCTCCAGATCGTGCTCCTCGAGCACATGGAAGGCGTCGTCGACGTCCATCTCCGCCTGGAGCGTGAAGAGCGGCGGCTCAGCGATCTCGCCGAGACGCGTTGTCTCGGGATCGCGACCGGTGGCAACGACCTCGCGCACGAGCGTCTTGCGCGTCACGACGCCGACGAGCCGGCCGTCGTCGCAGACCAGCACCGCGCGCACGTCCGGGACCGCGAGGTGCTCGCCGGCCGCGCGTGCCGATGCCGAGACGTCGAGTGCGAGCGGCTCGCTCACCATCGCCTCGCGGACCTGCGTCACGGGAAGATCCCGCGCGCTTCGAGCGCCGCCGCCACCTCGCGAATACCCACGACGAGCGCCGCTTGCCGGAGCGTGATTTCCCGCTCCTCCGCGAGCTCCCAGACCCGGTCGAACGCGCCGCCGAGCTTCTCCTCGAGCCGTGAGCGAATTTCGGCACGGTCCCAGAACAGGCGCCCGAGGTCCTGAACCCACTCGAAGTACGACACCGTGACGCCGCCGGCGTTCGTGAGGACGTCCGGCAGGATCGGGATGCCGCGCTCGACGAGGATCGCGTCGGCCTCTACTGAGGTCGGCCCGTTGGCGCCCTCCGCGATCAGCCGGGCCTCGATCCGCGGCGCGTTCTCCTCGTTGATCTGATCCTCGCGCGCTGCGAGGACGAGGATGTCGCATGGCAGCTCGAGCAGCTCCGCATTCGAAACGTGGCGCGTGCGCGGCAAACCGGCGAGGCTGCCGTTCTCCTCCACCCAAGCGCGTACCGTCGCCAGGTCGAGCACGTCGTCCGCAACAATCCCTCCCGAGACATCGGAGACGGCGATCACTGCGGCGCCTTGGGCCTCGAGCTCGCCGGCCGCGACGCCGCCGACGTTGCCGAAGCCCTGGACCACACAGCGCTGGCCTGCCAGCGGGATTCCGAGACGCCGGCAGGCGCGGTCGATCACCATCACCACACCGACTCCCGTCGCCTCGTGCCGGAAGACGGAGCCGCCGATCGAGATCGGCTTCCCCGTCACGACCTCGGGAACCGCGTAGCCCTTCAGCATCGAGTACGTGTCCATCATCCACGCCATCGTCTGCTCGTTCGTCGCCATGTCCGGCGCGGGAATGTCCTCGTTGGGGCCGATGACGCCGATCAGCTCAGAGGTGAATCGCCGCGTCATCCGCTGGAGCTCTGCCTGCGACATCTCGCGGGGGCTGCACCGGACGCCGCCCTTGGCGCCGCCGTACGGGAGGCGGAGCAGCGCGCACTTCCAGGTCATCCACGCGGCCAGCGCGGCGCACTCGCCGAGCGTCACCTCCGTGTCGTAGCGGATGCCTCCTTTCGTCGGCCCGAGGACGGTCGAGTGTTGGACGCGGTAGCCGGCATAAATCGCGTACGTGCCGTCGTCGCGGCGGACCGGCACTGCGACCATGACGGCGCGCTCCGGAACGCGCAGCCGGTCGGCGACGGGCGCCGAGACAGCCGCGTACGGGAGCGCTTGCTCGAACTGGGTCAAGGCCTGCCGGTAGAGCGGCGTCTCCCATTCGAGCGCCGGCCCGACGTGCACGGTCTGCGTCACGTCCGGAGTCTACGCCGGGCCTCAGCACGCCTCTCCGCTGCGGGAGACGGCAACTCCGATGACGCGCGGGCCGACGTCGCGATCGGGTTGCGGCCGGTTCGGGGCGAACGGCGGTCCAGGGCCCCGCGCAGCGCGCGTCACCTCCAGCGCGACCTTAGCGCCGTACGGCGGCGGGACACACACGCGGAATCGCTCGGGGGCGCTGGCGCCGGCAGCCAACTCGCGCTCCTCCTCGCCGACGCGAACCGCAACGCTGGCGGGCGGAGCGGCGAACGCCACCTCCAGCGTCACGCGCTCCGGGCCTTCGGGCTCGGGAAAGATGCGAATCGCAGCGCTCCGTCCCGCCACGGTGTAGCCGTCGGGATCGAGGCCACGCGTTATCCACTCAGCACGGTACGGCCGTTCGGCCTGAAGGATGTAGGTGCCGAAGTTCTGCGCATGAATCACGCCGGCGAGGCGCAACCGTGTATCGGCGGCGGACGCGACGACGTACTGCGGAGCGTCTCTCGAATTCCGCACGTGGCCCGTGGTCGGATCGACGCGGAGCTCGCGGTTCGGGAACGGCGCGTACTCCCATTCGCCGTCGATGACGTACACGCGCTGCACGCTGTCGTTCCACAGCTCGACGTCCCACCAGAAGATTGCGCTCCGCGACCACTCCTGACCGACGGGATACGGCAGGAGCGCGACGGTGCTCTCGGGCGGAAGCACGCGGTCGATCCAGTTGGTCACGAAGTCCGGCCCGACCGCCACGCCGCGCCCGCTTGCGCTGGCGCCGTTCAGCAGCCGCGTCCACGCGCTCGCCGACAGCGCGAGCGAGCTCGCGGCGACGACGAGCGCCACCGCGGCCGCTCTCGCGCGCGCCGATGCCGGAACGACAACGAGCGCCAGGAACGCGACGATCGCGAGCACTGCGACGAATACCGCGTCGCCGACACGCTCGATTAGGCCGCCCGCGACCGCGATCGGGGAGTCGACGTAGATAGCGGGCACGTCGAAGAAGTCGTAGGCGAAGATCGTGATTGCCACGAACGCAGTCACCCCTCCGAGCGCGATCCGCGGCACGCCGTCGCGCAACGCGCACGCGGCCGAGACCAGCAACAGCGGAGCGAGGTAGAAGAGGTACCGGTCGCGCACCGACGTGAGGCCACCGCCGAAGCGGGCGTCGTACGACGCCGTCTCCAGTGTGAGGCCGACGATCGTCACAAGCGCGAGCACCGAAAACGCCGTCCTGCGCGAGACGAGCCAGGCGCCGCCGAGCAGCAGCGGCACGAGGCCGATTCCGAGGCCGATCAGATCGAGATGCGCACCGGCGTGCACGACCGCCTCGAGCGGCAGGAGCGACCCTTTCGTCGCGGTCACCTCGTACCGTCCAAGGAGCCTCGCGACGCCGCCGGTCGCGCCGACGATCGCCGCGACCACCACGCCCGCCGCGTACGCCGCGGCGAGGACGCGATGCCGCCGCACCGCATGCCTGCCGTCGACCAAAGCGACGGCGAGCGGGAGGACGAGCACGAGGACGACGAACTGCGTCCGGGCGAGCACCGCGACGGCGACCGCGGCGAGCGCGAGCGCATCACGCCGCACCGAGGGGTCATCGAGCGCGCGCTGACATGCAAGGAGGGCCCAAATGAACGCGGGATACGCCGCCGACTCGGTGAGGACGAACCCGGCGAACACATTCCAAGGGCCCAGTAACGCGAGCGCCGCGACTATCGCCGACGAGCCGCGACGCACGTGCGCCGCCCGCGCAAGCAGGTAGACCGGAATCGCCGCCGACCCGTAGAGGGCGCCGTTCAGCAGGTGCGCGGCGTGGAACGCGCTCGGCGCGTCGAGCAGCGCGTAAAGCGGCGCGAGCAGCAGCGGGTAGAGCGGCGCGTACGCGGAAACGCGCTCACCTCGAAGGGTCGGGAGCAGCGTTCCGTCGGCAATCGACAGCGCGAGCTTCGCGTATTGCAGCTCGTCCGTCATCACGAACCAGTCGCGTACGCGGGATGCGAGAAACGCCAGCGTTACGGCCGCGCCCGCGACGAGCGTCCCGAGCAGGATGTCAAGTCGCCGAAGAGGCATGCCCGGAGGAAGCCGGGGGTACGATTGTTGCAGCGATTGCGGCGGCGCCGGGTTCATCTAGAAATGCCCGCTTCGCGCGCGCGTGAACCAGCAGCCGCTCAGCCGAGAGGAGATCCGATGCCAGATCCGATCCTGCCCTGGCCGCTCGTCCGACGCGGCACGAACCGCTTTCCGGTCCGGCCGCTCCAGCAGCTCCTGCGTGCCCGCAATCACCCCGTTGCTGTCGACGGCATCTTCGGTCCGAACACCGAGGCAGCGGTCAAGGCATTCCAGCGGAGCAAGAGCCTCGCCGCGGACGGCATCGTCGGCCCACAGACCTGGCCGCGGCTGATCGTCCAGGTCAGGACGGGGAGCACGGGCGATGCCGTTCGCGCCGTCCAGGAGGTGATGAAGTTTCACGACCTCTCCGGCGGCGCGCAGGGACCCGGCGTCGCGATCGACGGCATCTTCGGTCCGCGGACCGACGAGCTCGTCCGCGGCTTCCAGACGGCCCTCGGAGTCGCGTCGGACGGGATCGTCGGCCCGATCACGTGGCGCGCGCTCGTCAGCGGGATGCTCTCCGGCTGAGGCGATGTCACGCCGCCGAGGGAGCGGACCGCGATCTAACGTGGAGCTCCTTCGTCGCGTGCCGGCTGAAGGACTCAGCGCCGTGCGGGCGCGGCGACGGCACGCGAGTTTCGGCGCCGCGAACACGCGCGGGACGATCAGAGGCTCGGAGCTGCCTGTTCGGGCAGAGGTTGGCGTGTCCGTTGCCGCCCCACTGACGGGCATGGGATGATCGCGGGCCTAGCGGAGGGGCTTTGTCGGAAAGAGCGCATACCGGGCAGACCGAGGCCGCCGGGGTCGAGCGCGGCGACCGGCGTGGTCCGGCCGAGCCGGCGCCGGTGCCGGGCGTGTGGCCCGCAGCGGGCCTCGCGGGCCATTTGATAGCTCTGCAGCAGTCCGCGGGCAATCGCGCCGTGCAGCGACTGCTGCAACGGCACCCCGCCGACGCGACGCTCCAGCGCCACCCCGAGCACGCCCCCGAGGAGGAGGAGATCCAGCGCAGGGTGGCACGGCGTGAGGCCGTTCCGCTGCAGCGCCACCCGGAGCACGCGCCGGAGGAAGAGGAGATCCAGCGGGTCGCAGCGGCGGCGGTCCAGCGGGAGAGCAAGAAGAAGCTGAAGGCGCGAATGACGAAGGAGTACGGAAAGCCCTTCAGCGGGGACCTTCCCAAGGCGATGCTCGAGCGCCTCGACAAGATTCTCTCGAGGCTCCCGCGGTCGCACACCGCCGGCAACGCCGCCCTGAAGGACATCAGCGGCGGTGGCGGGATCGGGGCAAACACGAGCGCGTACGACTCGGACACCGAGGAAATCGAGATCAACGTCCCCGAGATCAAGCCCGGAGTGAAGATGCCGTGGTGGCTGTACCTCCTTCTGGACAAGGGCATCAAGAAGTTTCGCGCGGAGATGGACAAAGGAGCGATGTCGGACTTCAAGATCGACACGGGCCGTGATGCTGAGCTCAACCTGACAGGCAAGCGCGAGGTCATGGGCGGCGTCAGCGACGTCCTTGCGCGGGAACGCCTCGTCGACTGGACAGTGCGGCACGAGATGGGGCACTCGGTGGACCAGCAGATCAAGTTCATGACCACCCGCGGCCGGCTCAACATGTTCGGCGGATGGCAGATGCACGACACCTACGATCGCCGCAAGGAGGTCGCGAAAGCATTCCTCCTCAAGGCAGGCTTCGACGACTCCGAGTCCGCCAAGCTGCTCGACACTGCGACCGACTTCCTCCGCGTCCGACCCACGGGCCCGACGAAAATGCAGGACGCGCCCGATGAGACCGCCAAGCTGCTCGGCGTGCCCGCCGCCAGCGTGAGTTCAAAGTTCCAGGCCTTCGACGATGCGGCGGCAGTGGCCACTGCACACCCGTGGACGTTTTCGGACGGCGGTGGACAGAGAGTGACCCACGATGGGCGCATGTACCACGTCGACCATTACGGCACTTGGGTGAGCTACTTGAGCGCGGCCCGGGCCGACGCGCTCTCCAACTACCAGTTCTCCTCCCCGGGAGAGTGGTTCGCCGAGTCCTACGCGGCCTTTTACGACCCCAAGAAGAGCAGCCCGGCCCGAGCCCGTATGCCGGCCGATGTACGGGAGTGGTTCACTGCGAATCTCGGCCCTCCGGCGTCCTCACGGGCGGGAGGCGCGAAGAGCTCTGGGGAGCTCGCCGACGATAAGGGCAAGCTGGGGGAACTGAAGGACCTCGACGACGCGGTAGCAGCAGCCCTCAACGACCCCAAGAAAATGGTCACAGTCGATAAGGCGGACCTGCCGGAAGAGTTCCGCTATCTCGCACCCGACAGCTAACGACGTGCCCGCTGCTCGGGGTGATCGCGTCTCACCTGGCAACGCGGTTCCGTCAGCCGACTAGCGCATTGCTCTTCCGCGACGATGGCAGTCCTACGGCTTATTTCTTGCGCTGCCGCCACTGCGGCACGCTCGGTGGGTGTGGCGGATTTCGCCGATCCGCAACAGATCGCTGACGAATCGGTAATGCGCAGCCGTCAGGCTGAGAAGCCGTGCGTGTCGTGGCTTCGCTGGTGGGGCTGGCGGCGGTGATCGGTATCTCCGGATCGGCGGTCGCGGCCGGGAAACCGACAGCGGGGCGGAACAACTTCGGCGCAGCATGGTCGCACGACTCGACCCACATCGCGTTCGTCTCCGAAGGCACGAGCCCGCACAACTACGACGTCTGGGTGGTCGCCGCCGACGGGTCCGGCGAACGCGACCTGACTCCCGACGAGGTAAGGGAGATCGAGCCGGTGTGGTCGCCCGACGGCACACGACTGGCGTTCACGAGGGCGCCCATTCCGACGACGGCGTCGCCCCTCGTCGAGGTCATGAGCGCCGACGGCACGGATCGACGGACGCTTGCCCCCGGCAAGAGACCCGCCTGGTCGCCCGACGGCCGCAAGCTTGCCTACGCGGGCGGCGACGGTGTTCACACAATCGACGTCGACGGGAGCGAAGACAAGCTGATGGCCACGACCGCGGATCCCTTCGCGGGACAGCCCGCCTGGTCACCTGACGGCAGCCGGATCGCGTACGTCGACGGCGCCAACGTGTGGGTCGTCGACGCGAACGGTGCAAACCGGCACCCGCTCTCGGACTTCTCCACCGCGTCGCAGCGTCTCGCCGGCGGTCCGGTTTGGGCGCCCAACGGCTCCGCGGTCGCGTTCTTCGTGGGAGGGACCTTCGTCGTGCCGGCGCCGTACGACATCTGGGCGGCCGCTCCCGACGGACACGACCTGAAACGCCTCGTGAGCTTCGGGTTGATCATGGGCGGCCCGAGCTGGACGCCCGACAGCCGCTCGATCGTGTTCACGGCGGCAAAGACCCGCGAAAGCGATCTCGACGTCTACCGCGTCGCCCTTGACGGCTCGTCACCGCTGGACATCAGCAACGACGGCGGCTTGGACGAAGGCGGCACCGTCGCCCCCGATGGAACCAAGGTCGCCTTCAACATCCGCTACGGAGCCCAGCGTCGGGCGAGCGACATCTGGACGCTCGACCTCCGCACCCGCGCCCGCCGCAACCTGACAGGCACAGCGTCCGGCGTCGTCGTCGACGCCCGTACAGTGAAGGCACCGAACAGGCTCGTGATCCGCCGGGTAACTGCGACCGTCGACCGCGAACACGGTGCGAAGCCGATCCTCCGCGTCCGCGTCGACCTGCAGGACGCGCGCCTCGACATCGTGCGCAACGCGGTCGTGACCGTGAAGCCCTCGCTCAGATCCCTGAGCGCGCTCAACCCGGTCCGCCGGACAGGCACACAGGGAATCACGGTGCTGAGTTTCCGCGCGCCGACCCGCGACGCGCTCCCGCCGGGGAGCCGACTGACGCTCCTGGTCGGCGCGCACCCTCCCGGCTCGTATTCGCAGAAGGTCGCCGCGACAAAGCGCGTGGCCGTTCGCCTCTGACGCGGCCGTATAACGGGCGCCCGTCGATCGCGCAACATGAGAATTCGCCCGCGGCACGCCAGTGCGGGTTCTGCGCCGACCTGAGGAGGGACCCGCGGGCCCGCTAGCGATCAGCGCGGTATTTGGTCTCAGTCACGGGGTTCCCGACCCGAGGCGATCCATAGCTCAGGTCGGAGCTTCTCGATCAACTGCTGTTGGTCCTCGCCCCGGAGCCGCGAAACCGGACACAACCGGGCACCCGCGCCGCACGACGTGCCCCCGCCGCGCCGAGCAGTTCAGGCGCCGGGATCCTTTTCCTAGCGGCCTGGCGGCTCGGAGTCGCTCTCGAAGTCTGCCGCGCCGCCTGGCAGACGCGCTCGCACAGCCACGTCGTCTTTACGGGCCTCGAAGTCCTCCTCGGCGACGTCACGTTCGCTTTCCGTCGTCCGCGTTTCCTCCTCGGCGCGCTCGAGCGCATCCTTGCTCCACCACACGCGGAGGCGTCGGAGCAACGCGGCCATGCACGCACGCTATCTCTTCTCCGACGTGGATGACGCGGATGCCACCCACGAGGAACCCGGGGCTCGGAGCGTGATCAGCGGGCCCCCGTCAGGATGCGCGTCGCTTCCGGTGACCTGCGCAGACCTCTTTCGTCTTTGCTGTCGGACGAGCTGCATCTGCCCGTCTACAGCGTCGCCGCGCTCACGTTGCAGTGGAAGTGCGCGAGCCGGACGATCGTCACGTCGTCAGCACCGTCTTGCTTCGACAACGCGGTCGTCCCAACCCGTTGCTCGCCACGCCCGCCGACTAGGAGAGATTGGCGATCGCGCAACTAGAACTTGGTGCCGATGCTCAGCACGATGAACTGCGGCGACGGAGCGCAGCGGATGGTGGCCTTGAAGCCACGGCGCTCGCGGGGCAGATCAGTGGCCCTGCGCGTCAAATGACCGTTGAAGTTCGCGACGACTACAGCATCGCGCTCCTGCGTCGAGGCAAAGTTGAACTTCACGACGTGTAAGACCTCGCGCTTAGCGTGGCGTGCTCGGAAGTACGCCATCAGCGTGGCGCGGTTCTGTGCGCGTTGGTTAGTACGGCCGAATCGGGGCGCGACCGAGTACCAGCCGAACTCCGGCTCCTGTGCGAACAACTCTTGCAGCGTCCCGTATAGGGCCCGGTTGAACGCCTGGACGTGTCTCGTCAGCGTGGCCCGGGCTACGGTCGCGTCGCAAACCGCTTCAGCGTTCGCGTCGGTTCCGCCGGCCGACGTCGCGAGCACGAGCGTTGCGAGGCCCACGACGAAGCGCACGCGCAAAGACTACGGCGCGTTCCCCCAGGCTGTTCAGGCGGCGAGCCTTATCGCTCGCGCTCGACTCAGCGCCAAGAACTTCAAGACTCATCCGACAGGGCCGTCGCGGATCTTCTGGCTGACGCTCGCGCTCGTCGTGCTGACGCTCGCTCTCGTCGCGATGGCGGGCGTCCTGATCTGGCTGACTACGCGCCTGTAGCGATCACGTCGCACGCGTCCCCGGCGACTCACGCATCGCAAGGCGGGCACGCGACGAGGGATCGAAATGCATCACTCGCGCTTGGAGCAACGCGTACGTCGACGTCCGCACGAGCAGGACCGAGCGGCGCGGTAGCGGCGGCCCGCCCCAACCGCCCACGTAGCCGACGACTGCTTGCTGCTCGATCTGCCGACCCGGATGGCGCGTCGACGTGCGCGACCTCCGAGGTCCTATCGCTCGTGCTCG
>Ga0126307_10002038_pt1 | contig 13547 bp, 13 predicted proteins | sample Plot28_FD_89955 | JGI IMG/M metagenome (GOLD analysis project Ga0126307, IMG submission 89955) | Serpentine soil microbial communities from UC McLaughlin Reserve, CA, USA - Plot28 | ecosystem: Environmental > Terrestrial > Soil > Grasslands | place: USA: UC McLaughlin Reserve, Lake County...
GACGGGCCGGGCAGCGCGTCGCCCAGCGTGCACTCCCCTTCGGAGTCCTGGCCTGCAGGCGTGTGGCTGAACGAGATGTACTGGTTCAAGGGCTGGTGCTTGAATCGCGTCGCCGTCTTGATCGCGGTGATGATCTGCCGCGTCACGCAGAGCTCGGCAAAGCTGCGGAACGAGGTCTCCTTGTCGGCGCGGAAATCGCGCACCGCCTTGTAGAGGCCGATCAAGCCCTCCTGGACGAGGTCCTCGGAGTCTCCGCCGGCGAGGAAGTACGAGCTCGCCTTGAGGCGGACGAAGCCGTGGTAGCGGCGCATCAGGGCGTCGAGCGCGGCGGTGCTGCCATTCCGCGCCTTCATCACCAGCTGCAGATCCTCAAGCTCTCGTTGAGCCTTCTGGGCCGACTTCGCCGCGGTCGCGGGCTGAGCAGACATGCGTGTTCTCCCTGGATATAGCGGGAAAGACTGGATGCGTCCGCCGTGCCGGACGCTCAACTCTCACCCTTAAGTTGAGGCAGAAGATAGCAAGGCCGCGCGCAAGTTACAAGCGAATTGCAAAGGACCGATTCTGTTAGGAACGTATGTTCGCGTCAGCCGTCGCCGCGGCGAAGCCGCTCTAGCCGCTCGCGCGTCTCGGCATCCAGCGCGTCGGCGAGGCGGGACCCCTGCCGCTCCTCGTGCCGCGGCTGCTCCAGCTCCGCGAGGAAGGCACTCGACGAGCGCTTCTGCACCTCCTGCCCGGAGGTGCCGCGGACGGCGAAGTCGGAGGAGACGAGGCAGACGACCTCGGTCGCGCGGTGCTCGGCCGCCAGGCGCTCGAGCAGCGCATCGGCGTGCGGCGCGTGGCGGATCGAGAGCGGCCCGAGTTCCGCGTCGGTGCCGACGCCGTCCCAGACGAGGAAGCCGCGCGCCCCACGGACGGCGACGAAAGACACGAGCGTGTCGGTCAGCTCGCGCTTGTCGGCATGGCCGCCGGCGTGGAGGAGGTTGTGGCCGTCGAAGAGGTAGAGCGTCGGCTCAGCCACGGCGCCGCCGAGCCTCGTACAGGAGCAGGGCCGCGGCGACGCTGACGTTGAGCGACTCGACGCGCCCCGAAAGCGGGATCGAGACAGTGGCGTCGCAGGCACGGCGGACGAGCGGGCGCACACCCTTCCCCTCTGCGCCGAAGACGAGCGCAAGGCCGCCGGCCAGGTCGGCCTGCCACATGTCCTGGTCGGCCTCAGCGGACGCGGCGTAGATCCAGAGATCGGCGCGCTTGATCTCGTTCAGGTAGCGCGCGAGGTTGGGCACGACCGCGACCGGGAGGTGCTCGACGGCCCCGGCCGAGGCGCGCGCGACGGCGGCCGTCACCATCGCAGACCCGTGCGCTGGGACGACGACGCCGGTGGCGCCCGCGCCCTCTGCGCTGCGGATCACGGCTCCGAGGTTCCGCGGGTCGGTGACCTGGTCGAGCGCGGCGAGCAGCGGCGTCTGCACCGCCGCGAGCTCATGGGCGTCGGCGTAGCGGTAGGGCTCCGTCCACGCGAGCACGCCCTGGTGGTCGCGCGTCCCCGCGGCCTCGCTGATCTCGCGATCCGGCTTGGTCTGGAGGCGTGGAGCGTCTGCCAGCCACGGCTCTGCGGCAGTCGCGCGCTCGGTCGCCCACACCTCGAGCACCTCCCGCGGCCCCACGAGCGCCTCGCGAACGGGCCTGCGTCCGTAGACTTGCTCCCGCGTCACCGCCGCGGAACGAGCCGGTAGCCGCCCGGGTCGTCCCGCACCTCCCACCCGGCGGCCTCGATCCGCTCGCGGAGCGCGTCGGCACGGGCGAAGTCCTTCGCGGCCCGGGCCTCCTGGCGACCGCGCGCCAGGTCGTGCAACTCGAACGGCGCCTCCTCCTGCTCCGCCAGCGACCCCAGCCCGAAGACGTCGAGCGCACGCGTCAGCAGATCGTGGTCGCGCCACTCGTGCATCAGTGCGAGGGCGTCCGGCGTGTTGAAGTCGTCGTCGAGGGCGGCTTCGAACCGGCTCCAGGCGTCCTCGTCCGCCGGCTGCGACGGGTTTCGAAACACCTCCCGGAATCCCTCCACGCGCGCAGCGGCTTCGCGCAGACGCTCCTCGGAGAAGTCGATCGGGCTGCGCCAGTGACCGGTGAGGTAGTAGACGAGGGCGGTCTCGGGGCCCCAGTCGTCGAGCACCTGGTGCATCGGCGCGATGTTGCCCAGCGACTTGGACATCTTCTCCCCGGTCGTGCGGAGCATTCCGTTGTGCATCCACACGCGCGCGAAATCGTGGCCGAGCGCGGTCGACTGGGCGAGCTCGTTCTCGTGGTGCGGGAAGACCAGGTCGAGGCCGCCGCCGTGGATCTCGAACGCAGGCCCGAGCAGCTTCTCGGCCATCGCCGAGCACTCGATGTGCCAGCCGGGCCGGCCGCGGCCCCAGGGCGCGTCCCAGGACGTGTCCTCACCCGGCTTGTTCGCCTTCCAGAGGGCGAAGTCGCGTGGGTCCTCCTTGCGCGGGTTGGGCTCCTGCTCCTCGACCTGGTCGGGCTTCTGCCCCGAGAGACGTCCGTAGTCGGCCTTCTTGGCGACACGGAAGTAGACGTCGCCGTCGACCTCGTACGCGTAGCCGCGCTCGATCAGGGCGGCGATGAACGCGATGATGTCGTCCATCGCCTCGGTCACCTTCGGGTAATGGTCGACCTCGTCGAGCCCGAAGCGTGCGGTGTCGTCGAGGTACCAGGCAGTCGCGCGCTCTGCGAGCGCCGCGCTCGCGTTCGGCGCGGCCTCGTAGATCTTGTCGTTGACGTCCGTGATGTTGTGGACGAGCGTCACGTCGTGGCCGCGCAGCCGCAGCCAGCGCGCGAGCCAGGACGCGACGACGAACGGCCGCGCGTTGCCGAAGTGAGCGCGCGCGTACACCGTCGGGCCGCACACGTACATCCCGATCAGCCGCTCGCCGGGCTCCGGCAGCTCGACCAGGTCGCGCCCGAGAGTGCTATAGAGCCGCATCGACCCTCCGCAGCGCCTCCTCCTGCGGCAGCGCCGCGATCACGGTCCACAGCTCTGGCCCCCGCTCCGCGCCCGTCAGCGCCAGCCGCAGCGCCTTCAGATCGCCTCCGACGGCCTTCAGCTCGCGGACGATGTCCTTGCCGTCGAGGCCGCTGGCCCGCAGCTCCGCGAACCGCGTCAGCGTCGGTCGCGCTTCCGCCGGAAGGCTCACCGGCTGCGGCTCGAGGATCGCGGCCGCGATCGAACGCGCCTCGACGAGGTCGCGCGCCCCGCGGAGCGCAAGCGCGAGCTGAGGCGGCGCACCCGCGCGCGCCGCGAGTTCCTCGTCCGACAGCGCCCCGATCACGTCGATCGCGAGGCGGCGGATACGTGGCTCATCCAGGTGCACGTCGTGTGCCGGCTCGCCCAACTCCTCGAGGTAGGCGCGCAGCGCCTCGGCCGGAACACCGGCGTCGCGATACTGCGCCAGCGTCGTCGCGCCCTCGCGCTTGGACAGCTTCTTGCCGTCGGACCCGAGCAGGAGTCCGTGGTGGACGTACTCGGGCGGTTCGAACCCGAGCGCGCGCGAGAGCTCGCGCTGGAGCTCGGTGTTCGAGCGGTGGTCCGCTCCGCGGACGACGTGGGTGATCTCAAAGTCGTGGTCGTCGACGACGCTCGCGAGATGGTAGGTGGGCGAGCCGTCCGGACGAAGCAGCGTCGTCCCGCGAAACCGGATCGAGCCGTCGGCATCGGGCTCACCGACCCCGAGGGCCGCGTCCCGATGCCTCTCGGCCCGCTCGCTCTGCCGGGCCGGCCCTTCGTTCCACGGAAGCCCCAGCCATTCGAGATCCTCGAGGATCGCCTCGACGGCACCCGCTACCTCGCGCGTGCGGTCGGTGTCGTCGATCCGCAGCAGCAACCACTCGCCGCGCCGCCTGTTCGCGACGGCGGACAGCGCGCTGCCGAGGTGCAGCGACCCGGTCGGGCTGGGCGCGAAACGGACCCTGCTGGACATGGGTTGAGTCTACGGCCGCGGTCCCGGCGCTCTTGCGCTACTCGTACTGGAGCGCACGCAACGGGTCGAGCTTCGCCGCCCGGCGCGCTGGCGTGATCGCAGCCAGCAGACCGGCGAACACGGCAACAATCGTCAGCACGACGAGTTGGCCGAGCGGCAGCTGGAAGCGAAGGTCGTACTGGCCGAGCGCACGCGTCACGAGACCGGCGAGGAAGATCCCCAGCGGCAGTCCCAGCGCAGCGCCGATCAGAGCGGTGATGACGCTCTCGTGCCGGATCATCCGGCGCGTCTGTCGGCGTGTCATCCCGACTGCCCGAAGCATGCCGAGCTCCCGCGTGCGCTCGAAGACGGAGAGGGCGAGCGTGTTCACCATTCCGAACAGGCTGATGATCACGGAGAGCGCGAGCAGGACGTAGAGCAGGAGCAGGAACTGCTGGATCTCCTGATCCTCCTTGTCGATCCACTCGGGCCGGGTGAACACTCGTGTGTCTGGAAACTCCTCGAGCGCCTGCTCGACGCCCGGCTTCGCCGCCAGCTCATCGCCTTCGACGTTGAGGAGCGTGAAGCGGTTCCGGGGCCGCTCGTAGAGCTCGTCGAACGCGCGCTGGGAGATGCTCGCGGAGCCGAGCAGGGGGTAGAACGGGCTTCCCTCGTAGATGCCGCGAAGGACGAACTCGCGCGTCCGGTTGTCGATCGAGCGGACGGCGATCGTGTCGCCGACGCTGAGGTCGCGGTCATCGGCCACGTTGCCCGGCACGATCACCCCGTCGTCGCCGAGTTGCGTGAGCACCGCGTCCGACCCCTCCTCCCAGCGGAAGGAGTAGGTCTCGCCGATCCGCGCGTCCAGCCCCGTGAGGTTGGCGCCGTCGCCGTCGATCTGCGCGATCTCCTGGCGCACTCCGCTGGCCGCCTCGACGCCCGCCGCGCCGGCCGCCGCCTCGCCCGCATCCGCCGGGAACTCCGAGTAGCCGTCCTGCGACGTCACGATCAGGTCGGAGGCGATCTGGCGGTTGATCGCGTCGCTGTTCGAGACGCGGAGGCCGTTCGCGAGCACCGAGATGAACGTGACGAGCGCGATCCCGATCATCAGCGCCGCCGCGGTCGCCGCCGTCCGGCCGGGGTTCCGCTGCGCATTTCGGTCGGCGAGCCTGCCGGCGGCGCCGCCGATCCGGCGGGCGGGCACGCCCACGAGCCGCGTCAGCGGCCGCACGAGTCGCGACGAGAGCATCGCGACGCCGACGAAGAGGGCGAGCACGCCGATCCCGAGCAGGCTGAAGCGGTCGCCGACGCCGAGCCCCTCTGCCAGCGTGCCGTAGCCGAGCCCTACGACGGCGAGGGCGGTGATCGCACTGCCGATGTACGGGGTCAGGCGTGCGAAGCGCCCGCGCGGCAGGGTCGCACCCTCGCGTACGGCGGCGATCGGCGGGACGCGCGTCGCCCGGATCGCCGGCCAGAGCCCCGCGGCGAGCGTCACCAGCGTCCCGACCAGCAACGAGACGACGATCGTGCGCGTCGCGAAGACCGTCTCCGTCTTCGGCAGGTCGAGGTTCAGCGCCCGGAAGAGCTCGTTCAGGCCGACGGCGAGCCCGAGCCCGGCGAAGAGGCCGACGAGCGACGCGCTCAGCCCGATCACGAGGGCTTCGAGGATCACGGAGCGGAGCACCTGTCGCCGCGAGGCGCCGAGCGTCCGCAGGGTCGCGAACTCCCGCATCCGCTGTGCCACCGTGATCGAGAGCGTGTTGAAGATGACGAACGCGCCCACGAAGAGCGCGATCCCGGCGAAGGAGAGGAGGAAGTAGCGGATGATCGACGTGAACGTCGCGATCTCGCTCGACCGCTCCTCAGCCTCCTCGACGCCGGTTCGGACGGTGTACTCGCCGCCGGCGAGCTCGTCACGGACGCGCTGCGTCAACTGCTCTGCCGTCGTCCCCTCCGCAGCCGCGGCCTGGACCGCATCGAGCTGCCCCTCTTTGTCGAGCAGCTGCTGTGCCGTCGGCACGTCGAAGATCGCGAACGTCGAGCTCCCGATCGTGCTCAGGTCGCCGTAGCGCGCGATCCCGACGATCGTGAACGCCCGCGCCGGGCCGAGCGAGGCGACGCCGACTCTGTCTCCCAGCTCCAGCTCCTCGTCGTCGGCGACGCCCTCGTCCACGGCCACCTCGTCGTCGCCGCGCGGCCAGCGACCGGCGACGAGATTGAGCGGGTTGAAGCGCTCGTACTCGGGCGACGTGTCGATCCCGAAGGCGAACGACGGCGAGCCCCCGGTGTCGATCTCTTCTCCGTTCGGCCGCAGGAGCTTCGTTTGGAAGTCCTGCACAGAACCGGTCGCAACCTCGATCCCATCGACGCCGCGCACGCGCTCCAACGTCTCCTCCGCGATCGGCGGCGCCTGCGCGCTCTCGCCCTCGAAGCTGAAGCCGGGCTCCTTCCCCGTCACGACTGCGTCCGTGCCGGCGTACGAGTCGACGAAGATGGCGTCGAAGGCCTTGTCGATCGTGTCCGTCAGGACATAGGCGCCGCTCATCATCGCGACGCCGAGGACGATCGCGAGCGCCGTCAGCGTCGTCCGGAGCTTCCGGCCGGCGAGGCTCTTGAGCGAGAACCGGATCATTCGCTCTCCACCTTGCCATGAACCCGAGGCCAAGACCGCCGAATCTCACAGGGACCTGCGGCCACCACGCACGGTCGGGCAGCTCCGCCACGCCGCCCAGCGGCCGGCGATCGACGCCATCGGCGCGATCGCCGGCTCGGGCGTGCAACCCACGATGCGTTCTTAGGTGATTCACAGCACGCGCTTAGACGCTTCTTAGCTTTCGCCGGAAGCCTGGGAGCCAGGAACCCCAGACCTCAAGGAGCGAGCATGGAACGACACGGACTGAGAGCACTCGGGAGCGGCGCCGACCAGGATCTGGTCGAGAGCGCGCTCTTCGAGATCAAGCGCGTGATCGCCGGACAGGACGAGATGCTGGAGCGCGTCTTCGTCTGCCTGCTGGGAGGCGGGCATCTGTTGATCGAGGGTGTACCCGGCCTTGCGAAGACCCTGACGATCAGAACCGTGGCCGAGGTGCTCGGCGGCAGCTTCCAGCGGGTGCAGTTCACGCCGGACCTGGTGCCGTCCGACCTCGTCGGCACGCGCATGTACCGCGGCGGCAAGGACGGCTTCGACGTCGAGCTCGGTCCCGTCTTCTGCAACTTCCTGCTCGCGGACGAGATCAACCGCGCGCCGGCGAAGGTCCAGTCGGCGCTGCTCGAGGTGATGCAGGAGCGGCAGGTGACGATCGGCAAGGAGACACACCCCGTTCCTTCGCCCTTCCTCGTGATGGCGACGCAGAACCCGATCGAGTCCGAGGGCACGTACCCACTGCCCGAGGCGCAGGTCGACCGATTCATGCTGAAGGTGCTGGTCGACTACCCGCGCGAGGCGGATGAGCTGACCGTGATCGAGCGGGCACTCGCCGAGCCCGTCGCGGTCGAGCAGTTGCTCTCGATCGACGAGCTCGCGGAGCTCCAGGCGGCCGCCAGGCGCGTCTACGTGGATCCCGCCGTTTCTCGCTACGCGCTGGCGATCGCCACCGCGACACGGAAGCTCGCCGACAGCGGCCTCGAGGAGCTTGCCGGCTACGTCGACTACGGAGCGAGCCCACGCGGGCCGATCAGTCTCGTCGTCGGCGCACGCGCGCTCGCGCTGCTCCGCGGCCGCCGCTACGTGCTGCCTCAGGACGTGCGCGCGTTGGCGAAGGACGTGCTCCGGCACCGGATCGTGCTCAGCTACGAGGCGCTCGCCGAGGGTGTCGACGCCGACCGGATCCTGGACCACGTGCTCGACGCGATCCAGATGCCGCAGCTCGACCTGGCCCGCGAGGACGTCGCATGAGCGCAGTCCACGCACTCGGCCCCGCACGCACCCCTGCCCGTCCGGGTCCCGGTCCGCTGCCGTCGGCGCTGCTGCGGAAGGTGAACCTGACGGTGCGGCGCCGGATCGACGGGCTGCTCGCGGGTGATCACCGCTCGTGGGCCTTCGGAGACGGCAGCGAGCTGGCGCAGGTGCGGCTGTACGTCCCCGGCGACGACGTCCGCCTGATCGACTGGAACGTCACCGCCCGCACCGGGGAGCCGCACATCCGCGTCAACGTCGCCGAGCGGGCGGTCGAGACGTGGCTGCTGCTCGACACGTCGGCGTCGATGACGTTCGGCACGGCCGACCGCCGCAAGTGGGACGTCGCCGAAGGGGTCTCGCTGGCGATCGGCAACTTCGCCGTCCGCCGCGGCAACCGGCTGGCGCTCGTCACGTTCGGCGACCGCGATCCGGTGGCTTCTCCCGCCCGGCAGGGCAACCGCGGCCTGCTTGCGCTCCTGACCGCCCTGCGGCGGGAGCCCGACCTCGAGCCGAACGGCCCCACGTCGCTCGGAACGGCGCTCACGCGGATCGGCCGGCTCGCCCGGCGACGCGCCGTCATCGTGGTCGTCTCCGACTTCCGCGGCCCGCGCGACTGGCGCTCCCGGCTGCTCCACCTCGCCTCGCGCCACGACGTGGTCGCGATCGAGATCCGTGACCAGCGCGAGCAGGAGCTGCCCGACGTCGGCGACCTCTGGCTGGTCGACCCCGAATCGGGCAGGCAGCTCCGTGTCGACACGCGCAGCCGGAAGCTGCGCGAGCGCTTCGGCAAGGAAGCTGCCTCCGAACGCGAGGACCTTGCACGTGAGCTGCGCTCGCTCGGCGTGGCGCACCTGACGCTCTCGACCTCCGGCGACTGGCTTCGCCGGCTCGTCGGGTTCCTCCAGACCGAAGGGAGACGAAGATGAGCTTCGCCTGGCCAATGGCTCTGCTCGGGTTGGGGCTCGTCGCCCTCGCCGCCATCGCCTATGCAGTCGCTCAGCGGCGCCGGCGCCGCTACGTGGTGCGCTTCACGAACCTCGCCCTGCTCGAGAACGTCGTCGCCGACTCCCCCCGGTGGCGGCGGCACATCCCGGCGGCACTCGCCTTGCTCGCGCTCAGCGCGCTGGTGGTCGGGGTGGCACGCCCGCAGGTCGCTGTGGCCGTGGCGCGCGAGGAGGCGACGGTGATCCTCGCCATGGACAGCTCGGGCTCGATGACGGCGACCGACGTCGCCCCCGACAGGATGACCGCGGCGCGCGAAGCGGCGAGCACGTTCGTGAAGGACCTGCCGAAGGGCTTCCGCGTCGGCGTCGTCTCGTTCTCCGACCAAGCGGACATCGTCGTGCCGCCGACGGCGGACCGCGACGAGGCGCTGCGTGGTCTGGGAACGCTGGTCGCCGACAACGGCACCGCTCTGGGTGACGCGATCGCCCGCTCGGTCGATCTCGGCGTGTCGAGTCTCGACGAGGAACTCGCCGCCGCGAAGGCCAACGAGACCCCTGTCGTCGTGCTCGTCCTCTCCGACGGCGCGAACACGACCGGCGACTACGAGCCGCTGGAAGCCGCGCAGAAGGCGGTCGACGCAAAGGTGCCGGTGTACACGGTCGCGCTGGGAACGGACGAGGGGACGGTGCAGGGACCGGACGGCTATGGCGGTATGCGCACGATCCGGGTCCCGCCCGACGCCGCGACGCTGTCACAGGTGGCCGAGCTGACCGGCGGCAAGTTCTTCGAGGCCGCCGACCAGGACGCGCTGCAGAGCGTCTACGACGAGATCGGCTCGCAGGTGGGCGTGGACGAGGAGCAGCGCGAGCTGACCGTCCTCTTCACCGCCGCCGGCGCTGTCCTGCTCCTGCTCGGCGCCGCGCTCTCGACCCTTTGGTTCGGCCGGATTCCCTGACCCGCGAGGAGTGGAAGGAGGTGATCGACATCGAACGAGCCCGCAAGAGCAACCCGCAGACGTTGCACGCTGCTCGCGCTCGCAATCCCATCACGGCGATCTGAGAGGCGACCGCGGTCGCGGAAGGAAACAGGCGGTTTCCGGCGGCCGGAGGGTTGCGTAGGCTGGACGGCGTGGACGAGCTACTTCTGGCTTGGTTCAGCCACAACGGCCGCGATCTCCCCTGGCGGAAGACCCGAGATCCGTATGCGATCTTGGTCTCGGAAGTCATGCTGCAGCAGACGCAGGTCGAGCGCGTGATCCCGCGCTGGCTCGCCTGGCTCGAGCGGTGGCCGACCCCGGCCGCGCTCGCCACCGCCGCACCCGCCGACGTCATCAGGGAGTGGCAGGGCCTCGGGTACAACCGCCGCGCAGTCACCCTCCACCGAGCCGCGCAGGTCGTCGCCGCTGCGGGCTGGCCGGACGACCTGACGACGCTGCCAGGTATCGGCCCGTACACGGCGGCCGCGATTCGCAACCAGGCGTACGGCGAGCCGGTGCTGCCGGTGGACACGAACGTCGCTCGAATCCAGGAGCGGACGGGGCACGCGTTCGAGCCGCAAGCGCTGCAAGCGCTCTTCGACCTCGGTGCGACGATCTGCCTCGCCCGGGTGCCCCGCTGCGACCGCTGCCCGCTCGCGGAGCGCTGCCCGTCGCGTGGCCGGCGCTACGAGCCGGCGCGGAAGCAGTCACGCTTCGAGGGCTCGTTTCGGCAGCGGCGGGCGGACCTGCTGCGTCTCGTGGCACTCGAGGCGCAGCCGCTCGGCGAGCTCGATCCCGAGGCAGTGGCATCGCTCGTCCGTGACGGCCTCGTCGAGCAGAACGGCGAGCTCGTGCGGCTGCCTGCCTAGGCGGTGGTGCATCCAGACGTTCAGCTCGACGTAGACGCCTCGTCGCGATCGGTGTCGATCTCGACGCGAACCAGTGCACCGGGCGCGACATAGGCGCCGGAAGAGCTGCAGGTCGGGGAAGTCTTCGGGGCCGCTCGGCGTGCGAGTACACGTTCAGGCGGACTCGAGGAGGGCGACGGCCTCCGCTGCGAGGCCCTCGCCGCGGCCGGTGAATCCCAACCGGTCGGTCGTCGTCGCGCGGACGTTGACGCGGTGCGGCTCGACGCCGAGAGCGCCGGAGAGGACGCGCCTCATCTCCTCACGAAGCCCGGCGATTCGCGGCTCCTCGCCGATGAGCACGCAGTCGGCGTTGACGAGGGCGAAGCCTGCCTCGCGCACCTGCGCATACGCGCCGCGGAGCAGGTCGAGCGAGTCGACGCCCCGCCAGCGGTCGTCGCCCGAAGGGAAGAGCCCGCCGATGTCCCCGAGTCCCGCTGCGCCCAGCACCGCGTCGGTGAGAGCGTGAGCGATCACGTCGCCGTCGGAGTGACCGGCGAGCCCTCTCTCAGAATGGATCGCAACGCCGCCGAGGACGAGCGGCACCCCCTGCGCAAAGGCGTGCGCGTCGACGCCGAGCCCGATCCGGAGCTCAGACACCGAGCACCCCGGGGAGCTCGCCGAGCGACGAGATGCGCAGCGCTGCCGCCGGCGGCTCGTGCAGGTGCCCCCAGGGTCCCCGTCGGACGTGAACGGCGACCATGCCGGCCGCCAGCGCAGGCTCGATGTCGTTGTCGACCCGGTCGCCGACGTAGGCGATCTCGTTGGCGTCGACGCCGAACTCGGACACGATCCGTTCGAAGAACGCCGGGGCGGGCTTCTCAATCCCCCACCGGGCCGACGAGCCGACGACGTCGACGTGCTCGCGCACCATCTCCTCCGCACTCGCCGAGGTGTTGCCGACGGCGCCGACCCGGATGCCGCGAGCGCGAAGGTCGCGAAGAGACTGAAGGGCGTCCGGGTAGAAGTCCTCACGCGTCCAGGTGGAGGAGGGATGCTGCACGCCGAGGATCTCCCAGGTCCTGTTGTGATGCTCGCCGCGGGCAGCGAGGCCGCCGAGGACGCCCATGAGCGTGAAGCGCGGGACACCCGCCACATCGGCGGCACGCTCCCACATCGCGGTCTCGTCCACGAGCGTCTCGCCCACGTCGAAGACCACCGCCTTCACAGCCACGAGGCGACCAGCTCCAGGTCGGCGCGGGAGGTGACCTTGAGGAGGCGCGGGTCGCCCTCGACCCACGCAAGGCGTCCTCCCCGAGCCTCGACGAGCGCCGAGCAGTCCGTGGCGTCACCGAGGTCACCGGTGTAGGCGCGGCGGAGCACGGGCAGCGAGAAAGCCTGCGGGGTCTGCACGGCGACGAGCTTCTCACGTGCCAGCGTGCCCGTGACCCGTTGGCCCTCGACGGTCTTGATCGTGTCGACGAGGGGAAGCCCGGGGACGACGCCGTCCCAACCCTCCGAGAGCGGCGCGAGCACGCGGCCGATCACGTCGTCGGTCAGGAGCGGCCTGGCGGCATCGTGGACGAGGGCGACGAGGGCGTCGTCGGGCACCTCGCCGAGCGCAGTGCGAACGGACTCTGCTCGCGTTTCGCCGCCGGCGACGGCCGCGACGACCTTCCCCGCCGAGAGCTCCTCGGCGAGCAGGATCGCCGGCTCCTCCCAGCCGCTCGGCACGGCGACCACGATCGCGTCGATCCACTCGGACGTGTCCAGCCGGCGGAGCGGCTCGGCGAGCAGGGGCAGCTCGCCGAGTCCGACGAACGCCTTCGGCCGGTCCGCGCCAAGACGCTCCCCCGCCCCCGCGGCGACGAGGAGAGCCCAGACGCTCATCTCGAGACGGCGCGCCTACGCGGTCGCAGCCGCTGCCTTGGCCTTGCTCTTCTTCTTGGGCTTCTCGCCGTTCGAGGCGAGCACGCCCTCGAGCCACTCGGCGGCCTCGTCCTCGTCGACGGCCTTGGCGTACATCAGCTCGGAGGCGAGGATCTTCTTCGCCTTCACGAACATCTGCTTCTCGCCCGTCGAGAGGCCCTTCTCGTGGTCGCGCAGGGAGAGGTTCTTCACGACCTCGGCGAGCTCGAAGATGTCGCCGGTCTTCATCTTGTCGCGGTTGTGCTTGAAGCGGCGGTTCCAGTTCTTCGGCATCTCCGACTCGCCGGCGGTGAGCGCCTTGACGACGGTGTTGACCAGGTCCTCGTCGATCACGGTCCGCAGTCCGACCTGTTCCGCATTCTCGACGGGCACGTTCACCGTCATGTCGTTGTGCAGGATCTGGATCGTGAGGTACTCGCGCGTCTGACCGAGGCTCTCGCGCTTCTCCTTCTTCACGACCGTGCCTCCTCCGTGGTGCGGATACACCACCTTGTCGCCAACCTCGAACAAGCCAGCCTCCCCTAAATCGTCTGTACCGTGAAGAAGCCGGCGGGCTCGAGAGCTCACCGGCGGAAGAGGGATAGCATAGCAGAAACCCCTGGAAAACGCGCTATTTTGGCATTTAGTGCGATTTGCGGGGATTTTCCTCCCGCGCCTCGAGCCCCGCGCGGAGCGCATCCCGCAGCGTCGCCGATTCGGACACCTTCATCCTCGACCGGCTCCGCGTCCGCTCCGGCGCGACCGCCGCGGCGAGGCCGAGCTTGGCACACTCCTCGAGCCGCCGCTCGGACTGTGCGGCGGTGCGGAGGCGGCCGGTGAGGCCGATCTCGCCGAAGACCGCAATCCCCTCCCGGACGGGGGCGCCCCGCTGGGCCGAGGCGATCGCGAGTCCGATCGCGAGGTCCGCTCCCGGTTCGTCGATGCGGAGGCCGCCGGCGACGTTCACGAAGACGTCCGCGCTCCCAAGTGGCACTCCCGCGTGGCGCGACAGCACCGCC
>Ga0126307_10002039_pt1 | contig 13541 bp, 16 predicted proteins | sample Plot28_FD_89955 | JGI IMG/M metagenome (GOLD analysis project Ga0126307, IMG submission 89955) | Serpentine soil microbial communities from UC McLaughlin Reserve, CA, USA - Plot28 | ecosystem: Environmental > Terrestrial > Soil > Grasslands | place: USA: UC McLaughlin Reserve, Lake County...
CCCCGCCTCCCGCAGCACCCGTAGGTGCTTCGACACGGCGGGCTGGCTCAGGTGCAGGTGCCGGACCAGGTCGCCCACCGGCCGCTCCCCGTCCCGCAGGACGTCGAGGATGGTCCGGCGGCTCGGTTCGGCCAGCACGGCGAAGCTCACCCTCCCAACATGCCCCCTCAGCTATATGCCTGTCAAGGCATAGATGGCGGGATCGCCCGGGTGGCGGGGTAGGGAGGCGCCCGTGCGGTTCCGACGTGGTGCTCGCCTCGATGCGTCGCAGGTGTCCGACCGCCGCCGGGCCGGGGGCCCGATGGCCATCGGCGCCGGCGGCGGCCTGATCGGGCTCGTGTTCCTGCTCGTCCAGGTCCTGGGCGGCGGCGGCGGGAGCACGGGCCTGGCGCTCGGCGGCGACGAGCCGGCCGCTGACCTGTCGGCCGAGTGCCGGACCGGCGAGGACGCCAACCAGAGCGAGGACTGCCGGATCCTGGCCGTGGTCAACAGCGTGCAGGAGTCGTGGCAGGGCCGGCTCGACGGCTACCAGCAGGCGGACACGGTGTTCTTCTCCGGCGGGACGAACACCGGTTGCGGGCAGGCATCGTCGGCGGTGGGGCCCTTCTACTGCCCGCTGGACCAGACGGTGTACATCGACCTCACCTTCTACGACGACCTGCGCACCCGCTTCGGCGCCAGCGGCGGGCCGTTCGCCGAGGCCTACGTGATCGCCCACGAGTACGGGCACCACGTGGAGAACCAGCTCGGGGTGCTCGAGCGGTCGCGGGACGGCAGCACCGGGCCCGAGTCGTCGTCGGTCCGGGTCGAGCTCATGGCCGACTGCCTGGCCGGCATGTGGGCGGAGGACGCCGAGCGCACCGACGTGATCGAGGACCTCACCCAGGAGGACATCGAGGACGGGCTCTCGGCTGCGTCCGCCGTGGGAGACGACCGCATCCAGCAGCAGGCGCAGGGCAGGGTCGACCCCGAGTCGTGGACCCACGGGTCGGCCGAGCAGCGCCAGCGGTGGTTCATGATCGGCTACCGGGAGGCCAGCATCGACGCCTGCGACACGTTCGCCACCGAACGGCTGTAGGTCAGGGCGGCGACAGCGACACGTAGGCCAGGAGCGAGGAGGTCTCCACCAGCCCCGACCGGATCACGGCGGCGGCGAGGGAGACGTCGAGCGCGCTCGCTCCCGGGTCGAAGGAGTGGCGACGCCGGTCGACCGTGACGACGGTCGAGCCGTCCCGGCGGCGCCCGAGCGACCACCGCCCCCGACCCCGGAACTGCGAGCACCAGGAGATCCCGCTCCCCTCGATGAGGACGGTGCGATCGCCCCGACGGACGCCGTAGCCAGGGCGCCAGATCCGCACCGGGGTGGTGCCGACCCGGGCCTCGAGGCCCGCCCGGAGGGCGGGGAGGCTGGGCACCGGGCGCACGTGGATCATCGCCCCGGGGAGACCGGGGCCGGAGGTGTGGACCCAGTCCCCGTCCCGGACCGCGTCCACGGGCCCGTGGGGGGTGGTGAACCGCCACGTGAACCGGTCCTCGACCACCTTGGCGCCCTGCACGCCGCGCCATCGGCAACCGGTGCCCGACCGTGAACGGTGCAGCCGCACTGGCGCCCGCCGGCCCAACCGGCCATCGTTCTGGCCCAGCCGACGGAGGGGGAGACGGTGGACGAGCAGCACCCGGCCCTGGCGGCCTCGCACGCGTCGTGGCGCTGCGTGCAGGCCCACGACAAGCAGGGGTGGCTGGACCTGATGGCCGACGACGTGGTGATCGAGGACCCCATCGGCGGCGGCCCCACCAACCCCGACGCCACCGGGGCGCGGGGCAAGGACGAGGTGGCGGCCTTCTACGACCGCAACATCGCGCCGAACGAGCTCACCATCGCCTGCGAGCAGACGTTCCTGGCCAGCTCGCCCCTCGAGGTGGCCCACGTCCTCGCGCTGCGGAGCGCCTTCCCCGGCGGTGGGGCCAGCACGGTCCGGGGCATCTTCACGTACCGGGTGGGTGAGGACGGGAAGCTGGCCGCCATGCGGGGCTACTGGACCATGGACGACCTCACCTTCGAGTAGTCGTGCGGGTCCTGGTCACGGGGGGTACGGGGTTCGTCGGCTCGCACGCCGTGGCGGCGCTGCGCCGTCGCCGGCACGACGTCCGGGTGTTGGCCCGGCGACCCGAGCGGGTGGCGCAGGTCCTGGCCCCCCTCGGTGGGCGCGACGTCGACGTGGCGCCGGGCGACATGACCGACGCCGAGGCCGTGGCCCGGGCCCTCGCGGGCTGCGACGCGGTGGTGCACGCCGCCGCCGAGATCGGGGTGGCGTCCGGGCGGGGCCCGGCGGGCTCGGCCAACGTCGAGGGCGTCCGCCAGGTGGTCGGGCAGGCCGCCGCCCGGGGGCTGGACCCGATCGTCTACACGTCCACGGTGGCGGCCTACCTGCCCACGGACCAGGCGGCCATCACCCTCGACACGCCGCTGGCCGAGCCGCTGTCGGCCTACGGGCGGGCCAAGCGGGAGGCGGAGGAGCTGGTGCGCTCGTACCAGGCGACCGGCGCCCCGGTGACCACCTTCGTCATCGGCGGGGTCTACGGCCCGCAGTCCCCGACGCTGGGCGACAGCTTCACCCCGTTCCTGGCCGCCCTGCGGTCGTTCATGGCGGTGACCGACGGCGGGATGGGTGTCGTCGACGTGCGAGACCTCGCCGACCTGCTGGCGGCCGCCGTCGAGCCCGGGCGCGGCCCGCGGCGCTACCTGGCCGGCGGCCCGTTCCTCTCGTGGGCGGCCTGGGTCGACGCCTTGTCCGAGGCCGTGGGCCGTGAGGTGGCGACCGTGCCCATGGCCGCGCCGGAGCTGATCGAGCTGGGCCGTGCGCTCGACCGCCGCCGGGAGCACGAGGAGGTCGACATCCCCCTCTCCGAGGAGGCGGCGGTGATCATGTCCGCCGGCGTGCCCACCGACGACACCGCCACGCTGGCCGACCTGGGCGGGCGCTGGCGCTCCCCGGTGGAGACCTTCCGGGACGTGGTCGGCTGGCTCGTCGAGCAGGGCCACCTGCCGCCCGAGCCGGGGTTGGCTACGGGACCGGCGCCCCGGCCAGGGCGGTGAGCTGCCGTTCGACGGCGGCCACGACCGTGTCGTAGAGCGCGTCGGGGTCGACGGCATCGCCGAGGAGCCCGGCGGCCTCGAGCATCACCACGCCGTGGAGGGCGGCGAAGGCGCCGAGCCCGGCGACGAGCGCGTCGTCGGCACCCAGCCCGTAGGAGCGGGCCACGGCCTGCACGGCGCCGTTGGCGTGCGCCGCCGCTGCGCCCATGCCCTTCGGGTCCACGGGGGCCCGGGTGGCACCGTCGTAGCGGTGCGGGTGGTGACGGACGAAGGCGCGGTGGGCGTAGGCCACGGCCAGCAAGCCCTCCCGGCCCCCGCGGGCGAGCGCCGCCCCGACGAGCGCGTCGCCGAGCTGGCGCATCGTGCGGTGCTGGAGCTCGCCGCGGAGGGCCTCGAGGCTGGCGACGTGGTTGTAGAGCGAGGGCCCGGTGGTCCCCAGCGCCCCGGCCAGGCTGGCCATGGTGAGGTGGTCCCAGCCGAGCTCGTCGACGACCTGCTCGGCGGCAGCCACCACCTGGTCGTGGTCGAGGCGGCGCCGCTCTGAACGAGGCATCGTCGCCAGGATATGACGGGTTGTCGTGGAGAACGACGACCCTTCGTCTGGGTGTGATGGCCCGTCAGTACAGCGACACCGCCTCCTCTTTGTCGCCTCCACTACCCCTGGGGTGCTCAACGCGACGAAGAGCGCCCCGCCGTCACGGGCGCTCCCACCGGTAGACGAACTGCCGGTGCCAGCGGCCCCGGCCGCAGGCGGCGCAGGCCAGTTGGCGGGTCCGGCGCAGCAGCCGGTGGCGCTCGAGCCGGCCGCCGCAGCCGGGGCAGGTGCCCACCCAGCGGGCCGGCGGGCTGGCGACCTCGTTCCCGAAGGTCCGATCCGGGCGGGCCCCCACCCGCACCGCCGTGCGGCGCCACACCGCATCGTGGCCGTGGCGGGGCCCGGCGAGGGCGTGGGCGATCTCGTGGAGGATCGTGTCCTCGACCGCGGCCCGCTCGTTCAGGGCCACGAGGTGGCGGGAGAGGGAGATGGCCCGGGCGTCGAAGCGGCAGTGCCCGAACCGGCGCACGGCGTGGTCGAACTCGAAGCGCCAGTCCTCGAGGCCCCAGCGGGCCAGCAGCTCGGCGGCGAGGTCGGCCGCCTCTCGGTGCTCCACCCCCCGCTAGTGGGGCGGAGCCGCCGGGGACGACGACCGCCGAGCGCGCCAGGCCAGGGCCCCGCCGGCGGCGGCGGCCACGCCGATCCCGCCGACGGCGAGGGGCACGACCAGGTCCGAGCCGTCGTCGTCGCTGCCGGCGCCGGCCGCCACCTCGGCCAGGGTGGTCGTCGGTCGGTCCCGAGGCTCTCCCTCGCGGAACGGGCCCGTCACCTCGTAGGTGGCGCCGGCCCCGCCGAGGCCCCGCTGGGAGCTGAGGTACAGGCGCCGACCCGACGGGTCGAACACCGCGCCGGCCAGCTCGGACCCGTCCTGGCCGAGCACCTGGAGGAAGGGCGCCACCACCCGGTCGGGGGTGATGAGGACCAGCTGCATGTCGGCCCCGTCCTCGCAGACGAAGAGGTCGCCGCTCGGGGCCACCGTCACGTTGTCGACCCCCGTCAACGGCGGGTCGTCGAGGGTGCCGGCGTCGTAGACGACCTCGATGCGGGCGTCGGCCACGTGGTAGCCGCGCACGACGTTGTCGCCCTTGGTCGTGAAGTACACGACCCCCGAGTCGAACCAGATGCCCTCGCCGCCGTTGAAGGCGGTGCTCTCCGGCACCTGCGCCCGGGTGGGGGTGGTCCACTCCTCCGGTGACGGCACCTCGAGCCACGTGACGGTGCCGTCGTCGGCCAGGGTGGCCACCTCGAGGACACCCTCGCCCAGATCCGGGTAGGCGGCCGGCGTGAAGCGGTAGAAGCGGCCGTCCGGCTCGTCCTCGGTCAGGTACAGCCGCTCCTCGTCCGGGTCGACCGCCACCGCCTCGTGCTTGAACGACCCGAGGGCGGGCCGGACCTCGGCGTCCCGGGCGCCGGTCGGGTCGCACTCCCAGACACGCCCCTCCGGCACCTCCTCGCACGACAGCCACGTCCCCCAGGGCGTCCGCCCGCCGGCGCAGTTGGTGGAGGTGCCGCCGAGGATGCGGGTGGCGCCCACCACTTCGCCGTCCGCGTCGAAGCGCAGGGCGCCCACGCCGCCACCCCCCGGGACCTCGCTGTTCGACACGTAGGTCCAGCCGCCGTCGTCGTGGGCGAAGGTGGCCCCGCCGTCGGGGAAGACGTGCCACTCGTACTCGGTGCCGGGGACGACCTGGCCGGACTGGGCCACCAGCCGGGAGGTGAAGCCCTCGGGCAGCACGATGCCGTTCTCGTCGGCCACCCGGCCGGCCAGCGAGCCGTACGGCCCCGGGCCGGGCTGCGCCGGGTCGGCGTAGGCCCGGCGCCAGAAGTCCGGACCGAAGGCGAGGGCGCCGGCGGTGGCCGCCCCCAGGCGCAGGAAGTCGCGGCGCTGCACCAGCCGTAGTCAACCAGCCCGTGCCGGCCGGGGGGCGCGACCCGAGTGGGTAGCGTCCGGCGGGTGCCGTGGGAGAGCGCAACCGGGTGGTGCTGGCCCCAGTCGGTGGCGGCCGGCGAGCGCGTGGCGCTCCACCTGTCGTCCCCGGGGGGACGGCCCGTGGCGGTGGAGGTGGCGCGCGTCGGGCGCGAGCGCACGGTGATCCACCGCGAGGCGAGGGTGGAGGCGGGCGAGCACGCCACCCCGGCGGACGCGTCGAGCCGGGGGTGCGGGTGGCCGGCGGCCCTGGCCGTCGACGTCGACCCGGCGTGGCGCTCGGGCTACTACGAGGTGACCCTCGACGTCGACGTGGGCGCGCGGACGCGGCGGGACCACGCCTTCTTCGTGGTGCGGCCCCAGGTGGGCGCGCCGTCGGCCCCCCGCCTCCTCGTGCTCTCGACCAACACGTGGCACGCCTACAACGACTTCGGCGGCCGGAACCTCTACAACGGCGGCAGCACCGTCTCGCTCCAGCGACCGATGGCCAGGGGCTACCTGCACAAGCCCCCGGGGGCCGGCCGCCGGGTGACGACCACGTCGCCCCCGGACCCGCAGATGGCCACCCACGTGGGCTACCTCCGCCTCAACCACCTCTCCGGCTGGGCCGGCTCGGCCGGGTGGCCCGGCTGGGAGCTGCCGTTCGTGCAGTGGGCCGAGCGGGAGGGCTACGCCTTCGACGTCGCCACCAACGCCGACCTCGAGCACCACCCCGACCTGCTGGCCGACCACGGCGGGCAGGGCTACCGCCTCCTGCTGAGCGTGGGCCACGACGAGTACTGGTCCGGTCCCATGCGGGACGCGGTCGAGGGCTTCATCGGCGGCGGGGGCAACGTGGCCTTCTTCTCGGGCAACACCTCGTTCTGGCAGGTGCGCCTGGAGGACCCCACACCGGAGGGCCCGGCGGGGTCGATGGTCGGCTACAAGGGCCGGTTCAAGGACGACCCGCGCTTCGCCACGGGCTCCATGGCCGGGCTCACCACCATGTGGTCCGACCACCTCCTGGGGCGGCCGGAGAACACCATGACCGGCGTCAGCTTCTCCCGGGGCGGCTACCACCGGATCGGCAAGCGGGTGACCAACGGTGCCGGCGGCTACACCGTCCACCGCCCCGACCACTGGCTGTTCGAGGGCACGGGGCTGACCTACGGCGACGTGCTCGGGGCCGGCCCCACCATCGTCGGCTACGAGTGCGACGGCTGCGACTTCACCTACCGGGACGGGGTCCCCATCCCCACCGGCGACGACGGCACCCCGCCCACGTTCGAGATCCTCGGCACCGCCCCCGCCGCCCACTTCACCCGCGAGACGGCCACCCGGCCGCCACGCCCGGACGAGCCGTCGGAGATCGAGTTCATCGCCTCCCGCCTGTTCGACGACCGGAGCCCCGAGGCCGTCGAGCGCATCGCCCACGGCCACGCCGTCCTCGGCGCCTACACCTCGCCGGCGGGCGGGACGGTGGTGACCTCGGGCTGCACCGACTGGGCCCACGGGCTGGCTGGGCGCGACCCCCAGGTCGAGCGCATCACGGCCACGGTGCTCGAGCGCCTGGCCCGCTGAGGGCGGCGCCACTCAGAAGGTCGATGAGGGCTCCTCGTCGTTCGCCAGGTGGGCGGCGCAGGCCCGGTCGAGGGTGTCGAAGTGCGGCGCCGCCTCGTCCTCGGTGGCCGAGATGGTCCCGTTGACGGCGCGGTCGCGGAACCACCGCAGCGCGTCGGCGGCGGGCTGGTACCCGGCGTCGATCGACGCTGCTCCCTCCATGGCCTGCTCGGCGTTCGAGAGCTCGAAGCCGAACCGCTCGGGCGGCGCCGCGAAGGCCTCGGCGGCCAGGCGACAGGCCTGGTGGGCCGGGCGCTCGACGGCGTCGACCTGGCCACCACCCGGGCGTGCGGCCGGCGGGGCAGCGGTGTCGGCGCTGTCCACGACGACCACCGCCGCGAGGGCGAGCATGCCCAGCAGGAGGGCCACGGCAGCCACGGCGCCGAGCACGCGCAGGGCGCGTTGCCAGAGCGGCCGGGGGCCGACGGCGACCATGCCGCCGAACGACCCCTGGAGGAGGGCGGGGACGTGGGGTTGCCGCGTCCATCGCAGGACCATGCGGTCGCCGTCGCGGAAGCGGAGCGTCACCGTGCCGCTGCCCCGGCTGACGCCGACCTGCGCCGACTCCAGCTGCTCCCGGGCGACGACCCGCACGCCGCCACCGGCGAGCACGCGATCGGGTGGCGTGGCCAGCAGCTGGCGAAGGCGCTCGGCGCCCTGACCCCGGTCGATGGCGGCGCCCACGGCGGCGCCGACCGCGGCCGTGATGAACCCCAGCAGCAGCCCGACGTAGAAGAGCAGTCGCTCCAGCGAGAGCCCGGCGGGGACCAGCGTGATGGCGTGCTCCGCCGCCAGGAGGTCGTACCGGGCGTTCCAGCCGGTGCGCACCCCGGCCGCACCGCCCCGCCACGGGAGGGCGGCCCAGGGCGTGGGGTTGTCCCAGGGACCCCATCCGCCGCCCGCCGTCGGGGGCGGTGGGACCGGCGAGGGCCACGGGGGCGGCGTCGGGCCGGCGCCCGGGCGCGCCTCGGGCACCGCCGCGGGCGGCGGGCGCAGCCGGGCGGAGAGGGCCTCCTCGGGCTCGGGCAGGTCGGGCTGGTGGATGGCGCCGAGCACGCTGCTGATGCAGTTGCAGCGCTCGCCGCCGCACAGGGTGCAGGGCACGGGGCGCTCCCGGAGGGCGGGGGTTCCCGTGGACATCGGCCGGCGCACGGGCGACCTTGACGGCCCGGCGGCCAGGATCGGGACCAAGGTCCCTGGCGATCGGGCCCTCTGCCGCCCTCGGGCGAGCTCCGCCGTCTCCACGATGGCGGCATGGAAGTTCCCGTGCAGGAGACCGAGCGCCAGCAGTGGCGCGACGGCTGGATCGTCCTCTGCAGCGCGCTGGCCGCGCTGGCCCTGGTGACCGGCGTGGTCGGCGTGGGCCTGGCCGCCCGGGCCGTGACCCGCGCCGACGAGGTGGAGGCGGGCGGGGCGGGCGCCGCCCCGGTCACGGTCACGCTCGACGACTCGAGCATCACGCCTGAGGTGGCCGTCGCCCCCCTGGGCGGCAGCCTCGAGGTGGTCAACCAGGGCAGCGGGCCCCACAACCTCACGGTGAAGGGCGAGGACCTCGCCACCGAGGACATCGCCGCCGGGGCGTCGGCGTCGCTCGACATCCGCGCCCTGGCGGCGGGCACCTACACGATCATCTGCTCGATCCCCGGGCACGAGGCCGGGGGCATGACGGCCGAGCTGCGGGTGGGCGAGTCCGGCGGAGCCACCGCCCAGCTGGCGTCCGGGACGGACGCGGGTCACGAGGGCCACGACATGTCGGGCTCGGGCTTCGAGGAGATGGACCGCCTCATGAAGGAGCGCACGGACGCCTTCCCCGCCGAGACCGAGGGGGTGGGCGGCGAGCTGCTCGAGCCCGAGCTCCTGCCGGACGGCACCAAGCGCTTCGAGCTGACCACCAGCGTCGTCGACTGGGAGGTCGAGCCCGGCAAGACGGTCCAGGCGATGGCCTTCAACGGCACGGTCCCGGGACCCACCATCCGGGTGGAGCCGGGGGATCTCGTCCAGGTCGACGTGCACAACGAGCTCGACGAGTCGACCGGTGTCCACTTCCACGGTCTGTTCACCCCGAACGACCAGGACGGGGTGCCGACCATCACGCAGGACCCGATCGAGCCGGGCGACGACTTCACCTACCGCTTCGTGGCTCAGGACGAGCCTGCGGTGGGCATGTACCACTCGCACCACAACGCCGCCGAGCAGGTCCCGAACGGGCTACTGGGCGCCATCCTGATCGGCCGGGTGCCGCTGCCCCCCGAAGTCGGCTCCGTGGCCCAGGAGCTCTCGATGGTGCTGAACGACAGCGGGGCCATCGGGTTCTCGCTGAACGGGAAGTCGTTCCCCGCCACCGCTCCCATCGTGGCGAAGCAGGGCGATTGGGTCCTGCTGCACTACATGAACGAGGGCTCGGCGATCCACCCCATGCACCTGCACGGCATGCCGCAGCTGGTGGTGGCCAAGGACGGGTGGCCGGTGCCGCAGCCGTACCGGGCCGACACCATCTCCGTGGCGCCCGGCGAGCGCTACACCGTCGCCGTCCACGCCACCGAGCTCGGCACCTGGGCCTGGCACTGCCACATCCTTCCCCACGCCGAGCGCTCGGACGGCATGTTCGGGATGGTCACTGCCCTCGTCGTGCAGTGACGGCGGAGGCGGGACCGCCCTACTGGGACGGCTCGCGCTTGAGCTGCTCGCGGTCATCCATCTCCTGTGCCGTGACCGAGTCCCGGGGCGGGATGAGGAGGAGGTAGGCCGCCCCGCAACGCTTGATGTGGGAGTGCGTGTCCACGGCGTCCCCTACCCACGCCGTGGTGGCTGCCTGGGGACGTCAGTCCTGGTCGTCGAGCGCGAGCTCGAGGTGCACCACGCCGTCCGAGTGGGACGAGCGGCACGGCACGCCGGCATGGTGGAACACGGCGAGCATGCGGCTGTTCTCGGGGAGGGTGTCCGCCACGAAGCGGGTCACGCCGACCTGGCGCGCCCGCGCCGCCAGTCGTCGGAACAGCAGGGAGCCGAGGCCGCGACCCTGCCACGGGTCGGCCACCACGAAGGCGACCTCGGCCACGGTCGGGTCCTCGCCCCGGTCGAAGCGGGCCACGGCCACGATCTCGGTGCCGTCGGAGGCGACGATGGCCTCCCGGTCGCGGTGGTCGACGTGGGTGAAGCGGTAGAGCTCGTCGGGGCTCAGCTGCGGGTGGAAGGAGAAGAACCGCCGGTACACGGTCTCGGCCGACAGGCCCGAGTGGAAGCGGACCAGCCGCACGGCGTCGCCCGGCGCCATGGGGACGAGGGTCACCACGCGGCCGTCCCGCAGCGCGATGCCCTCCGGCGCGGGGAGCGCCGGCTTCACCGCGTCGCGGCCGCGCCCATGCCCACCACGGCGGCGGCCAGGTCCTCCCCCCAGCGGCGGGCCCGCTCCCGCTCGCCGTCGAGCAGGGGGCCGGGCGTGCCGCCCACCCAGAAGGTGGTGGCGGGGGCGACGAGCCGCACGCGCAGGCGGCGCAGCCGTCGGGCGGCGCCTCGGGCCGCGGAGCCGGGGACCGGCGCGTGGACCCGGGTGTCGAAGGTCGCGCCCACCGTGCCGGCCGGGGCCCGGTCGAGCGCGGCCAGCCACTCCCGCAGACCCGTGGCGGGACCGGTGGCGGGCGGGGCGCCCTGGCGGACGGCGTCGGCCCGGGTCCGGGCCCGCGTCATGCCCATCGCATGGGTGGGGCCGCCGACCACCACCAGGACCGGCGGCTCGGGGAGGGCGTCCGGCGCCTCGCCGACGGCGCAGACCGAGACGTCCAGCTGCGAGGCCAGACCCTCGGCCACCGCCCGGGCCACCTCCTCGGTGTTGCCGAACATGGACTCGAAGACCACGAGCGCTCGCATGGCGAACTCCTCTCGTTCGTTCCTGCCTCCAGGGTGCGCCCGCCCGCCGGCGCCGACCAGAGGCGAAGGTCACCCGCTAGGGGGTCGGCACCACGACGACCGGGCACGTGGCCCGGTCGGTGGCCCGGCGGCTCACCGAGCCGAGCACGGCGCCGGTGTGGCCGCTCGTGCCCCGGGAGCCGAGCACCAGCAGGGCGGCGCCGGCGGCCAGGCCGGTGAGCACATCGGCGGGGTCACCCCGGGAGAGCACCCCCTCCACCTCGACGCCGGGGTCGTCGGCCCGGGCCCGGTCGACGGCGGCGTCGAGCACGGCGGCGAAGTCCCGCTCCAGCGCCGCGACCTCGTCCGCCGGTTCGCGCTCCGTGTGGTGCAACGGGGGCGACCAGCAGTGCACCGCCACCACACGGGCCCCGAAGGCGGGGGCGTGGGCCACCGCCCACCTCAGGGCCGAGTCCGAGCCGGGAGAGCCGTCCACGCCCACGACGATCCTGTCCTCCACCGCCCCATCCTGGCCGCCGAGCGGCCAGGATGGGACGGCGATGACGATCCGCGTCTTCCTCCTCGACGACCACGAGCTCGTGCGCCGGGGCCTGCGGGACCTCCTCGAGACCGAGGACGACCTGGAGGTGACCGGGGAGGCCTCCACCGCCGAGGAGGCGCTGCGCCGGCTGCCGGCGGCCCGGCCCGACGTGGCCGTGCTCGACGTGCGGCTGCCGGACGGGAGCGGCGTCGAGGTGTGCCGGGAGATCCGCTCTCGCGCCCCCGAGGTGCGGTGCCTGATGCTCACCTCGTACGCCGACGACGAGGCGCTGTTCGACGCCATCATGGCCGGAGCCGCGGGCTACGTCCTCAAGCAGGTGCGGGGGAACGAGCTGGTCGAGGACATCCGGCGGGTGGCCGCCGGCCAGTCGCTGCTCGACCCCGCGGTGACCGCTCGGGTGCTCGAGCGCCTGCGCAGGGGGCCCGAGGAGGACGAGCAGGTGGCCTCGCTCACCGAGCAGGAGGCGCACATCCTCGAGCTCCTGGCCGAGGGCCTCACCAACCGGCAGATCGCCGAGCGCATGTACCTGGCCGAGAAGACGGTGAAGAACTACGTCTCCAACCTCCTGGCCAAGATGGGGATGTCACGCCGCACCGAAGCCGCGGTGTACGCCGCCCGGGCGGCCGAGCGCCGCCGCCGGACCTAGCGAGGCGCGGCGGCTGGGGCACTCCGCCGGGCGGGGGAGGACCTTCGGCCCTGCGGTCCGGGCGGTCCCGTCGCAAACACTGCGCCCATGGCGCAGGACGGCGCGATCGTGGACCGCAACGGGTTGGAGGTGCTGGGCCGGGAGGAGTGCCTCGAGCTGCTGGCCGGCGCCACCCTCGGGCGCATCGGCGTCTCCGTGGGGGCGCGGCCGCTCGTGCTGCCGGTCAACTTCTGCGTCGACGGCGATCGCATCGTGCTGCGCACCGGCGCCGGGACGAAGCTCGACGCGGCCAGCCGCCACGCGGTGGTGTCGTTCGAGGTCGACGACATCGACCCGCTCTTCCACGGCGGCTGGAGCGTGGTGGTCACGGGCATGGCCGCTCCGCTCGCCTCGGAGGCGGAGCTGGCGCGGGCCCGGGCCCTGCCCATCGTGCCCTGGGCGGCGCCAGGCGACCGCTACGTGGCCATCACCTCGAGGACGTGAGCGGGCGCCGCATCGGCCCGCCGGCGCCCGCACCGGCCGGGCGCGTCGCCTGGCGCTGATCAGCCGGGCAGGGCGGCCAGTGGCACGGACCAGACCAGCCTGGTGCCCCCGCCGTGCCGAGGCTCGATGGTGCACGTCCCGCCCCGCTCCTCGGCCCGGGCCCGGAGGTTGGGGAGGCCTCGGCCCCCCTTCCGCCCGGACGGCCCTTCGCGCAGGCCCTGGCCGTCGTCGACCACCTCCAGCGTGAGGTCGTCACTGGCGGAGACCGTCACCTCGACCGACGAGGCGCCGGCGTGGCGAGCCACGTTCGTGAGCGCCTCCCGCAGCACGGCCAGGACGGGCTCGTGCAGGTCGTCGCCCGCCAGGGTGTCCACCGGCCCCTCGAAGCGGATGCCGGGGGCGACGCCGAGGCCGCGGGCCAGCTCCTCGGACAGCTCGAGCACCTCCTGGCGCAGGCTCCGCCCCCGCTGCCGGCGGGCGGCCTCCAGCTGGAAGATGGTCGTGCGGATCTCTCGCACGGTGTCGTCGAGGTCGAGGACGGCCTGCTCGAGGCGGCTGGCCACCTCGGGGCGCACGCTCAACCGGGCCGCGCCCTGGAGGGTCAGGCCGGTGGCGAAGAGCCGCTGGATGACCTTGTCGTGCAGGTCCCGGGCGATGCGCTCGCGCTCCTCCAGGAGGGTGGCCTCCTGCAGGCGGGCGTGCAGCCGGGCGTTCTGGATGGCGATGCCGGCGGCACCGGCGAGCCCCACGACCAGCTCCTCGTCCACGTCGGTGAAGACCTCGCCG
>Ga0126307_10002040_pt1 | contig 13540 bp, 8 predicted proteins | sample Plot28_FD_89955 | JGI IMG/M metagenome (GOLD analysis project Ga0126307, IMG submission 89955) | Serpentine soil microbial communities from UC McLaughlin Reserve, CA, USA - Plot28 | ecosystem: Environmental > Terrestrial > Soil > Grasslands | place: USA: UC McLaughlin Reserve, Lake County...
TCGCCAAAAAGTCTTTTGATGGTTTTAATACTTCTTTACGCCTCGGAAAAGTTAGTGGGCTGGTACAGTATTATGCTCAGGGGAGCATTAAGTCAGACAAATATAATCCCAGAGACTTAGGTTTTTTACAAACACCTAACGAGGTTATATACACAACTGGGATAAGTTATAATGAGTTCAAACCCACTAAAAATTTTCTCAGTTACAAATATTATTTTAATGCTTCGTATCAACGTTTATACAAACCCAATGTGTTTAATAATATCCACCTTTCAGCGGGTAGTTTCTGGTATTTCAAGAATTTTTGGGATGCCACTTTAACATTAGGATATTTACCAGACCAGCATGACTATTTTTTGTTGGGCGCTCCATTCAGCCATTTTGCCCGCAGGCCGGCCTACGGCTATGCGTCCCTGCAAGGAAGCTCTGATAGTCGTAAGCGTTTATTCTTTAGCTATGAATACCTGCTGGCAGATTTTTTTAATACACCGGATAAAAAATACCATGTTATTGATATGGGGTTGCGTTACCGCTTCAGCAATCAATTCACGCTTGAATTTTCTAACCGCCATGAATCTGAAACCGATTATATTGTTTATGCTGGAAAAGAAATGAGTGGTGAGCCTATTATTGGATTTGTCGATTTCAAGGACGTTACTTCTGTGCTTTCAGGTATTTATAATTTCAGCCCACGCACCAATTTAACCCTTCGGACAAGGCACTACTGGAGCAATGTACCTTATAAAAGATTTGCCAATGTAGATGCTGAAGGAAATGAAGTAGCTCGTGACCCCTCACTTCCCGCCCCTGATGTGGACGCGAACATCAATATTTTCAATATGGATGCATTTTTTACCTGGGATTTCCGTTTGGGAAGCCGCTTAATATTGGGATGGAAAAACTGGCTCGGTGATGAAAATAGCGTTAATGGAACGAGCTATAAATACTATCTCGGAAATTTCGGGAAAACGTTTGCCGCTTCTCATGGCAATGAGTTTACGCTACGGCTTGTGTACTTTATCGATTATAACCAGCTAAAAGGCCGGCGGTAATCCAGGCAAATTATTTAAATCATCAAAAACATTGCATCAAGCTTTCAGAGAATATTCATTGCATCTGAATCAATCTGCTTTCTACAATAGCAAAAACATTTTCGTTACCTAATGGTTCAATCAAAGCTGTGCCGGTAAACTTACTAAACGCGGGTAGAATACAATGAGCTTTTCCAAAATAAAAACAGGGCAGACGTAAAGATTGCTTACCCATGCCCTGCAAATAAATTCCCGGATGGATATGCCCGCAAAAGGTATAAAGGTCTTTTCGCTCTTCACATTTATCATGTATAAAAAGGAATGGGCCAACTGTTAGTTCATTGTCAATCACCTGTATATTTGTTTCCCTGTACCAGCCATCTTTCAAAATGTCATGGTTCCCTTTTACAAGTGAAATTTCCAAAAGGGGAAAATCACTTCGCCATTTTTTAAACCAGTCTAATTCAATATTGGCGTGACTATGAAAAAAGTCGCCTACCACAATCAATTTTTTGGGATCAAAAAATCTTAGTAAACTAACAAGGCGTTGAAGGTCTTCCTTGTAAACATTTTGGGGGACAGCAATGCCGGATTTGCGAAAGTGACCGGTCTTTCCAAAATGTAAATCTGAAACAATCAACGCTTTTTCTTCTTCCCAAAAAATAGAGCGTTGAGCTGTAAGCCATAGATTCTGGTTTCGGATTGTATGTAGAATTGGTGCTTGCATCTAAAGCTGCAAATATACTTGAAGGGCTGTCTTTAAAAGCTTTAACCAATAAATAGAATGATAAATGTTGCTACCATTTTTCCAACTGTTGCTGCATCCTCTTCACACGGTCTTCTAATTTTTCCGAAGTAAGGTTTTCTCTCATGCTGTCTACCTTGATTGGAAAGCAAAAAGGGGTTAACTGTTTTGGGAATGTGATGACAATTTTTGAATGTTGAATGCGTTGTAACATTTCTCTGAGGCGCAGTTCTTCCATCTGTTGGTCAAACACCTCCTGGTATGCTTGTCTTATTAAAACATTATGGGGCTCATATTCATTAAACACATTGAATAATAGTCCGGCAGACGCTTGCAAATGTCTTGTTTTTTTGTGTTCGCCCGGGTATCCCTGGAAGATCAATCCTCCAATGACTGCTATATCCCTGAATTTTCTTTTGGCCATTTCTGTAGCATTCACACTGCGTTGGATATCCTGAATCAGGTTATCTAAAGAAAATAGTTCATACACATTTGTATCATCAACAGGAATGGGCTGATCGCTCAATAATTCAAAGCCATAATCATTCATAGCTATAGAAAAGGTAATGGGAGTAATCTTACTGATGCGATAAGCCAAAACGGCTGCCATCGCCTCATGAACTAATCTGCCCTCAAATGGATAAACAAATAAGTGAAAGCCATCCCTTGTTTCAATTTGCTCAATTAATAACTCGTTTGCTTTTGGCACATGTGATGTCCTGTATTGTAAATCAAACAATGGTTTTAAGACTTTGATCTCAATATCCTTCACCTTTGTTTTGTCTGCAATTAAATGATGTGCTTCATCAAATTTTTCACGCAATACTTTTCCAAGACTTGCTGACAAAGGCAGACGGCCACCCATCCAGCTTGGCACTATCGATTTTTTTACATTCGACTTTTTGACAATCACTGTCATGTCTTTGATCATCACCAGTTCTAATTGTCTGCCGGCAAGAGTAAAATTGTCACCAGGCTCAAGTCTTGAAATAAACCATTCTTCAATAATGCCCACATAACCTCCCGACAAAAATTTTACTTTCAGCATGGCATCACTCACTATTGTCCCAATATGCAGGCGATGACGCATAGCAATGCGTCGGCTTTTTATTTTGTAAACACCGTCTTCAACCTCTACCTTTTTATATTCATCATATTGCTGTAAAGCAGTTCCTCCAACTGTAATGAAGTATAAGATAGCCTGCCATTCATCTTCTGTCAGTTCGCTATAGCAATGCGTTGCATTAACCTCTTTCCAGATAATGTCAGGGATAAAGCCATCGGACACTGCCAGCGTACCCAAGTATTGCACCAATACATCATAACACAATAACATTGGCTCGCGGCTTTCAATATATTGTTCAGCGATAGCTGATTTCAATGCCGCAGCTTCTATTAGCTCTAAGGAATGTGTTGGAAGAAAATAAATTTTGCTTACCGCATCAGGGCTATGGCCACTTCGTCCTGCTCTTTGTAAAAACCGGGCAACACCTTTTGGCGACCCAACTTGTATAACCGTTTCTACTGGGCGGAAATCAACGCCTAAATCAAGGCTTGCCGTACAAACAACGGCTTTTAATTTGCCTTCGTGCAAAGCTTCTTCGACCCATGTGCGTAATTCCATTTCAATGCTTCCATGATGTAAGGCGATAACACCAGCTAGCTCGGGAGCAATGTTGAGCAATGTTTGATACCACATTTCACTCATTCCTCTTGTATTGATAAAAATGAGCGTGGTTTTACTTTCGTTTAGAATGGGTAATACTTTTTCGGCCAGCTTTATGCCGAGATGACCCGCCCATGGAAACTTTTCAATTTCATCAGGAAGAATGGACTGCACTTCAATTTTCTTTTGAAGGTTAGCCCGCACAATGACCCAATCTTCTTTTTTTTGTTGGAGCAATTGCAATGACGAAAGCAAGACTTCCATTGCCTGGTTTAAATTACCAATGGTAGCGCTGATGCCCCAAACGCATAAGGTTTCCCTCCAGCTTTCCCCCGTGGGAGGAGATGGCTGTTCACTCACCTTTCTTTCTGAAGAAACATTATCCATGAAAGTGCTCAGAGTTTGGGTAGAGCGGTAACTTTTAATCCCCGCAATCCTGCTAATTGCTAATTCCACTTGTACGCCTCTTTTACTTCCAATTAATTCATGCCATTCATCAACGGCAATAATCCTGAGGGTTTTAAAAATTTCAGAGTAATGTTTTTGAGCCAGTAACAAGTGTAAACTTTCTGGGGTAATAATCAACACTTCAGGCATTTGGCGTTTTTGCTTTTGCCTGTCACTCATGGAAGTATCACCATTACGGATACCTACTTTCCATTGCATGCCGAATTCCGTAATGACTTCTTCCATAGCACGGCCAATATCTTTGGCAAGGGCACGAAGTGGAGTAATCCATATCAATTGTAATCCATTCCTTGATTTGGTTTGATAGGTGGAAGAATGTTGGTTAATGAATTGAATGATGCTTCCCAAAAAAACGGAAAAAGTTTTGCCGGTACCTGTTGGCGCATTTACTAAACCGCTTTTGCTGTTGATAATATGTTGCCATGTTTGTTCCTGGTAAGCAAAAGGTTGAAACCCTTTTGATGTAAGCCAGCTCGTCACAATGCCATAGCCTATCGTATCTTCTAACTTCAAGATGTTTATAAAGTTTTTAAATATTCAATCACTCCCTTTCTCTCTATATCACTTAAAGCATCGCCAAAATAATGGCCATAATTACCATATCCCGGCAGATCTGTATTATACACTTTGGAGCCATTGGGTTTTTGTTCAACAGAAAATTTCCACCCGATCTTTTCATAATCATATTCCTGTTTATCAAAATTGCGCGACCAGTATTGTGGCCTGAGTTTACTGTTTAACAAGACTTCCAATGTAGGTACCGAACCATTATGTAAATAAGGTGCAGTAATCCAGATGCCATCAAGAGGCGGAGCAATGTATCCTTTAAAAGGTTGCAGTTGCGCAGGATGATCGCCTGAAGTAAACCAGCTTTTATTAAACCAGTCTACAAACTGTGGATTGGAATAGTTGCTTTTGTACAAAAATGAATCGGTTAATATAAGGGATTCAGGGATCAACAAATTTGGATAAGTACTTTCTTGTCCATACTTACCATGGCAGGAAGAGCACTTCTTTTCAAATACTCCTTTACCTTTTTGAGACAGCGGTTCATTAATAGTGGCAGGGTATTTTGGTGGTTTCAAAGAGTAGAGGTAAGCTAATACATCAGGCATGTGTTCATCTACTGATCTTGATTCAGACGTATCATTCACCGTTAATAGATTTGAAGCCATCAAAAACCTTCCAAAATCCCCACGGCCAAAGCCATTATAGAACATAGCATTTTTCTTTTTCAATAACCACCATGCTGGTGTATCTGTAGGAATTATTTCCTCCGGAATGTCTAATAGTGCTTCGTTGCTCCATTCAAATGTTGCTGCACCACGGTGTGCTGCCAGGACTGTTGCTAGCCGGTCTGCTGTATTAACACCTCTCACCTGTGGTGCCAGGAAAGGGCTAATGGTTTTAGCTACCTTTAAGAAGGGTGCGGCAGCTTCATATTGTTTTGGTGAATTAAGTTTCAACATCTTTTCCAGCATTTGAAAATTGCCGGCACTTAGCTTTTGCCCTTTTGTAAAATCAATTAAGGAGTTGCCCAATCCAATCACCAATTGATCATTAAAAACCTGCGCATGACATTGTAAACAATTAGGCGCTACCAACACTTCTCCGTTCAATGCTGTAACAGACGTATAATCATGAGGAAGTTTTTTGTTGAAGCCTTCCCTTTGTAAAAAAACCTTTTGATTGCCCGCTCCGAAGAAGAAAATGTTATAAGGGATGCCTCCTTTTACATAGTCGCCCGTTGTCAGGTATTCGTACCCTTTTTTAGCATCACCTGTCCGCTGTTTACTGGGAGGGATGGGTACAGGCTCGTCTTCCTGAAAAAAGGGGAGGAAAGCGCAAAAAGCTATCAAACTCACTGCCAGCAAAGAAAGAGTTAGCATCTTTCTCATATCACATGTTTTTATAAAGATAATCGGCGCAAGACTATTTGCCGTAGACCTCAAGCATTTTTTTAAGGTCTTGCAATGTATTGATCTCTTCCACGGTTTTATCTTTTCTCCACCGGCTGATCCTTGGGAAGCGAAGAGCCACTCCTGATTTATGACGGTTAGAAGCCGCAATTCCTTCAAATGCTATTTCAAAAATCAATTCGGGTTTTACAGTTCTTACAGGCCCAAATTTTTCCAGCGAATTTCTTTTTACAAATGCATCCACTTGTGCAAACTCCTTATCGGTTAAACCTGAATATGCCTTTGTAAAAGCAATCAATTTATCACCATCCTTCACAGCAAAAGTATAATCAGTATAAAGGTTACTTCTTCTACCTGCACCTTTTTGCGCATAGATCATCACCGCATCGATCACTAAAGGATCAATTTTCCATTTCCACCAATCTCCCCGTTTTCTTCCTACCTGGTAAGCAGAGGTTTTCTTTTTCAACATAAAACCTTCAGCGCCTAATTCCCTTGATGTTTCTCTTAATCTCGCCAGTTCATCCCAACTCTGATAAGGAATAACAGGAGAGATAAGTATGGTTGGATGATTTGCAGAAGCTACAATCTCTTCAAGTTTTGTTCTTCTCTCTTCTAAAGTTCTGTTCCGCCAGTCTTCTCCGTTGTACTCCAAAAGATCATAGGCAAAAAAGGCAATAGGCGCCTCCTGTAATTGCTTTTTAGTAATATTTTTCCTTCCAATCCTTGTCTGAAGCAAGGCAAATGGCAAGGGTTTTTCATCTACAGAAGGAATAATCTCTCCATCTATAGCAACTCCGTCAGGCAAAACATGTTGAAGGGAGTGATACTCGGGGAATTTTTCCGTCATCAGTTCCTCTCCACGACTCCACACAAATAACTCGTTATTGCGTTTGATGATTTGTCCGCGTATGCCGTCCCATTTCCATTCGGCCTGCCATTCTTTTGGATCGCCTAATACTTCAACGTTGTCTTCAATAGCATAAGCTAAATAAAACGGATAAGGTTTTGACCAATCGGTGGTGGCGGAATGCTCACTTAATAATTGATCAAAGAAAACGGTAGAAGGATCCCAATTGCCACTAATGCGATGCGCAATAATTGAAGGCTCAAGACTTATCGTTTTGGCTAGTGCATTTACCATCAGTTTTTGTGACACACCAATACGGAAGCCACCAGTAATAAGTTTATTGAAAACAAACCTTTCTCCATAGTTCATCTCCATCCACGAATCAATGATGAATTGTTTGCGTACTTCCTCTGCTTCTTTTTCAATTCTTTTTAATTCTTCGATGTAATAGTGAAGCGGTTTCGTGGTTTCTCCAATGCTTGTTTTTTCAGGTAACAGCAATGTTATCGTTTCAGCAAGATCACCTACCGTGTGATAGGATTCTTCAAACAACCAAAAAGGCAGGTTCATAAGTTCAACAGCATAGGTAGCCAGTTGTGTAGTATTTACCGCTCGTTTTGGCCTTCTACCGCTGAAGATGGCAATCACCCAAACCTTATCCTTGTCGTCAGCCACAGAAAAATAGTGCACCAACGCTTCTAATTTATCATTGGTTTTGGTGCTGGTGCCCAATTTCATTACCAGGTCTGAAAATCCGGTAAACCCGCTGTAGGCTTTATCAAGGTCACTATATTCGATTGCCTCATTCATTGCTAATCTTCAAATTCTCCTTCGGAATTTAAAGGTGTTTCTTCAATTTCATCATCGCCATATTCTGTTTTTACTTCTTTTGAATGCCACCCTTGCTCGTTAAGATAACGGGTGAATACAGATTGAAAGCCATGGGTTGTGTAAATACATTCGGCATCAGTAGCTTTGCAGGCTTTAATTAATCCATTCCAGTCCGCATGATCGCTTATTGCAAAGCCTGCATCGGCATTTTTTCTTCGTACACTGCCACGCACTTGCATCCAGCCACTGCATATACCAATTTCATAGGGTGCAAAACGCTTTAGCCAGGGTGAGCCTTCTGCACCTGAAGGTGCAATCACTATAGAGCCTTTCAGTTCTTCTTTTGGTACGTCAAACACTTTTCTAACGGCAGGTAGTTTCCAACCCGAGTTCACAAGTGCCATATGAATATTGTACACAGCGCCGTGCACAAAGATTTTGTCGGTCACTTCTGACGCAGGCAGCAATATTCGTTGCGCTTTTCCTAAACTATAGGCAATGAGTATGGAAGTTTTTCCTGCAGTTTGATTATTTCTTATCCAACTTTGCATGCCCTCATAAATTTCTTTTTGTGGCTTCCAGTTATAGATAGGTAAACCAAAGGTTGACTCGGTGATAAAGTTGTGGCATTTCACTGGCTCAAATTCTCCGCTCAATCCATCATTTTCTAATTTGTAATCCCCGCTGATTACCCAGATTTCTCCATTATGCTCCACTCTTATTTGTGAAGAACCAATAATATGCCCTGCGGGAAATAAACTGATGCGAACTCCATTGATATAAACCGGTTCATTCCATCCAACGCTCTCGTAAGGATTAGGTCCCAGTCGTTGTTGTAATATCGGTTTGGTAAAATGATGACAGAGATACGATTTGCTCCCCCACCTTGCATGATCACTGTGTGCATGCGTGATGACAGCTTTTTCAACCGGCCGCCAGGGATCAATATAAAAATCGCCGGCACGGCAATACAAACCTTTGTCAGAAAATTCAATCAGGGACATATCACTAAGTTACTTATGAAGTAACCATAAACCCTGCCATTTGTTGAATGCACCGAGCGTTACCTGTGACTTGTTTTCACTAATTAATAGAGAATATTTTTTACGCCTCCAAAGACCTTAATAAAATACAAATGCCTGTTCTCAAAATAATCCAGGGTCATTGAGGATTTGTCTTTAAACACAGGTTGAATATCAAATTGGGTAAAAACGGTATTTCCTTTTCTTGTAAGATTAGAAGCCACATCTTTTTTAGTATCTAAAAGAAGCATAGCGAAACGCAGAGTTGCTTCGTAGCCCCTAAAGAACATATCGGTTGGCTTATTACTGACTGTAGTGGAAAATTCTTCTGCCAGTTTATTTTCAAGAGGGGAGATACGGTTGTAATAAAATGGGGTACTGTAGATGATTTCCAGGTTCTGAAATTTGTTGAAATTCAATCTATCCCAGGTGGGCATACCAATTACTCTTGTGGGATAAGTGCTATTAATAGCTGCTAAGTGAGTTGCCAGTCTTTCCGCAAAGGTTTCGTCCAGAGTTCCGGCAATACATACATTTCTTTTTGTGCTATCTAAATGGGCAGCCAATATTTGCGGAGTAAAATTTGAACCAATGTTTACGTACTTAATGGTAAGCGGTGTGCCCGGTGCGCTTTTGGCAAAATCAGCAAAGTGTTCTTTAATCTGGTCTTCCTGTGCGCCTGGTTTTGTAAACACAATAATTCTATCTTGTTTATGATACTTTTGAATGAACTGGTAAATACTTTCTACATGCGCCTGCAAGGTTGAATTTAACACAACGAAGTAAGGGTTATTTGAAACATTAGCATCATTAGGCAAAGTAGCCGATATAAAAGGAATCTTTCTTTGCTGGGCTGCTTCTGCCAGTGCTTTTGTTTCAGGTACATTAGATTGGGCAATAATCATTTCCACATCTGTTAATTCAGGAAGAGCCAGCTGTTGTGAGATGCTTTGTTTTCCTCTTGAATCATAAACGAAAATCTCGAGCGGAGCGCCTCTTTTTTGCAAAGAATCCAAAGCTGTTTGAACTCCCTGGTAAAATTCCAACCCGGGAATAACATACCGGGGAAAGTTATTTTTTTCAAAACGAAAATTGCCTGTGGCATCAAAAACAGAATCGAGGTAAAGTGGTGTGAAGATGGCGATCTTATTCCGTTGTACCGTTTGTGCAATCGTTGAAAAAGAAATAGCAAGAGTAAAAATCGATCCAACAAAAAGTCTTTTCATATCAAGATTTCTAATGTAAATAGCAAGTGTTCAGGTAAAGCAAAAAATTTTCTCAAACGAGATCAGTGATAAATTGACGGGGATATGGCAGCTAAAGAACTTCAAACTAAAAACCAAAACTTTAAACCATTACTCCCATTCAATCGTTGCTGGCGGTTTGCTGCTAATATCGTACACTACACGGTTTATACCTCTTACCGAATTAATAATTTCATTGGACACAGAAGCAAGAAAATCATAAGGCAGGTGCGCCCAATCTGCTGTCATTCCATCCACACTGGTTACAGCCCTTAGTGCTACTGTAAACTCGTAGGTTCTTTCATCGCCCATTACTCCCACGCTACGCACCGGCAATAAGATAGAGCCGGCCTGCCAAACCGTTGCATACAGGTTATGTTGCTTTAATGCTTTAACATAAATATCGTCGGCTTTTTGTAACAGGTTCACCTTTTCCTCTGTTACTTCTCCCAATATCCTGATGGCTAAACCGGGGCCGGGAAAAGGATGGCGGCTGATCATGTCGTCAGGGATACCCAATTCAGTGCCAACTTTTCTTACTTCATCTTTAAACAAATAGCGCAACGGCTCCACCAACCCTAAATGCATTTTTTTTGGTAAGCCGCCAACATTATGGTGCGATTTGATAGTAACGGAAGGGCCGTGTACAGAAACACTTTCAATTACGTCGGGATAAATAGTGCCTTGTCCTAACAGCTCCACACCCTTTATTTTTTTTGCTTCTTCCTGGAAAATTTCGATGAAGATTTTCCCGATCGCTTTCCTTTTTTTCTCAGGGTCCGTTTTGCCTTTCAGCTTTTGGTAAAACTTATTTTTGGCGTCAATGCCTTTTACATTGAGGCCAAGCTGTTTATACGTCTTTACTACATTTTCAAATTCATCTTTTCTCAACACACCATTATCAACAAAAATTCCATGAAGATTATCCCCTATAGCCCGGCTGATTAAAGTAGCAGCAACGGTAGAATCTACGCCGCCACTGATGGCCATCACCACCTTGCGGTTACCTATCTGTTTTTTTAAAGCAGCAACAGTGTCAGTAATAAAATGCGCAGGTGTCCAATCTTGCCGGCAACCACAGATGTTGACTAAAAAATTATGAAGTACTTTTTTGCCTTCTATGGAATGGTACACTTCCGGATGAAATTGCAAACCATACAGGGGCTTATGCATTTCATCGTCTCTATGTTTGAAAGCAGCAACAGGTATACTATCGGTAGTTGCCAGCAATTCAAATTCTTTAGGCAATTTTAAAATGGTGTCGGCATGGCTCATCCAAACCTGGGAGGCTGGAATCAGGTTGTTTAGCAGGCTGTCTTCTTTTTCCAGGTGAAGAATGGCACGGCCATATTCCCGTTTGTTACTTTTCTCCACTTTGCCACCAAATTGCTTAGCCATCATTTGCGCCCCGTAACAAATACCCAGAACCGGTGCTTTCTTTGTCAACGAAGCCACGTTGACATCCGGAGCCTTTTCATCATTAACGGAGAATGGCGACCCTGACAGGATGATCCCTTTTAGAAAAGGGTCATATTCAACGGGTTTATTAAAAGGTACGATTTCGCAAAAAACATTGGCCTCCCGAACGGCCCGGGCAATTAATTGTGTGTATTGTGAGCCGAAGTCGAGAATCAGAATTTTTTCTGTCATGGGGTGTAAAAATAATAAACCTCGGTTTAACGGTTTGCGAAGGTGGAAATAAGGAGGAAAATTATGGTCCTAACCAAATGCTATTATGAACTTACGTTGCTGCCTGTGGCGCAGCAGGCGCCATCGCACACCTGCACGCCAACAACTTCATTGAACAGAAAGTTTCAGGCAAAGCTGGCAAAGAAGCAAAAACAAGGGTTCTATTTGCTGCTTCGTTGCCGGCTGTTCTTCAAATCAAAAGATAATAAGAATTACTGCACCTGAACGGAGCGTCGCAAGGAACGCTTCGCAAGGATTTGTAGGTGGTTTCATAAAAACTTAAATCTATTTGTAACTTGGCGTTTATAACTGTAGTCTTATACAAAAACAATCATCATGAGAATTTCCTTTATCGTTTTGGTAATAGCTTTATTTGGTCTTTCGTCCTGCAATTATTTTGGCGGCGAACGCATTTCCGGCGACGGCCACATAGTAAGCCAGCAAAGGAATGCCAGCGGTTTTCATAGCCTGGATGTGAGTGGCGGAATTAAAGTTCATTTGCGACAGGATGCAGCTTCATCTGTAAAGGTTGAGGCAGACCAAAACCTGATGGAATACATTGAAGTTTATAACGACGGCAATACGCTTGTGATCAAGGAAAAAGATGGTGTTAATTTGGATCCTTCAAAAGATATTCTTGTTTACGTAGCTGCTCCCACGTTTAAGGATATTGATGTTTCAGGAGCTTGTGATATTATCGGGGATGGTCCCATATCAGCAAATGATGAAATGAGTGTGAATGCAAGTGGCGCCAGCAACATTAACCTGCAGCTAAATGCTTCGAAACTTCGATCAGAGCTTTCAGGAAGTAGTCATTTGAATTTGAAAGGACAGGTTACTGATTTTTCTCTGCATGCCAGCGGCGCCAGTGAAATAAAAACCTTTGAGCTGGTGGCAGATAATATTGAACTTGATCTTTCCGGTGCGTCAGAAGCTGAAGTGAATGCTAACAAAAAACTGGATGTGGAAGCGTCCGGCGCAAGCAATGTTATCTATAAAGGTAGGCCGGCCATTACGCAAAATTCATCTGGTGCCAGCGAAGTAAGACCAGCCAGTTAAAGATTCACGTATTTTACCCTGATCATAATATTTCGATTTCTTCCTTTGTCATCGGTGCATGAAATTTTTACAGGACCTTCGCTGGGAATAAAGAACTGGGCCTCTCCTGCATTGGTGCTTTTATAAAACTGGTCATTAATATACCAATACAGTTTACTCACATCTGAGCCGGCATTAGCTTTTAATTGTAATGGTTCAGGGTCTTTGGAGTTAATGAAATATTCTGTGCCATTTAATGGGAATGAAATGTTTGGTCCGTCGCCTTTGAAAATCTTTTCACAATCCGGGTTATGAGGGGGAATTTTTTGATAGCTGATTCCATTTTGAGAAAAATAGTCCTGCATTTCAGGTGCTATTGAACGATATAACTTTTTAATATAGCCGGTTGCCGACGCACAACTTTCACAATAGGAAACAGAATTATCAGGTGATATATTGATCTCCCGCAAATGATGGCAGGTAATGGAAGTGCTAATCAATGGAATGAAATAATCTGAAACCAGGTTGGTGCAATCAGGACCGGGTGGCAAACCTGTTTCGCTACATACCTTTCGCAATTCACAGTCTCCAGGTGGAACATACCAATCTGAGTTGCTATCGTAATCTATGGTATTGAATATTTTAAACAGGAGCGGCGTAGCTGTATTAGCACCACTCAATTCCGCCACTCCCTGGCCGGAGAAGTTACCTACCCAGATACCAACCGTATAGTTTTTATTATAGCCAATGCTCCAGGCGTCTTTTCTTCCATAGGATGTTCCCGTTTTCCATGCAATCTTCGGCATGTGTTCTGTAGCTGTCCAGTTCAGGGGAAAATCAGGCCTGTTAACTTTGGAAAGGATCTCGGTGATCATGTAGCTGGAAGCCGGGGTCAGTAATTGAATCTTTTTTGCCGGAGCAGTTGTTTGTAGGAATTGAGGCGTACTATACATGCCGTTGTTGGCAAGGGCAGAAAATAAACCGGTCAATTGCTCAAGCGTAGCTCCGCAACCCCCGAGGATCAACGACAGCCCTAA
>Ga0126307_10002041_pt1 | contig 13537 bp, 11 predicted proteins | sample Plot28_FD_89955 | JGI IMG/M metagenome (GOLD analysis project Ga0126307, IMG submission 89955) | Serpentine soil microbial communities from UC McLaughlin Reserve, CA, USA - Plot28 | ecosystem: Environmental > Terrestrial > Soil > Grasslands | place: USA: UC McLaughlin Reserve, Lake County...
ACAACAACAAATATGATGCACCATTACGACCATAGTGCGGCAAATATAATTGGTTTATTTTTTTAGTTCAACATCGGTTACCAGCATATAATGGTCAGAATAGTTTTTGATGATCCGGTTGAACTGGCGGATGTTGAAATCCTTTGTAGTAAAAATATAGTCAATGCGGAGCGTAGGAGCTATGTAGGAATAGGTACGTCCAACGCCAAGACCAGTTTCCAGAAAAACATCCTTAAGGTTTTCATTCTTGATGGTAAAATAAGTGTAGGAATTAGGTACATCATTAAAGTCTCCGGTCAATATGTAAGGATATGGCGAGACTGAAATAATTTCTTTTACCAGCCGGGACTGAGCTGCCCGCCGGATAACCCCTCTTTTCAACTTAGAAAAAATATTTCTTGAGTTTTCTACCATGCCATCGTCGGTGTTCTTAATCCTATCTATCCGGTCAAAATCCTGCTTGCGAAATTCTACAGACTGCAGATGTGTAGTGTACAACCGCACAGTATCCTTGTTAAATAAAATATCCGTATGTAGAAGTGCTTCGGGGGAACTGGGTCGGGCAAAGCGAATCATGCCGCTGTCAATGATGGGAAACCTGGAAAAAATGACCTGCCCCATCCACTGCAAATATCCATCATTATCTCTTGAATAATAATAGAAGGGATATCCCAGGTCCTTCATTATCACATCAAGGTTATTGTAGTATATACTATCCGTTGAATGAAAAAATTCCTGAAGGCAAAGAACATCCGCATTCTGTTCTTTGATCAGGTCCATCATCTTTAGTCTTGTCTGGCTCCCTTTATTGTTATTTCTTTTCCACTCGGTAAACCTTCCTACGTTCCAGTGCACTATGCGTAGTACATCCCTGGGTTTTTGATAGTCAAACCTGCCCGGGTTATGAAAAGCAAAAAAAACAGAAATAGCTTTCCATCCAATAAGTAAAGGAATAATGGAAAGCAGGATATAAACAGGTTTAAAAATGAGCCAGAAAAAAATAAAAGCCAGGAGGGTGACAATAATAAAAGCAAAGCCTAAGCCAATTAGGGAAATGAGCCACCATTTTTGAGGATCAAGATAGGGCGCCATGCAGGCCATTAAAAAAATAATAGCTACAAAAAGGTTTAAAACAACAAACAGGATTTTTGTAAAGCGTTTGTACGTGGTGGCCATTCAAAATTCGAATTGTACGAATTTAAACGAATTAACTACACATCAATTGTGAATATAAAATAAGAAAGACGTTTTAGGAACCTGATACTAATTACGAAATCTTAAACGGTTTGAAAGTTCGGGCGGCTATATATCTTCTTTACTGGCTCGTTTCAATACTTCTTTTTCATCTTCCGTAAGAGAAGCAAATCCTTTTTGATGAATTTTTTCCAGTATCTCATCTACCTTCTGCTGGGTTACCAGGGGAGTTTTTGTAAAAGGTTGCACCTTGGCTTTATAAAACAATTGCGACTTCACCACTTTTCCTTTTTTGGGTTTATCAGGATTAAATAGGTCATTCACCCAATCGAAAAAACTATTCATCCAGTTACTCCAGTCCCTGCCTCCCTGAAACATACGAACGAATAAAAAGCCCATGGCAGCACCGGCAATATGAGCAATATGGCCACCGGGATTATTGTAGGGAATGGTAGCCAGATCAATGATAAGATAAAGAACGGTAACAATCCACAAAGGAATACCACCGTTAAGCATAGGGAAAATTCTATAGCCTGGAGCAATGGTAGTAGTAGCGATAGCTATGCCCATGATACCTGCTGATGCACCACAGGCAAAAGAATATGGCAGGGCCGCTTTTAACGGAGTAATAAGATTGAACGCCGCTCCATAAGCCAAAGCTCCCGCGAAAGCACCGTATAAAAATATAGGTATAAGCTTTCTGTTACCTGTAAGGTCCTGCAAAATATATCCAAAGGCCCAAAGCCATAACATATTGGCCAGGATATGCCAGACAGATTCGGTGCTATGCACAAACATATGCGTGATCAACGTCCATGGACGGGTAATGAACGTATCCAAAGAGGCTGGAAGCGCTACCCATTGAAAAATGTCTTTATCAAATGCTGTTACCCCTGCGTCCCCCTGGCTGAAATAATAAATTACCTTGATAAACGCCAAAATCACGAAAACGATGAGGTTAATGGCAATCAGCATGGTGAGGGCATTACCATCCTGACCTATAGAAAGACGATGTCTGTTTTGTTGTTGGTAGTAACTCATAGTAGTAGAAATTCCATCTGCAATTTGTCTGCCATTAATAAAACCGGCGACGGTTACTTTTGTTCCAAATCAGTACTAAAATAAATCCTGTAGCAGCTCCGCCCAGGTGTGCAAAATGAGCTACATTATCGCCGCTGATATTGGCCACACCTCCAAATAAATCTATTGCTGCCAGTCCTAACATGGCCCATTTGGCTTTGATTGGGACCGGAATGAACATGATGTATAGCTCTGTATTAGGAAATAAATATCCAAACGCAGCAAAGATGCCCATTATTGCACCTGAGGCACCGAGAGCTGGAGCTGCAGCTCCTACTAAATTTTGAGCTATCGGATCGTTTGCCTGTATGGCATGCAATAATTCCTGGCAGCGAAAATATTGTATCGCCAAATGACAGGCAGCCGCGCCTACCCCACATATTAAATAAAAAAGCAAAAATCTTTTTGGGCCCCATGCATTTTCCAATATCCTTCCAAACATCCATAGGCCAAACATGTTAAAAACAATATGAAAGATCATTTGGGGAGAATGGGCAAAGAGGTGTGTGGCAATCTGGTAGGGATAAAACTTTTCGAAAGGTTCATATATCCGGTTTGCAACTAAAATATCATGCAGTTGTTCAGGCATGACAGGGTATAATGAAATCCTCTCTGTTACCTGGTATTTTCCAAGCGTAACCTGTGCTAAAAATACGAGCACGTTTATGATGATCAGGTTTTTTACAATTGGAGGGAAATTATCCGGCCTGGTAAATCTGAAATTGCTCATCTGTGATTCTCTTTTCTTTTTAACTGAACTACGTTTTCTATATGGTGCGTATGCGGGAACATATCAACTGGCTGTACTTTCCTCACTTCGTATTTCTCGTCAAGCATGGCCAGATCTCTTGCCTGTGTAGCCGGGTTGCAGCTCACATACACAACCGTTGGCGCTTCCATGCCTAAGATTTTTCTTACCAGCTTTTCATGCATGCCGGCACGAGGCGGATCAGTAATAATAACGTCCGGACGGCCATGCTCTGCAAAAAAATTATCATCACACACGTCGATTACATCGCCGCAAAAAAATGCGGACTTTTCAATACCATTTAAAGATGCATTTTCTCTTGCATCCTGCACAGCCGCCTCCATCATTTCTACGCCAATAATCTTTTTGGTCCCTTTGCTGCAAAAGATGCCGATGCTCCCCGTGCCACAATAAAGATCATACAAAACCTGCGATCCGTTAAGCTCTGCAAAGTTTCTTGTAAACTGGTAAAGCTTTTCACCCTGTTTAGTATTAGTTTGAAAAAAAGATTTGGGTCCTATCTTAAATTGAAAATCTTCTAATTTTTCTATAATATACCCTTTGCCCTTATAAATGATAGGTTGCTGGTCATGAAGCGAATCATTCATTTTCAAATTAACCGTATAAAGAAGCGTAGTGATTTGCGGAAACTGGGTGTCAATGAATTGAAGAACTGCTTTTATTTTTTTCTCACTGTTTTCACCAAAAACCACATTCGCCATTATTTCTCCAGTAGTACAAATGCGCACTTGCAAATTACGAAGCAGTCCCCTGTGTTCTCTGACATCATAAAACGTATATCCCTGGTTCCAGGCGAAACTGCGTATAGCATTGCGCAATTCATTAGTGGGTTCTGCCTGAAGCCAGCATTTTTCGACATTCACTATTTTATCAAAAAATCCTTTGGCATGAAAACCCAGTACATTCCGAAAGCCGCGTTCTTTGTCCTCTTTATCAAATGAACCATGGGGCAGGTATTCCTTAGTGCTAAAGGTATACTCTAACTTGTTTCGATAAAACTTGTCTTCAGGCGCTCCGGCAATTGGCAGGATCTCGGGTAGTTTGATCTTTCCAATACGCGTTAGATTATCTACCACCTGTTGTTGTTTGTATTGGAGTTGCTTCTGATAAGGAAGCATCTGCCATTGACAACCGCCACACACACCAAAATGCTGGCAGAAAGGCTCTACTCTTTCGGTTGAATAAGATTTGAATTCGATAGGATAACCTTCAGCCCAATCTTTTTTATTTTTAGAAAGCCGGACATTTACCACATCGCCCGGTACTACGTTCTCAATAAAAACCACTTTGCCATCCCTTCTTGCTAATGACTTTCCTTCAGCCGCATAATTCTCCACTACCAGTTGTTCCAGTACAATATTTTTTTTCTTTCTCACCCGGTAAAAGTAGATCAAGATTGCAGATTTAAAATTTTAGCTATTAGATTTAAGATTCCTGCAACGACAAAAGTTTTCATGATTTCAAATTGTAGCTTCCTGATTTTTTTAAAGAATGTCAACACGTCTGCATAGGAAAGGGGTTTTGCAACTCTTTAACCATCTTTGCCCTCTTTTTAAATATTTTTACGAGATAGTTCAAGCCATGAAATTTACAAGCACCTTGCTAGCCCTTCTGCTTTCATTATGTGTTGCCGCTCAAAACGGGTATGAAATAAAAATTACATTAAAGCCCTTTAAAAATCAATGGGTCTACCTCGGACATTACTTTGGCAAGCGCCTGCCAATTGTTGATTCTGTGCTACTAAATGAGAAAAGCGAAGGCGTTTTTAAGGGTTCGCAAAAGTTAGGTGGTGGTATATATCTTGTTGGTTTCCCGGACAGGGCACGAAATTTTGAAATTCTTATTGATAAAAATCAGCACTTTTCTATTGTTGCCGACACTGCCAATATTCAAAAAGTAAATTTTATTAACTCACCTGATAACGTTGCCTTCAAAGCCTACCAGGAATATATGACCGTCAATGGCAAAGCTTTAGACGCTTTATATTTAAAAAGAAAAGGTACCAATAAGCAAGATTCCATAAAACTGACCGGGCAAATAGAAGACCTCAATAACAAGATCAAGAATTACCGCTCTGCTATTATCACCAAAGAACCCAATAGTTTTCTTGCTGTTTTATTGAAATCGATGAAGGAACCTGAGGTTCCAAAAAATGATCCGGCTGCCAAAAACGATTCGTTATTTGCTTATCATTATTTTAAAAAACATTTTTGGGATGACGTAAACCTGATGGATGACAGGATGGCCCGTACACCCTTCCTGGAACCAAAAATTGACAGGTATCTCGAACAACTGGTCTATCCTTCTTCTGATTCAGTAATTAAGGAGCTGGATTGGATGATGAGCTATGCCAATGTAAATGAAGAGATGCAACGTTTTATGCTTATTAAGTTTGTAAACCGTTACATCAATCAAAAATATATGTGGGAAGACGCTGTATTTGTTCATCTTTTTGAAAAATATTTCGCGCAAAAAAACTACTCATGGCTTGCCGATGCCGGCCGTAAAAATATCACAGACAGGGCTTATAGCCTGATGGCAAATATTATGGGATCTCCTGCTCCGGAAGTTGAATTACCCGATAGCATGGGTCAGAAAAGAAATCTGTATGGAGTAGAAGCTCCTTTTGTTTTAGTAGCCATCTGGGACCCAACCTGCGGGCACTGTAAAGAAACCCTGCCCATGCTGGACAGCATTTACCGGGCTAAATGGAAAGGGTATGGCTTAAAAATATTTGCTTTGGCTAAAGAAACAGATGGGACTAAAAAAGACTGGACATCCTTTATACAAAAAAATAATTTGAATGAATGGGTGCATGTATATTATTCTAAAGAAGATGACAAAGCCAGGACCAATGCCAACATACCTGGTTACTCTCAGTTGTATGATGTACAAAGTTTTCCTACTTTGTACCTGCTTGATAAAGACAAGCGCATCATTGCCAAAAAAGTAAGTTTTGAGCAGGTCGATGAAATTCTGCAATACAAACTAAAAAACCGCTAGGGTCTATGAAAAAACTAATTGCTGTTTCTCTAGTGCTGGCCAGTCTTTCCGCCCCAGCGCAAACTTTGTTTTATTATGGTAAGGACTCTGTACCTGTAAAGGAGTTCCTGAGAGCGTATCAAAAAAATAATACGGGTGTAAAAACAGAGAAAGCTTTCCTGGAATACCTTGATCTTTTTATTAATTCCCGTTTAAAAATTGCAGAAGCAAAACAAAGAGGTTATGATACCTTGCCTCAGCTTGTCGCGGACCTGGAAACTTTGCGTCAACAAATACTGCCTACTTATTTAACCGATAAGCAAACGATTAACAGGATGGTAGACGAGGCTTTTACCCGTTCGCAAAAAGAGATTAAGCTGGCGCATATTTTTATTGCTTCAAAAGCTACTGATACGCTTGAGACCGTGAAAAAAGTTAACGACGTAATAACTGATCTGAAAAAAGACCAGCTAAATAAAACTTCCTCATTTTCTGAATTGGCCAAAAAATATTCTGATGATCCGTCCGCTAAAACAAATGGCGGCGATATAGGATACATCACTGTTTTTACATTGCCGTATGAATTAGAAAACCTGGCCTATTCAACGCCACCAGGAAAGGTTTCAGCTATTCACAGGTCAAAAGCAGGTTATCATATTTTTAAAAATCTTGGTGAGCGAAAAGCAGCAGGCCAGATGAAGGCTGCAGAAATCCTGTTAGCCTTTCCTCCTGATGCGGATCCAGTAACAAAAGCCGGTGTAAAAAAACTGGCAGATTCTTTATACAACCGCTTGTTGAAAGGTGATGATTTTGGAAAGCTCGCCACCCAGTTTAGTAATGATATGATTTCTGCTGCAGCCAATGGTGTTATTCCTGAATTTACTACAGGTCAATATGATGCCATCTTTGAAAACACTGTTTTTGCGTTGCCAAATGACGGTGCCATCAGCAAGCCTTTTTTAACCTCGCATGGTTATCACATTGTAAAAAGAATTAGTAAGACGCCTATAGCAGCAACCAGGAATGCCAAATCCTTAGAGGCCATCCGCGAAAAAGTAGAACAAAGCGATAGGATGAATACCACCAAGTCCCTGCTGGCAAAAAAAATATTAAGAGAAGCGTCTTATAAAAAAGCTCCTTTTGACAATGCCGAACTTTGGGCTTATTCTGATAGCGTTTTAAATAACCAGGCCCCTCGAACAGCAGTGCATTTAACAAAAGCGTCTCCTCTTTTTTCTTTCGGGAACCAGACGGTTACTGTTGACGATTGGGTTAATTACTCGCAAACCTTCCGCTACAAATCGGACGGCAGTGGCATTAAACCTTATGCACAGGTATGGGATGAATTTGTAGAAGCCCGTGCCCTGGATTATTATCAAAGTCATCTCGAAGATTATAATGAAGAATTTCGACAACAAATAAATGAATTTAAAGACGGCAATTTGTTTTTTGAGATTATGCAACGCCAGGTTTGGGAAAGGGCCCAAACTGACAGTGCTGCCCTGGTTGAATATTATAAAAAAAACAAATCAAATTATAACTGGAAGGAAAGTGCAGATGCCGTTATTTTTTATGCAAACGATGCTGCAACCGCCAAAAACTTTACAGAGAACTTAAAAAAATTCCCAAAGAACTGGCGTGAAGTGGTAAGCCGAATGAGCGAAAAAGTAGCAGCCGATTCTTCCCGGTTTGAACTATCACAAATACCAAATGCCACCAATACTAAAGAAGGAGCGATTACACCTCCTTTGACGAACAAGTCTGACAATACAGTGTCTTTTGCCTACATAATTAAGTACCATCCCCGGGCGGAGCCTCGCAACTTTACAGAAGCCAGGGGATTGGTGATCACCGACTATCAAAATGAACTGGAAAAAAGCTGGCTGGCAGAGCTGAAGAAAAAATACCCTGTTCAGTTTGACCAACAGGCATTGGACGAATTAAAAAGAAAGAAGGAGTACTGAAGATCATAATCCAAGCTCATAGTCTATAGAAGGTCCTGAGATTGCAATAGGATTTTGTGCATTTATTTTCCAATGGCATTAAACCTAATCACATTTACATTGAGCTTCCTTCGTACTTCGCTATACAATCTCCTTTACCACGTTAGCAATAATAGTAGGCTTACCTAAAGTATAATAATGTAATACAGGGACACCAGCGGCTTTGAGTTCTTTGGACTGTTGCAACAGCCATTGTGTGCCGACGACCTCAACTTCGGCATCCGTCTTACACTTCAAAATTTCGTTCGATAATTCTTCAGGAATGTCTACATGAAAAGTCCGTGGAATAACGTTAAGTTGTTTTTTTGTGTAGATGGGCTTTAATCCTGGAACAATGGGAGCATTGATACCGGCCTCGCGGCACAACTTTACATACTCGAAATACTTTTTATTGTCGAAAAACATTTGCGTTGTTACATACTCGGCGCCTGCATCCACTTTGGCTTTCAAAAAAGTTAGATCTGCATGCAGGTTAGGGCATTCAAAATGTTTTTCAGGATACCCTGCTACGCCAATACAAAAATTAGTTTTAACCGCATTCTTCAGATCTTCTTCCAGGTACAAGCCATTGTTCATATTCATTACCTGCTTCAGCAGTTCAATGGCATATTTATGACCTCCTGGCTCTGGTTCAAAAAAGGCTTCATTTTTCGGTGCATCACCTCTAAGTACCAGAACATTGTCAACTCCAAGAAAATTCAGATCTATTAATGCATCCTCGGTTTCCTGTCGGCTAAAGCCTCCGCAAATCAGGTGCGCTACTGCGTCTACTTTGTAGCGATTCTGAATGGCAGCACAAATTCCAACTGTTCCCGGTCTTTTTCTTACTTCCACCTTATCAAATGTACCATCTGCTTTTCTCTTGAACATACTCTCACTCCGATGGTAAGTAACATTAATGAACGGAGGTTTAAATTCCATTAAAGGGTCCAAATGCTCCCACAAAGCATTGATGCCTTTTCCCTTTAGGGGAGGCAAAATTTCAAAGGAAACTACTGTTCCTTTTCCGCCATTGATATGATCTGTAACTTTCATAAAGTGGCGCAAACTTAATTAATAAATGTTCACAAGTTTATAAGTTTCACTACCACTCAATTTTATTTGAAGGTCAGAATTCAGAAGCAGCGCTTCGTTAAAGTAAACTTGTTTTCTATTGTTTAAAGATTCCCAATACCCCGTTTTATTATTTTTACCAAAACTTTCTTTTGAGTGTACGCATATATACGAATGAACTGGTAAAGCGATACGGTGCCCGTACGGTTGTTAATCATGTGTCTATTGAAGTAGGACAGGGAGAAATCGTCGGATTATTAGGTCCGAATGGAGCTGGCAAAACCACTACCTTTTATATGGTGGTTGGTTTAATAAAGCCCGATGAAGGTGAAGTGTTTCTCGAAGACCGTGATATTACACCGCAGGCAATGTATAAAAGGGCACAAATGGGAATTGGATACCTGCCACAGGAGCCTTCCGTATTTCGAAAATTAAGTGTTGAGGATAATATCAAGGCTGTGCTGGAAATGACCAGGCTTCGTAAAAGAGAGCAAAGGGAAAAACTGGAATCACTGATCGATGAGTTCCGCCTTCAACATGTAAGGAAAAGCAATGGTGATGTATTAAGTGGTGGGGAAAGACGAAGAACTGAGATTGCCAGGGCGCTGGCGGTTGATCCAAACTTTATTTTACTTGATGAACCGTTTGCCGGGATTGACCCCATTGCCGTAGAAGATATACAGGCCATTGTTGCCAAATTAAAATTTAAGAATATAGGCATTTTGATTACTGACCATAATGTTACTGAAACCCTTTCAATTTGTGACAGGGCTTACCTGTTGATTGAAGGAAAAATATTCAAGCATGGTACTGCTGAAGATTTAGCGGCAGATGAGCAGGTAAAGAAACTGTATTTGGGCAGAAATTTTGAACTAAAAAGAAAAGATTATTTACTGCAGGAAATAAACCCAGATGCATTGCCAGATAGCTTATAGCTAATTTGTTGCCTGCCGAGAACAACAATACCAAAGCCGTTATACTGTTCAGGCATAAGCCAAAAGCACCTGCTTCGTTGGATACTGAAGATTCAACTGAGCCCCGCACAATTTCACCATGAATCAACAAAAGATTTCGAATGCACTAAAGCTGGTTACTCAACTCCTGTAAACGTTTTATATTCAAATGCGTCTTCTTTCGTATTTTGCTACCTGCACATGAAGTTGCTAAGCCCCGCCATATCACGTTTTGCCCGCTGGCGCATTCCGTCTATTGAACAATGGATGAATGATGCAATAACGACACAGTTCAACGTTTGGCAGGACCTTATTGCCGCAGGGCAATACACAGAAATTGGGCGCAAGTACCATTTTTCTCATTTACAATCCCTTGACGAGTATAAAAACAGTGTTCCCATTCACGACTATGATGACCTGAAGCCTTACATTGAACGAATGATGAACGGAGAGCAAAATATTCTGTGGAATACACCGGTTACCTGGTTTGCTAAAAGCAGTGGCACAACCAGTGATAAAAGTAAGTTTATCCCTGTTAGTGAAGAAAGCCTTAAAGACAATCATTACAAAACATCCAAAGATGTTTTGAGTTTTTATTATGCATCTCATCCAGATAGTGATTTGCTCACGGGCAAGGGATTGGTGATTGGCGGCAGCCACCAGATAAGTCATGTAAATGAAGAAGTACATTATGGCGATCTGAGTGCAGTGATTGTACAGAACTCGCCTTTCTGGTCTAATTGGATCAGGACGCCTGATATGTCTATTATTCTAATGGATGAATGGGAAAGCAAGATAGAGAAGCTGGCACAAACTACCGTTTCCGAAAATGTCACCTCCATGGCAGGTGTGCCTACGTGGTTAATTGTGCTTTTAAAAAGAATATTGGACATCACGGGCAAGTCAACTATTAAAGAAGTATGGCCCAGTCTTGAATTATATATGCATGGCGGCGTAAGCTTTGTTCCTTATAAACAGCAATTTGAAAAACTGATTGGGTCTCCTATCAACTACCTGGAGATGTATAATGCCTCTGAAGGTTTTTTTGCTGCACAGGATGACGTAACAAAAGATGGCATGTTGTTAATGTGCGACCATGGAATTTTTTACGAGTTCATGCCCATTGATGAATATGGAAAGCAAGATCCAAAAACTATTCAGTTGGATGAAGTAGAACCTGGCGTGAATTACGCGCCTGTAATTACTACCAATGGCGGATTGTGGAGATACATGATTGGTGATACCATACAATTTACTTCCCTTCGGCCGCATCGTATAAAAGTGTCGGGACGACTTAAGCATTTTATAAACGCGTTTGGCGAAGAAATCATTATAGACAATACTGACAAAGCTATTGCTATTGCAAGCGAAAGAACGGGAGCTATTGTAAAAGATTATTCTGCTGCACCAGTATATTTTTCAGAAGCAGACAATGGAGCACATGAATGGCTTATTGAATTTGAAAAAGAGCCTCACAACCTGCAGTCATTTACGTATGAATTAGATACCGCTTTAAAAACAATCAATAGCGATTACGAAGCCAAGCGGTATAAAGATATTGCACTACGAATGCCTTTAATAAAAGCCGTTCCTTGTAACACATTTACCAATTGGTTAAGCAGTAAAGGCAAATTGGGTGGGCAACACAAGGTACCGAGGCTCTCCAATGAGCGAAGCCTGCTTGAAGAAATAAAACAATTTATAAGACTTACCACAAGTTAATTGAGGAACTCGGGATGTAGTTTCAGGACATACATAACAAAAGCGCAATAGAAGTACTTTTGCTCACTAAAAATTAGAGAATGAAATTATTGGAGAATAGAGTTGCTATTGTTACTGGTGCAGCACGTGGTATTGGAGAAGGCATTGCATTAAAATTAGCAGAACATGGGGCTAATATTGCGCTTACCTATGTAAGTGAAAGTAGTAATGAAAAGGCAAAAGCATTAGAAGAAAAATTGGTCGGCCTGGGTGTAAAAGCAAAAGCATATAGAAGTAATGCGGGTGATTTTGCCGAATCTGAAACATTGGTAAATAATGTAGTAAAAGAGTTTGGCTCAATAGACATTTGTGTTAACAATGCTGGTATTTCAAAAGATAATTTGCTTCTCCGAATGACACCGGAACAATGGGATGATGTGATGACCATCAATCTGAAGAGTGTGTTTAATATGACTAAACAGGTGATCCGCCCTATGATGAAAGCAAAAAAGGGAAGCATCATCAATATGAGTTCTATAATTGGTTTAATGGGTAATGCAGGACAAGGAAGCTATGCAGCAAGTAAGGCCGGTATTCTTGGTTTTACCAAGTCGGTAGCCAAGGAATTAGGCAGCCGTAACATTCGTTGCAATGCTATCGCTCCAGGTTTTGTCGAAACAGATATGACGGGCTATCTCAAAGAGGGCGAACAGTCTGACAAATACAAAGCCGGTATTCCGTTGGGCAGATTTGGAACCACGGAAGACATTGCTAACGTCACTTTATTCTTGGCATCTGATATGAGTAACTATGTAACAGGACAAGTGTTGAGTGTAGATGGAGGGTTGTATATGTAAACGCCTCACCGGACCTCGCCAAAGCACAGGGCTTGCTTATTTGACTTTAGCACAACATTCAACTTTTTTGACGATTAAGAACCCTTCTGCTTTTTATAAAGGGCTGGCACAATTGGCACCTCTTTCTTTCAACAGCGCTTAATGCAATAGCTTTATATTTTTCTTTTTTATGTAAAAGTGCCATAGGAGCATTGTAGCGATAGAACGGTAAGGTTTCCACGTTTGCGCTATCTTCAAAATTTCTTCCTTCGTTATTGTATCCCATCCTTTTATTATTTTAATAGCATTTACCAGCGCCAGATCACCAATAGGGAAAACATCTGTTCTTTGTAAGGCATGAATTAAATAGATGTCTATGGTCCAATCTCCTATGCCTTTAAGTTGTTTTAACTCCTTTCGTATGACGGTATCTTCCTCATCATAAAACTTTTTCAGGTTGATCTTTTTTGAAAGAATCGTATTAGCTAACTCTCGGGTATAGATAATCTTTTGGCGGCTAAAATAACAATTGCGTAATTCTTCATCGGACAATTGCAGCAGGTTTTTAGGAGTAATGAAAGTGAGTTTTTCTTTTAATCTTTTGTAGGCTGCATAAGCCGACGCCAGGGAAACTTGTTGTTCAAGAATGGTAAGTACTATTGTTTCAAATGTATTCGTCCGTGTCCAGAAAGGCGGGTATCCATATTGCTCAACGATATGCAGCAGGTCATTGTCCCTCGTTGTTATATGGTCGCAAATGCTATGAAAATTTTCCTGATTGAAACGCTCCATAGTTATAAGTAAATTTTCGGAAACCAGATAGCTGATACAAAGATCAATGAAACGTTTTCAAAATAATAAAGGAGATAGGGAGCGATCGCCAGCTCATTAGGTGCCCTTTTTTAACATAAGTAAATTTACGTTTGTACAAGTAAATAAAAGCCCTTATTTTCGTCTCGGTTTTTC
>Ga0126307_10002042_pt1 | contig 13535 bp, 11 predicted proteins | sample Plot28_FD_89955 | JGI IMG/M metagenome (GOLD analysis project Ga0126307, IMG submission 89955) | Serpentine soil microbial communities from UC McLaughlin Reserve, CA, USA - Plot28 | ecosystem: Environmental > Terrestrial > Soil > Grasslands | place: USA: UC McLaughlin Reserve, Lake County...
CTCACCCGCGGGCTCGCGGAGCTGCGCGAGCTCGCCCGCGGCATCCACCCGGTGGTGCTCACGGAGCGCGGTCTGGGCCCGGCGCTCGACGCCCTGTTCACGCGGGCACCAGTCCCCGTCGAGATCACGGAGCTGCCCGAACGACGGCTGCCAGCGCCGATCGAGGCGGCGGCGTACTACGTTGTCGCCGAGGCGATCACGAACGTCGGGAAGTACGCGCGCGCGTCCAGCGCAACGGTCAAGATTGGCCAGTCGAACGGGGCTATAACGGTGACGGTCGCCGACGACGGCGTCGGCGGCGCCGACCCCGCCCGTGGCTCGGGCCTGCGCGGGCTCGCGGCCCGCGTGGAGGCCCTCAACGGCCACCTGGATGTCGACAGCGCGCCCGACCGTGGCACCCGCGTATGGGCGGAGATCCCCTGCCCTGAAATGTGAGCCCGTGGCCGGCGCGGCGGGCGACGCCTCGTCGGCCGAACCAGGCCCCGTCACACGGCCGAGCTTGCATCAACTGCGCGACGGCCTTGACCGCCTCGCGGATCACGCCGGGCACGCTCGTCGAGCATCACCCTGATGACCGCCGAGCGACATCCGACAAGGCGACGCTAGGAGTGCCGCCTCCGCGTTTTCCGAGCGTCTCGGCCAAGTGGCCCGGCACGCCCGCTCGAGACGAGCCGTTTCGACCGACGCTGACGTCGCGCCTGCTCTGTGCGCGGATGCGAGCGTCAGGCGGCTGTCAAGGCCGGTTCAAATGTGGACCACTTGCGCCGGTTGAAAACTGGACCACCCCCGCGTGGGGGTCGGGCGGCGGTGTGAGGCACTGGGGTGAGCGGCTGCGCGTGGAGCGAAGGCGCGTAGCGCCGAGCGGAGCGCGTAGCCGCTTGCGCGCTTCGCGCGGGGGGCCCGTGTGGGGCCGTGTGCGGGCGCGAGGGTGATCGCGTCGGGCGCTGGGTCGGCTCGGCGGACTCGGTTTGGGCCGGTTTCGGCGCCTCGCCGCGTCCGGCGAGGCGTTCTGAGGCGTTCTGCGGCCCTCGGCGGGCGGGCCGCGACCGGTTGGTCACCCGATTTCGGGGCTCTTGGCGGGTGGCGGGGAGCCGAGGTCCTTGTCTTTGAGGCGGTAGGAGTCGCCCTTGAGGTTGAGGATCTCGGCGTGGTGGACGAGCCGGTCGATCATCGCGGCGGCGACGACGTCGTCACCGAAGATCTCGCCCCAGCGCGAGAACGGCTTGTTGGAGGTCACGATCATCGACGCGCGCTCATAGCGCGAGGAGACCAGCGCGAACATCAGGTTCGCGGCTTGGGGGTCAAACGGGATGTAGCCGACCTCGTCGACGATGAGCAGCGGTATCCGGCCGAGTGCTTGCAGCTCGTCTTCCAGGCGCCCGTCGCGCTTGGCGTCGGCGAGCCGGGCGACCCATTCGGTCGCGGTCATGAAGCGCACGCGCTGACCGGCCAGGCAGGCGCGGATTCCGAGCGCGATCGCCAGGTGTGTCTTGCCGGTGCCGGGCGGGCCCAACGCGACGATGCACTCCTTGGCGTGCAGGAAGTCGAGCTGGCCGAGGTGCTCGATCACGGTCTTCTTGACCGACCGCTGAAAGGTGAAGTCGAACTCCTCCAGCGTCTTTCTGGCCGGGAAGCGCGCGTGGCGGATGCGCGCGTCGCCGCCGTGGCTGTCGCGCGCGGATACCTCGGTCGCGAGCAGCGTCTGCGCGAACTGCTCATAGCTCCAGTCCTCCTGGCGGGCGCGCTCGGCGAGCTTGGGCAGCGCCCTGGCGGCCGCCGGCGCCTTCAACGCGCGAAACAGGTGCGCGAGCTCGGCCTGGGCTCCCATCTATGCCGCCAGCCGGTCATAGACCGCCAGGTCGCGGACCTGCACGTCCTCGCCGGCCGGCCGCTGGCCGCGATAGCGGCCGTGCCGCAGCCGCTCGAGCACGTCGCGGTGCGCGGGGTCGGTGATCTCCTGGTGGGCAGCGAACACGCGCCGGTGGCGGGCCGCCAGCTCGCCGCTGTCGAGCGCGACCGCGACGATCTCGCGCTGCGACACGCGCACCTCGACGCGCCGGCCGACCAGCTGCGGGTCGAGCGAGTAGTCGTTGCGATCGACGTGCACATACGGCTGCGGCGGCACACGCAGCACCAGCCGGCGGTCGAGATCGAGGGGCGCCTCGGGCAGCGCCCGCAACGCTCCGCGCTCACGCGCCAGCCGGTCGAGCGGGCGCTCCCTGAGCGATCGGTGCAGCCTGACATTCGCGCGATTGTCGAACCAGCCGTCGAGCTGGCCCTGGAAGTCGAGCTCGTTCGCGAACGAGCGCCCCGGCTCAAAGCTCGTTTCCATGAAGCCCTGCAGCCGCTCCACGACCCCCTTCGCCTGGCAATCCCCGGGATCCAGGATCCGCCAACCGACCGCCAGCCGCCCACAGAAGCCGGCGAACGGATCGCTCGGGCGTCCGCCGCCGGCATGCAAGCACCCCTCGCGGTCGACCACCAGCCGTTCGGGCAGCGCGCCGATCCGCTGCACGCAGCTCCACATACCCCACAGCACGTCGGGCGCCTCCTTGGAGAACACCAGCGCCCCCGCACCAAGGCGCGAGTACCCCAGCGCGCCGACGACGACGTACCCCTTGCGCGTCTGGCCATAGCCGACCGCGATCTCCCGCTTGGGCTGCCACAGATCAAACTGCAACACGTCCCCCGGCCGATAGACGGTGCGCTGGAACGTGCGCCGATCAACAAACAGCGGCCGCACCTCGCGCACGTAATCGTCGACGATCGTCTTGCCGCCCTCATAACCGAGCCCGGCCAAGATCTCGCGGATCCGCTGGCTCTCGATCTCGGCGTCATCGCCCAGCAATCGATGCACCTCATCCTTGAACCGATCCAGCTTGGACGCCCGCGCCGGCCGCACATAGCCCGGCGGCGCCGACGAGCCCAACGCCCGCCGGATCGTCTCGCGATGCAGACCCGTGCGCCGACGGATCTCCCTGATCGCCAACCCCTCGACAAAGCGCATCCGACGGATCTCCGCCCACTGCTGCACGCTGACCACCCCTTCTTCTCCCGGCTCGGTCGACACGACCAAGCCAGGCTCAGCACCCAACCGGACACCACCCCGGCGCCCTCCCGGGTGGTCCACTTTTCAACCGGCGTAGGTGGTCCAGTATTCAGCCGGCGCCGACAACCCTCTGGCCGCACGCAGTGCTCCTCGTGGCTCAACCCAGCAGCCGGTCGACCGCCACGGCCGCTGCTGCTTTTCGTCCAACCCAGCAGCGACGCGAACGACGACGAGGCTGCTCGCAGACTGCTCCATCCGTCGCGAAGCGGTCGTCTCCACCTGCGCTCCTGCTCATCGTCCGGAGCGCAACTCTGGCCCGGGGCGCCGAGCGCTCCTGGTTCGCCATGCGAAGCATGGAGCGACAGGGTGGTCCGTCGCTGGCCACCCTGAAGCGAGATACGTCAGTGCTCGGAGAGCCTTCTCGAAGCCCCGATGGCCGGGTTGCGCGGATCAGACGACCGTGAGCTGGAGCGCGGCGCCGATCAAGCCGCACCCGACGACGACGTAGAGCACCGTTAGCTTGCCGTGCCAGCGGTTGAGAGCGGCGAATGCTCCGATCGCCAGGATCGCGGTGTAGACGTCGATGACGCTCGTGTCGACGATCTCGACCGTGACCGCGGCGATCAGCCCGATCACCCCCGCCGCCACTCCGAGCAGGAAGGGCCGGATCCGCTGGTTCTCGGCGATCGCGACAAGGCCGCGATGAAGGAAGATCGGGAACACGAACGCCGGCAGGAAGATCCCGAGGGTGATCACGAGCGCGCCGACGAGGCCGCCGGCGACGTAGCCGACGAAGGTCGAGAAGATGATCAGCGGCGCCGGCAGGATGCCGCTCATCGCCAGCCCGTCGACGAACTGGCTGTCTGTGAGCCAGTGGCGGGTGTCCACCGAGCTCTCCTGCAGGAACGGGATCACCGTGAATGCTCCTCCGAAGGTCAGCAGGCCCGCCTTGAGACCCTCGCTGAAGATCGTCGCCGTCAACGAGAAGGTGATGGCGCCAGCGAGGAGGACGAGCGCGGCCGCGGGGGCGAGCGCGAACGAGTTGGCTCGCCGCGTCCAGCGCGCGCCGTTGGTCCAGAGCTCGTAGGTAAGCCCGGCGCCGAGCAGGACGAGGACGAAGGTGGCGCCGGCGAACAGTGTCAGCGCGAACCCCGCGACGGCGATGAGGGCGAGGGGGACGTCCGTTACGAACGTCCGGGACAGCCGCACGACGGCGCGGGCGACGATCGCCCCGACCGCCGCCGTGAGCCCGTAGAAGAGCTCGTCGAGGTGGCCGGCGAGGTTTGCCTCGACATAGAAGATCGAGAGCGCCAGCATGAGGGCGAAGCCGGGCAGCATGAACCCGAGCCCGGCGAGCAGGGCGCCGAGCCTGCCGCCGCGGATGCGGCCGAAGTAGACGCAGAGCTCGTGCGCCTCAGGGCCGGGAAGGACCTGGTAGACGGCCAGCGTCTTCTTGAACGTCTCTTCGGAGACCCAGCCCTCCTCGTCGACGCACTCGCGCTTGATCATCGCGATCTGGGCTGCGGGACCGCCCCAGGCGAGTGCGCCGAAGCGCAGGAAGCGCAGGAAGATCGAGCTCGGCGGATCGCCGCGAACAGGGGTCGCGCCGGTCACAACCTCCACGGCTGCCGCCTCCGCGTCGGCCATCAGCCGGGCTCCCTGCCGAGCATTGTGGCGCGCCGCCGGTACTCGTAGAGGCGGTCGTAGATCGGCGCGCTGAGGGCGAGCATCTGCTCGTCGGAGTCGGCGATGAGTGAGAGGCCGCGGAGAATGACGTCGAGGCCGCGGGCCTCGGGCGCGTCGAAGCGCTCGTCGGCGAGATCCGCCTCGTGGACGATCCGGGCGATCCTGTGAAGCGCGGGATCGTCGAGTTCGTAGCGGGCGAGGATCGTCTCGAAGCTACAGCCTCCAGAGCGGTGCGAGAGCTCGGCGCCGCGGATGTCAAACGGCGTCGCCTCCGCAGGGACCTCGTCGGCGTCATGGGCGAAGACGAACTCCGCCTCGGCGTCGATGAACCGTCGGATCAGCCAGGCGCAGGCGGTCCGGTCGACGTGGAGCCCGGCCCGGGTGGCCCACCTCATGCGCGCTGCCCTTGGTCGAGCGCGGCGGCGAGCGCGGCCACTGCCGCCCGAGCCCGGTCACGCTCGGGCGGCGGGAAGTAGTCGCGGCGGCCGATCCGGTCGAGCTCGCGACGAAGCCGCGCGAGGGTACGGCGGTGGCGGCGCGCGGCCTCCGCCGCAGCGGCGTGCGCCTGGGCGATCACCGCTTCGTACTCGGCCGCGATCCGCTCGCGCATCGTCGTCGCGAGCGCACGCTCCTCGCGGGCAGTCGCCGGCTTCGCGATCCAGATCGAGGCGACCCCGCCCTCCTCCACCACCCCCTCAGCGACCCACTCGAGCTGCTCACGGTTTCGACTATCGAGCGGCAGTGCGACGAGCCCATCGAGCAGCTGTGCGACGCCCAGCCGGCGCAGCTTGCGCCAGACCGCAAGCCTCGGCGCCGACGGCTCGCGCGGAAGCCGGTAGGACAGCAGGACCCAGCTTCCGACCTCGACCATCGCCCCATCTAAGCACGACACTCGTAACCACGGTTACGGGGCGTGCGAGCATGACCTTGACACTGACAACCCGACTGGCGAGTCTGAGCACTCAAGAGGACTATTCGTCTTAGAGGCGACGCCGAGGGAGCGGGAATGGCGGAGTACGACGCGATCGTGGTCGGGTCCGGGTTCGGGGCGACCGTGGCGGTCAGCCACCTCGCCGAGCGCGGGATGAAGGTGCTGATGCTCGAGCGCGGCACGTGGTGGCAGACGCCTGCGCACCTCGGCGTTCCGCCGACCGGCGGGCCCCCGCCGCTACCCGAGTGGGCCAGAAATCAGGATCCGCCCTACCCCGTCCAATATTGGCCGCGGCCCGATCACGAGGAGGGACTTATCGATCTCCTCGCCTCGATCCGGCACCGGCACAACCGCGATGGCCTGTACGTGTACTCCCGCTTCGACGAGTGCGACATCGTTTCCGCGAGCGGAGTCGGCGGGGGCTCGCTGATCTACTCCAACGCCCACGCTCCAGCCGGATTCAAAGGTGCTCGGGCAGATCGGACTCGACCTCACGGATGCCGACTACGCGGCCGCGCTCAAGTGGACGACCGACCGGCGCGGCGTGCTGAACAAGGTGATCACGAAGATCCCACTGCCGAAGAGTCGCGACGTGATGAACCTCGGTGCCGAGGACTACCTCTACCTCGATCGCGCCCGCGTGCATCGCAAGGCGGCAGCCGCCGTTTCACAGAAGCGCGGGATCAACCCACCGGCTGCGTGGATGCCCCTCGACCTGGCAATCGCCGAGTACCACGAGGACGGCCTCGGCAACGCCGACGTCAACAAACGACACACCTTCTGTGAGCGTCAAGGCCGGTGCGTTCTGGGCTGCCTGCCACAGGCCCGGCATACGCTGAACAAGACGCTCTACCGCGGTTGGCTTTCGGACCCCGCGAAGGGGGTCGAGTTGCGTCCGCTCTCGGAGGTCCGCTACGTCACGAAGGCCGACGGGGGCTACACCGTCACGTACCGCGACCACTGGACGGCCGACGGCGACGAGAAGATGGTCACCGCGCCGATGCTGTTCCTCGGCGCCGGCACGCTCGGCACGAATGAGATCCTGCTGCGCTCGAGAGAGCACGGTCTGGCCCTCAGCGACGAGGTCGGGCGCCGGTTCTCGACGAACGGCAACTTCGGCGGGTTCTGCGTCGACACCGCCGACACCGTTCAGAGCACACGCGGCCCGATCAACACATGCCACGCCGACTTCGAGCTGTCGAGCGGTCAGATCATGATCGAGGACTGCGCTATCCCGAGTATGTTCGCGCCTATCGCGAGCACGGCGGTGCACATCCTCGACGGGCTCGAGCAGGGCGGCGGGTTCTTCGGGTGGGCGCACCGGGTGCTCTTCGAGACCAAGATGCGAGCCGCCTGGGCCGCCAAGGCGATCCCGGACCTCCAAGCCTTCCTGCCGCATATCCCGGACACCTACAAGGCGGACGACTCTCGCACCGAAGCGGAGGCGGTCGCCAACATCTTCTTCTTCAACTGCATGGGGCAGGACCAGGCAAACGGACGCTTCCGGCTCGACGACGATGAGCTCGATCTGACGTGGGACGACCCCGTCGCCGACGAGCCCGTGTTCGGCGAGATCGAAGATTTGCTCGTCGACTTCTCAGAGGCCATGGGGGGCCGCTACGTCCCGATGCCCACGTGGAAGCACTTCGGTGATCGGAAGCTCACCGTCACGCACCCGCTCGGTGGGTGCCGCGTCGGCGTCGACAGGGACAACGGGGTCGTCGACGCGGTCGGACGCGTGTTCGATGAGAGCGCAGATGATCCCCAGGCCACGCACGCCAGGCTCTTCGTCGTGGATGCGTCTGTCCTCCCGGGTGCGGTCGTCGCGCACCCCACCATGACGATCATGGCGCAGGCGCTGAAGGCGATGAAGGCCGCTCTCCCGTAGATGCCACGGCGCCCGAAGGCTCTCGCCAAGCGCATCGTCGTCCCCGGGTGCGTGGCCCTGGCGCTCGTTGGCCTGAGCGCGTGTGGGTCCGGCGAGCACAGCTCTCGCGTCGATCCGGCAGCCGACGTCGTGTCCTTGCCCGGCGCGATGCGCGGGATCGACTTCGACGACATCGTGTACTCCGACCGGCTTGGACGCGTGCTCGTGCCGGCCCGGCGCAGCGGCCTGTACGTTGTCGATCCGGCGAACGGCCAGGCGGAGCGCGTCGGACACCTCAGCAGCGCCGATTCGGCCGACGAGGGGCGGGGTCTGCTGTTCGTGCTCGACCGCGGCAACGGGGTCGTCAACGTGCTCGATCCGAAAAGCAGCCGCGTCGTTGCCTCCGTCGCGACGGCAAACCCCGGCGACTACGTCCGCTACGTGCGCCCCACGCGCGAACTCTGGATAACGGAGCCGGCCGCATCGCCGCCCGGCATCGAGATCTTCACCGTGCCCGAGGGCCCGGCGCCGACGCCGCGACACGCCGCATTCGTTCCCGTGCCGGATGGCCCGGAGGGGCTCGAGTGGAGCGCCATGACCAGGAAGGCCTACACCCACGCAGGCGCCGACGTCACCGCGGTCGATCTGGGCTCACGGGCCGTCACGCCGCGTTGGTCGACCGGATGCGACGGCACGCATGGCTTCCCGCGTGTCGACGAGCACGACGCACTCCTCTTGGCGAGCTGCAACGGGGATGGTGAGGTCGTCCTGCTCGACCTCGACGACGGCCGCAGGCTCGATCGCTACGCCGTCGGGGACGGCGAGGCGCTCCCCGGCTACTCGAGCCGGTCGAATCACTTCTACGTGCGTGGCGATCCCGGCACGCGACTCGCCACGCTGGCGCCCTCCTCGCACGGCCTCCGGCTCGTGAAGGAAGTCGCCGTCCCAGAGGTCGGCCACTGCCTGACCGGCGACACCGTCGGGCACTACTGGACCTGCGACGCCGACGGCGGACGGATCCTGCGGTTCGACGATCGCTGAATCCGGCGCCGTGACCGCGCAATCCCAGCAGCAGCTGCTCGCCATGTGCCAACCGGCACCGCTCTGTCGCGTAGCGGGCCTGGCCCGTCGCCTAGCCCGTCAGTTCACGCGGAAGCCGCGCACCGCCGACCACGCGCCGGGGTTGCCGGCCGAGTCGAACGCGCGCGCTCGCCAGAAGAGGTCGGCCTTGGGCAGCGACGTGGTGGAGAACTGCGAGGCCGTCAAGGCGGTCTGGTTCACGACCGTGCGCGAGAACGTGTTCGACGTGCTCACCTGGAGCCCGTAGCGCGCCGCACCGGTCACGTCGCTCCAGTCGAAGTTCACCGCGGCGCCGACGGCGAAGCGTGCACCGGACGCCGGCGAGATCAGCGACGGTGCGGGAAGCGGGCCGGACGGCGTCGGGTTGACCGTCAGGATCGCGGACTTGGTGACGCCGGCGCCGGAGGCGGAGATCGTCACGTTGGTCGACGTGCTCACCGGCGAGGTGGAGATCGGGAAGCTCGCGGCGGCCGCGAACGCCGGGATGGTGACGGTCGGGGGCACGCCGCCGACGGACGGGTTGCTGGTGGAGAGGATGAACTGCGTGTCGACCGCTCGCGGCGTCGCCAGGGCTACGCGACCGCTCGAGCCCTGCGTGCCGGTCGTCACCGCTGGGTCGAGCGTCAGCGAGTCGGGCGCCACGCCGGGTGTGAGCGTCAGCTGGCGCGAGATGCTCACGCCTCGCCAGCTCGCGGTGAGCGTCACCGGCGTGTCGGCGTTCACGGGGCTCGTCGGGATCGCGAAGCCGGTCGAGCGGTTGCGGCCCGGCACCGTCACGGTGGCGGGCGGCTGGACCAGCGAGCTGCTGCTCGTGATGCTTATGACCGCGCCGTCCGGCGGTGCCAGCCAGTTGAGGTCGATGAAGCCGGTCGCCTGCGCGCCGCCGACGATGCTGTTCTCGAACAGGGTGAAGTTCGCCAGCGACGCCGGCTGCACGGTGACGGTGAACGTCGCCGACGATGAGCCGAGGCTGGCGGTTAGCGTCACGGGCGTCGGCGCGCTCACGTCGCCCGCGCGGATCGTGAACTGGTCGCTCACCGCGAAGCCCGCGGGCACGCTCACCGTCGGCTGAACCGGCAGAGCGCTCGGGTCGCTGCTGGTCATCGTGATCGTCGCGCCGCCCGCCGGCGCGGTGGTGTTGAGTTGCACGTTGCCCGAGATCTCCTGGCCGCTCGCCTGCGTCGTGCTGGCGTAGTCGATCGACAGCACGCCGAGCGCCGTCGCCGGCACGATGAACGAGCGCGCCGAAGTCCACGCTGTCACGGCCGACGTGGTGGGCGACGAGTCGCCCTGGATCGATCTCACGCGCCAGAACCACGTCCCGGGTGAGAGCGAGGTCAGCGCGCGGCTCGTCGTGCTCTGGCGGAAGAACTGGCAGCTCAGCAGCAGCGGCTCGCAGTCGGAGAACCTCGAGTCCTTCGAGACCTCGAGTTCGTAGCCGAGGTCCTGCGGGTTATAGCCGTCGGTCCACGAGACGCTGACAGGCAGCGATTGCGTCGAGCCGGTCGCGGGCGCAAGCAGCGCCGGCGGCGGTCCCACCGGGTTCGTGTACTGCACGCTGAAGCTGATCGTGTTCGACGGCCGGCCGGCGATCACCGCGACGCCCCCGTTGGTGTCGCCGACCTTCCCGAACGGCGTGTTCACGGCGTACACGCGCACGAACCAGGTGCCCTGCAGGCTCGAGTGGAACGTGAAACCACTGCTCAGCGTGTCGACGTTGTCCGTCACGATCTTGCCCTCGATCGGGAAGCTCGGGTCCCGAGACGCCTCGACCACGTACGCGCCGGCGCCGCTCGCGGCGCTCCAGTCAAACGAGATGTGCTCGAACGGGTGAAAGAACGTGGTGCCGCCCTTGGCCGCGTTGAGCACCGGCGAGCCGGGCGCGGTCGCGCTCTGATCGGTTACGTTGAAGCTGCGGACCGCCGACCAGGCGCCCTGGACGTTGTTGCCGTTGACCGCCTGGACGCGCCAGAAGTAGGTGCCGTCGGCGAGCCCGCTCACGGGCGCGTTCGTCCGCGAGCCGCCGGTGGAATTCTGGATCACGATCGACGTCCCCGTGAACGCAGTCGTGCGGCTCACCTGCCAGTTGTAGGCGACGACGCCAGCCGGATCGCTCACCGCCGACCAGCTGATGTCGAACGGGACCATGACGCCGGCAGCGTCGGCCGGGCCGAGCGGTGACGGCGCACCGACGCTCGGCGGAGGCGGCGCGCTGACGACGCAGCCCGACAGCCTGGCGGGGGCGGAGCTGACGCCGTCGGAGACGGTCACCGTGCAATCGGGCGGCGCGGAGAAGAAGCCGCTCTCGAGCCTGAACGCACCCTTTCCGTCGGCGGTCGTCGAAAGCGCGCCGGGCGTTCCGGTCACGACCCGGTTCGCGACCGCGCCGCTGCCCTCGATGCGAACGCTCGTCCCTTGGAGCTCCGCGCGGCTGATCGAGATCGCCGCCTGGGCGGGCGCCGCGGCGGCGAGCACGCCGAGTGCTACGGCGACACCGACCAGGCAACGTGGGATACGCAATTCCGTTCCGATCCGGTATGGGAGGCAGCGGCGGCCTAGATTGCATTAGACGACTTCGAGCGCGGAGTCACGCTCGCAATGGCGGATACGCGGCGCCGTCCGCTCCGGTTCGGCCTAGCACGGACTTTCCGTGATTTGAGCGCGCCCGGATCGCCCGTTCGGGCCAGGCGCGTCCTGGGCTCTGCCCAAGCTCGTCGCTCGACAACGCTGGTTCGTGTCAACAGGAACCGAAAAGTGCAGAGCTTTCAGGAATCCAATAGCAGGCCCTCGGGCACCGCTGCGTCAAGCGCCAGGCGCAGCGGCGTGAGCGCGTTGGCGATCGAGCGGTCACACAGCTTGCCGTCGCGGCCCGGGCGTATCGTGAGCCAGTCGACGAATTGCCGCACCGCGGCGCGGTCCAGCTCGCCGACACGAACCTCGCGGTCGAAGTAGCTCAGCGCGAAGTTGACCAGCAGCCGGCGATATTCACGGCGTATTGGCGCGCACGCTGTCGTGCCCGCTGCCAGCGTAGCGATTGAGCCACGAAAGGCTCAATTCATGCAGCGTCGGACCGCGGCGCTTCGCTCGAGCCTTGCCGTCGCGTTTGAGCTTGATCGCGCGGGCTTCGGCCAGCGTGTCGGCCGACTGCTTGCGGCCCAAATGGCTTCGCTGGCTCCCCGATATTCACGTCGAGCACGCCGCGCACGACCCGCGAACCAGCCTCGAACCGGCCACCAGCCGGAGCTAGTCGGGCTGCCGCGGCGAGCCACCGACAGCACCGGACGACACCGGGTCATGCAGTCGTATGCGGAGAGCTCGAAGACGATGGGCCGCGCGACGGTCAGCTCACTCCGGGCGGGTCGCTCGGTAGTACGTGAGGCGGCCGATGTGCTTGGTGAGGTGACCGGTCTCCGTCGGGTCACGGAACCCTGCCTCGTGCATCAGCGCCGGGATGTGAGCGTCCCAGTTGTCCCTCAGCGTGTGGCTACGACGAGCAAGCCGGGCCAGGCCGTGCAGGTGATCGCTGTCGCCGCCGAAGTCCATTAGGTGCAGCGAGCCGCCCGGTCGCAGGACGCGCAGCACCTCGCTCAGCGACGCCACGCGCAGGTCTGTCTCGAGGTGGTGAAACATCAGCGATGAGAGCACGCGGTCGAAGCCGGCGTCCGGGTAGGGGAGCGCGTCGGCAAAGCCGGTATCGAGCTCGAGCGGAAGCCCGGCGCGCCGAGCTTTGCGGGCGGCTCGGGCGAGCGCTTTGCGATCGGGGTCCAGTCCGACGACGTCGAGTTGCGGGCGCGTCCGCTTGACCAGCAGCGCGAGGTTGCCGGTCCCGCAGCCGATCTCGAGCACGCGCGTCGCGGATTCGAGCTCGGCCTGCCCGGCGAGCTTCCGGTGCGCGGACTCGACCCCGATCAGGCGCGTGAACGGGTCATACAGGGGCAGCAGCCAGTCGCGTCCCATGCCCGGCAGGAAGCGGCGACCAGCAGCGTCGATGCGAGCGACCGGCTGGCGTGAACTGAGCTCATTCATCTGGGTCTCCATCGTCATACGAGGATGCTTGCTTCCACGACGAGGAATAATTGAGCGCATGCCCTCGCTCCAGAGCGAATCGTTGGCAGAAGTGCAACGATCTTTGGTTCCTGCGGAGACGACGCGGCTGACTCGGCGCCAGATCGACGGGGTGCCGGTCTACGAGTACGTCCGCGCGCCCGGCGCGCCGCCGGTCACGGTGGTTCGCTTCTCCTTCGACCACCTTCCCGTCGGCCGCGAGCTAGGTGACCACGGCCACGCGCACGAGTTCCTCGTGCTGGCGTACTTCGAGCAGGGCATCGGCAGCCTTCGTCTTGGGAACCGGGACTACCGACTGAACCCCGGTGACGCGTTCGTGCTCGCCCCCGGGGAGGTCGTACGCCCGAGCGAGCACGACCACACCGCGGCCGCCGAGGGCTGGTGTGTGTTCTTCCCGCCCGAGATCATCGCCGCCGAAGCGCCCGGAGGCTCGCTCGGCTGAAGCTCACACCCGCTGCTGTACCCGTTCGTCGGCCGAGCCGCCGGCGGCGCCCAGCGCCTGCCAGTACCACAAGCCGAGCGGGCCGCCTGGGCCGAGCACGTCGCCGCAATCGAGCGTGAACTCGATCAACCCCGCGACGGCTCCACCGAGGCAGCACTCGCGCACCTCACGCTGCTGCTGGTCAGCGTCGCGCGAATCTCCGTCGACATCGGCCACGACCTGCGAGTGCGAAGCGAACCCCTGCTAGCCGCCGTGTTCGACTTCATCGAGGAGCACTACCACGAGCCGATCTCGCTCCACAGCGTCGCCGCAGCCGTGGGGCTGACGCCCGGATACCTCACAACCATCGTCCGCCGCAAGACCGGGCGCACCGTGCAGCGATGGATCGCCGAACGCCGAATGGCCGAAGCCCGCA
>Ga0126307_10002043_pt1 | contig 13533 bp, 9 predicted proteins | sample Plot28_FD_89955 | JGI IMG/M metagenome (GOLD analysis project Ga0126307, IMG submission 89955) | Serpentine soil microbial communities from UC McLaughlin Reserve, CA, USA - Plot28 | ecosystem: Environmental > Terrestrial > Soil > Grasslands | place: USA: UC McLaughlin Reserve, Lake County...
CTTGCGGCTCCTGAACGACGAGCAGGCGGACCGGACCGTCTTCAGCGAATACCATGCGGTCGGCTCGCTGACCGGCATCTTCATGGTCCGCTTCAGCCGCTACAAATATGTCCATTACGAGGGCTATCGGCCGCAGCTGTACGACCTCGAGGCGGATCCGTTCGAGAAGCGCGACCTCGCTCTCGAAGCGGGGCACGACGCGATCCTCGCCGAGGGCGAGCAGCGGCTGCGCGCGATCTGTGACCCGAGCGCGGTGACCGAGCGCGCCTTCGCCGATCAACAGCGGCGAATCGACGAGTTCGGCGGCCGAGAGACCGTGCTGAAACGGGGCAGCTACCCGTACACGCCGGCGCCCGGCGAAGCGCCCCGGTATGCCTGAACCTCTCGCGGCCACCCTCAGTACTGGGTCAAGGACTCGGTCGAAAGGACATAACAGCGGTTCTACTCGCCGCAGCTGCGAACGCCGTTAGCCGCTGTACCAACAGCTCGTTGATGGCGTAAGTGTAGCCGTCGAGCAAGGGCGTGGAGAGCCATCTGGGCTAGTCGCATGGCGCGCCTCGATCCGTCGCGCGGGATCAGCATCATCACATCGAGTCGTGAAGGTTGAGGAGCGGCGTGATCTGACCTGGTGCGCAAGTCGGCACCGCGTCGGACCCGGTGGTTGGTACAGGAGCCGCAAACCCGTTTCCGATTTATAATTTCAGCTCTCTGATTGTCCGCGTTGAAGACGCTCCCGAGGCCGGCTGGACGGCAGCTATGGGCGTTTAGCGGAATGGGCGGTCTTGGCCGTAAGCGGAATGACGGCTTCGAGGTGGGAACCCTGGAAAGCTGCCGTTCGCTGCATCGTTCCGGCCGATCTAGTCCGTCCCGTCCATCTCTTTGAGATCCGGCCCGGCAGTGTACGCGTTCTTCAGAAGTACAATGGTCGCTGGATGGGGGGCAGGCGGAGTGGAAGGCTAGGCCTAGGCACTGCAGGACCGAAGGATCTCGGCAACTTTGATAAAGGCCGAGATCTTGGGTGAGCCCGCACGCTCACGGAGGCAGACGATCTTGTACTCGGTCCGGATCTCGGCATCGGCGATCTCTAGGGCGCGGAGGTTGGGGTGCGCAACGAACTCGAAATCGGCCACGACGCTGATGCCGAGCCCTTGCTCGACCGCTTTCCACACCCCTTCGCGGCTTCCGATCTCGAAAACGGGCTGAGCTTTGAGTCCCCCGCGCGCGAGCGCCTGCTCCAGGGCGCGCCGGGTCGTGGAGCCCTGCTCACGCAACACGAGGGGCTGCGAAGCCAGTTCCGCGAGCGTGATCTTCCGTCGGCGGAACCACGGGTGCTGGCCGTTCACGAAAGCGACGACGCGGTGCTCGCGATATGGCACAGCACGCACGCGCGGATCATCGATGGCCCGGGCGAGGATGGCAACGTCGGCCTCAAGCTCGAGAACGTGCTTCAGCGTCCGCTCCGAGTTGCCAAGCACGACGGAGACGGAGATCCGCGGGTGTTCGCGCTTAAAGGCAGCAAGGATCTCCGTCGCGTGGAACGGTCCTACCGCCGCAAGCCGAAGGTGTCCTGTGTACAACGCCCCGTGCCCGCTCAAGAGCTCGTCCGCCTCGTCCCGTAGGCTCATAATCCGCTTGGTGAGCGCGAATAGGGCGGCGCCGGCGTCGGTGAGCTCCACCCGTCGACCGCTGCGCTCGAACAGCTCGACGCCGTAGGCTGTCTCGAGCGCCTTGATCTGCGTAGTCACCGTCGGCTGGCCGATGCCGAGAGCGCGCGCAGCTGTCGTAAAGCCCCGATTCAAGGCGACGGCATGAAACGTCCTAAGCCACGTGAAGCTCATTGACATGAGCAATGGTTGGCATGGAATTTATGAATTTGGCAATGGGAATGAACTCGATAGGGTTTGGTGGGAGACCGCCATGTGGCGCTATCGCAATCCGGTCGAAATCACCTTCGGAGCCGGCGCCCTCGACGCACTCCCGACGCTGATCCGCGGCCGCCGATATGGGCTCGTCACCTATCCGGACCCGCCGTTCGCGAGTCTTGCGGCGCGCCTGCGTGACCTTTGCGGAGACCCGCTGCTCACCATCAACGACGTGGCGCCGAACCCCGACATGCGTCTGCTGTCGGCGCAGAGCTCGCGTTTCGCCCATGCCGCCGACCGGCTGGGAGTGATCGTCGCGCTCGGCGGCGGCTCCGTGATCGATTCCGCGAAGGTGTTCGCTTCGGCGCCCGGTCGTTTCACAGCTGTGGAGCGGTATCTAACGATGGGCTCCGGCGCGGACGAGCTGACCGCCACGCCCATCGTCGCGATCCCGACCACCGCGGGCACCGGCAGCGAGGTGACCTCCTGGGCGACGGTCTGGGACACAGCGTCCGGGAAGAAGTACTCGCTGGCGCGCCCGGACCTCTACCCGGAGCATGCGGTCGTAGATCCGCAGCTCATGCTGGGCAAGCCGAGACAGCTCACGATCAGCACCGGGCTCGACGCGCTTTCTCATGCGCTCGAAAGCCTGTGGAACGTGAACGTTAATCCGCTCTCGGCGCATCATGCGGTGGCCGCGGCGCGCGAGATCCTCGTCATCCTACCAGCGCTTGCGAAAGATCTGCAGAATCTGAAGCTGCGAACGCGCATGGCGCAGGCGGCCCTTTCGGCCGGCCTCGCTTTCTCGAACACGCGCACCGCCATCGCGCATTCGATCTCGTATCCGCTCACGCTTTACTACGGCGTTGCGCACGGCATCGCATGCTCCTTTACCTTGCCCATGGTCCTAAGGAGCGTGTCGGACTTGGAAGGCCTCACGCGCGAAGGGCTGGCCGACATCTTCGGGTCGGACCTCGCCCGAGCCGGCGACCAGCTCGAAGACTTCCTGCAGGATCTGGGAGTCTCCACGGACTTCAGGAACTACGGCGTACGGTCGGACGCTTGGTCGCAGCTGATCCTCGACGCCTTCGACGGCGAGCGCGGGCAAAATTTCGTCGGCACGAAGCAAGCGCTTATGCGAGCCGCGGGACTGTCCGCGCAACGGCGGCCGAGTAAACAACGGGAACCGCGCCATGCAAGCCCCCGCACATGAGCAGAGCGACCGCGCGGCTCCGACAGCACGCCAAGGGGCAACCCCGCTCGAACGGATCTCGCATGGCATCGACCGGATCAGCATCTGGTCGGGCAAGACCGTTGCGTGGCTGATCTTCCCGATGTTCCTGGTGCTGTTCTACGAGGTTCTGGTGCGCAAGTTCTGGCGCCCGACAATCTGGGCGAACGACGTCGCAACCATGTGCTACGGGGCGCATTTCTTTCTGGCGGCCGCCTACACGCTTTATCTCCAGAAGCACATCCGCACGGACTTCCTCTCGCAACGCTGGTCGCTCGAAACGCAGGTGCGGCTCGACATCGCGCAATACCTCCTCCTCTTTCTCCCGGGGATGATCATGTTCACCTGGCTGAGCTGGGAGTTTGCCGAGGAGTCATGGGAGCTCCGGGAGTCGTTGATGACCACGTGGCGACCGCCGGCCTACTGGTACAAGACCATCATCCCGGTGAGCTCGGCTCTGCTTCTGCTGCAGGGACTCTCCGAAGTCATCAAATGCTTCAAGACGTTGCGCACCGGCATCGACTACCGGCAGGAGGCGGTGCCCAGTGAGCTCGTCTGAACATCGCGCCGGCCTTTCGCGGGGTTCGCGATGAGCGACGAGATTCTGGGGCTCGTGCTGCTCGCGCTGCTGTTCGGCGTCATCCTTTCCGGATTTCCGATCTCCTTCACGCTCTTCTTCCTCGGCATGGCCTTCGGCTATGCCGGGCTCGGCGAGCGCGTGTTCCATCTGATGACCTACCAAGTGTTCAGCGCGATGATGGATACGGTCCTTGCGGCCGTCGCCATGTTCACCTTCATGGGCTATGTGCTGGAGGGCGCAGGGCTGATGGCGCGGCTCTTCCATGCCGTCCAGCTGCTCTTCAGACGCACGCACGGGTCCCTCTATTTCGCGACCATCTTCACGGCCACCCTGTTCGCGGCCGCGACCGGGATCGTCGGCGCCTCGGTGACGATCATCGCCTTGATGGCCGCGCCGGTGATGCTGAAGGCTCGCTACGACACGGCGCTTTCAGCCGGAACGATCTGCGCGGGCGGCACGCTCGGCATCCTGATCCCGCCGAGCGTGATGCTGGTGGTGATGGGGCCGGTGCTCCAGGTTTCCGTCGCGCGGCTCTACGCCGGCGCGCTCCTGCCGGGCCTGCTCCTCGCGAGCGCCTACGTCATCTACACAACGGTGCGGGTCTGGCGCGACCCGAAACTCGGCCCGCCCCTGCCGGAGGCCGAGCTTGAGGTGAGCAAGGGCTACATCGCGCGCGAGTTCTTCCTCGGCCTCATTCCTCCGGCGACGCTGATCATCGCGACGCTCGGCTCCATCATCACCGGCTGGGCGACGCCGACGGAAGGCGCCGCCATCGGCTGCGTGGGCGCGCTAGTCGTCACCGCGGCGCACGGCAAGCTCGGTTGGGCGATGCTGAAGGACGCCACCTTCCGCACCGTGCAGACCTCCAGCATGGTGATGGTGCTGCTGGTCGCCTCGACCTTCATGGGATCGGTGTTCTCGGCGCTCGGAACGCCGACGTTCATCGCCAAGGCGATGCTCGCCTGGGACATCGCGCCCGGGCTCGTCATCATCGCCATCCTGGTGCTCTGCTTTGTCTTGGGCTGGCCTCTCGAATGGGTGCCGATCGTCGTCATCATCGTTCCGATCTTCCTGCCCATCCTGATCGCGATGAAAGTCGACATGGTGTGGTTCAGCATCCTTTTGGCGGTCACCCTGCAGACCTGCTGGCTCTCTCCGCCGGTGGCGCTCTCGGCCTACTACCTCAAAGGGGTCATGCCCGAGTGGAGCCTCGCGAGGATCTACCAGGGAATGCTGCCCTTCATGGGCCTGCAGTGGCTCGTCGTGCTGATCCTGTACTTCTTCCCCCAGATTATACTCGTCCTGCCGAACATCATGTTCGGCAGGCGCTAGCGGAGAGCCGGCAATAAAGGAGGTCACCCATGAAACGACGCACCTTCATCACGGGCGCGGGGACTCGCCGCCGGCGTGTCGATGGCACCGGATCGGAGCCGCGCTCAAGGCGCCCAGTTCCGCTGGAAGCTGCAGAGCGGCAATCCGGCGGGCACGCCGCACATGACGCTCCTCAACAAGTTCGCCGCGAACGTCGAGAAAATGTCGGGCGGGCGGCTCACGATCGAGGTGCTGACCAGCGGCGCGATCGTCAATCCGTTCGAGATCCTCGACGCCGTGAACAAGGGCGTCGTCGACTGCGGCCAATGGTGGACCCATTACGCCACGGGCAAGCACCCGGCCGGGGGCCTCTTCAGCGCGCCGCTCGGCGGCTCCGGCAGCGGGCTCGACCAGATGGGCCAGCTCGGGTGGTATTTCCGCGGCGGCGGCCGGGAGCTCTATATCGAATACTATCAGAAGATCCTTCGCACAGACGTGATGCCGTTCCTCTACGCGCCCGACGGCCCAGAGTGCTTCGGCTGGTTCAAGAAGCCGATCACCTCGGTCGAGGAATTCACCAAGCTGCGCTTCCGGATCTCGTCCGGCCTGCCGAGCGACGTCCTGAAGGACATGGGCGGGGTGCCCATGAACTTGGCCGGGCAGGAGCTCATCCCGGCGGCGGAGCGGGGCATCGTCGATGGCGTCGAATGGATCAATCCGGCAAACGACCTGCCGCTCGGCCTGCACGACGTATTCAAATACTACTCGATCCAGGGACTTCACCAGGCTATCGACATCGCCGACGTGATGTTCAACGGTGCCAAATGGCGATCGCTGCCGCCGGACCTGCAGGCGATCGTCGAGACGGCACTCACCACCTCGCTGCTCGACGCGATGCTCTACTTCGCGCATGAGAACGCGAAGGCACTGAAGGAGATCAGGGCGAAGGGCGTGACGATGTTCGATGCTCCGGCGGACTACGCCCCCGCCTTCATCAAATCGGCCAAGAAGGTTCTCGGCCAGCTCGAGGCGAAGGACCCGTTCTTCAAGAGAGTGCTCGAGTCGCAACGCGCTTTTGCGAACGTGGTGGTGCCCTATACGCGCGAAACTTCGAAGCTCTCGACGCTCATCAGCGGGGCCGCGGAGGTGAACTGAGTAGCGAGCCGGCGCGACCGGATGCCGTTCTCGCGTCGCATCGCACACTCCACTCCCGTGGCGTCAAGCTCAGCGATCACCCACTCTGCCGCCGAAGTGGCGGCGCGCAGGGCGCATCGACGCGACCCTGAGCCGCTATCTATCTCACGTGAATCCAAGCGTCCGAGTGTCCCACTGCCGTTCTCCTAGCGGCCGAAACTGGCCAGCAGGAGATTTGACCGCACACTCAGCAGGAGGTCCTGGCCGAAAGCGGAATGACCGCTTCCGAGGTGGAAACCGTGGAAAGCTGCCGTTCGCCGGCATCGGTTCCGGCTGATCTATTCCGCACCGTCCCGTTCGTAGAGATCCGGCCAGCTGCCAGAAGCCGCCGTTGGCCAAGCACGCCGAACTGATGTTGTCTGACCCTTCCCCGCCCTGGGCAGATCGGCTCCAGGCACCCGCACCATGCGTCTTCGCGATGGGCGGCTCCAGTCAATACTGTATATCATGCTGCTGGACGGACGGCGGTCGGCCGGGTTAGCGTTCCCTACTTTTTGAATGGGCGCCCAAATATGATTGGTCGCATATCTGCTGCCGCCGTCGCTCTGATCGCAATGGCCAATGTCGGCGTCTGGGCGCAGGACTGGCCAAATCGGCCCGTCCGCGTCGTGGTTCCGTTTGCAGCAGGCGGGTCGACCGATGTCGCAGCTCGCCTCGTCGCCGACTACCTCTCTCGCAGCCTTGGCCAGCAAGTCTTTATTGAGAACCGAACAGGCGCGAACGGGAATATTGGAATTGAAAGCGCCGCTCGAAGCGAGTCAGACGGCTACACCATTCTGATCGCTCCTGATGCGGTCGTCAGCAATCCTCATTTATATAAAGTCAAGTACGACCCGCTCAAGGATCTCACGCCTGTGGTTCAGATCTCGCGCCAGCCGATCGTGCTTGCGGCGCATCCGTCCATCGGGATCAAGACGGTGGCCGAGCTCATAGCGCTCGCGAAGCGAGAGCCCGGGCTTCGATACGCACTCGGAAGCGGGGTCGGCTCGGCTCAGCACATGGTCGGCGAATGGTTTGCCCGAATCGCCGGAATTCAGTTGCAGGCGGTTGCTTATCGCGGTGGCGGTCAGGCCATCAACGACCTTGTTGCAGGGCACGTAAAGCTTGGCTCGCTAGGCTCTACGCCGGTCATCCCTCATTATCAGGCGGGCACGCTTTTGATCCTCGCGCAAACCACCGAGGCGCGCTCAAAAAGCTTACCGGAAGTGCCCACCTATCAGGAGGCTGGGATCAACGGCTTGGTGCTCGACCAGTGGGTGGGAGTATTCGTCCCGGCAGGGACCCCTGCTGCGATCATTGCCAGGATCAACAGTGAGGTGAACAAGGCTCTTGCGGATCGGGCGGTCAACGACGCGCTCGACAAGTCGGCGCAGGAGCCTGTAGGCGGCACCGCCGAGGCGTTTTGGAAACGCGTGCAGGACGAATTCTCGAAGTACGCCTCACTAACGAAAGACCTCGGCATGAAGGTCCAGTAAGGTCCATCGCCCAGGGCGGGCCACCGCTCTGGCGACCTGCCCGGTTGCTGACCTACAGCACGACCGGCTGTCCCTTACCCTACGATCGTATCTCAGCAGCATAACACCTCAAGCGATCAGGTAAATCGGGCTTGACCAGGCTTGATGACCGTCGGCTTGCGTGACGCGCAGGTAGACGGGTAGATCGGAGGGACCGGAAAAGCGGACGCTGTGCTCGATCGTGACCCGGCGGGTCCATTCGGCCTCGGGTAAGCGATAGATGCTGATTCGCCGGTCGAGGCCGCCGCCGTCCCAAGAAACGACTGCGTCCTCAAGAAGGGACAAGTCCAGCTCCCCAGAGACGATGTTGCTGTCGACGGAAAGCCGGCCGGATCGGGGCTCCTCGAGCCACAGATCGACGCCGGCGAGGTTCCCGGTTGTAACGGAGGTCCAGGCGAGAGCCGAGCCGGGCTCGGTCTCCCGGAGTACGCGCTCGGGATTGACGAAGTTGACCGTTGCGTGGCGCACGATGCGATTGCCCGAAATCCGAAGCGAGCCTTGCCATTGGGTCTCGCGGCCGCGGCCGCGGTATTCAGCGCCCTGCCAGAGCACGCGCACCCGACGGCCGAGATCCGTCGGAGCATAGGGCCGCACCGTCTCCGCGATCTGCCGTCCGTGCATGATGTCGACCCGCTCGATAGGCGCGGTCCCGATCACTTCCGCAAAGAGCCGCAACGGGGTGGAGCCCGGGCGCACGATATCGCCCATGAGAACCTGCCGGGTTTCATGCTCCTCTGCGGCACCAAGCTGCGGATCGTCCGAGAACCCGGTTACAGCCTCGACGAACTGCCCACGGATATCCATGAACAGCCGCGTGCCGGTCGTGCCATAATGCCAACGTCGGCGCAGCGCTTGAAACAGCGCGTCGCGCGTGAGTTCCGGCATAAGATAGCAGGTGAGGCCGCCAATAGCCCCGAAGGTCGACGCGCCGGGGCGGGTGGCGCCGGGGCGGCCCTTGTGGTCGTCGCTATGGCATACGATGCCGACCCGGTATCCGCCGTCGAATGCGTCATGCAGAAGCCATTCGAAGGTGCCCCAGGACGAGTGCACCTCGACCGCGCGCTCGAGCCGCCCGTCGTGAGCAACGCTAATATCGGCGTAACGTCCTCCCACATGCGCGATCACGATGGCATCTTCGCCATCGAGCGCGCCGAAGAGGTCACGGGCAGTGTAGCAGTCGCGCGCGCCCCCGCTCTCCGGATCGACGAGGATGCGGGACGATCGGCGGATCGGGCGCCCTTCGTGGCGGAAAAAGACGTTCCTATCGCCACCCATGCCGGTGTTGCCCGACCATTCGTATCCCGGCACACAGACGAACTTGCCAGGACAGTCGAACGCCGCCGTGAGCCGGTTCAATTCCGCCCAGAACGCGTCGGTGATCTGGAAATCGTTCCCCTGGTGACCGACGATGTCGAGAAAGGACTTGTCGCGCGCATAACCGAAGTAGGTCTCCGCCGGATTGGTCCCCACGGTCTCCCCGCTTTGCCCATGCAGATCGCCCCAATAGCGTCGAACCGAAGTCTCTCGGACCAGTCGCAAGGGGTTGGCGCGCGCGACCTCCGCGCCGCTGTCGTCACAAACGCGAAGATCCAGATCGGCCGGCACGTCCGCCACCAAGCCATGCAGAACGAGAGGCCACTCGGTCTGCTTGGGCGCGATCTTCGACGGTAGATTGCGGAGCGGAGGCGCGGCCGTGAAGTGAAGTGCCTGCTCGCCGAACGCGGTCGGATTTCCCCATAGATCCTCAGCGACAAGCGCCAGCCGAAACGGCTCGCCGACAATCGCGAGCGAAGGGAGGATCGCCTTGAGCCGCGCCGCCGCGCCGGGAATCAGGGCGAAGCCCGGCGAGGACGAGACCTCGGTGAATTCATAGGTCGCAAACGCATCGATGTAGGTCCTTAGTTCAAAACGCTCCTCGCAGTTGGTCTGGAGCCGAATTCCGGGAGACCCGAAGCGCCTGTCGCCTAGTCGGGCTGTGAGGGTTTCTCCGGCCCGCAGGAAACCGCGGCCGACTCGAACAAGCAGCGTGTTCACCCACGGGCGGATGTTGAGGCGCTCGAACGAATAATCGAGCGTCGCGCCGTTGCTCGCCTCTACGGTGGTGTAATTCGGGCCAGCCGGTTCGCGGAACTGCGGCTTGGCCATATCCGAAGTAGTCCGCCAGGAAATCTTGATCATTCCCGTGTCATCGATTCCGAATGTTCCCGCCGTGTAAACGACCGTCAGCTCCGCATAGGAGCCCGCGACGAACGGTCCTGGAGGGGTGAGGACGGCCGTGCCCATTTCCTCCGGAAGATAGGTAGAAAACGGCACGGCTATGCCTCCGCAGGCTCGGTTGAACGGAATCTTTGCCATCCGTTGTCGCACAATCGAGGCCGCCGCGGCGAGGGCCCGCCGGCTGGTCGCGACCCCTATCTGCAATGTCCCCTTTTGCGCAGCCGAGATGCGCGCCTTCAGCCGGAATGCCACGAAGCAGCCGGAAGGCGGGAAGTGGCCGAAAGCGGAATGACCGCTTTCGAGACGGAAACCGTGGAAAGCTGCGTTCGCCGGCATCGTTCCGGCCGATCTATTCCGCCCCGTCCCGCTCGTTGAGATCCGGCCGGCATGTGCCTGGAGCTGACCTTCGATCTTCGATCGAGCAAACGTACTCTTGAGGCATGAGGCAGGCGGTCGGGCGGTGTCCGAACGGATCAAGCGTCCCAAGCCAAGGCCTGGATGCTCAAGCGGATTGCCACTGGGGGCTGCCGCGGGAAGCGCTAGCAGTGCCAATGAGACCGAACGACCGTGAAGCCGTGCGCCGGTTGGGCCTGTTGCACATGCACCGAAGGCACCCTCGACGTGCTGCGACGAGACGTGTTTAATCCGCGGCGGTTCCAGCGCTGAATCACGAGCAGCTTTATGGACGATCCAGCAGGTTCTCGGCGGCGCAGCGAGCGGCTGCTTTTCTTTCTGCTTGCCGTGGTGATCTGGCCTTTCATCGCCGTCGGCGTCGTCGCCGGATGGGGGTTCCTCGTCTGGTTCTACTACATGTTCACCGGACCTCCCGGGCCGGTGTGAGGTGCGCCCGATGAGCGCCGCCGATTTGCCCTCCCGCCGCGAGCTCCTGACCGGACGCCTCATCGCGCCGGCGCCGCCGGAGGCGCACGTCTCCAGCCTGGTCGTCCATGTCCGCCCCGCCGGCCTGCCAGGCGTCCGGGCCGCGCTCGCCGCAACGCCCGGCGTGGAGATCCACGCGGACGCCGCGGGCAAGCTCATCATCACCCTTGAGACCGCCACGGAGGCGGACATCGTCACCCGGATGAACGAGATCTCACTGTTCGACGGCGTGATGTCGGCCGCGCTTGTGTTTCACCATTTCGAGGCCGCCGCGGAAACCGAGGCCGCGGCGAAGCAGGGATGATTGCGATGGATCTCTCGCGACGTGCGTTCATCAAGGCCCAGGCCGCCGCTGCCGCCGCGGCTGCCGCCAACGTCACCCTGCCGGCATCGGCGCAGAACCTGCCTGCCGGGCCTGACGTCCAGCTGCAATGGTCCAAGGCCCCGTGCCGCTTCTGCGGCACCGGCTGCGGCGTCATGGTCGGCGTCAAAGACGGAAAGGTCGTGGCCACCCACGGGGACATGAAGGCGGAGGTCAACCGCGGCCTCAACTGCGTCAAGGGCTACTTCCTGTCGAAGATCATGTACGGCGCCGACCGACTGACCCAGCCGCTGCTCCGCATGAGGAACGGGCAGTTTGCCAAGGACGGCGAGTTCCAGCCGGTCTCGTGGGACCGCGCCTTCGACGAGATGGCGCGGCAGTTCAAGCGTGTGCTGAAGGAGAAAGGCCCGGACGCGGTCGGCATGTTCGGCTCGGGGCAATGGACGATTTTCGAGGGCTACGCCGCCTCGAAGCTCATGCGGGCGGGCTTTCGCACCAACAACCTCGATCCGAACGCCCGCCATTGCATGGCCTCGGCGGCCGTCGCCTTCATCCGAACCTTCGGCATGGACGAGCCGATGGGGTGCTACGACGACTTCGAGCACGCCGATGCCTTCGTGCTCTGGGGCTCGAACATGGCGGAGATGCACCCGATCCTATGGAGCCGGGTGACCGACCGCCGGCTCTCGGCCCCGCACGTCCGGATCGCGACGTTGTCGACCTACGAGCACCGCTCGACCGACTTGTCGGACGTGCCGATCATCTTCAAGCCCGGCAGCGACCTCGCGATCTTGAACTACATCGCGAACTACATCATCCAGACCGGCGCGGCGAAGCGCGACTTCGTCGACAAGCACTGCAACATCCGGATGGCCAACACCGACATCGGCTACGGCCTGCGGCCGGAGCATGTGCTCGAGCAGCGGGCCCAGCACGCCAACGACGCGCAGGTGTCGCACCCGTCCGATTTCGAAGCCTACGCGAAGCTCATGGCCGAATACACGGCCGATAAGGTGTCCGAGCTCTCGGGCGTGACGAAGGCGACGCTGGAAAGGCTCGCCAAGCTCTACGCCGACCCGAAGACCAAGGTGATGTCGCTCTGGACGATGGGCTTCAACCAGCACGTCCGCGGCGTGTGGGCGAACCACATGGTCTACAACCTCCACCTCCTGACCGGGAAGATATCAGAGCCCGGCAACAGCCCGTTCTCGCTCACGGGGCAGCCGTCCGCCTGCGGCACGGCGCGCGAGGTCGGTACCTTCTCGCATCGCCTTCCGGCCGACATGCTGGTCGCCAACCCCGAGCACCGCAAGCACGCCGAGCACACCTGGAAGCTCCCGGAGGGTCTCCTGTCCGGTAAGGTCGGCTACCACGCCGTGCAGCAGGACCGCATGCTCAAGGACGGCAAGCTCAACGCCTACTGGATCATGTGCAACAACAACCTCCAGACGGCGCCGAACACCAACAACGAAACCTATCCGGGATACCGCAACCCCGCGAACTTCGTCGTGGTCTCCGACCCCTATCCGACCGTCACCGCAATGGCGGCCGACCTCATCCTCCCGACCGCGATGTGGGTCGAGAAGGAGGGGGCGTACGGGAACGCCGAGCGGCGGACCCACTTCTGGCACCAGCTCGTCGACGCGCCCGGTGAGGCGCGTTCCGACCTGTGGCAGTTGGTGGAGTTCTCAAAGCGCTTCACCACTGACGAGATCTGGCCAGAGGACATCCTCGCCAAGGCTCCCGAATATCGCGGCAAGACGCTGTTCGATGTCCTTTACGCCAACGGCGAAGCCAACAAATTCCCGCTCGCTGAGATCGACCCGGGTCACGAGAACCACGAGGCAAAGCATTTCGGGTTCTACGTCCAGAAGGGGCTGTTCGAGGAGTATGCCTCCTTCGGCCGCGGGCACGGCCACGACCTCGCGCCCTTCGACACCTATCATCAGGTGCGCGGACTGCGCTGGCCCGTGGTCGAAGGCAAGGAAACGCTGTGGCGCTATCGCGAGGGCTACGACCCTTATGTGGAGAAGGGGGCGGGGCTGCAGTTCTACGGCAACCCCGATAAGAAGGCCAACCTGATCGCGGCGCCGTACGAGGCGCCGGCGGAGTCGCCGGACCAGGAATACGACCTCTGGCTCGTGACCGGCCGCGTTCTTGAGCACTGGCACTCGGGCTCGATGACGCTGCGCGTCCCCGAGCTCTACAAGGCCTTCTCGGGCGCCGTGCTGTTCATGCACCCCGACGACGCCGCGAAGCGCGGGCTCCGCCGGGGCCAGGAGGTGAGGATCGCCTCGCGGCGCGGCGAGATCCGCTCTCGGGTCGAGACGCGCGGGCGCAATAAGATGCCGCCCGGCGTCGTCTTCGTGCCCTTCTTCGACGCGAGCCAGCTCATCAACAAGGTGACGCTCGACGCCACCGAC
>Ga0126307_10002044_pt1 | contig 13532 bp, 16 predicted proteins | sample Plot28_FD_89955 | JGI IMG/M metagenome (GOLD analysis project Ga0126307, IMG submission 89955) | Serpentine soil microbial communities from UC McLaughlin Reserve, CA, USA - Plot28 | ecosystem: Environmental > Terrestrial > Soil > Grasslands | place: USA: UC McLaughlin Reserve, Lake County...
AGATGTCATCGGCCACGTTCTCGACCACCTCGTCGCCGCCGGTCGGCGGCTCCGGTCCAAGCGCGTACTGCCCGCCCGCGATGACGAACCGGTAGACGAGCGCCGCGAGGATGGCCCCAACGATAGGGCCGATCAGGTACGGCCAGGTGCCGCCGAAGTGGTTGCCGATCAACGCCGGGCCGAACCACCGCGCCGGGTTGATCGCGCCGCCCGTGAGCGGGACGAATAGAAAGCCGTCGATGGCCAGGGTGAGGCCGATCGCGAGCGGCGCCCATTCGCGACGCGCCCGCGGGTTGAACGCCACGGCGCAAACCGCCAACACCCACAGGAATGCACCGATTCCCTCGACGATCGCGCCCAGGTACTCGTGCCCTAGGATCGGGCTGATGCTCGCAGCGCCGTAGTGACTGGCGCGTCCCTCGTCGAGAAAGAGGCCCTTCACCAACAGGGCGCCGAGGACGCCTCCGGAGAGCTGAGCGAGGATGTAGACGGCGGCATCGACCGGATCGATCCGCCTCAGGAATGCCGCGGCCAGCGTCACCACCGGGTTGAAGTGGCCGCCACTCGCGGCGCCGAAGGTGACGATCAAGGCGAACAGGATGAACCCGTACAGCAATCCGACGACCGCGAAGTCGGAGCCGGTCTGCGCGTTGGCGCTCGTCGCGATGTAGAGCACCGCCACCGTGCCGATCGCGAAGACGAGAAGCAATGTGCCGAGCAACTCCGCGACGTAGGCGGCTAGTCCTCGATCCTGCACTATCGAACCTCCTGATTGATCCGGGCTTTCACGTGACCCCGACCCCGCCGCGCCGCAAAACCGCGCCGGCAGCGGGCAAACACAAGCGCGGCAGTCTATCCGGCTTCGCGGTCGGCCCGCTCCTGTAGGCGCTTCGCGTCCGCAATCACCTCGAGCGCCTCCTCGCGTGAGCGCCACCCCTCCACGTCGACCTTCTTCTCCTCGAGCTCCTTGTAGATCGAGAAGAAATGGGTGATCTCGCGCTGCATCGGTGAGGGGATGTCGTCCAGGGTCTCGGCCTGATTCCAGCCAGGATCGTTCAACGGCACGCACACGACCTTGTCGTCCTCGCCCTTCTCGTCCCACATCTTGAACAGGGCGATCGGCTTCACCCGGATCACGCACCCCGGGAAGGTGGGCTCCGACACGCAGACCATCGCATCGAGCGGATCGCCGTCGCGACCGCGGTGTCCGATCAGGTAGCCGTAATCGGTCGGGTAGACGGTTGACGAGGAGAGGAAGCGATCGAGGACGAGCTCGTCCAATTCCTCGTCGTACTCGTATTTGTTGCGACTCCCCTTGGGGATCTCGATGTAGGCGAGGAGATCGGCGTCGCCCGAGGGTGCCATCCGCCCGAAGGCTATCCTGCGCCGGCCAATGAAGAGGGTCGCTGCGCTGCTGGCGACCGTTCTCATCACGACGACGTTGGTCGCGTGTGGGGACGGTGCTGAACCGGGCGCTCTTAACAGAGCGACCCTGGTCCTCGACTTCCAGCCGAACGCCGTCCACGCGGGCATCTACACCGCGTTGAGCCGGGGCTATTACCGCGACGCGGGGATCGAGCTCGACGTCCAGCAGCCCTCGGCCTCCACTGACGCACCCAAGCTCCTGGAGGCGGGCAAGGTCCAGTTCGCCATCCTGGACATCCACGACCTGGCGATCGCGCGCGAGCTTGGATTCGACCTGGTCGCCGTCACGCCGATCGTCCAGCGCCCGCTCGCCTCCGTGATCGCCGGCGACCCTGACTCCATAACCCGGCCCCGGGATCTCGAGGGCGGCACCGTCGGCGTCACCGGCCTGCCTTCGGACGATGCTGTGCTCGACTCCGTCGTCTCCGCCGACGGTGGTGATCCAGCGCAGGTCCACCGCGTGACGATCGGGTTCAACGCGGTGGCGGCGCTCGCCGCCGGCCGGGTCGATGCCACCACGGCATTCTGGAACGCGGAGGGCGTGACGCTGAAACGCGAGGGAATCGCCACCCGCACGTTCCGCGTCGACGATTTCGGCGCCCCACGGTATCCGGAGCTCGTGCTGGTGACGACGCGTGAGACCCTGCAGGGCGATCCTGACCTGGTCAATGCCGTCGTGCAGGCCACGACCCGCGGGTACGCCCTCGCAGCCCGCCAGCCCAAACAGGCGCTGGCGGACCTCCTGGCCGCCGATCCCAGCCTGCAGCAGGCGGATCAGGCCGCCGAGCTAGGGGCCCTGAACGCCGCGTCCGCGTTTCGTGCCCCCGGCGAGTTCGACTGGGCCGTCCTCCGCCACTGGGCGCGGTGGGACGCCGAGCACGGCATCGTCAAACGACCCCCCGACGTCGGCCGGACGTTCGCGAGGCTCCCCTAGGCGAGCAGACGGTCCACGAGGGTCGGCATCTCCCGCGCCATCCGCGAGCGCGGCACGATCAGGTCGACTCCCGCGGACTCGGCCTCCTCGCGCGTCTCGGTGTTGAGGTGGGCGTAGAAGCCGAGCACGGGCACCCCCAGGCCGACGACGGCCTGCGCCGGCTCACGGTCCAGGTCAACCACCAGCAGGCCGGCCGTCTCGAGTCCGGTCGCCTCGGCCACCGAGGTCGCGAGCTCGACGTCGTGGCCGGCCGCCCCGAGCGTCGCCTCGATGCGGCTCGCGAACATCAGGTCGGGGGCAATCGCGATGATGCGCGCCACGAGTCAGGGGTTCTCGGTTCGGCCCCGCGCGCTCACAGGCTGCGGCGGCGGCGAAAGTCCTGGCGAACGCTCTCCGGGCGACCCCACATCTGCACGACCTCGGCGCGCCCCTCGCGCACGTCCCTGACCACCATCTCGCCGTCGATCCCCTCGCGATCGAGCAGGGCGAGCGTGCCCTTCACCGTCTCGGCCGCGGCGGCATGCCCGAACCGATGCGCCACCAGCAGCCGGAAGTGCCAGTCGGCCTTCGAGTAGGGCTGCGCGTTCACCTGGGTGAGCAGCACGGCGGTGTCGATGTAGCGGTCCTCGTCGAAGATCCGCAGGTCAAGCTCGAGGTCCGTCCAATCGTCGGGAAGCGAATCGAGGACTTCCTGGAACGAGTCGGCGAGCGCCATGTGCGTCAGGCCGGTGCCGTACGGCGCCGGCAGAGGCATGTGCCGTTCATAGGTTCCGAAGCCTAATGGAGCCCGGGTGCCTTCTTAGCCGAAGAACACCTGCTGCAGCAGGAACACGTTGAGGGCGATGATCATCCCGCCCAGCACCGAGGCGATCGCTATCAGCCAGCGAGGGTTAGCCATGCTCCCCACGACGTCGCGGCGCCGCGCGATCAAGAGCGGGTCGAGCACCCGGTTCATGCGTTTACTCCCACCGGCTTTACGCGCATCTTCTGCGCGAGCTCCTCACCTAGCGCGTGCTCGCGACCCTCCACCTCGACCACAAGCGGACCGCCGAACGGCTCGACGCCGACGATCCGAAGCCGAGCGCCGGGGCGGATGCCGCGATCCGCCAGGTAACGAAGCATCTCGGGGTCGGAATCGGACACGCGGGCGAACGTCGCAACGTCTCCGGCGTCGAGCCGCGCGAGGGCCGTGGTCCGGTCCGTCGCCATGGCAAGCTCGGGCGTGGGAATGGGATCTCCGTGCGGATCGAGCTTGGGATTGCCGAGCTTGTCGGCAATCAGTCGCTCGAGATCCTCCGAGATGTAGTGCTCCAGGACCTCCGCCTCGTCGTGGACGCGATCCCACGGCATCTCCAGGTCCTCGGCCAGGAAGGCTTCGATCAGACGGTGGTGCCGGATCACCTCGAGGGCAACCCGGTCCCCGGCGGCCGTCAGCGTGACGCCGTGGTACGGCTGGTAGCGGACCAAGCCGAGCTCGTCGAGGCGCTTGAGCATCGCGGTCACGGTCCCAGGGGAAACTCCGAGGCGCTCGGCCAGCGCGGAGGTGCCGACGGGTCCATCCTGGCGATCGGCCAGGGCGTAGATCGCCTTCGCGTAGTCCTCCACCGCCTCTGAGTTGGAGGCGGCGGGATCGCGGCGAAAGCCCGAATGCGCCACTAGACCGCCACCAAGAGGCTCGTCGCGTACATCACGGCGATGCCGCCCAGCATCCCGACAACCGCGACGGGGGGAAGGAATTCGTCCGCCGTTTCCCGCATCGCCGGCCACAGCTGCCTGATCACCTGGACGATCGCTCCGGCGCCGACCCCGAACAGGAACGCCCCGAGCGACGGGTTGAAAGCGGCGGCACCGATCCAGGCGCCCACGATCGCAGGACCACCGGCGATCAGGCCGAGTCCGGCCAGCCGACGCAGCCTCGGTCGCGTCTCGGCCAGCGGGGCGACGATCGCCAAGCCCTCGGTGGTGTTGTGGATCGCGAAGCCGATCACGAGGAACGCTCCGAGCGCCAGCGCCCCGCCCGCGTAGGAGGAGCCCACCGCCAGGCCCTCGCCGAGGTTGTGGAGCCCGATCCCGATCGCAACCAGCAAGGCAAGGAAGGCACCCGTACCAGCCGCCCCGGTACCCATCGCCGGAGAGCCATCGCGTACCTTCCGCTGCCGGCCGCCGAGGTACCCCTCGGCGGCCGAGAGGGCGAGGTAGGCCGCGACCACGCCGAGGAAGACCAGCAGCGGGCCACCGAATGCGGACGGCGCGCCGCCCGCAAGGTCGATTCCCTCAATCGTCGCGTCGATCGCGAGGAAGGCCAGGAGCCCGACCGTGAAGCCGATGAGCACACGCATCCATTCCGCCGTGACACGGCGCACGAAGGGCAGCCAGAGCATTCCCATCCCGACCGGGATCAGCCCGACGTAGACGCCCAGCAGCGTCATCAGCCCGTAGAAGCCAATGCCCGCATCGGGGGTCTCGGCGGCGCTCGCGATCTCGGTCGAGATGGTGCCGCCGGTCGAGGTCAGGAGCGTGATCTCGTACGCCTGACCCTCGACCCAGTCGTAGGGGATCGTCAGCGTCGTCGAGCCGAGGCGCCCGACCCGCTGCCCGTCGGAGGCTGTGAACGGGAGGTAGGCGTCGTTCACCGAGACCTGGGCGATGTCGACGGCGTCCGGACCGTCGTTGCGCACCATGAGCTCGAATTCACCCGGGTGCAGGACCGTGCGCTCCACCGCCAGGTCTTCGATCGGGACGCCGCTGCGCTGACCCAGCCCCGGCCCGCCGAGCAGGGCGAAGGCGCCCAGCGTGAGCCCGATCAGCGCGAGCGGGATCAGGCCCAGCAGCCAGACCGGGGCACCCGCGAACGAATTGCGCCCGGCGGCCGTGCGAGCCTCCATCATTCGACCACCTCGAAGAAACCCAGCCAGCCAAGCTCCGCGAACTCGTTCTTGTGGGCGTGGAACATGAAGCGGCCGGCATGCGGGAACCGCAGCTCGAGGATCCCTCGCTGTCCCTGCGCGAGGGCGACGATGTCGGTGTGCTCAGTCGAATCCAGCCGGGTGCCGGTCGGGAAGTAGTCGAAGAAGTTGGCGTGGATGTGGAACGAGTTGAGCTGGTCGTACTCGAGGATGTTGAGCAGGTAGATCCGCACCAGCTCGCCACGCTTCACCCTGATCGGCCGATCGACGTAGTGGAACGGGATCGAGTTGACGGCGTAGATCTCGTTCTCGGAGTCGTAATTGGTGTCGAATCCGTTCATCACCATCACCAGCTCGTCGGCCGCCGGGCGGCCCTGCTTGGGGTCGACGATGAAGGTCCCATAGAGGCCCTTGGCGATGTGCTCGGCGAGCGGCATCACGTGGCAGTGGTAGTGGTGTATCCCGAACGGCGCGGCGTCGAACTCGTAGGTGAAGTCCTCGCCGGTTCGGATCAGGCCTCCCCCGCGCTGCTCGCCGACCCCGGGCATGCCGTCCATCGCTGCGGCGTGGATGCCGTGGAAATGGGCCGTGTGCGGGTGCGAGGACGCGTTGACGAGGCGGACGCGAAGCAGCTCGCCCTCGCGACACCGAAGCGTCGGACCGGGTATCCGGCCGTTGTAGGTCCAGGCCGCGAAGCGGACCCCCGGTGCGACCTCGATCTCCTTGTCCTGGGCGACGAGCGTCCACTCGCGCAGCACGCGCCCGCTTGCCAACCGGCGCGTCCGGCCATAGTCGAAGTCGCGAACGAGCTCGCTCGGGTCGAAGCCGTTCGCCCGATGGTCGACGGTGCCGCCGGCCGCAAAGCCGTTGTGCATCGCCATCCCGGTGGCTGCCTCGGAGCCGTGCATGGCTTCGTGGGCGCTGGCCGCCTCGCCTCCGCCCAGGGCATGGTGGATCCCGCGGTGAGGAATCAACTCGTGCGCCGCCGCCAGCGTCGGCGCGGCGATTGCGCCGGTCACAAGCAAGCGTCTCCGGCTCAACTTTCGATCGGACACAAACCGAAGTTTGACACATCCAAATCTGACGTGCCCCTGCCAACGACCGAGGCGGTGGCGCCGCGCGGCCTGCGTCGGGGGCGACAAACGTCGCCGCCTAGAATCACTTCCGTGAGCATTGACACGGCAGTGGAGATCGACGGCCAGTACCGGGCCATGAAGGAGGGCGCGGGCGTGCTGGACCGCTCCTCGCGCGCCAAGTTCGTCGTCCGCGGCTCGGACGGCGCCGAGTTCCTGCAGGGCCAGCTGACGAACGACATCGAGGCGCTCGAGCCCGACGCCGGCTGCTACTCCGCCCTGCTCGACCGCAAGGGGCACATGCAGGCGGACATGCGGGTCCTGCGCCTGAATACGGGCGATCTGTGGCTGGACACCGAGCCCGAGGTCGCCGGCACCGTGGAGCGCCACCTGCGCATGTACAGCGTCGGGCGCGAGGTGGAGATCGAGGACGCATCGGGCGACTGGTCAATCGTCTCGGTCGTCGGACCGGGGGCCGTTGAGGCCGCCGGCTCCCCACCGGTTGCCCCCGAGCACTCACAGCGCCACTACGAGCGCGAGGGCGTGGAGATCCTGGCAGTGGCGACCGATCTGGGCCTCGATCTGATCGTCCGCGCCGAGCAGTCGGTCGAGCTGCAAGAGTTGCTCGCTCGATCGGAGGCCGTCGGGGTCAGCGAGGCCGCTGCCGAGATTCTGCGCGTTGAGGCGGGGCGTCCGCGGTTCGGGCGGGAGATGACCACGGCAACGATCCCCCAGGAGGCTGACATCGACGGGCGGGCCGTGAGCTTCACCAAGGGCTGCTACATCGGGCAGGAGACCGTAGCCAGGCTGCACTACAAGGGCAAGCCGAACCGCCACCTTCGCGGGCTGCGCCTCGAGGCGCCCGCGGATGCGGGCGACGCGATCAGGCTCGGGGAGCGCGAGGTGGGCAGCGTGGGAACGACGGTCCTCTCCCCCGCCCACGGTCCGATCGCCCTCGCGGTGATCAGGCGCGAGGCGGAACCGGGTGCCCGCGTCGAGATCGGCGACCAGGGCGTCGGCGCCGAGGTCGTCCCGCTTCCCTTCTAACGGTCGGCCCCTCCGCACTCCGAGGCGGCGAACTTGCGCCTCGAACAGGGGCTTCGGTTAACGTTGCGTCGATGGCTACGAGGGGTGCGCGGAGAGCCTCACGCCGCGGGCGCCTGGCCGCGCTTGCAACGAGCGTGACGCTCGTGGGCGTCCTGCTCGCCGGATGCGGCGCGGAGGACTTCAAGAACAACCCCCGCGTTGCCGCGCCGATCGAGGTCAGCGCGCGGGTCGATTCCGACCGCGTTCAGGTTGCCCCCAACAAGTTCGGCGCGGGCCTCGTCAACTTCACCGTGGCCAACCTGTCGGGCTCGCCAGTCCAGTTCAACGTCACCGGGCCGACGGAGGGCTCCACCGCCGAGATCCAGCCCGGTGCCCCCGACCTCCTGAAGATGAACCTCAAGGAGGGCACGTACGAGGTCACGGCCAGCAAGGCCAAGATTCGCCCCGCGACGATCAAGGTCGGTCCCGACCGGCCCAGCTCGCAGAACGAGCTGCTGGAGCCCTAGCGGGGCGACTTCCTCCTCAATCCGGCGCGTCCTGCGCCGCGGCAGCGACCAGCGAGTCGATTCGGGTGAGACAGGCCTCGGCGTCTTCGATCAGGGCGTTGAGCTCGGTGCGTGCTGCCTCGGCACCATTGGTGATGCCAGTCAGCGACTTGCGCACTCGGTTCGCGCGCTTTAGCGCTGCCTGAGCTTCCTCGGACGCGTCTCGGACCCCGCCTGCATCGACCTGGAGGGTGCTGTCCCTCGTGGCCAGCACGCGGGCGCGCACGTAGCGATAAACGAGACGCAGCGCCAGCGGATCCGGGTCGTCGCGGTCCAGCACGGCGATGATCTTGTTGCCCTGGTACTCGGTCAACTCTTCGAGTCCGGCCGGGATCTTGTCGTCACCGGCGACGACGAGCACGGCGTATGTGGCGTCGCGCTCGCGCATGCAGGCGTTCAGCTCGGACCAGGCGTCGTTCTTCGACAGCCGCTTGTTCTTCGCCTCGAAGACGAGGTTGGCCAGGGTCCCACCGAGTCCACCACCCAGCTCGACAACCGTGTCCCCCTTCTTGCCGCCAGCTTCCGACGATTCGTCCCCGACGTGACGCGCTGCGTCCCCCTGGACTTCGGCAATCCGCTCGATCTCGGCGTGGACCGTCTCCTCGAAGCTGCGACCCTTTCGTGTCCCCGCCTCCTCCGCTTCGAGAACGCGCTCGTCGGCATCCTCACGCTCCAAAAGCCGCGCGATCTCCTTACGAAGCTCGGCCACATGCCCCTGCGTCGCGCGCGCCTCGTTCCCATGGGATTCCCTGAGCCGTTCCAGTTCCTGGCGATGGCGCTCCTCGGCCTCTACCAGTCGCTTCCCGATCCGCATCTGCATCGCGACGAGTGGGTTCGACCCATCCTCCGCGGTGAGCGCGCCGATCAGCTCATCACGCTGCTGGCGTGTTGCGGTGGCGACGATCTCCTTGATCTGGCCCTGCACGGAATCGTTGCGTTCGGCTCCGAAAGCGGCAGCGAGCTGCTCCGCCAGCGCATCAGCACCCTCCTCCAGGGTGCCTCCCAGCTTGCGGTCAAGCTCACCGAGCCCAGCCTCGAGCTCGCGTCGCACGTAGTCGACGTTCGCGGCGGTCTCCTCCGAGTCGAGCACTCGAGCGCCAATCTCGATCGCCTTAGTCACCGTCTCGGGACCGGCCTGACCAACCTCCGCACGCTCACGGACCAGTCGCGCCGCCCGCTCGTCCGCGACGGTCAGGCTCTCGATCACGAGCCGGTCGGCGAGCGCACGAACGACGCCCTCGCCGGTCGGCTCCTCTATGCGTAGTTGTGGCTTCTCGGATGCTTCCATCGGACCCTCGAAGGTAGTCGTCGGATCCGACGGAAAGCTGACGCCGCCCACGGATCGCGGGGGCGATCCCACTTAGTGCCTCCATGGTGTGCATAAGTGGGATCACACAAGCAATGGTTAGGATGCGCGCGGTTTCCGTCCTGCCGGTCCCGAGAGGAGGAGCGTGGCTGTAGACGTATCGGAGGTCTCGAAGCTCGAGGTGGAGCCGGGTGCGCTGCCCGAGACGATGGCGGCCTGGGTGATCCGGCCCGAGCGCGAGGGCGAGCCCAAGGACGCGTTCCAGCTCGAGGAGATCGAGCTCCCCGAGCCCGGCGCCTTCGAGGTGATCGTGCGCGTCATGGCCGCGGGCGTCAACTTCAACAACGTCTGGGCGGCTCTCGGCAAGCCGGTCTCCGTGTTCAACTACGGCGACCACAAGGAATGGGGCCACCACATCGGCGGCTCCGACGCATCGGGCGTCGTCTGGTCGGTTGGCCCCGGTGTGACCAAGTGGAAGCCGGGCGACGAGGTCGTCATCCACTGCAATCAGGCCTCCTACGAGGACGTCGAGGTGCACGGGCTCGATCCGCTGGCGGCGCCCAGCCAGATGATCTGGGGCTACGAGACCACCTGGGGCTCGTTTGCCCAGTTCACCAAGGTGCAGGCGCAGCAGCTGCTGCCGAAGCCGCGGAACCTCTCCTGGGTCGAGTCGTCGGCCTACGGCCTCACGTACTTCACCGCCTACCGCATGCTCATCGACCGCTGCAAGCTCCAGGCCGGCCACAACGTCCTGATCTGGGGTGCCGCGGGCGGGCTCGGCGTGTTCGCCACCCAGCTTTGCGCGGCGGCGGGCGCCAACGCCGTCGGGGTCGTCTCCTCAGCGGACAAGGGCGCGCTCGTAAAGCAGCTCGGTGCCGTCAACTTCATCGACCGCAACGAGTTCACCGGCATGATGCGCAAGGGCGGCGAGTCGCCGGAGGAGGAGAAGGAGCGCTTCAAGGCGTCGCGCGGCTTCGCGAGGCGCGTGAAGGAGATCCTTGGCGACGCGCCGGACATCGTGTTCGAGCACGTCGGCCAGGCGACCTTCCCCACGTCGGTGCTGGTCGTCAAGCCGTTCGGCAAGGTGGTCATCTGCGGCGCGACGTCCGGCTACAACCTCGACTTCGACGTCCGCTACCTGTGGATGCGTCAGAAGGAGATCCTCGGATCTCACTTCGCCAACGCGTACGAGTGCATGCGCGCCAACCAGCTGATGGCCGAGAGCAAGATCCGACCCGTGCTGTGGCAGGCGATGGGATTCGAGGGAGTCCCCGAGGCGCATCAGCTCCTGCACGAGAACAAGCACCTCGGCAAGATCTCGATCATGGTCGGCGCCACGGACCGCGACGAGGGAAAGCACGAAGAGGGACCCGGCGCGATCTGGGCCGAGGTGGGAACCTGAGCCGCCCGAGCGCGTGCTGACAATGCCCGACGTCAACTACATCGATTGGCACATCCACGCATTCCGGGCGGATCGCTGGCTCGAGATCTGGCAGCCGGCGCTTGACCGGGCGATGGCGTTCGGCGCCCGGTCCTGCATTCTCAGCCGCGACGTGGACGATCCCCTCCACTTCCGGCAGGTCTCGACCTGGGACGACCACGAGGACTTCGAGCGCTACTGGTACTCGGACGAGATCTCGGCGCTGCGAGAGGCCGCCCTGAACTACTACAACAAGCCCCTCCTGCCGAGCTGGCACACCACGACGTTCGACGCCTCGGCCGTTCGAGCCGTGGACTGACCCTCCCGGTCAGTGGCGCTCGAGCGGCGCCATCGTGAGGCCCGCGTCCTTCAGCAGCTCCCAGTAGAGCTCTGCGACCTCCTTGGCGCCGGTCCAGACGACCGCCCGGCCGGAGCTGTGGATCCGCTCGGCGAAGCGGTATCCCTCGTCGATCGTCACACCGGGGATCACGTTGGCCAGCGTCCTCGCGACGTGGTCGAACGTGTTGTGGTCGTCGTTCAAGACGATCACCAGCCAATTGCCGCCCAGGCCCGATCCCGGGCCGCCAGTGCGGGGACGCTCGAGCGTCTCCGTCGCCATGCCGTGAGGGTAAACGCTCCCGGCCGGGCGGTCGCCGTAGCCGAGGGCGTCCAGGCTAGGGCCTGGGAACCTGCAGCTCGAGGTTGCCGAACGTCGCCAAGGCCGGCTTGGTGCGCTTCTTCTTGTAGCCGAGCATGACCTCGACCTTGCGGCCGTCGACCTGTCGGGAATTGCGGTCGGCGACCTTCGCGAGCCGCTTGCCGTTGACCTTCGCGACGATCTGCGAGCCCACCGCCGAAAGCAACATCGCGTTGGGCTTGTTCGTGCCGTCGATTGCCTTGTTGCGGCCCTTCGCGAGCAGGCCCGCCTTGTCCCCGCCGGTGCGCCGGACAAGCCTGAACTTGTGCTCGGTCGGGAATACCTGGAGCTCGTACCCCGTGTCCTTCGCCGATCGCACCGCGATGCCCAGATAGACGCCGTCCCGGACGCGCTTCGGCGTCTCCTTGAGGAGCTTCTCCTTCGCCTTGAACTTGTGGTTGGGAGCATCGGCGTCCCCTTCGACCGGCGGCCGGTAGCCGCACACCGTCTTGCCCTTCTTCGCCGTTACGACCACGCTCTTGGCCTTCTTGCGCCAATCCTTGTTGCAGTTCTTGCCCTCGGCGTGGCGAAGCTCCTTCGCCTCGCCCTTGCTGGAGAAGTTGTTCGAGTAGACGGTCACGCCCGCGATGGCGGTGGCGGCAACGAGTGCGGCACCCACCGCCGCGAGGACGAGCGCCGTGATCCAGGCTTTACGGGTGCGGAATCCCATCGGGGTTCGTGCAGCGTAGCCAGTCGCGGTGCGGTCAGCGGGCCTCGGGTTGCGCCGGCCGACCCTGCTTTCGCCAGTAGCGCTCCAGTCCCAGCCACTGCTGCTCGGGCGGGGCGGCCTGTCGCAGGCGCAGCACGGCGTCGTCCTCGACCGCCCGTTCGGTCTCGGCCGCGACCTCCGCCAGGAAGCGGTCGCGGTCACCTGGGCGCGCGAGCGCCGCGCTCCACCTCAGCCGCTCGCGGACTCGCTCGAGCTGCTCAAGGGGATCGTCCGCGCGACCGAAGTGCGTGAGGCACAGGCGGCGCGGCCGCCAGGCCGCGACCGCGTCCAGCGATCGCTCCCATGCCTCGACGTCGATGTCGGGCGGCGGGGTGGGAGCGAACGTGAACTCGTGCGGGGGAATCCGCACGCCGGCCACGTCGCCCACGTACGCATCGCCTGTTTCCTCGTGGAGATACGCGACGTGGTGGCTCGCATGCCCGGGGGTGTAGGCGACGCTGAAGCCCTCGACCGTCTCACCTCCCTGGAGCGCCACGACGTTCTCGGCGGGCACCGGAAGCACCTCGCCCCAAAGCCGCTCCATGTCGTCGCCGTACAGGCGGCCCGCGCTCTCTAGCAGCTTGGCCGGGTCGATCAGGTGCGGCGAGCCGGTCTCGTGCACGTAGACGCGCAGGTCGGGGAAGCGCTTCACCAGCGATCCGGTGGCGCCGGCGTGGTCGAGGTGGATGTGCGTGAGCAGCAGCGCGCGCGGCTCGGCCGCCAGGCCCGCGAGCAGCGTGTCCAGGCACGTGGACGGGCCCGGATCGACGATCAGTCCCTCGAGTTCGTAGGCCCCGATCACGCGATCGTTGCCGAGGTGCATGACGTCGATGAGATGGCTCATCGGATCAGGCCGAAGGGGTGGCGGAGAAGTATGCGAAGCAACCCGACTCCTCTACCCGATCGGCCTCGAGATTGGCCTCGTTCAGCCATCGCCTGAGGTCAGCCACTGTGCCGCCCGGCCCGAACCCGCCGCGCCCCGGTTGCACCAGCAGCCGTTGCCGTCGGTGTGGGCCGCGGACGATCATGCTGCCCTCGAGACGACCTCCGGGTCGCAGGCAGCGGGCGACCTCCCTGATCGCAGCCTCCGGATCCGGAAAGCAGTGGAGCCCGAAATGCGACAGGAAGAGATCTGCCGAACCCGTCCCGACGGGGATCGCAGTCGCATCGCCCAGGATGAGCTCGATCTGGGTGAGCCCCCGGCGTGCGCGCGTGGCCCGGGCCCGCGCGAGCATTCCCTCAGACAGGTCCAAGGCGACGTAGCGCGCGCGGTGCTCGGGGGAGAGCGCCCCAAAAGCGACACCGGCGCCGCAGGGAGCATCGACAATCAATCCGCCGCTCGGAACATCGGCAATCCGGCGCAGGCTTTCGTAGAACGGGCGCAGATCGGCACCCCAGATCACTCGCCCGATGACCCGGCTCAGCGCCTCGTGCCCCATGTAGTAGGCATAGATCGCGCCAAATGGTCCG
>Ga0126307_10002045_pt1 | contig 13530 bp, 19 predicted proteins | sample Plot28_FD_89955 | JGI IMG/M metagenome (GOLD analysis project Ga0126307, IMG submission 89955) | Serpentine soil microbial communities from UC McLaughlin Reserve, CA, USA - Plot28 | ecosystem: Environmental > Terrestrial > Soil > Grasslands | place: USA: UC McLaughlin Reserve, Lake County...
CCGCCGACCTCGCCGCCCTTCTGCGCGTCCTTGACGGAGCGCGGGCGCTGGTGGCGCTTGATCATGTTGAGGCCCTCGATGAAGACGTAGCCCTTCTTCGGATCGGTCCGGATCACCTTGCCTCGCTTGCCCCGGTCCTTGCCGCCGATCACGATCACGTCGTCGTCGGTGCGGACCTTCATCGTCTTGCCCATCAGAGAACCTCCGGGGCTAGGGAGACGATTCGCATGAAGTTCCTGTCGCGCAGCTCGCGCGCGACCGGGCCGAAGATGCGGGTGCCGCGCGGGGCGCCGTTCTCGTCGATCAGCACGGCCGCGTTCTCGTCGAAGCTGATGTAGGTGCCGTCGCCGCGCCCGAGCTGCTTCCGCGTGCGGACCACGACCGCCTGGACGACCTCGCCCTTGCGGACGCCGCCCCTCGGGGTCGCCTGCTTCACCGTCGCGGTGATCGTGTCGCCGATCCGCGCGTAGCGGCGATCCGATCCGCCCTTGACGCGGATACAGAGGATCTCGCGTGCGCCCGAGTTGTCGGCGACCCTCAGTCTTGATTCCTGCTGGATCACGCGATGCCTCCTTCCAGCGCGGTGACACTCAGCCGAGTGAAAACCGAGCTGGATAAGGACGCAGGGCGAAGCCTTTGCTGGCGGCAAAGGCGAGCCCGAGGACGCCGGACAGCGAAGGTTTGCAGCCGGCTGAGTGGTGCCGTGGTGGGAGGAGTCATCGCCACTACTTCGCCTTCTCCAGGATCTCGACCAGGCGCCAGCGCTTGGTCCGCGATATCGGCCGCGTCTCGATGACCCGGACCAGGTCGCCCTCGCCCGCCTCATTCTGCGCGTCGTGCGCGTGCAGCCTGCGCGACCGGCGCACGATCTTCTCGTACTGCGGATGGCGCCGGGCGACCTCGATCGCGACGGTGATCGTCTTGTCGGGCTTGCTGGAGACGACGCGGCCCTGACGGGTCTTGCGGCCCGCGGTCTCGGCGTCAGCGGGCGGCGTGCCGGTTCCGGCCTCGTGCTTGGTCCGTCGCTTCGCGCGATAGGCAGAGCGGTTCTTCGCCGCCTGCCTGCGCTGCTCATCACGGCCGGCGGAGCGCTCCTCGGGGCTCTGCTGCGGGCGAGCCTCCGCAGGCTGACGCGAGCGCTCGAGGCGGCGACGGGTCTTCCAATCGAGACCTTCGTCATCGGACGGCGCAGCTTCACCTTCAGCCGCTGGCTCCTCGGCAGGAGCCTCCTCCGCAGGCGCCTCTTCGGCGGTCTCTTCGGCAGGAGTCTCCTCGGCAGGGGTCTCCTCGCCCTGAGGCTGCTCCTCGGCCTTGGGCTCCTCCCGCGGAGTCTCCTCCTGCTCTTCGTTTGTCTCGTTCTTCTCTTCGTCTGCCATCAGGCCCTCAGTTCCTTCTCAAGATCGATTCCTCGCTCCTTCGCGACCGTCAGCAGCCGCGCGACGTCCTTTCGGACCGCCGTGATCCGCGAGGTGTTCTCCAGCTCACCGGTGGCGTGCTGGAGGCGCAGCGCGAACTGCTCCTCTCGCGTCTGGTTGATCCGCTCCACCAGTTCGTCGTCCTTGAGGTTGTGCGCCGCGGAGGCCTTCATGACTGCTGCTCCACTCCCTCGCGGATGACGAACTTGGTCTTGATCGGAAGCTTGTGCCCGGCGAGGCGCAGCGCGTCCTTCGCCAGGTCCTCCGGGACGCCGGCCAGCTCGAACATGACCTTGCCCGGCTTGACGACGGCAACCCAGCCCTCCGGGTTGCCCTTGCCCGAGCCCATGCGGGTCTCGAGGGGCTTCTTCGTGATCGGCTTGTCCGGGAAGACGTTGATCCAGACCTTCCCGCCTCGCTTGATCTTGCGGGTCATCGCGACTCGGGCGGCCTCGATCTGGCGGTTGGTGATCCAGCCGCGGTCGAGGGCCTTGAGCCCGTACTCGCCGAAGGCCACGGTGGTCCCTCCCTTGGAGTAACCCCGGCGCCGGCCACGCATCTGCTTGCGGTAGCGAACCCGCTTCGGCATCAACATCAGCCGCGACCCCCTCGACCGCCGGAGGGCCGTCCGCCGTCCTCGTCGCTGAGCTCGGAGCGGAACCCCTCAGGCATGACCTCGCCCTTGTTGATCCAGCACTTGACGCCGATCCGGCCGGTGGTCGTCTTCGCCTCGATGAAGCCGTAGTCGATGTCCGCGCGCAGGGTGTGCAGCGGCACGCGGCCGTCGCTATAGCCCTCGGTCCGCGCCATCTCGGCGCCGCCGAGGCGCCCGGACACCTGCACTTTGACCCCCTTTGCTCCTGACCGCATGGCGGAGGTCAGCGCGCGCTTCATCGCGCGGCGGAAGGCGACGCGGTTCTGGAGCTGCTCGGCGATCGACTGCGCGACCAGCTTCGCGTCGAGCTCAGGGCGCTTGATCTCCTTGATGTTGACCTTGACGGGCTTGCCGGTGAGCTTGTGGAGCTCACGGCGCAGCGCGTCGACCTCGGTTCCCGACTTCCCGATCACGATGCCGGGGCGCGCCGTGGAGATGTCGACCTCGACCTCGCCGGAACCCTTCACGATCGTGATCTTGGAGAGACCCGCGTGCGAGAGCTTGTTCTCGATGTGCGAGCGGATCACCAGGTCCTCGTTGAGGTAGTCCGCGAACTCCTTCTCGTTGTACCAATTCGACTTCCAGTCGTGGATGTAGCCGACGCGGAATCCCTCTGGATGGATTTTCTGTCCCATGCGGTCCTCAGTCCTCCGGCGTCAGCGCCACGGCGATGTGGCTGGTTCGCTTGTTGATCCGCGTTGCGCGGCCCAGCGCCCGCGGCCGGTAGCGGCGCAGCGTGGGTCCCTCATCGACGTGGATGTCCTTGATCAGCAGGTCGTCGGCGACAAGGTCGTGGTTCGTCTCGGCGTTGGCAGCCGCGGACTCGATCAGCTTGCGGATGTCCTGCGCGGCGCCGCGACTGGAGAAGCGCAGCAGCGGCAGCGCCTCATCGAGCGGCAGACCGCGGACCTGGTCGGCGACCAGGCGGGCCTTGCGCGGCGCGACGCGGACGAAGCGGGCGCGGGCGTTGACGATGGGGCGGTCGGAGGGTTCCTTCGGCTTGGGCTTGGCCTTTGCCTTGGTCTCGGCCTTCGGCTTTGCAGCGGGCTTCTTCGCGGCCGGCTTCTTGGCGGCCGGCTTCTTCGCTGGGGTCTTGGACGTCGCCTTGTCCGCAGCCTTGCTGTCCGCGGTCTTAGAGGTCGCCTCAGCCGCGCCCTTGCCCTTCGTGGCGGTCTCCGCCTTGGGCTTCGGCTTCGCGGCCGGCTTCTTCGCAGCAGGCTTCTTAGCGGGAGCCTTCTTGGCCGCCGGCTTCTTCGTGGCCGGCTTCTTCGCCTGGTCCTTCTCGGTCTTCTTCTCGTCAGCCATCGGCTAGTCCCTCTCGCTCGCCGAGCCGGCGCCCGAGTGGGCGCGGAAGGTCCGGGTCGGGGCGAACTCGCCCAGCTTGTGTCCCACCATCGACTCCGAGATGTAGACAGGCACGTGCTTGCGGCCGTCGTGGACGGCGATGGTGTGCCCGACCATCTCGGGGAAGATCGTCGAGTGGCGTGACCAGGTCTTCAGCATCTGCTTCTGGCCCGATTCGTTCATCGCGTTGACGCGCTTCATCAAGCGCTCCTCCGCCCACGGGCCCTTCTTGGTCGAGCGTCCCATCTACTTCCTCTTTCCTCGCCTGCGGCCGCGCACGATCAGCGCGTCCGAGCGCTTGCCCTTCTTACGAGTCCGGTATCCCAGCGTCGGCTTGCCCCACGGGGTGACGGGGTGGCCGCCTGGTGTGTGGTGTGCCTCGCCGCCGCCGTGCGGGTGGTCGACGGGGTTCATGGCGACGCCACGGCTCTGCGGGCGCTTGCCCTTGTGCCGGTTGCGGCCGGCCTTGCCGATCTTCACGTTCTGGTGCTCGGCGTTCGAGATCGTGCCGACGGTCGCGCGGCACTCCCCGCGGACCATCCGGACCTCGGACGACGGCAAGCGGAGGCTGACCAGCGGGCCCTCCTTGGCGACCACCTGGATCGCTGTGCCCGCGGAACGGCCGAGCTTGCCGCCCTGGCCGGGGATCAGCTCGACGTTGTGCACGACGGTTCCTGTCGGGATCCGCGCCAGCGACAGCGAGTTTCCCGGGGCGATGTCGGCACCCTCACCGGAGACGACCTCGGCGCCCACCCGGAGGCCCTGCGGGGCCAGGATGTAGCGCTTCTCGCCGTCGGCGTAATTGAGCAGCGCGATGCTCGCCGACCGGTTGGGGTCGTACTCGATGGACGCCACCTTCGCGGGGATGCCGTCCTTGGTGCGCTTGAAGTCGATCCGCCGGTAGCGGCGCTTGGCGCCGCCGCCGCGGTGGCGCGCCGTGACGCGGCCCTTGGAGTTGCGGCCGCCGGATGAGTTCTTGCCCTTCGTGAGGCCCTTCGCCGGCTTTTCGCCGGTGAGCTCCTCTCGCATCGGGTAGGTGCCGAAGCGGCGGCCTGGGCTGGTCGGTCTTGTCTTGCGATTCGGCATCAGATGGCCGCCTTTCCGGCCGCGCGCGCCCGGGGGCGCGCCTGCCCGAGCAGGTCGAGGACGCAGGGCGCAGCCTTTGCCGGTGGCAAAGGCAAGCCTGAGGACGAAGACATGCGACGCGCCAGGCGCGTCATCCGGGGGTGCGTGGTTGGGAAGGCGGTCATCTAGCCCTCCACCGCCGCGCCCTCGAACAGCTCGATCCGCTCGCCCGGCGAGAGCTGGACGATGGCCTTCTTCCAGGAGCGGGAACGGCCCGAATGCAGTCCGCGCCGCTTCGGCTTGGACTTCACCTTCGAGGTGCGAACCGCCTTGACGTGGACGTCGAAGATCTCTTCGACCGCGTGAGCGATCTGCAGCTTGTGCGCCCGCTCGTGGACCCGGAAGGTGTACTTGCCCTCAGCCATCAGGGCATAGCTCTTCTCCGAGACGACGGGCCGGATGAGGACCTGACGGGGATCCACTAGACCGCCCTCCCCTTGAGCTCCTCGAGCGCGGCCTCGGTGACCACCAGCGAGGTGGCGCCGATCACGTCGGCGACTCCCGCGGCGGTCCCCAGCGCGACCGTGGTGCCCGGAATGTTGCGGAAGCTCTTCGCCACCGCCTCCTCCTCGGCGCCGACCACGATCAGGGTGGGCGAATCGGCGCCCCACTTCTTGAGCGAATCGGCGGCCTGCTTGGTGGCGGGATCGCTGAAGGTCGATCCGTCGAGCACGGCGATGCTGCCTCGCTCGGCGTGGACCGTGAGGGCGGCGCGCAGCGCCTTGCGGCGAGCCTTGCGGTTGACCTTGAAGGTGTAGTGGCGAGGCTTCGGGCCGAACGCGGCGCCACCGCCGTATCGGTGAGGCACGCTGAGCGCGCCTGCACGGGCGCGGCCTGTGCCCTTCTGGCGCCAGGCCTTGGCCGTGGTCATTGAGACCTCGCCGCGGGTCAGGCTCGAGTGCGTGCCGCGGCGGCGGGCGTTCAGGTCGGCGCGGGCGGCCTCGTGGACGAGCGCCTCGTGGAAGGGCTCGCTGAAGATCTCCTTCGGCAGGTCGGCCTTGGCCTGCTTGCCGAGCTGGGTCGCCTTCACGGCCGCGGTGGACTCAGCCATCGCTGCGCACCTCCACCGTGGTGTTCCTGCCGCCGGGGACCGAGCCCCGGATCAGAAGCAGGTTGCGCTCGGTATCGACCTCGACGATGCTCGCGCCGCGCTGGGTCACCCTGCGGGAGCCCATCTGCCCGGGCATCCGCATCCCCTTGAAGACGCGTGCCGGATCAGCGCTCGCGCCGACCGAGCCGGGGGCGCGGACGTTGTGGGAGCCGTGGGTCTCGGGGCCGCGGCTGAAGTTGTGTCGCTTGATCGTGCCCTGGAAGCCCTTGCCGATGGAGACCGCCGAGACCTTGACCTGCTGGCCCGGCTCGAAGCTGGAGACGGTGACGTCGTCGCCCACTTTCACGGCTTCGCCATCAGAAGACGCGTCCTCGGCTTCGCCGGACTCCTCATCAGAACCTTCGGAGGCCGGCTCGCCTGCGGGCGCGTCAACCTCCTTGGACGTTGGAATCTCGACGTCCCGGAACTCGACCAGGGTGCGCATTCCGGCGGCCCCTGCCTTCTTCAGATGACCGGCCTCGGGCTTCCTGATTCGGTCCTCGGCAACCGGGATGGCGGCGAGCTGGACCGCGTCGTAGCCGTCGCGGTCGGCCTTGCGGATCGCGGTGACCTTGTTCGGCGCGGCCTCGATGACGGTGACGGGAACGGCGGAGCCGTCCTCGAGGAAGACGCGGGTCATGCCGAGCTTCTTGCCGACGATCGCGGTCATCTCAAAGCCTGATCTCCACGTCGACCCCGGCGGGGAGGGTCTCCATCCGCTGCAGCTCGTCGACGGTCTTCGGGGTGGGCTGATGGATGTCGATCAGCCGCTTGTGTGTGCGGATCTCGAAGTGCTCGCGCGAGTCCTTGTCCTTGAACGGAGAGCGGATCACGCAGTAGACGTGCTTGTCGGTCGGCAGCGGGATCGGGCCGGCCACGGTCGCGCCGGTCCTCTCCGCGGTCCCGACGATCTCCTGGGCAGCCCGGTCTATGGCGTCGTGGTCGTACGCCTTCAGCCGGATCCTGATCTTTCCTGATGTCAGTGACGCCAATTTCTTCCGATCTCTCTGCGCAGCTAGGGCGCCGCCCCGTGTAGCTAGGGCCGCGCCCTGGTCGTATGTCTTGCAGTTGTCTTGGCCCTTAGCCCGGGTGGGAGGGCCTTACTAACGACGGGCCCCAGAGGGGCCCGTCTTGCAGCTATTCGACTACCTCGGTGACGACACCCGAGCCGACGGTTCGCCCGCCCTCTCGAATGGCGAACCGGAGACCCTGGTCCATGGCGATCGGCTGAATCAACTCGACCTCCATCTCTGCGTTCTCGCCCGGCGCCACGAACTCGCGGCCGTCGGGGAGCTTGACGACGCCGGTGACGTCGGTCGTGCGGAAGTAGAACTGCGGCCGATAGCCGGAGACGAACGGGGTGTGACGACCGCCCTCCTCCTTCTTCAGGCAGTAGACCTCCGCCTTGTACTTCGTATGAGGCGTGATCGAGCCGGGCTTGCAGAGCACCTGCCCGCGCTGGATCTCCTCGCGCTTCGTTCCTCGGAGCAGCGCGCCGATGTTGTCGCCGGCGCGGCCCTCGTCGAGGATCTTGCGGAACATCTCGACACCGGTGACCACCGTCTTGGTGGTGTCGGTGATCCCGACGATCTCGACCTCGTCGCTGGTATTGACGACGCCCTGCTCGACGCGGCCGGTCGCGACGGTGCCGCGCCCGGTGATCGAGAAGACGTCCTCGACCGGCATCAGGAAGGGCTTGTCGAGGTCACGCTCCGGCTCGGGGATGTACTCGTCGAGCGCGGCGGCCAGGTCGATGATCGACTGCTTGGCCTCCTCGTCGCCCTCCAGCGCCTTCAGCGCGGAGCCCTTGATGATCGGCACGTCGGCCCCGGGGAACTCGTACTCGGTGAGCAGGTCGCGGACCTCCTCCTCGACGAGCTCCAGGAGCTCCTCGTCGTCGACCATGTCGACCTTGTTCAGGTAGACGACGACGTAGGGGACGTTCACCTGGCGCGCCAGCAGGATGTGCTCCCGCGTCTGGGGCATCGGGCCGTCGGGCGCTGAGACCACCAGGATCGCGCCGTCCATCTGCGCGGCGCCGGTGATCATGTTCTTGACGTAGTCGGCGTGGCCCGGGCAGTCGACGTGGGCGTAGTGCCGGTTGTCGGTCTCGTACTCGACGTGCGAGGTGGCGATCGTGATACCGCGCTCCTTCTCCTCGGGCGCGTTGTCGATCTCCTCGAACGTCTTCACGTCGGTACCGCCCTTGTCGGCGAGTGTCTTGGTGATCGCGGCGGTCAGCGTGGTCTTGCCGTGATCGACATGGCCGATGGTGCCGACGTTCACGTGCGGCTTATCGCGATCGAACTTCTCCTTGGACATCTCGCTCCTTTGGGGGTCTAGTTGGTGTCTTTAAGTGTGTTTTGCGGAAATTGGTTCGGCTGCTGACCAACCTGGGGAATATAGCTACGCACCGGCTCCCACGGGCTCTCCAGAGCGGTGCTCGACGATCTCTTCCTCGATGTTCTTCGGAACCTCTTCGTAGCGCTCGAACTGCATCGTGTAGCTGGCGCGGCCCTGGGTCGAGGAGCGAAGGTCCGTGGCGTAGCCGAACATCTCGCCCAGGGGCACGAAGGCATGGACCGCGAGCGCGTTTCCGCGCGGCTCCTGGCCCTGAACCTTGCCGCGGCGCCGGGAGAGATCGCCGATCACGTCCCCGAGGAACTCCTCGGGCGTGACGACCTCGACGGACATCACGGGCTCGAGCAAGACGGGCTTCGCCTTGCGGGCGGCGTCCTGAAGCGCCATGGAGCCGGCGATCTTGAAGGCCATCTCCGAGGAGTCGACGTCGTGGAATGAGCCGTCCACCAGCTCCGCCCGCACGTCGACCATCGGGTAGCCGGCCTTGACGCCGGAGACGAGAGCCTCCTCGATTCCCTGCTCGACGGCCGGAATGAACTCGGTGGGGATCTTCCCGCCCTTGATCTCGTTGATGAAGTCGAAGCCCTCGCCGGGGGCCGGCTCCAGGTTGATCACCACGTGGGCGAACTGGCCCTTACCGCCGGTCTGGCGGACATGGCGGTAGACGATCTTGTCGACACGGTCGCGAATGGTCTCCCGGTAGGCGACCTGCGGGCGGCCGACGTTCGCCTCGACGGAGAACTCGCGGAGCAGCCGGTCGACCAGGACCTCGAGGTGCAGCTCGCCCATCCCGTGGATCAGGGTCTGGGCGGTCTCCTCGTCGGAGGTGATCTGGAAGGTGGGGTCCTCCTCGGCCAGCTTGGCGAGGCTCTCGGAGAGCTTCTCCTGGTCGGCCTTCGTCTTCGGCTCGATCGCGACCGCGATCACAGGCTCGGGGAACTCGATCTGCTCGAGCTCGATCGGGGCGTCCGGCGCGCAGAGCGTGTCGCCGGTGGAGGTCTGCTTGAGGCCGACGCCGGCGAGGATGTCGCCCGCGTAGCACTCCTCGATCTCCTCACGGCTGTTCGCGTGCATCATCAGCAGTCGGCCGATGCGCTCGGTGCGGCCGCCGGAGGCGTTCAGCACGCGGCTGCCGGCGCTGAGCTTGCCGGAGTAGACGCGGAAGTAGGTCAGCTTGCCGACGTAGGGGTCGGCCATCACCTTGAAGGCGAGGGCGGCGAAGGGGGCGTTGTCGTCGGCGGGCCGCTCGGCCTCCTTCTGGTCCCCGTTCTCGCCCTTCTTGGCGGGCTCGAGGCCCATGACCGGCGGGACCTCGAGCGGCGAGGGGAGCAGCTCGACGATCGCGTCGAGGAGTGGCTGGACGCCCTTATTCTTGAAGGAAGACCCACAGAGAACCGGCGTGACCTTGATGTCGAGCGTGGCGCGGTGGAGCGACTTGGCGATCCGCTCGTGCGGGATCTCCTCCTCGTTGAGGTAGAGCTCCATGAGCTCGTCGTCGTAGTCGGCGCAGGCCTCGATCAGATGGGTGCGGTGCTCGTGCGCTTGGTCGACCAGGTCCTCAGGAATGTCGCTGTACTCGAACTCGGTGCCGAGCTCGTCCTTCCAGACGAGCGCCTTGTTCTCGATCAGGTCGACAACGCCAGTGAAGTCGGCCTCGTTGCCGATCGGGATCTGGATCGGAAGAGGGTTCGCGCCCAGCCGGTCGCGCATGGTCTCGACGGCCTTGAAGAAGTCCGCGCCGGTGCGGTCCATCTTGTTGACGTAGGCGATCCTCGGGACCGAGTACTTGTCGGCCTGGCGCCAGACGGTCTCGGACTGCGGCTCGACCCCTGCTACGGAGTCGAAGAGGGCGATCGCGCCGTCGAGGACGCGGAGGCTGCGCTCCACCTCGACCGTGAAGTCGACGTGACCCGGGGTGTCGAGGATGTTGATGCGGTGGCCGTCCCACTCGCAGGCGGTCGCGGCGGACGTGATCGTGATTCCGCGCTCCTGCTCCTGCTCCATCCAGTCCATGACGGCAGCGCCCTCGTGGACCTCACCCATCTTGTGGGTGCGCCCGGTGTAGTAGAGGATGCGCTCGGTCGTCGTCGTCTTGCCCGCATCGATGTGGGCCATGATTCCGATGTTCCGAGTCTTTTCGAGGGGAAAGCTGCGGGGCATGATCCTGTCCTGTCGTACTGGCGTGAGGCAGATGCGGAACGGCTAGTCTCAGTTCGGTATTCGCGCAGAAAAAAGGCCCTTACGGGCCCGAGCGCAAAAGCGTCTCTTCTACCCGAACTTCTGACTATGTCGCGCCGTTCTCCATCGAAACGGTTAACGCCCACGGGGGCCTTTGCCGGCACCCCGGAGCGACGGACGATGATAGCAGCGGCCCGCGGGCTTTCAGGCAGGGATCACGCATGAGCCCAGCGCGTCGCAAGCGGTCATCCAGTCGCGTCAAAGAGCTCACCGAACGCACCCGGCGCGAGGGTCGCGAGCTCTCTCGCAGGCGGCGCCACGAGGCCCGCAAGCTGCGCCCGGTCTTCGCGCCCGTGACCCGGTTCGCGGGCTGGATCGCCCCCTACATAACCGGGGCGCTGATGTTCGTGATCAAGCTGCTCGCCGCGCTGGTCGCGCTGCTGGCGGAGCTGGGTGCGGTGGCCGGGAGCCGGCTTGTCGAGCGGACCCGGGCAATCGCGACGGCCACGGCCCGCGCCACGCAGCGTCACGTCACGCCGCTCTCCACCGTCGCCTTCGTCGGGATCGCCGCCGCGGTCGGCCTCGTGGTCTCCCAGTTCTTCAATTACCACGGCGTAGCCGTGGACGCGCCCGAGTACGCCGGCGAGGTCGGAAACGTCGCCAAGGTTCCCATCGTGGGAACCGAGACCGCCGGCAGCGCCCACCTCTGGGTGCTGATCCCCGTAGCAATTGCGGCGATCCTCCTGACCATCCGCGCTTACCGCTGGAATGGGCCCGGCGCCGGAGGCGTGGCGATCTGCGGCCTGCTCGGCGTGGCGGTCGCCGTCGCGATCGACCTCCCGCAGGGTCTCGATGCAGGCCGGCCGGGCCTCTCGTTCAGCGGCTCCGAGGCCGTCCTGCTCGAGGGATTCTGGGCGGAGGTCGCCTGCTCGGTGACTTTGATGCTTTGCGGCGGGCTGCTCGCCCTCTACTCTCGCAGGGTGGCCCCGCGGAGGAGACGCCTGAGGACCGCCGGCAGGCGCCGGCGTCAGGACGGCGGGATCTCCCCCGGCCTGCAGACCGAGACATGACGAAGCGTCCCCGTACGGAAACCCTCCTCGTCTTCGCCTGCGCGGCCGCGGCGGCGATGCTGGGCGTCTCTCAGTTCACCGACATCTTCCACCTCACCCCGCCCGGCGGCGAGGCCCTGAAGGCGGTCCAGGCCTCCGACCAGCACGGCTACGCGACTCTGGTGCTGGCGATCTTCGCCCTGCTCCTTCTCGTCGTGGCGATGGTCGCACGGGGCGAGCAGCTGGGACAGATCGCCGCTGTGGCGATCGCTGTCTGCGGGGTCGTCGCCCTGCTCATCTTCCTGATCGGCGACCTGCCGAAGGTGAACAACGTCGGCACGCTCGATGATCCGCGTCAGTCGTTCATCGACGCCGAGGCAAAGCCGGTGGCGGGGTTCTGGCTCGAGCTCGTCGGAGCACTGGTGCTGACGGTTTGCGGCGCGGCGCTCGCCACCATGAGGCCGACAGCCAGCGCTCCCGCGGAGGAGCTCCACGGCGGGCGATCGCATGACGGCTCGGCTCCAGAGGGAGCCACGGCCCGGCTGGAACGCAGCCCTCACCGCTGAGCTGCGATCCGACTGAGTAGGTTCCCTGCGGTCGATGACCGCCAGCTCCGATCGCCCGTATCCGCCGTTCGAGCTCGCCAGCCGAGTCCGCCCACTCGACGAGTACAGCGATCCGATCCGGGCGTACGAGCAGATGGGCTCACAGATGAGGGAAGCCCTGCTTCGACTGCTTCCCGACGACTGGTCCTTCGACGGGAAGCGGATGCTGGACTTCGGCTGCGGCGCCGGGCGCACCCTCCGCCATTTCCTGACCGAGGCCGAGAGCGCAGAGTTCTGGGGGACCGATGTCGACGCCGCGAGCATCGCCTGGATGGAGGAGAACCTCTGTCCCCCGCTCCACTCCTGGCGCAGCTCGCACGGCCCGCCGCTCGGGCTGGAGCATCGCTCGTTCGACCTCGTCTGGGCGATCTCCGTGTTCACCCATCTCACGCTGGCCTCGATTCCGTGGCTGCTCGAGCTGCACAAGCTGTTGAAGCCCGACGGCCTGCTGATCGCCACCTACTACGGGCGCTGGAACTCCGACTTCCTGGCCGGCGAGCCCTGGGAGGAGGACAGGATCGGGATGAACGTCCTGCGCCACAACGTCGGCTGGGACCGCGGTGGGCCGGTCGTCCTGATGTCGGACTGGTGGGTCCGCGAGCACTGGGGGCGCCTCTTCGAGATCATCGGGACCGAGCCCCAGATCGACAACATGACCTGGGTCCTGCTCCGCAAGCGAGACGTCGAGCTCACGATCGAGGACGTCGCGCGCCCCTCCGATGACCCGAGGGAGTACCTCGCCGTCCGGCACAACCTCCACCAGGTCCAGAGGGAGCTCGACGAGGAGAAGCGACGCTTCGAGGCGGGTCTGGAGGAGCAGCGGCGAAACTACGAGAGCTCGCTGAGCTGGCGGCTGACTCGGCCACTGCGAGCCGGGAAGAAGCTCAGGGATCGCCGCCGGCCCGGCCCGTAGTTACCAGCGGTAGTGCGCGAAGGCCTTGTTGGCCTGGGCCATGCGGTAGATGTCGTCCTTCCGCTTCCAAGCGTTGCCCTGCTGCTTCGCGGCGTCGAGGATCTCGTTCGCGAGACGCTCGGCCATCGACTTCTCCCCCCTCGCCCTGGCGAACTCGACGAGCCAGCGGACTGCCAGTGTGCGGGCCCGGCGGGCGGGCACCTCGACAGGCACCTGGTAGGTCGCGCCGCCGACGCGCCGCGACCGGACCTCGAGCACCGGCGTGAGCTGCTTGATCGCGCCCTCCAGCTCCTCGACCGGGTTATTCCCGGTGCGCTCGCCAACGAGAGCGAGGGCGTCGTAGGTGATCGTCTCGGCGACCGACTTCTTGCCGTCGGTCATCACCTTGTTGATCACCTGCTGGACGATGCGGCTGCGATAGGTCGAGTCGGGCTCGAGCAGCCTGATGGTGGCCTGATTACGACGCGGCACGGCTAGGTGGCCTTCACTCCGTAGAGCGAACGGCCCTGCTTCCGGTCGGACACTCCGGCTGCATCGAGGGCGCCGCGGACGACCTTGTAGCGGACGCCCGGCAGGTCCTTGACGCGACCGCCGCGGACGAGCACCACCGAGTGCTCCTGAAGGTTGTGGCCCTCCCCCGGGATGTAGCTCGTTACCTCGAGCCCGTTCGTCAGGCGAACCCTGGCGATCTTCCGAAGGGCCGAGTTCGGCTTCTTCGGCGTGACCGTGGCGACGCGGGTGCAGACGCCCCGCCGCTGCGGAGCGGCGACGCGCTTCTTGCGACCCTGGCCCGAC
>Ga0126307_10002046_pt1 | contig 13530 bp, 18 predicted proteins | sample Plot28_FD_89955 | JGI IMG/M metagenome (GOLD analysis project Ga0126307, IMG submission 89955) | Serpentine soil microbial communities from UC McLaughlin Reserve, CA, USA - Plot28 | ecosystem: Environmental > Terrestrial > Soil > Grasslands | place: USA: UC McLaughlin Reserve, Lake County...
TCATACTCATAGCCCTCAGAACCCTTATTACTATACCAAATGTTTTCAGTAATATCCTCTTTCTATATAGGATAATGTATATCAACTGCTAAATTATCAAGTTATGGATAGAATTATATTGAATTATTCTTAAATTCTCAAGATTATATGATGTTAAAGATTTCAAGTTTTTCATTTGGTATTATTACTATCAGTAGTATTATTTTATTTTCTGCTGCAAACTCACCTTCTATCTCTTCTATTTATGCTCAAGATATTCAATACTATAATAATAATACAAACGAAAATAATAACTCTTCATTTTTAATAAATGAACTCGAAAGTATAAAAAATATACTTGAAAGTAAGGTAACAAAACTTGCTACCGCTTTACAAATTGCTAGTAATTTACCACAAATTTTACAACCTCCTGATGTAAATTTAATAGATCCAAAAGTTAAGGGTATACCAGAAGATGCAGATATTGAGAAAAGAAAAATTGCTAAAATACTATTGGATCAATTTCATGAATTTTCATCAATTGATTTTTTATTAAGTAATGGAGATGTGTATTTTGATGAACCATTTGAAGATCAATTAAATCGAACTGTAACTAACCTTTCATTCAGAGATTATTATCAAGCAGTAGACCAGACTAAAAAAACTTACTTGAGCGATGCAATAATCTCTAAAACAACAGGAAGGAATCTAGCAGTAATTGCTACTCCATTAATTAACAAAGAAAATGAGATGACAGGAATACTGTTAGGAACTATTAATTTTAATAATTATGACAAATTTCTGCAGTCATTTAATTTACAAAATAATACCAGACTGGTATTAATTGACAAAACTGGAGTAAAGATTGGTGATTCTAACGGAAATGAGACGTCAGCCTCAAAAGAATCTTTTGAGAAGAAACAGTTTTCAAATCTTACATCATTTAAGCTTGCATTGGAGGGTAAATCAGGAAGTATTGTAGAAAAATTTAATGGGAAAGAAAGTCAAATTGCTTTTCTTCCATATGAACTTTTTCAAAATAAAAGAATTTTACTTCTGATTCAAAGTTGTAACAGCAATGTAAATAATTCAAATCTATGCATAGATGACAATAATAATAACAAAGAACTTAACCTATTTAATGAGAATGTTTTAAGTAGGCTAGGTAGTTTTTTTTAATGTAACTTTTTTTAGTCTTATTCATCCTTTTTATTATTCAATATTAAACTCTTTAGTATCGCTATTAGTATTAGTTAAAATATAATGACTATATATCAAAGTTAAAATTATTTTTTATTATAATCGTCTTTTAAATTTTAGATACTCTCACTGCTGATAAATCTTTAATTTCATGTTAAGAATAATTTTCTGCATAAACCTTAGTTTTGAAATGTATTTTTGAACTACAAAATCGTGTCAAAATCAGTTCACACACCTCCGAGCCCGTACTATATCGGGGTTCATATACAAGTATTTTGCAATAGTAAAAAAGGAAGGGGAGAACCATAAATGCCGCAAAAACTCGAAACTGTTCTGAAAAATGTAGAAGAGCTTAGCAATGATGTAAATAGGCAATTGATAAAAGACTATCATAAGTATCTAATATACAGAGATACTGGAACAAACTATCAGAAAGACAATATCAAGTTAATCTATATGTTTGCTAAATTTATATGGGAATCCAAAACTCTCAATGATATTAAAGATAGTGAAACAATAATTGCATTTTTTGATACTAGAAGAAAAAGCAAAGAAGAGGATCCAGAACAAAAATGGATTACTACATGGAATGACTACTTCTGGCGATTAAAAATGTTTTATCGATGGTTATATAATATCAAGATGAAAGGAGATAATCAAAGAAATTATTATGATATTAGTAATTGAATAACACCTGACTTTGTAAATATCAATAAAAAGAAAACAAAAAGATCTGCATGAAAAATAAACCTGTTAATTTATTTAGTAACTTTTAGTTGAACAAAAATTTTGCTGTATCTAAAAAGTACGTGATATAAAATTGCAGATAAGTATGAAAAAGATAAATAAACATCAATAATCCATTAACCTTTTTGTCTAAGTTAATATCAATATGGATTTTTACAATATGTATTATTTCAGATTTTGTATCTTTATATTAATTGATTTGCTAATTAATTCATCTTATGACAATGTTGCAACTAGGTTGATTTTTTTGTTCTATCTAATATCTTGATTTTCTAATTTGTTTAAGCCTTCTCTATTTATCCTATATATTCTAAAGTTTGCACCTTTGGGTTTATTATCTTCTTGTATCAAACCTAGTAATTTTAATTCGTCTAGATAATTTCTTATTTCATATGGAGGTAGATTGTTAAATTCTGCAATTATTGCATGATCAAATACAACATGTTCAGTATTGTTATTAGCCAAATTTGCTATAATGTTAAGGATATTTCTTAATTCATCTCGGAAAGGTTCCAATTACTCAATTATTATCTAAATATTTTCATATTTAATATTGACGAAATAGAAGGCTATGGCTTTAACTTATTGTTAAAAGAAGAATATAATTATCTCTAATTGCTAAATAAAATGTGAATAAGATTTTTAGTTCTATAATAACAATTGATGAATATTATAAGAACATACAATAGACAATCACCTCAAAGTAAATTATATTGCAAACAAATAGTAATCAAATATTCAAATTTAGATTACTAGAATGTTTAAAATTGAACTTAAAAAGTGTAGAAAAGAAATAAAAAAATTAAAGTTAGATTTTTTGCTATAATATGATTTTATACTATGTTGTTGTATATGAGAATACATAATGTCAGAAATAAAAGATGATATGGAAAATACAGGCGAAAAAATGAAAAGTGGAGCCAAAAAAGCAGGAAATAGAATGGAAGAAGGCGCTGAAGAAACCAAAGATAAAGTAGACTAATTACATCTTATAATAATAGTAACTAATTTTTTTTAATTTTTTCAAGTAATATTTTCTTTTCTTTAGAATCAATTTTTATGATTAGTAATTCTTGATATAAAGATGGCAAAATGTAGATTATATGACTTGGTCTCAAGATAATGCTTAGATTCAACTAGGATTAAATAAATAATTGATTCTACAATTTCTATTAAATCAATCATTTTTTATTTATATTGTTTAACATAGATAGAAGTAAATTATTGTTTTTTAGATTTAGAAGATAAAATATACAAATAAATGATATTTGTAAATTGTGATAGCATTCTATTACCAAAAGAAATATGATTTGAGAATAAAAGAAGATAATAAAGAGAATATTACTTGATTTTTGCCAAGTGACACGAGTTCTAAAAGATTCACTAAACATTCAATGTTCAAAATATTGCATACATTTGCAACCAAATTCTTTACAATGATGGTCATTGTCTGTTTGACCATTATAGAAATGATGTTTTTCTTTACTATGAAAACAATTTGTGCATGTCGACGATTTATATTCATTTCTATGACTTGATTAACTATATTAAGGAATAAAAGTATTGAAAAAATTATCTTATTTCAACTATACAAAATTAGAATAATATTCTATTTTATCTGAAACCCTGATATTTTTGGGGGAGGAAATTTAAAGGAAGAGGCAGCCTATTAGTACCACGCTATATAAAATCCCAATCTCATATCGCCTATAATCCACCACGTAGACGAACTAGCACGATTATGCCATCTTAGGGTTGCTCCCTCCCGGACCTCACCCCTTTCGAGGATTAACAGTCAAGACCATGCTTTTGAATGGTTTGCTGCTCATATTCATCCAATTCGGCATAATTTCATTTCAATTTGATATGCAGGAAATTTCTAACTAACGATTTATCTAATAGTTACTGATCCTAGCATAAAGCCGATTTCTAGAGAAGGGTACGGCTGGCACCCTAATCCTCCCTGCCTTAATTGTATTATTACAAAATAAGTATATTTACTTTTTTCTCTATCTAAACTAAAATATGCATAATTATATTTCATATATAATTTTAATGCGAAATATCCTTCTCAAATATCAATAGTTCAAATTTTATTTATTTCAATAATTCCTATTGAGAAAAAACGATTAACATTGTAGTCCACTAGAAATAAAAATCTCATAATATCACCACTTATTATACATTAGCAATTTTATCTTTCTCAATGCCTAAAATAGTATGTGGACTATATATACCCATCATGAACCAAAATCTGGATTCGTCTTCATATTCCAGCAAAAGATCATAAGAAAGACAGCAAATGATAGAAACATTAAAGGCTTCTATTATTCAATTAGGAAAAAGTATACTAGGAATTGAAGTAATAGAGAACTATGATCAATGTGCCGGTCTAATTGATGTGTTATGGACTTTTAAGCCAAGATCTGAAGCATTACCAGATATTAGATTGGGATTTGTTTGTCTTCCAATAATATCAACAACAGCAGATGAAGATAATTATTCTGAATCTACAATAAATGAGATTATAATAAAGAGTATGATGAATCTTGTTGACAAGTTAGTAATAGTAGTACCTTCCGAAAACATGGCAAAAAGAATAAGTGATTCAATTGAATCTATGTCAAATAGCAGTTTCTTACAATTAAGAAAATATGTTACAGTATTAACATCTTCAACATTGGTACCAAAGACAGATGTTTTACATGCAAGGGATAAGGAAGAGGTGATTGAATAGAAATGGCAAAAATTGAAGAAAGACAATATGATAATATTGTAAAGCATCATAATAATAGCAATTCATCATTTTCCCCATCATCACAATCAGATTTCCTTTCTCAACTAGATCAATCATTATCCTATTCGATAGAAAAAGATATTGATTATGGTTATGGAAAAATTGATGCTATATGGCATATATCATTACATCCATCATTACCATCATCAAAACTTGGATTTATTAAAATTCAATCTCAAGAAGGAAAAGCAGATCAAGATTGGAAAGACAATCAATATTCATTGAGAAAGATTGAAGAAGCAATAGGAAGAGGAATTAGAAGTGGATGTGATAAAGTATTTCTAGTAGCAGACAATGAAGAAATGGCTAAATCTATAAGTGGTAGAATAGAATGGCTATCATCTTTTGGTAGTATAGTTAGATTTGATACAGTTTCTACTGGTGTCAGTCCTAATCAGCAAAAACGTAGTACTAGTATACCAAGCCAAGAAAGAGTTCCAGAAGGAGAAAAGATAAGAAAAGAAGACATAAGAGAAAGAGAAGAGAAATTTGAAAAATACAATAGACCCAAAGGAGAAAGAGCAGAAAGCGAAAGTGATGAGAAAAAATTAGGAAGAGAAATTAAATTAGATGAAAATAATAGACCGATAGGACAAAAGGAATATAATGTTTAACAATGCAGTATAAACATTAGATTGATCAAGTTGTTATTTTATTTGATCTAATAATCACTAACATTCTTTAATTTGAAATAATGTACTAATAACAACGTAAAAACAACAATTGTCAATCAAATGCAGTAAAAAAGTTATTCTTCTACCGATACAGTTTTTGTAGTAGTAAATTTCTTTTCTAAAGCATCTTTTAACATGTCTACATGCTTTTGGCGATCATTTCTAATTGTTTTCCATAATTCTACTAACTCGGATTCGTTAGCACTTTCTGCATCACGAATATATTTATCAATATCATCATATAGAAAATCAGCATCTTTTCCTAAGGCAGACAGTATATCATAAGTTGCATTATCTAATCCAGTTTTTTCACTCATATGGTATTAATGTACTTTAAAATATAAATAAATCAAATAAAATAGATTGAAATTAAAGATAGAATTTGATCATAGTCACTATAAATCAATAAAAACTCCAAAATTTTTTAAAAATAATAATATCAAATGAAAATTAATAAATATATAATAATGATTGTAATTGAAATATAGTCTTGGAATCAGAATTACTTTCTTCAGATATAACAAACACACTTGATGAAAATAAAAATGCAATATTTACATCAATAAATAAAAAAGACATAAACAAAATATCAAACACTTGTTGTTGTTCACTATATAAGATGGACCATAATTTAAAAAATATACACAAGACTTGGAGTATGATTGATTAATGAATATTTTAAATTTTTAGGTTCTAGAATTATTTATTTAGTTTTTGTTAATATAATAATAATAGTTATCTTTTAAAAAAATTATCTTTTTTCTTAAATAATCTATTTTTATATTTTATTTTACAAAATATATAGTGGAAAATTGCAGCAAAATAGAAAAAGAGATTTTAAACATAAACCAACTTAATAATTCTAAAGATCTTGATATATTATTAGATCGTGTTGGTGATTCACAATTTGTTTTATTAGGTGAAGCATCACATGGTACTGCTGAATTTTATAAGTGGCGTTCTGAAATTACTAAACGTCTTATAGAAGAAAAAGATTTTTCATTCATAGCAGTAGAAGGTGATTGGCCTGATTGCTATAAAGTCAATAGATATATCAAAGGATTTCCTGATTATGACAATAACAGCAACAAAAGTGCATATGATGTTTTATATTCTTTTAATCGTTGGCCTACATGGATGTGGGCTAATAAAGAGATGATAGAATTGGTGGAATGGCTTAAGTTATATAATTATGAAAAGAAGCAAAAACAACAACAAATACAAGAACAAAAAGATAGTAGCAATTCTAATCTTATTCCTACAAAAAAACTTATTGGATTTTATGGTCTCGATTTATACAGTTTATGGGAGTCTATGGAAGCAATTATACAATATCTAAAAAAAATTGATCCAAGTGCAATTAAAAATGCTATTGAAGCATATAACTGCTTTGAGCCATATGGAAAAGATGTAGAAAATTATGCTCGTGCAACAGCATTTGTTCCTAAAAATTGTGAAGATGAAGTTCTTGAAATGTTAACATCTCTACGCAGAAAGATGGATGATTATAGTAAAAGAGATAGTGGAACTAGAGAAAAAGAGGAAGAACTTTTTAGTGCAGAGCAAAATGCTATTACGGCAAAGGATGCAGAATTCTATTATCGTACTATGATTAGAGGCGATGTGCAATCATGGAACATACGTGATACTCATATGATGGACACTCTTGAACGTCTTATAAGGTTTCATGATGATAACAATAAGGAAGATAATTCGAAAGCAATTGTTTGGGCACATAATACTCACATAGGAGATGCAAAAGCAACAGATATGTCTAAAGATAATATGATCAATTTAGGACAACTAGTACGTGAACGAAAAAATAAAAAAAATACAGTATTGATTGGATTTGGAACATATAAGGGAAGTGTGATTGCCGCAAAAAAATGGGGTGAAAAAATGGAACAAATGGAAGTACCTCCTGCTATAGAAGGAAGTTGGGATAACTTTTTTCATAATATCAAAAATGAATCTAATCTTATTAGATCTAATAATAATAAATTAATTATTGTACCTCATGATAATTATAATATAAATAATACAATAAATAATAGTTCATGGAAAGGACAAAGAGCAATAGGAGTCGTATATAATCCGCAATACGAAAAATATGGAAATTATGTTTCTACTGATATATCTTCAAGATATGATGCTTTCCTATTTATTGATGAAACTCATGCATTACATCCTCTCCATATGCAAACTATAAAAGATAAAGATTTTCCAGAGACTTTTCCGACTGGTATATAAAATTATTAGAATTGTTATTTGTTAGCAGAATTTTTATTATTATTTTTTATACAGCTATGGTCTTAGAATTAGCGTTGGTTAAATCATTTCTATATATTCATTTTTTTATTAATTGAGTAATAATCTTGTAGATTTTGTGTCCATGAATAATAATGAGTTTTAAATAAAATATTTTTTAGTTTTTACTAAAAGTATGTTATGAAATTTAGCATTTATAATTGCATTTGATTAAAAAATTATTATTAATGGATTGATGCATTACTTTTTACTATAAAAACGATGTATTATATAAATGACTTTTAACTTTGTTATCTGTACTAAATATACTTTATATGAATAAAATATTTTATCAAAAGCTCTTAAATCATAATAATTTTGTAAATGCTTAACTCTTTTATTTTATAATGTATAACTAAATCATATTGAATAATTCAAAAAATAATAAAGATATTCAGAAGTCACTACAAAATACATCACCTCGTACTACAAAATATATTTGTAAAGTCTGTGGAGGTACATTTAATGAAAGTAATGAACTTGATTCACATATTGCAGAATTACATCATCCTAAAAGAACAGTTACTTTAAATGATATTGTAAATTCTATTTTTAAAGGAGAAATTATTTTTCCAAAAACAAAAGCTGAAATCTTAAAACATATTGAATCAAATAAAGATGATCCTTCTATAACTCCCCAAGTTTTAGACACTTTAAGAAAATTATCAGATAAGAGATATGAGACAGAAGCTGAATTAGCATTTGAATTTGATAGAATAGAAGAATAAGTTATTTTAGAATTGACAAAGTGATAATATAACGAAAAATAACCATTAAGAACTCATATCTTAAATATTAGTTGGTATTCATATTTATTTTATTTATATATTTTTATTTTAGCACAATTTACATAATAAATAATATTTTAAATCCAATTAGATATAAATAAGATATATGAGAAAGTCGTTTTAGAATGAGTGATATTAATAATGATCCTAATGTACTTATGCATGTAGAGATCAGAGACAATACTGTTAGATCATATATGGCAGATGTAGATATTATTGAATGGTCTAATATAGAAGTTGATGCAGTATTAACAAGAATTTTTTCTCATAGGGAAAGAGAAAAATTTTTTTGAAGCAATAGCAAAAAATGAAGATTGGTTTAACAATATACAAAAATTTCGAAAATAAAGATAATTAGTTGTAGTATAAACTCAAATTTAACTTTATTATAATTGTTTTATAGTTTAAGAATGTAGAGATATTATGAGTAACAAAAAAGAAATTACTAATCCAAATTTAAGTACCGAAGAAGTAAAAGAACTGGAGTTAGATGAACAACCAAAACCTACAAGAAAAATAAGTAATCCTTCTATTCCTGTTCCTGATCAAGCAGAACCTTCTACATTAGATAGAAATAAAGAAAAAAATAATACATAATATTTATTATAATTTTAGTTAATAATAATAATAACAAGAATTAATTTACTAATATTTTATGATTTTATCCAATTGGCCACTTTAGGCCATAATTCTTTATGAGCTTGATCACTTATACAAAGAGAGACATGACCTTCAGGATGTTTAAAAATCTCTTTTTCTTTACTTGATATATAATCATTGATAACAAGAGAAGACATTGGCGACACCAGATCATCTTTTTCTGCTATTATTGATAAAACAGGTATGGTTATTCTATTGATATTTATTAGATTATCATCATTACTATTATCTTCTTTTGCTGGTTTTTGATCTTCTAATTTCATATTTCCTTTAATTAAGAGAATATTTTTGTAGCAGTCATTTACTATTTTTTTATATAGTTTTCCTGGTATTGGAGGAGTATCATGAAGCCATTTTTCTACATCAAAAAAGGAATTTACAAATTCTTTATTGTCTAAATTTTTCCATAAATTGAAATACTTTCCAAAGAGAAATTTTGCTGGATTGCGCATGTTAAAGACAAAATCTAAAAGGTAGCCATCAAAGTGATCAAATGTATCAATTATTTTATCAGTATCTGTTGATTTTGTCCACATTGAAACAGTAGTATTATCTTTACTGAAATCTATAGGAGTAGCCATAAGTATTAATTTATCGATAATATTTTTTTGATTAATAGCAGTAGTAGTAGCATAAATAAGTGAAGTAATTCCTCCCCAACAATATCCCAAAATTGATATTTTTATGGGTGGTGGTGAAGATGAATCAAATGATCGGGATTGTATTATGGTATTAACTGCATCATCTATATAATCAACATAATCTTTTAACGTTAAATCATTATCTCTTTTATCTGGATAGCCCCAATCTAATAGATAAACATCAATCCCGTTATTTAATAAAGTTCTTACTATACTCTTTGAAGGATTAAGATCTAGTATATGAAAACGATTAATTTGGGCATATATAACAAGTAATATATTATTATTTTCAGATTCTTTTGTTTGTTGTTGTTGATGATGATGATGAATATCATTATTTATATAATGTAACAATCTTATGTTATCTTTTTGAAAGATAATTTCATGATCAGCAAGTTATAATTCTTTTGAATAAGATATGAATGACGAAAAGTACTTTAGATATAAATCAATGAAATCATGATAAATTAATTGAGGACTTATGTAGCCATTACTATACATATTATGAAATAAGCCTAAACTACTATTGATATATTTATCTAATAAATTTAAGAAATTATCAGATCGCAATTTTTCATCAAATTCTCTTCATCTTTGAAGACCATATCTTCAAAATATTATTTTCATTTGGTGATTGCTTTTCATTTTTTATATTATTCTGATTTACTTTTTTCATAGTGTTTAAGAAAGAATTTGCATATATAGAATTGTAGAAAAAATTAAGTTCATAAAAATTAGAAAAAGTATCTATAGATTTTTGGATAATTGATAGATAATGATATATCATATCTATGATTCTTGTATTATAGAATATTTATAATTTGATGATTAGTAAGAATAGTAAATACAAACATTAACTTTGATTATATTTCTTGTCGTTTTACTTTTTCTTGTAATAGCATAATTACCCTCTATCAAGGTTTCAGGTCTAGGAGGACATCCGGGTAATAAACATCTACTGGTATAACTCCATCTACTCCTGGAAGAACACTATACGAATCAAAATATAATCCTCCTCTTATAGAATATGCACCCATTGCAATAACATATTTAGGATTAGGCGTTTGATCATATAGTAGTTAGATTCTAGAAATCATCTTTGAACAGAAAATCTCTAATACAACCATATGATCACATTGTCTTAGAGAATCAAATACTTCTAATACTCCAAATCTTTCTAAATCATAATGAGGACTAAAAGCAAAACCAAGTTCTACTACACTACAACATCCAGTTTTAAATTGAGATAAAAATATATTAAAAGACTTTCAAGAATGGTATATAAATCATCCTTACTGTAAGCTGATAGACGAGATAAAAGAATTATGTCAGAGGAAGAAGAAATAAAGAAATTAAGCCAAGCATATATAAGTAATAATAAAGAATTTCAAAAACAAGCTATAGATACAGCAGCATTATATGGCAAGTCAGCTATGACTCATCTACTAGACTTGAATAATAGATTGATTGACGATGAAATAAAACATTATATTATGACTAAGATACAAGAAATTAAAACAAGAAATCCATGAATACCTTTTCTAAATGATAAGTAGGTGTTAAATGGAAATATTGTTAAACCTTAACACCCAGTATGTTTATATTAATTGATTTGGTGCTAATACTATATATACAAAATAAAATAAAAAGGATTGTTGACTTCTGAGTGCTCTATAGGCTACAATATAACATCTATGCATATTATTGGGACACACTATTACCGATAGTGGCAATCAATAGTAAAATCAGTTTATTTAAACAAGAATCAATTACAAATCTATTACATTAATAAAATAAAATTTTCTACAAAATTTATCTTAATTTCCAAAAATCCAATTATAAATAGTATATAACACAAGTGATTACAACATGACAAACGATAATGATAAAGATATAAAAGTTGAAACAGATGAAGATGTAGGATTAGACGATAAAATAAAAGCAGGAGCAAGAGCATTAGGTAAAAAGATTGAAGATACGATAGAGATACTGGGTCAGAATACGAAGCAGAAAAAGGAAAAGAAAGAGTAGTAGACTAATTAATTCATTCTATAATATTCTATTATAATAATAATCTATTAAATAGAATGAACAATAATTTTATTTTAATTATACGTTTATAATTTTATAATTTAACGCTAGTGATATTATTCGTTAAATCTGTATAAGAATTATTTCACAAATCATAAATAGTATAAAATGGAGGTATTGAAGTAATACATAGGAAAATTTGCATGTGTCATAGCCTGGATGGTATCTAATTACCCGAATTTCCACATGTTCAGTTCAGGCTATGACAATTATCCTTGATATAAAATTATAAAAAATTACAATTAGCATTTTTACTAAATACAAATATGTAAAAGACAATAACTATACTTTATTCATTATCTTTGCTTTCGCAAAAATAATTTATTTATTTAGAAATCATGTCTATTATCTATTACTGCTTCTCTTGATAATAACATTAAAACTTTATCAGCAACATTTTCTGGACTCATAGGTTTAGTAGAAAATAAATCTGCACCATAACCTAATATTCTTGTTTTATCTGAATCTTCATTTGCAATAGCAATAACTTTGGTATTCATATTGACTTTTTTTAATGTTAACTATTAGCATCAAGTTTCTATCACAAGCGATACTTCCACCTATAATTACTGCATCTACTTTTCCTTTCATTTCCTTCATTTTCTCTAGACATTCATATCCATTAGTAAATTTGAAAGGGTCAAGTCCCTTTAGCCATAATATACCTGTTAGAACAGTGTTAGCATCCTCGTTTTCTTGAATTATGAAAACTATAGGATTTGCAATAGATATAATAAAGGTGTTTTATCATCATGTATAAAAAATATATGATATTAAAATTAAAAAGTTAGACTATATGGTAAATTGTTAAACTAAATCCTTTGAATTCTCTAACATTTTATGTTGTGATATCATTAAAAGAACCTTATCCGATATATCGTTAGGAGTTAAAGGCCTTGAAGCAATATAATCTGCACCATATTCATATATTTTCACTTTATATTTTTCTTCTTGTTCTTGTTCTGAAAATATAACAAGAACCTTTGTATCAGGAATTATTCTCTTAATATTAACTATTAACATAAGGTCATTATCCAATGTTGTTTGATTATCTACTATAATTACTGCATCTACTTTTTTATCTAATTCTCTAGTTATGATGCTAGATTCTATGCTGATTTTTCTAAAGCTAATTTAAGTAATGTTGATTTTTCGGGAGCTAAACTTTCTGATGCAGTTATCATTAATCCCCAATCGTATAAAGGATTAAGGCTAGACAATGATACAGATTTCTCTAATGCAATAATTGATGATTCCAAATTTATCGATTATATAAATAAATATACTTCCAATATTCCATCTAAAATAAATAATAAAAAAGAATTAGCTGAAAAACTTCATCAAAGAGATTTTGACAAAAAGAGAATAGATTTATTGTTACAAATATCAAAACTACCTGAGTATTACAAAATATAAAATTTGTTTAAACGAATTTATTCTCTAGTTAAATTTCGGTTTTTTTATAAAAAAACAAAATCTTTATCTATTATGTTACCGAACCCCCGATATAATGAGAACTAAGCCCTCCGAGCCCGCATACTAGTATGGTTCAATAACATTTTCAAGATATAATTCAAAAATAAATCGCCAATATTAGAAAAATTACTATTGAAATTTGAAAAAATAGATATTAAATAATTTGATAA
>Ga0126307_10002048_pt1 | contig 13527 bp, 12 predicted proteins | sample Plot28_FD_89955 | JGI IMG/M metagenome (GOLD analysis project Ga0126307, IMG submission 89955) | Serpentine soil microbial communities from UC McLaughlin Reserve, CA, USA - Plot28 | ecosystem: Environmental > Terrestrial > Soil > Grasslands | place: USA: UC McLaughlin Reserve, Lake County...
CGAGTTATTTCAGCGCCTCGAGAGCCTTGGTGATGTCGTCGAGCAGTGGCGGATCGATTTTCGCCGCGCCCGACGTGCCCGAACGGACGGCGAAGGCATCCGCTCCGGTCTTGTAAAAAGCGATGCTTTCGTCCTTCCCACCTTCGAACTTCAGCGCAACGACGAGTTCAGGTTTTCCCGCCGGTGCTTTATCGACGAACGAGGTCGCCCGCGCGCCAGTTGCAGCGGAAAGCAGCGCTTCGACCTTGTCGGTGTCGACGTCTTTCGCGGACGGTGTGACCTGCTTCCATTTGTCGCCAGCCTTCTCGAACGTCAGTGCCTCCGTTCCGCGGGTGATTTCCACGCGGGTCGTGTTGAACGCGCGCGCGTCGAAGAGGTCCTTCTGTCTGTACTCGCCGGCGCCCTTCTTGAGTTCATCGACAACGGAGGACTCGATCGTGAACACGCCGGGCCGCGACGTATCTTTCGCGTAGACCGTACCTTCCTCTGCAGCCTTGTTGCCGACGAGCAGCGTGGCCTGGGAGGATCCTGATCCCACGCGAACCGTCGCAGCGGGGGAGTCGAGCCCGTAGGACTTCAGATCGTTGCCGGAAACCATCGACTTCATCTGCAGCGATCCCAGGCGCGACACGAGGCTGCCGATCATCACCGAGTCGGTGCGGGTCTCGGCGGGGGACACCAGGCGCCAGTCGGCGTTGTTCTTGCCGAAGCGGAGAGTGCCATCCTTGGTTGTCACTTCAACTGCATCGACTTTGTCGGTTTCGATCTTGAGTGCGCTCTTATCGCGAAGGTCGAACGTGCTTCGATTGAACGTGGACTCGAGGAACGAGGAGATCAGGAACACCTTGGATTGGCCGTCGAGCTTCGCGTAAACATCGCCGCTGGTTGGCGTCTTGGATCCGATCTGGAGCTTCTGCTCGGCACCCCCGGCCTTGAACGCGACTTCGACACGCGGTGCATCGAGCCCGAACTCTTTCAGGTCCCCGGCCTTGTCTTCGATGACACGCTGCTCCTCGAGCGTCGCGAGGTTGGTCGTGATCCCTGACACTTCGGCCTGGTCGACCGCCGCCGGCCCGTTCTCAGCAGGTGAGACCACCTGCCACTCCTTTCCGTTCTTCTTCAGCGTGGTCCGGTCGCCGGATTCTGACTTGATCGTCAGCTCGTCGATCTTGTCGGCTTCAACTGAGAAGACCTTGGCTTTCTTCTCCGCGGGGTCGCCGGGTTCGCGCTTCATCTCGACGAAATACAGGTAGGAGCCGAGCCCGGCGGCGATGAGGACCAGGAAAATCAGGGAGCGAGCGCCGCGCATTTATCGCCTCCGCCACCAGGTGCGAGCACCGGCAAGCAGGATCAGGCCGGGAACGAAGATCAGCGCGGTCATGCGAATCCACAGGTCCTCAGATGCGCTGAGCGGCCGGAGCCGCCGATCCTCCGGATCCCTCGGCCGGACGGCAATCATGTTCTCCTGCTGGGCCAGCCAGTTCACGGCATTCATGAACAGGTCGCGGTTCCCGGGAATTCCCAACCAGCCATTCGAGGCAAAGTCGGAGTCTCCGATTGCGACGAGGCGCGACTCCGGTTTCGGATCGTCGGGCTTGGCCGTTGGCGCGTTCGCAACCGGCGAAGAGACGGCCGCACCAAGGGAAACCGGACCAGGCTTGTCTCCCTTGGCCTCGTTACGTTCGACACGTCCGGAGGTGGTCAGTTCCTTGATGTCGGTCTCGGCCCAGCTGCTCGGGCTCGTCTCGATCAGGTTCTGCGCGAATCTGCCATTCGCGCCGGCCGTATTTGCGGAGATCGATCGCGCCATCGAATAGGCCGTCAGCAGGTTGAACCGATCGGTGATGGGATGGGGATCGTACTTCGCGGCCAGCGGAACCTCGGGTCCAGTACCGAGCATCTGACCCATGCCGCTCACGTCTACGACAACGTTGGATCCCACATCGATTGCCCATTCCTTCAACAGCGCGATCACGCTGGTCAGCTCCGGCGCATCCGCCTTCGAGGCAGGGTCGAGCAGGAACAGGACCTTGCCACCGCGTGCGAGATACGCCTTGATCATGTCGATCTCGGCGGGGAAGAGGTCGGTCTTGGGTCCGGCAACGATCAGTACGGTTGCGTCGGCCGGAACCTCCTTTTGCTGTGCGAGCACGAGGCTGGCCTGGGCGAAGTTATCGGACGCGAGTGAGGTGGCGATGTTGGAATAGCCGGCGCGGTCGGATCCTTCCGGCGAGCGCTCCCCGTGGCCCTGGACGAAGTAGGCCTTCTGCTGTCTGCCCTGGACGACTTTGACCAGCCCGTTGGCCAGGTCCTGCTCGCCGTCGCCGGTGACCCGCTCGATGCGTCCGTCGTAATCGAAGACCACGGTGCCGGACTGCTGCACTCCGTATTGATTCGCCAGCGCTGGACGGCGCTCCACGTCGACGTATTCGACGCTGACCTTGTTCGACGTGTATTTGAATTCGTCGAGACGATTGCGGAAGCGGTCGAAGTCCGCCTGGCGGGAGAAGACGCGAACCGTGACCGGCTTCTGCAGCCCCTGCAGCACCTTCTTCGTCTGTTCTGACAATGTGAACTGACGCGCCGCAGTCAGGTCCCATCGCTTGTTGCGGCGGCTCGCGAGGTAGTTGATGCCGACCAGGATCGCAAGAACCACGATCACGCTCGCAATCGCCATCGATCCGAAGCGCGTCTCGCGACCGGAGAAGGAGCGCGCCACCTCACGCCACTGGCTGAGGATGTAGAGCAGCGTGCAGACCAGTCCGGCGATCGCCAGGTTGCTGGACCACTGCTGCCATTCCGGTTTGAGGAAGCGGATCGCGACGGCGGCCATCACCAGGGCTACGCCGAGCCACCCGAGCAGTCCGAGAATTCTCTTCGCCATACGAGTGCTGTCTGTCCTAACCGCGCCAGCGTTCGCTGTCGACCGACTTGGCCGTCAGGAACAATCCGAAGGTAATGAAACTCAAGTAGTAAACGACGTGCTTGGTGTCGAGGATGCCGCGGACGAAGTCGTTCAGGTGTTCGGTGACCGACAGGTAGTTGACGAGCTCACGGGTGGTCGTGCTCGACGATTCTCCTATCCAGTTGATCACCCACAGCATGAGAAACACGACAAACGTCATGAACCCTGCCACGATCTGGTTTTTCGTGAGGCTCGAGATCAGCAGCCCCACCGAGATGAAGCAACCGCCCATCAGCAGCAGCCCGAGGTAACCGGTCGCGATCGGCCGCCATTCCGGCTTGCCGAGCAGGAACAGGATCGCGATGTAGATCAGCGTGACCGCGAGCATCGACGCATACAGTCCCATCGCGCCAATGAACTTGCCGAGGATGATCTGCATGTCTGTCAGCGGTGAGGTCAGCAGCAGCTCGATCGTCCCCGAGCGCTTCTCTTCGGAGTAGGTCCGCATCGTGATCATCGGCAGCGCAAAGAGGATGATGACCGCGGCGTTCTGCAGCAGGCCGCTGATCATGTCCTGGTTGACGTTGGGCGCCGCGCCTCCCTGCATCTGCTGGCTGTTGCGGATGAAGAAGCCCAGGTAAATGTAGAAGAACCAGCCGAACAGAAGGGCGAAGAACCCGACCAGCACGTAGCCGATCGGCGAGGCGAAATACGATCGCAGCTCTTTGTCGGCAATCGCGACAACATTACGCATGGGGAGCACCTGACAGGTCCGTGGGTTCTTGGGTTCGTGGGTCCGCAGGTCCCTGGGACCGCAGGTCGGTGGGACTTTCTTCGGTGGTCACCTGCAGGAAAATCTCTTCCAGGCTCATTCGCATCGGTCGAAGTTCCAGTAATCCCCATCCACGATTGACGACTGTGCGGGCGATCTCGCGGCGGATGTCAGTACCGCGCTCGCTCTCCACTTCGAATCCAGCGACGGTTCCCCGCTGTTCGGAGGTGGCGACGCGCATGACCCCCGGCAGCGCGGTCAGTGCTGCGCCGGCGTCGGCGCCCTCGGCGTCCACCTGCACATACATCGTTTCTGCACCTTTGAGCCGCGCAGTCAGGTTGTCGGGTGTGTCGACCGCGACCACCCGTCCCTTGTTGATGATGACGACGCGCTGGCAGGTTTGGGCGACTTCGGGAAGGATGTGCGTGCTGAGCACGACCGTGTGGTCGCCTGCCAGTCCACGGATCAGTTCACGCGTCTCGATGATCTGTTTCGGATCCAGTCCGGCGGTAGGCTCGTCCAGGATCAGCACATCCGGATTGTGGATGAGCGCCTGCGCGAGTCCGACCCGCTGCTTATATCCCTTTGACAGTTTGCCGCAGTGCCTGTCGGCCATGTCGGCGACGTGTGTACGCGTCATGACCGCCGCGACGCGATCTTTCTTTTCCCTGTTGGGAACACCTTTGATGCGCGCGACGAAATCCAGGTATTCCCGGACGGTCATGTCGGGATAGAGCGGCGGTGTCTCGGGCAGGTACCCGATTCGGCGCTTGGCGTCGAGCGGCTTGTCGAAGACGTCGAAGCCGGCTACGTTCGCGCGTCCTTCCGTGGCCGGCATGTATCCGGACAGGATGCGCATCGTCGTGCTCTTTCCTGCGCCATTCGGCCCCAGGAAGCCGAGGATTTCACCTCGTTCGACTCGAAAACTGACGTCGTCTACGGCGACAACCCGGCCGTAACGTTTGGTGAGATGTTGAACCTCGATCACCGATGACTCCAGACGGCGGAAACGACCTGAACATGACTCTGTACCTAACTGGTAGACAGAGCGGAGATTAGGGGGCCAAACAGGGATACTACCGACTGGCCGAAAAACGTGTCAAGCACCGGTGGTTGAATTCAGGCCTGTGTTCGCCTAACATGTGAACACTTGCTCATACGCTCATGTTTAAGCAGCCCCTAAAGCGCTGCACGACACCTATGCTGTCATCGCACGTCGAATCCGTCGCCGCCACGTTCCGGATGCTTGGAGACCCGACCCGCGTCCGGATCCTCGACAGCCTCGGCTCGGGCGAGTTGTGCGTCGGCGATCTGGCCAGGGCCGTGGGCATCACCGAGTCCGCAGTTTCGCACCAGCTCCGGCTGCTGCGGACGATGCGGCTCGTGCGTGCGCGGCGTGACGGACGCCAGGCCTATTACGCGGTGGACGATCATCACATCCTCGAGCTCCTGAACCAGGCGAGGACGCACGTGGAGGAGAGCTCGTGACCACCTGCACCACCTGCGAGCTCCACGCCGAGTCCACTTTCAGGGTCGAAGGGATGGACTGTCATGAGGAAGTGGCGATCCTCGAACGCCGGCTCTCGAGGCTCGCCGGCCTCGAAGGTCTCGATGCCGACGTTGTCGGGCAGCGGCTTCGCATCAAGTATGACGCCGCGAAAATCTCTACGGATGCCATAGCTGACGCCGTGGCGCAGACCGGCATGCGTGCCTGGCTCGAGCACGAAGCGCCCGCCCCCGCGCGCGCCGACTGGCGCAAGCACACCGTCGTTGGTGCCGCGGTGCTCCTGGCCGCCGGAATGGCGGTTGACGCGATCGGCGGAGCACTTCCCGGGTGGCCGCTCCTGTTGCTGTCGGTGATCCTCGGCGGCGTGTTCACCGTCCGCCGCGCGCTCGCGAGTGTGCGTGCGCGTCACCTCGATATCCACGTCCTCATGATCGTCGCCGCCGCCGGCGCGGTGGTTCTCGGAGAATGGAGCGAAGCGGCGACGGTTGTCGTGCTCTTCGCAATCGCGCAGCTGCTGGAGGCCGGAGCGATGGAGCGTGCGCGTGGTGCCATCCGCGCGCTGATGGAGCTTGCTCCCGCCGAGGCACTGGTGCGGCGCGGTGGACGTCAGGTGCGCGTCGCGATCGACGACGTGCAGATCGGAGATGTCGTTCTGGTCGGGCCTGGCGAGAAGATCCCGCTCGACGGGACGGTGCGTCAAGGGACCAGCTACGTCAACCAGGCTCCGGTCACCGGCGAATCACTGCCGGCTGAGAAGAGGATCGGCGACGCAGTGTTTGGTGGAACCGTCAACGGCCGGAGTGCGCTGGACATAGAAGTCACACGTCTCCGCCGCGATTCGACGCTGGCCCGCATCATTCACCTGGTCGAGCGCGCGCAGGCCCAAAGGGCGCCGAGTCAGGCCTTCGTCGATCGATTTGCCCGCGTCTACACCCCGATCGTCCTTGTGCTCGCCGTCGCGGTTGCCATCGTTCCTCCACTGCTGTTTGCGGCTGCATGGGAAGAGTGGTTCTATCGTTCGCTGGTGCTGCTCGTCATCTCGTGCCCGTGCGCGCTCGTGATCTCGACCCCCGTTTCCGTCGTCTCTGGGCTCGCTGCCGCCGCGCGAAAAGGCGTGCTCATCAAGGGGGGAGCGCACCTCGAGAAACTCGCGTCGGTCACCTGCGTTGCGTTCGACAAGACAGGAACCTTGACGACAGGACGGCTGACGGTGAGCTCGGTCGCTCCCGTCAACGGAAGTTCCCGAGAGACCCTCGTCGCCACCGTGGCATCGCTCGAAGGCAGATCCGAGCATCCGATTGGCCGCGCCATCCTGGAGCACGCGCGGTCCGAGGGCAGTGCCGCAGTCGACGCCCTTGACTATACGAGCCTGCCCGGGAGGGGCGCTGAAGCACGGGTGAATGGCGCTCTCGTTGTCGCCGGCAGTCGACGGCTGTTTATTGAACGTGGGCTGCTCGATCCTGCGCTGGCGGCCGCAGCGGACGCAATCGATGCCGCCGGCCAGACCGCCGTTCTCGTCGCCGCGGACGGGCGAGCCCTCGGCGCGCTCGGCGTCTCAGACGAATTGCGACCGGGTGCGCAGGAAGCCCTGGAAGTATTGCGTGAGCAGGGGATCGGCAGGATCACGATGCTTACGGGCGATACCGCCGCCGCCGCTCGATCGGTTGCTTCGGCGGCAGGCGTCGATGACGTGCGCGCGGACCTTCTACCTGAAGACAAGGTGGACTGCATCCGGCGGTTGCGGGCGGCGCACGGCGTTCTCGCGATGATCGGTGACGGCGTGAACGACGCGCCGGCCCTGGCGACCGCCGACGTTGGCATAGCGATGGGCGCAGCAGGTACGGACGTGGCTCTCGAAACCGCCGACGTCGCCCTCATGGGCGACGAGCTTGGCCGGATTCCCTACGCGTTGAGGCTGAGCCGTGCGACCGCGCGGAACATCCGCGCGAACATCGCATTCTCGATCGTGCTGAAGGGGCTATTCCTGGTGATGGCGATCGCGGGCGTCGCGACATTGTGGATGGCGGTTGCCGCCGACACGGGAGCGTCACTGCTGGTGATCGCCAACGCGTTACGCCTGTTGCGCGAGTGACTTACGCTTTCCGATTCGAGAAGAAGTGGCGATCGACGAACTCGTCGATCGCGGCCTGGTCTGCGGGGTCGACTTTCTCGAACTGTATGCCCATCCCGATGCGCCGGTCTGTCCACGAGACGCGCGATTCGGTTTCGATTTCCTTCTTACCGCCTGGCAATCGGAAGCGCGCCTTGATCTTCGACCCTTCCGGAAGTGGACTCATGGTCCGGATCGACAGGCCACCTTTGCTCAGGTTCAGCGTCAACGCCGCCGCGATGGTGTTTCCCAGCCGGTAGGAGATCGGGATGCCCAGGGTGACGCGCGGGCTGCTGCGCCGGTTGAAGTTGTCAGGGAACAGGTGCGGAGCAAGGGCGGGCAGGATGTTGTGTGCCGAGCTGTACTCGTTCACATATCCCGCTACCCCGAGTGCAGACAGCTCACGCACTTCCTCGGCCGACCCGATCGTTCCACTGAAGATCACCAGCGGCAGCCGCCGGGCGCCTTCCAGCTTTCTGACGGTTCTCACGATCTCCACGCCGCCGGAATCGGCCATGCGGATATCGAGCACGAGCAGGTCTACCGACGCGATGTCCGCGCGCAGCTTCGCCACCAGCTCCTGCACGGTCGCGACCGGCACAGCATTGTGCCCTGCGCCCGCGAGCGCCTGCGAGAATCTGTCCCTGACGAACGCCGTGTCATCTGCGACGATGACGGTCTTTGCGGCTGGCACAGTTACTGAAGTCGCAGACACCAACGGGTGTATCGGATCGGCCGTGCTGGAGCCTTAGTCAATTGCAGGATTTTACAGGTTCTCGCTATAATCCGAATCGATCGCGGGCCGCGGCACATCGGTGTTTTGCGGCGCCGCAACGCGGCGCCGATCCGCTCGACCGCCCGCAGGAGCATGACCGATGGCCACTTGCCCAGAATGTGACGCCGATATCGACGTCGACGAGTTCGACGTTGACAAGGGTGACTTGATCAGCTGTGCCGAATGTGGATCCAACCTCGAAGTGGCGAGTATCGCTCCGCTCGAGTTGGAACCCGTCGACGAAGACGAGGAAGACGACGATGACGACGATGAAGCCGACGAGGAAGTCGAAGGCGAAGTCGACGAAGTCGATGATGACGACGACGATGACAACGATAAAGAGGACTGGGACGAGTGAAGCACGCCCCGCCGGCGGCCGCGCCCGACGCGCGCGCCGGCGCCGCCGAACTGGAACGTAAAGAGGCTGCTCTTTACAGCGGCCTGAGCGAATACCCCTCAATCATCATCGCGTACAGCGGCGGTGTCGACAGCGCGCTCCTGGCCTACGCCGCGAGCAGAACCCTCGGCGACCAGGCGGTCTGCGTTACCGCTGACAGCCCCAGCTACCCGGATCGCCATCGACAGATGGCGGTCTCCCTCGCCAGGGATTTCGGCTTCCGTCACGAGATCATCCGCACCGCGGAGATGGAGAGGCCGGAGTATCGTGCCAACCCGGCGAATCGCTGCTACTTCTGCAAGCACGAGCTCTACACACATCTTTCCGCGCTCGCGCTCGAGCGCGGAATTCCAGTCATCGCCGATGGCAGCAACGCCGACGACCGCGGCGATTATCGTCCCGGGCGCCAGGCCGCGCGCGAGTTCGGCGTCCGCAGCCCGCTCGACGAGGCGGACCTCACCAAGGAAGAGATCCGGGAACTGTCACGGCGCGCCGGTCTTCCGACGTGGGACGAACCGGCGTCGGCATGTCTCTCGTCGCGGATTCCTTACTTCAGCGAGGTGACTGACGAGAAGCTGCGCATGATCGAGAGCGCCGAAGCCGTCCTGCGCGGCCTCGGGTTCCGCATCTGCCGGGTGCGGCACCACGACACCATCGCGCGGCTGGAATTCGGTCCCGAGGAAATGGCGCATGCGATCGATCCGGAAATCGCCGCCACGATCGATCGTGAGCTGCGCCAGCTCGGATACGCTCACGTTACCCTCGACCTCCGTGGCTACCGGCTCGGCAGTCTGAACGAAGCATTGCGCTTGCGACCAGTCTGATCTTGCAGACACGCCTGTCGGCGCTGGCGGCGTTGTTCCTCGTGGCGCATCTCGCCTTTTTGCCGCCGACGCTCGAAGACATCGATTCAATCAACTTCGCAATGGGCGTGCGCGACTTCGACGTCGCCCGCCATCAGCCACATCCACCCGGCTACCCGGTGTTCATCGCACTCGGGAAGATCAGCACTCCGGTCATGAAGGCACTCCGCGTCCCCAGTGCGGAATCGCGCGCCCTGTCGTTCTGGAGCGCGCTGTTCGGAGCGGCGCTCATACCGCTGCTGTTCGTGCTGTTCAGTTCGATCGACGGCGATGACTGGCGGGCGTTCTGGGCCGCAGCATTCGCCGCCACTTCCCCGCTCATCTGGTCGAATGCGTCAAGGCCGCTCAGCGACGTGACCGGCCTGGCGTTCGCAGTCGCGGCGCAGGCACTCCTGGTTGCGACGCTGATGGGCCGCGCCGGCGGTATCGCGCTGACTATCGGCGCGTTCCTGGCCGCCTTGGCGACCGGCATCAGGGTCCAGACGGCGATGCTCACTGGGCCGGTGCTGCTGCTGACGTTCCTGTCGGCGCGCGGACTCTCGAGTGCCGATCGCATCCGCGCCATTGCCGCGTTCGTCACCGGCATGGCGACGTGGGCGGTCCCGTTGATCATCGCAAGCGGCGGGCTCGACCGCTACATCACTGCCCTCGGTGGCCAGGCAGGAGAGGACTTCGGCGGCGTACAGATGCTGTGGACGACAGGACGATCCGGTCTCCCCAGGGCCGCACTCCGCGCACTCCTCGATACGTTCGTTCTGATCTGGGGGCCGGTCATTCTCGGCGCGATCGTGGTAGTGATTGCCGTCGGAGGCGTAATGCGGCTGATCGGTGCACGCGCGTTCGGCACGGTCGGACTGCTCGCCCTGCTGTTCGCCCCCTACGCCGTCTTCCATCTTCTCTTTCACGAGACGGTAACCATGCGGTATGCGCTCCCGCTCGTCATCCCGATCTCGTACCTGTGCGTTCGCGCCATGAACGGCGGCCCAAAGAGCGTCGTACTCGAACTGGCATTCATCAGCGCTTTTCTCGTGATGTCGGTTCCGGCAATGACCGCGTTCGGGCGCAACGGCAGCCCGGCGTTCAGCGCCATGCGCGACGCACTCGCCACCAAGACAACGACCTCGGCACACGCCGGAATGCGTCGCGTGTGGGAATGGGAAGGCAGCGGCACCCGATTCATCGCCTCACCACACGGCCACGAGTGGCTTGGACTGATCGACGAGTGGACTATGGATCCCGCCGCCCGAATCCAGTTCCTGGAGAACCCGCGCCGTACGGATCGCGCCCTGATCGATCCCAGGTCCGTTCAGAGCGTGCTCGCGTACGAGTGGAGCTTTCCAGAGGTTCCGTACGTGGCAGGCGCAAGACCCGGCGCGGTGAACCGGATTTCCTACGATCCGCCCGGGTGGATGCTCGACCGCGGCTGGGCGATTACGGCTGAAGTGGCGGGCATTACGGAACGGGACAATTACGGCCCGCACCTGAAGCCCAGTGTCGCGTGGGTGCGCGCGCGCGATGGCGCCTCAACGCTCATCATCGGCGGACGACATCTCGGATCCGAAGGTGATCCGGAGGCAGTTGTCACGGTGACGCTGGGTGGACAACCGCTCGACGAATGGCACGTCAGCCCCGGCTTCTTTTTCCGGGTGACTCCGCTCCCGGCCGGCTCACTGACGGGTAGCGGATATCACCAGCTGTCGGTCACCGCCGCATCCAGCGATCCCTCACGTCTCATCGGGGTTGCGCTCGAACAGTTTGACATCCAGCCGGACGGCATCGCGATGAGCGCAGTCGTCAGTGGGTGGCAGGAGCCGGAATACAGTCAGGCGACCGGGAGGGCCTGGCGTTGGATGAGCGAGAAGGCGGCGATCTGGGTGCGTCCGATCGCCCGCGACGTGCAGGTGACGATCGAGGGGGAGTCGCCGCTGCGCTATTTCGACGGGCCGGCAATGCTGCGCGCCAGGGTGGGCGATCGACTGGTGGGGCAATTCGCGCCCTCAGCAGACTTCAAATGGTCATTCGTCGTTCCAGCCGCCGCCCTCGAGGCGGCTGCGGGGCAAGTGACGATCGAGAGTGACAAGTGGTTCGTTCCAGGCGACAGGGACAGAACCGCCGACCGCCGGCACCTGGCGTTGCGGGTGTATTCGTTACGCGTCGAATAGGGTCAACTCCCAACTCTCAAGTCCCAACTCCCAATGCCCAGTGAGAAGACCCTAATTGGGAATTGGAGCGTGGGAGTTGGAAGTTGGAAGTGAGGGTTTGCGCGCCAGCGCAAGCGCCGATGTTCCGAACGGCATGTTCACGAAGCGCAGCGCGATCGATTCGAGCGCCAGGAGACCTGTCAGCGCCGCGTTCACCGGTGCCGGTGGAACGCTGATCTCCTGCGCGGACTCTTCATGACCGCCGACGCGCTGCAACAGCCGCGTTGCCGCGACAATCGGAAGAATCGTGGCATTGGTGTATGTCAGGCGGACGATCTCAAAGCCTGGCGGTTCGAGAACCGTTCGCAGCTGGCGCGTCGAATACCTGCGAATTTCGCCCGACAGGACCGAGTGATTACCTTTGAGCATCTCGAGAGCCGCCACGTTCAGGACCAGGTGACCTCCGGGTTTGAGGACCCTGAACATCTCCGCGACCGCCGCCCTCTCGGCATCGTCGGGCAGCGAGTAGATGACGTCGAACGAGGTCACCAGGTCGAAGGCGTCGGATCGAAACGGCAGACTGGCAGCAGACGCCTGCGCCACCGAGCGTTCGCCACGCGAGCCGGCGTATCTCAGCCCGGAGAGCGTGAGGTCGATGCCCGCGGCACGGCCGAAGCGGCGCAGGAGCGAAAGGTTGTTTCCCGTCCCGCACCCGCAATCGAGCGAGAGGAGATTGCTTCGGCCGGCCGCCGCCTGCTCGAGCAACGGGGAAACGAATCGCCGAAACCCGTGGAACCAGAAGTGATCGCGCTCAGCGCGTGCGGTCGCTTCGAGAAGTCGATCCATTTTTCGTATATCCGTGTTGATCCGCGAGGCGCGCTGTCATAAGCTCCTCGCATTCTATCCGCGCCCGTCGTCGTACTTTGAGGGAGACCTATCGATGAAATTGAGTTGGAGTGTTGCCGTCCTGATCGCAGCCACGCTGACTGCCGGCGCCTGCGGCAAGAAAAAGGTGGAAGTGCCGGCCCCTGCGGCAGCGACCCCTGCTCAACCCGAGGCGACGAGACCCGCGCAGCCGCCGCCACCACCATCGCCCCCGGCTGCCGCGACACCGCCAGCTTTGACCGAAGAGGAGATCTTCGCGCAGACGCCTCTGGACAAATTGAACGACCAGAAGCCGCTCGCCGACGTCCTTTTCGGCTACGACGCGATCGATCTGAACCCGCAGGCCCTCGCCGTACTGCAGAAGAACCTGCAGTGGCTGAACCGCTGGAAGTCAACCAAGATCATGGTGGAAGGGCACGCCGACTCCCGCGGGACCAACGAGTACAACCTCGCCCTTGGCGAGCGCCGCGCCGACGCCGTTCGTGACTACCTGGTGAGCCTCGGACTCGCCAATGACCGCATCACGATCGTCAGCAAGGGGGAAGAGCAGCCGGCGTGCAGTGAAGAAACCGAGGCCTGCTGGCAGCAAAACCGCCGCGGCCGCTTCATCGTCACCGCTAAGTAAGATCAGATACGAGCCGCTCGGCGGCGGCGCGGGGATCCGCCGCCGCAATGATCGGTCTTCCTACCACGATGTAGCTGGCGCCGGCGGCGACGGCCTCCGGCGCGGTCATCGTCCTTTCCTGGTCGTCCTTACCTGAAGTCACGGCCGATCCACCGCGGATTCCCGGGGTGACGATCGCGAAATCCCGGCCGCAGGTCTTACGAATGAGACTTGTCTCCAGCGGGGACGCCACCACGCCGTCGAGTCCGGCCGACTGGGTCAGCTTGGCTAAGCGCAGGACCTGGTCGAGTACGGATCCGGAAACCCCTGAGTCGACGAGAGTCTCAGCATTCATGCTGGTCAAGACCGTGACTGCGATCACCAGGGGCCGCGGCAGCCGTTCTCGATCGGCGGTGTCGGCCGCTGCATCGATCGCCGCCGTCATCATCGGCGCGCCTCCGGATGCGTGTACGTTCACCATCCATACACCGAGTGACGTGGCCGCCGATACCGCGGTTGCAACCGTGTTGGGAATGTCGTGAAATTTCAGGTCGAGGAAGACGCGGTC